>Ga0182742_1002643_pt1 | contig 19414 bp, 17 predicted proteins | sample eDN5th37CBELigMG_FD_128880 | JGI IMG/M metagenome (GOLD analysis project Ga0182742, IMG submission 128880) | Enriched Miracle-Growth compost microbial communities from Emeryville, California, USA - eDNA 5th pass 37_C BE-Lig MG (version 2)... ... | reverse complement strand
GCCGCAACGATTGCGTCAACATCGAATCGCTAACGCTCTTCGTGTTTCCTTTATCTCAGTTGGAGAGCTCCAGGCCATACGCCGCTGGGCAGGTTGCTTCCGCTTTTCTTTTTATATTGCTTGGTCTGTTAGGTAGAAGAGGCCTCCGTTAATGACGGATATATTGATTTTTGGTTCATATTGTAGCTTTAAGGCTTGCTTTTCAATTTCGTAACTGTCTGTATCGTCGATTTCTTTGTAAAAATGATCTAACAAGTCTTTGTCCTTCTTCCAGCGCTGTCTAGCTTCTTCAGCCCAGGTATGGTCTTCTTCATTAATTTGTGTTTTTAATAAATTTTCAATCCTCATTACTCCACTTTTAGGTTTTATTAAAGGGGAGAGGGTGAACGCATAATCTGGTATTTTTGGCGTTAATGATAATGATAGAATTTGGTCATGAAAGTCAGGAACCATCCGTCCATTGATCATCTGCAAGCCAATCGATTGATATATATCCCGTTTACGATCACACTGATATGAAATTTTGACATTTAAACAAAGCCAAGGAAGCAAAGGGGTCTGCCTACCTGGAGACCCTTGTTTGTTTTCGTATAATCGGATATAACCTGCAAGCTTCTTTGTTGATGTGAAAATTTGATGGAGCCGAGGAGAGCCAAAGTGTATGTTCTCGCCTTTCACATCTTCAGGAGTTTTTGGCGCGTCCGTTACAAGAGTTAGTTGCATCGGTTGGGGAATGCCACCTGTTTTCTCTAAATAATGCCAGTAAAAAGGACGATTCATTAACTCCTTATCCATTTCTTCCGTTAGTTGGACTGTCATATAGCTTGGTTCTGACTTTACAAATTCGCAATGGTTAGCTTCAAAGTATCTAAGGAGAAAATCATGTATTTCCTGTTGCTGCATGTCCATCCCCTTCTCTCATTTCTTCTGCAAATTGGATCATTGATGTAAGGTTGTCCATTTTAATTTTTATTTCACCTTCAGAAGAAGACTGACTGAAAATGTCAACTAAATGGTCTTCGACTTTCCCAACATCAAGTCTTGTTAGGATATCGTCCAAGTCGCCAATGACTTTTTCAAATAAGTTGATTTTTTCATACAGGAGTTTAAGGATATGATCTTCCACAGTGTTTTTGATGGCAAAATTATAAATTTTTACATCCTTTTCTTGACCAAGACGGTGAATTCTCCCAATTCTTTGTTCAAGTCTCATTGGGTTCCATGGTAAATCAAAATTTATAATATGATGACAGAATTGCAGATTGATTCCTTCTCCTCCAGCTTCTGTGGCAATTAACACCTGTGCTCTTTTTTCAAATAACTCTCTCATCCAATCTTTTTTTCCACGCTTGAAACCACCCCGGAATGGGACAGAGCTAATGCCATGTTGTTGAAGAAACCATTGAAGATACAATTGGGTTGCTCGGTATTCTGTAAATATAATGACTTTGTCACCAATTTCTTGTATTAACTCTAGTGTTTTTGCAGCTTTCGAATTTGTTGTGACGGCTTCCACTTTCTTGATAATCGATGCGATTTTTCCTTCGAAAATTGCTGAAGGAGTTTCCTGGCGTTTAATCATATTCTTTAGAGTGTAGTAAACAGCTTCCCGGCTGCTACACGCTTCACGTTGTAACGTCATTATTGAAAAAGAGCTTGCAGATGGTAAATGTGTATCTTCTGTTAGCGTTCGGATACTGTTGTATAGATCATGTTCTTCTTTAGTAAACTCAATTGGGATTGTCTCTACATGACGTTTTGTCCATTCGATCCCTGTATCTTCACGTCTGTTTCGGATCATAACCTTATTTACAAGTTCTCTTAAGTGCTCATCATCATCAATTGATCGTGCATCCTTTTTATATTTACCATAGAAGGCGGATTCACTTCCAAGATGACCAGGCTTTAATAAACTGACCAGGTTGAAAATTTCTGACACTCGATTTTGGATAGGAGTGGCGGTTAACAGCAAACAAAATTTCTTTTTTAAATTTTGGACAAACTCATAGTTTTTCGTTTTACTGTTCTTCAGTTTGTGGGCTTCATCAATGATGACCATGTCATAATTTTGTTCGTAAATAATATCGCGATGTGGATTCCGTTTAGCGGTATCAATTGACGAAACGACAACGTCGCAACTTTCCCATACATAGCTTTTCCTTTGAGCCACCGCTGGAATAAAGAATTTTGAATTAAGCTCCATTACCCATTGTGAAACAAGGGAGGCAGGTACAAGGATTAAGGCCTTCTTCACCAAACCTCTAATCATATATTCTTTTAATATAAGTCCTGCTTCAATTGTTTTTCCCAATCCCACTTCATCAGCAAGAATGGCTTTTCCATTCAAGTTTTCGACTACTTGTTTCGCAACTTCAAGCTGATGAGGTAAAGGAGTTAGTTGTGAAAGGTGCTTTGGTGCTTGTAAGCCTTCAAATTCAGGAATGATGGTTTGTTTTTCTACTTCAATAGCAAGCTTATACAATTCCCAGCTCCCCCATGGGCCATCATTATCCATTCTGTTTAAAAGTTCATCTTGCCATGAGGAATCAAAGGTTATTTGAACCGTCAAAATGCCCACTCCTTTTTAATAGAGAATTATATTGCCGAAACTAGCTTAAAAATGGTAGGATGGGATTAGATTTAATGTTTTGAAATTTACTACAATATGAAAATGAAATAGCTGAAGATTTGGTGTTTATTTTATAGCATACCCTCATAGAGGGGAATTTATAATTGCGGATGATGGCAAGGGGAGAGACTACAATTGTAGCGCCGAAGGAGCAAGCATGAATGTGTGAATCTCTCAGGCAAAAGAACACTTGCTTGACGCAGCTCTGGAGAGTGCTCCTACTATAAGGAGCCACCAAAGGGGAAAGCCTTCTAAAAGGTAAACTTTCAGGTGAAAGGACAGAGACCTTCTTAAGAACAAGGGGGTGCTCTGTCCTTTTTTGATGCTTGTGAGCTTAGAAACACTAAAATTGATTCAGTCTAAACAAAATGGAGGGGGTAGTCTGATGGGGGAATTAAAACGAACTCCGCTATTTGAGGTTTATAAAGAATTTGGTGGAAAAACAATTGATTTCGGTGGTTGGGAATTGCCTGTTCAGTTTTCAGGAGGAATTAAGGAAGAACATGAAGCTGTTAGAACAAGGGCGGGTCTCTTTGATGTTTCTCATATGGGAGAATTTGAACTTAAAGGTGCAGATAGTTTAGCCTTTCTCCAAAAAATGATGACAAATGATGTTTCCAAATTAAAGATAAATGGTTGTCAATATACTGCGATGTGTTATGAAAATGGTGGTACAGTTGATGATCTGATTATTTATAAACTAGCGGAGAATCATTATCTACTTGTTGTAAATGCTGCGAATATCGAAAAGGATTTTGACTGGATAGAAAGTCATCTAGCTGGTGATATCCAGCTGAAAAACATTTCTGAAACTATTTCTCAGCTAGCTATTCAAGGACCTGCTGCGCAACAGATTCTCCAGAAACTTGCTGGCGATTATGATCTTGGCGAGATCGGCTTCTTTCAATTTAATAAAGAAGTATCATTGAATGGAAAAGTCGCTCTCCTTTCAAGAACGGGTTACACAGGAGAAGATGGTTTTGAGATTTATTGTAATCCTGAGGATGCGCCAAGTTTGTGGAGAGAGATCATCGAAGCTGGACAAGATGAAGGAATTCTTCCTTGTGGACTAGGTGCAAGAGACACGCTTCGCTTTGAAGCGAATCTTGCATTGTACGGGCAAGAACTTTCTCCGGAGATATCTCCATTAGAGGCTGGTATAGGGTTTGCTGTTAAATTGAATAAAGAAGAAGACTTTATTGGTAAAACGGCCTTAAAGCTTCAAAAAGACGATTTGCCAAGAAAACTCGTTGGCATTGAAATGTTAGAACGAGGAATCCCTCGTCATGGATATACTGTGCTTAAAGATGGAAACAAGGTTGGCGAAGTGACTACAGGTACACAATCTCCTTCGCTAAAGAAAAATATAGGTTTAGTTTTATTAGAAAAAGATTACACTTCAATTGGTACTGAGTTAGAAGTGGAAATCCGAGGTAAAAGGCTAAAGGCCGTTGTAGTGAAAACACCATTTTATAAACGTGAGAAAAAATAAACCACGGGAGGAGAAACGAACATGAAGCATCGCTATCTACCGCTTACTGAAAGTGATAAGCAATCTATGCTTGAAACAATAGGCATAGAAACGGTTGATGAGTTATTCAGTGATATTCCAGAAGATGTACGTTTTAAAGGAGACTATAACATTAAACCAGCAAAATCAGAACCAGCCTTAATGAAGGAACTGACTCGATTAGCTGGAAAAAATGCTGATTTAAAATCTCATTCTTCTTTTTTAGGTGCAGGTGTTTATGATCACTATATGCCGGTCATTGTAGACCATGTGATTTCTAGGTCTGAGTTTTACACAGCCTATACTCCATATCAACCTGAAATTTCTCAAGGTGAATTGCAAGCGATTTTCGAATTCCAAACAATGATTTGTGAATTAACGGGAATGGAAGTTGCAAACTCCTCCATGTATGACGGGGGAACAGCTCTTGCGGAAGCTGCAATGCTTAGCGCTGGACAGACAAAGCGAAAGAAAGTGCTCATTTCTGCGGCCGTTCATCCTGAATCAAAGGCCGTTCTCAAGACTTATGCGAAAGGCCAATATATTGAAGTTGTTGAGGTTCCTTATAAGGACGGAGTAACAGATATAGAGGCTCTAACAGAATTGTCAGGAGATGATGTTGCCGCTGTAATTGTTCAATATCCAAACTTCTTTGGTCAAATTGAACCACTAGCTGAAATCGAAAAGTTGGCACATGAACATAAATCCTTATTTGTGGTTTCTAGTAATCCATTAGCTTTGGGTGCTTTAACTCCACCAGGCAAGTTCGGAGCAGATATTGTTGTTGGTGATGCGCAGCCATTCGGAATTCCTACGGCTTTTGGAGGACCACACTGTGGATATTTCGCTGTGACCAAGAAGTTAATGCGAAAAACACCTGGGCGTCTTGTCGGACAATCCACTGATGATGAAGGGCGTCGTGGATTTGTATTGACGCTTCAAGCGAGGGAACAGCATATCCGTCGAGATAAAGCAACGTCTAACATTTGTTCAAACCAAGCCTTAAACGCTCTCGCAGCTTCTGTTGCGATGACAGCTCTTGGGAAAAAAGGTGTCAAAGAGATGGCTGCTGCAAATATACAGAAAGCTTATTATGCGAAACAGGTATTCAAACAGAATGGATTTGAAGTGGTGTTTGATGGACCAATGTTCAACGAATTTATCGTGAAGCTAAATAAACCTGTAAAAGTAGTAAATCAAAATCTTCTTGAAAAGGGGATTATTGGTGGATATGACTTGGGTCGAGATTATCCAGAATTAGAGCAACACATGTTAATTGCTGTAACGGAGTTAAGAACGAAAGAAGAAATTGATACATTTGTGCAAGAAATGGGGGATAGTCATGCATAAAGAAGATCAGCCACTCATTTTTGAAATTAGTAGTCCGGGGCGAATTGGGTATAGTTTACCGGAAATAGATGTACCGGAAGTTGATTTAGCGGATTTGCTTCCTGAGGGATATATTCGTGAAGAGGAACCAGAACTACCAGAAGTATCGGAGTTAGACATTATGCGCCACTATACAGCGTTATCAAGACGTAATCATGGCGTAGATTCTGGATTCTATCCGCTAGGATCTTGTACGATGAAGTACAATCCGAAAATCAACGAAAATGTTGCTCGTTACAATGGTTTTGCTCATATTCATCCACTTCAAGATGAGACCTCCGTACAAGGTGCGCTAGAGCTAATGTATGATTTACAACAGCATTTGATGGAAATTACAGGAATGGATGAGGTCACTCTCCAACCGGCAGCTGGAGCTCATGGTGAATGGACAGGGCTAATGATGATTCGCGCTTTCCATGAAGCGAATGGGGATACTCAGAGAACAAAAGTAATTGTTCCTGACTCCGCACATGGAACGAATCCTGCTTCGGCAACTGTAGCAGGATTTGACACGATTACCGTAAAGTCAAATGAACAAGGTCTTGTCGATTTGGAGGACTTAAAGAGCGTGGTTGGACCAGATACAGCTGCTTTAATGTTAACAAATCCAAATACACTTGGTTTGTTTGAAGAAAACATTGTGGAAATGGCCGAGATTGTCCATGGCGCAGGTGGCAAGTTGTATTATGATGGAGCGAACTTAAATGCTGTTCTTGCCCAAGCACGACCTGGTGATATGGGATTTGATGTCGTTCACTTAAACCTCCATAAAACTTTTACTGGCCCACACGGTGGAGGTGGACCAGGATCAGGTCCAGTAGGTGTGAAGGAAGATCTAATTCCGTTCCTTCCAAAGCCAATTGTCACAAAGAGAGATGATCAGTTTGTATTCGATTACGACCGTCCGCAGTCAATTGGCCGTGTAAAACCGTACTATGGCAATTTTGGAATAAATGTTCGTGCATATACTTATATCCGAAGTATGGGGCCAGATGGTCTTCGTGCAGTAACGGAGAATGCTGTGCTTAATGCAAACTATATGATGAGAAGATTAGCGGAATATTATGATCTTCCATTTGATAAACATTGTAAGCACGAGTTCGTACTAAGCGGAAAACGCCAGAAAAAGCTGGGTGTTCGAACACTTGATATTGCGAAGCGATTATTAGATTTTGGTTACCATCCACCGACCATTTACTTCCCATTAAATGTAGAAGAGTGTATCATGGTGGAACCGACTGAGACTGAATCAAAAGAAACATTGGATCATTTTATTGATGCAATGATTCAAATTGCAAAAGAAGCGGAAGAGAACCCAGAAATCGTTCAAGAAGCTCCACATACGACCGTAATTGGGAGAATTGATGAGGCAACAGCGGCGAGAAAGCCTATATTAAGATACCAAAAAGAAGCTTGAGTAAATCTATAAATTAGTTAGGCTATTTTCTCAAATTTGTTGCTTATGAACAAAAAAGACAACTGAATGAGCTAGGTTTTACTAGAAAATCGCTTCATTTATGAGAAAAGAGCTTGCTGACTTAATTTATACTTACGAAATGGCTGCTAAAGCGTTAAAATCGGCTTTAGGATTTTAACAACAATTTTTACGAAAACAGCCATTAGTAAATAGCAATAGCAACCCCCCCTTAGAATCTTCCAAGGGGGGTATTATGCTTATTTAGCTTTGATTTTTCCAGACCATTTTTTAAATCCACCTTGCAGGTGTGAGAGTTCTTTGTATCCTTTACGATGTAGCATTTGTGCTGCACGAGCACTTCTAGCACCACTTTGACAATACAAATAAACAGGCTTGTCCGGACGAATTTCTTTCATTCTCATTTTTAATTGTGATACTGGAATATTGCGTGCTCCAAGGATATGTCCGGCACTATACTCGTTCGGCTCTCGAACATCAATTAATTGGGCTTTACGGTATCCTGCTTTAAATTCTTCCTCTGTTAAGGTCTTCAAGAACCTGCGTTGGTAAAAGTAATTAAAAGCTGAGTACGCAATGATAACACCGATTAGTGCAAGAATAAAATATAATACTTCCAATGCTCCTTCTCCTTTCTTGCTTCCTAGACACAATATATTATATAAGTGATTGGCTTTAAGGGCAAAGGAATTTATCTGGAAACCGCAGACTAACTTCTGGGTGTTCTAGTTTAATTTTTGCTTTTATTTTGATAGACTAGTGAAGTGGAAAATTTATCTTTGAGCAATTATTAAGTTTGTCTAGAAAAATAAAAAATGGGGTTAGGTAATGGAGAAAGAAGTATGGAGATATATTGATTCCGGATATGGCTCAGCATCTTTTAACATGGCTTTAGACGAGGCCTTACTGGATTGGCATAGTGAAGGGAAAATCCCCCCAGTCATTCGTTTTTACGGGTGGAATCCTGCTAGTTTATCGATTGGCTACTTTCAAAGGATTGAACGTGAGATTGATATGGAAGCAGTTAAGAAACATGGGTTAGGGTTTGTGAGACGACCAACTGGAGGACGCGGAGTTCTTCATGAACATGAGCTTACCTATAGTGTTATTGTTTCTGAAGAGCATCCGGAAATGCCAAAAACCGTTACTGAAGCTTATCGAGTCATTTCAGAAGGTGTTTTAAAAGGTTTTCAAAATCTCGGGCTGGAAGCTTATTTTGCAGTGCCACGAACAGATGAAGAAAAAAATGCATTAAAAAGTCCTCGTTCTGCAGTATGTTTTGATGCGCCGAGTTGGTATGAGTTGGTAGTAGAAGGCAGAAAAGTTGCCGGAAGTGCCCAAACTCGACAAAAAGGAGTTATTTTACAACATGGTGCAATTTTATTGGATCTAGATGAGGATAAGCTTTTTAGCTTATTTAAATATTCGAATGAACGAGTGAAAGAGCGAATGCAAAAAGCTTTTAAAACAAAGGCTGTCGCGATTAAGGAACTGAGTGGACGAACCGTAACGATGGATGAAGCGATAACTGCATTTCGAGATGGCTTTGCAGAAGGGTTGAATATTAAGTTAGAGCCGTATACTCTTACTGATGAAGAAATGGCATATGTTCAACATTTAGCGAAAACGAAGTATGAGTCTGATGAATGGAATTATAAAAGGTAGGGAAGTTTCTACTTACTTCTCTATCTTTTATTTTGATGTTTAGAAAAAAATGCAAGTGATGAAATTTGTTGAAATTTATCAATTAAGCGTATATATCATTCTTTCTCTCTTTATCTCTCAATTTTATAATGACTTTTGTGTTTGACAAAATAATATTCGCTTGACCTAAAATCAATATGTAGTGTTGTCGAAAAAAAAATAAACACTATATATTGATTTTAGGTGTTTCGGTATGATAACGTAAGAGTAATTCGTAAGTACATCCAGAATCAACGCTTAATCTATCAGCCTTGTAAAACTGGACGGTATTACTGAATTTTACTAGAAGGAGATGTGACCATGTCTGTTGAGCTAGGCCAAAAAATGAGTATTAATATTGAAAATCTGAACAAGGACATTCGTTTGTTTCCGCAGGTACATCCAATTACCCCTGATATGAAAACAACCCATAAAGGGGTATCGCGTCTTGTGATGCTGGATCGTTATACATTCAAGGACACAGAAAAAGTGACATTGAGCGAAGGCGACTTTGTCGTTCTTACGATTAAAGAAGATCCGAAATTCCCAGCACGAGGTTTGGGATTCATTTTAGAATTAGATTGGGAATCTAAAATGGCAACCGTGTTGGTAGAAGAAGAGTTTCGCGGCGTACTGGATGACCCAGAAGAAGCGAAGACTGGGATTATCAGAAAGTCACTTGATGTAATTGAGAAGCCTTTGGAAGTGTTCTATGAGCAGATTGCGAAACGAAATGCAACTGGCTTAGCTTCAGTTGAAAAAACAGAGGAAAAGCGGAAAGAGTGGTTCGAGAAGTTTTACCAAGAGCTTTCGAGCTTAAACTTTATTCCTGCTGGACGAGTTCTATACGGTGCAGGTGCAGACACGGATGTAACGTACTTTAACTGTTACGTTATGCCGTTTGTTCAGGATTCTCGTGAAGGGATCTCTGAACACCGCAAGCAAGTGATGGAAATTATGAGCCGCGGTGGTGGTGTTGGAACAAACGGTTCTACGTTGAGACCACGCAATACGCTTGCAAAAGGGGTTAATGGAAAATCATCTGGATCTGTTTCATGGTTAGATGATATTGCGAAATTGACACATCTTGTTGAGCAAGGTGGGTCCAGACGTGGTGCCCAGATGATTATGCTGGCTGACTGGCATCCTGACATCATTGAATTCATCATTTCAAAGATGCAAAACCCGAGAATTCTACGTTTCTTGATTGAAAATACAGAAGACGAAACGATAAAAAAGCATGCAAAAGAAAAATTAAAATTCACACCATTGACTTTGCAAGAAGAAGCAATGTATCAAGGAATTGTGAATTATAAAAATATACCAGGCTACGGTGGTTTTAGTGCAGAAATCATCAAGAATGCAGAAGAAAAATTGCAAACAGGCGGAAATTATGCAGTGCATAATCCTGAGTTCTTAACTGGAGCTAATATCTCAGTTACCTTAACAAAGGGATTCATGGAAGCTGTCGAAAACGACGCGGAATTTGAACTTCGTTTTCCAGATGTTGAATCCTACGATGCCGAAACAATGAAAATTTACAATGAAGAATGGCATAAAGTTGGCGATGTTCGCGAATGGGAAAAGCTTGGATATAAAGTTCGCACATATAAAAAGATAAAGGCGAAAGAACTTTGGAACTTAATCAATATCTGTGCAACCTACTCCGCTGAACCAGGTATTTTCTTCATAGACAATGCGAACGACATGACTAACGCTCAAGCATATGGTCAGAAAGTTGTTGCAACAAACCCTTGTGGTGAGCAACCACTTGCACCATACAGTGTCTGTAACCTTGCAGCTGTTAACCTTGCAGAAATGGCTGATAAAGAAACAAAGACTGTGGACTTTGAGAAACTAAAACGTACCGTAGAAGTAGGGGTTAGAATGCAGGATAACGTTATCGATGCAACCCCATATTTCTTACCAGAAAACAAGAAGCAAGCATTAGGTGAGCGTCGTGTTGGCCTTGGTGTCATGGGTCTTCATGATTTGCTTATTTACTGTGAAACAGAATATGGTTCTGAAAAAGGCAATGAACTTGTTGATAAGGTATTTGAAACGATTGCAACAACGGCATATCGTGCTTCCATTGAACTAGCAAACGAAAAAGGAAGTTTCCCGTTCTTAAAAGGTGAAACGGAAGAAGAGACAAACCGATTAAGACAAGCATTTATTAATACTGGTTTTATGAAAAAAATGCCCGAAGATGTACGTGAAGCAATCCTTAAAAATGGAATTCGCAATTCACACTTGCTAACTGTTGCTCCGACTGGATCTACTGGTACAATGGTTGGCGTTTCAACAGGACTTGAGCCTTACTTCTCGTTCTCATACTTCCGAAGTGGGCGTCTTGGCAAGTTCATCGAAGTAAAAGCAGATATCGTTCAAGAATATCTCGATCAAAATCCAGAAGCTGATGCAGAAAACCTGCCTGAATGGTTTGTAACTGCTATGGAACTAGCACCTGAGGCCCATGCGGATGTACAATGTGTCATCCAACGCTGGATTGATAGTTCCATCAGTAAAACGGTCAATGCACCAAAAGGATACAGTGTTGAGCAGGTTGAAAAAGTGTACGAGCGTCTCTATAAGGGTGGAGCGAAAGGTGGAACAGTCTATGTTGATGGTTCCCGTGACACGCAAGTCTTAACTCTCAAAGCGGAAGAGAATAGCTTTGAAGAAGATAAAGAAACAAAGAAACAAAAAGCAAAACAACATGTTGTATTAGTTGATACGATTAGTGAACTCCGATCTACTAACGTAACAATCGGTTCTGAAGTTGGAAATACTTGCCCTGTATGTCGAAAAGGTGAGGTAAAAGAAATCGGTGGCTGTAACACATGTACGAACTGTAATGCTCAATTAAAATGTGGTCTATAATTTAAATAGTTTTCTAAGAGGGTGGAAATATTTTTCCATCCTCTTTTCTCATTTCTCAGACCATACTAACAAATAAGCAGCAACGAGAAATGGGGGAGAAAAAATGAAGCCATTTGTACCACAGCTTGTTTATATTGAACCTCGAGCCCTTGAGTACCCGCTTGGGAGAGAACTCAAAGAAAAATTTGAAAACATGGGCCTGGAAATTAGGGAAACCACTTCCCATAATCAAGTCAGAGGAATCCCAGGTGACAACGAACTTCAACAATACCGAAATGCAAAATCAACTCTAGTTGTTGGGGTGAGGAAAACATTAAAATTTGATACTTCCAAGCCTTCTGCAGAATATGCAATCCCACTTGCAACTGGGTGTATGGGTCATTGTCATTACTGTTATCTCCAAACTACGCTTGGTAGTAAGCCGTATATTCGCACCTATGTTAATCTTGATGAAATCTTTGAACAAGCGGAAAAGTATATGGAAGAAAGAAAGCCTGAGATCACGAGATTTGAAGCAGCATGTACTTCAGATATTGTGGGTATTGATCATTTAACACATTCCCTTAAGAAAGCAATTGAGTATTTTGGGGAATCGGAGCATGGACAACTTCGATTTGTGACGAAGTTTCATCATGTCGACCATTTGCTAGATGCTAAGCATAATGGGAAAACCCGATTTCGCTTTAGCATTAACTCAAGATATGTGATTAAAAACTTTGAACCTGGTACCTCATCCTTTGACGAACGGTTAGAGGCAGCCCGAAAGGTAGCAGGTGCAGGATATCCTCTCGGGTTTATTGTAGCCCCTATCTACCGGCATGAAGGATGGGAAGAAGGATATCGAGAACTATTTGAACGTTTACATCAATCATTAGATGGCGTGAACCTTGAGGATATCACGTTTGAACTAATTCAACATCGGTTTACAAAGCCGGCGAAACGGGTCATTATGAAACGATATCCAAAAACAAAACTAGAAATGGATGAAGAACAGCGGAAATATAAATGGGGGCGTTATGGCATTGGTAAATACGTTTACCAAACGGACGAAGCAAAAGAGTTAGAAAATACGATTCGTGAGTCGATTCAAACCTTTTTCCCGAAAGCTGAAATCCAATATTTCACATAAAAGAAGAACATTTTGAACTTGTACGCCGTACTATTTTACATAAAGAACGCTTAAAGATGTAACAAGCAAGTTACTGATGGGAGTGGACTTGTATGTATATAGACGGGGTATTTTCTGGGGGAGGAATTAAGGGATTCGCATTAGTCGGGGCATGCCGAGCAGTTGAGGAAAAAGGTTTTCGCTTTAAACGGGTTGCCGGGACAAGTGCGGGTTCCATTATTGCTGCACTCTTAGCGGCAGGTTATACAAGTCGGGAAATGGAACAGCTTGTAGACGAGCTTAATTTAAAAACCTTTTTAGACTCACGGAATACTTTCCTGCCGACAGCATTGGCTAAATGGTTGTTTATCTATTGGAGACTAGGACTTTACCGTGGGAAAGAGTTTGAAAAATGGCTTGAAGAAACACTTGCAGCTAAGGGGTTAAGGACTTTTGGTGACCTTCAACCAGAAAGCTTAAGAGTGATTGCCTCAGATTTAACCAATGGAACCATGCTTATTTTGCCAGATGATTTACCTAAATATGGGATTAACCCACAGACTTTTTCAATTGCAAAAGCAATCCGAATGAGCTGCAGTTTGCCGTTTTTCTTTGAACCAGTAAAAATAAGGGATTATCAAGGGAAAAACATTATTGTTGATGGAGGAGTCTTGAGTAATTTTCCAATGTGGTTATTTGATAAGGAGAATGTGAAAAAAGTTCGGCCTGTTTTAGGTGTGAAGTTGAGTCATAATTTGAAAGAGCATCCCCGTCATGAAATTCGGAATGCAATCAATATGTTTGAAGCTTTATTTGAGACAATGAAAGATGCGCATGATGCAAGATACATCTCTAGGAAGCATGAGAAAGATATAATTTTTATACCGACTGAAGGGGTATTGTCTACTGAATTTCAACTAACAAATGAAAAGAAACGAGAGTTGATCAATTGGGGGCAAACCTGTGCGTCAAATTTTTTCAAAAGATGGGGATATTAAAAATCGAGCCTAAAATGAGGCCCGATTTTTTTTCTTGCCTTTTTTTCCTTCGATCACTGTTAAATGGGAAGTATCCCTTTTCTTGCGCGCGGCAGAGAGAGACTTAACCGAAGAGCGTTTTGGAGAGTGTGTACTCTCTTTTGTTTGGAACCGTTTTTTTGACCTTTTTGCAGCTTTTTTAAAGGCACGTTGCTCATGATTTTGTGCAGGGCTAGCTTGAGAAAAACGTCTGATGACAAAAAAGATCACAGCTACAATTAGGGCCGTTCCCACAATCATTTTAATAAATCCACTCGGATCTTTAACGAGGTTTGAAATGATTCCAATTGCAGCGAGGATGATAAGTCCCGTTACTATATAAAATGAAGTTTGTTTTTTCAATACAGCCACCTCCCTAAAAGCATCATGAGCATATTTTTTAATTTTTAAACTTCGTGGGTTATTAATATTTATATCTTTCTCCATCGTAGGGATATTTTCCTGCTTAAACAAGTACAATCCATTTTTTATTCACAATCACTAAGAAAAAAGTCGATGTTTTTTAAAATTCTTCCATCTATATTTTACCAAAAATCTGAATAAACCTCTAGTCAATTTAAGTGAACACTATACAAATTTAGTGGAGATTTTATGAAAGGAAAAATAGCCTATGGACATAATAAACATAGGAGGTGCTAATTATGGAAGAGAATAAACAGCAACTTGAACAAAATAAGCACGAAAAGCCGATGTCGTTTATCAGTATAGTTGTCGTGACAGGACTCATCGGGGGTATATTATGGAGTTCGATTGCGTTATTAGCCTATTTCTTAAATTTTACAGATGTAAGGCCGAATTTGATTCTTGAACCTTGGGCATTGGGTAATTGGAAAAACGGGTGGATAGGCACGGTTTTTTCAATACTCGTTATCGGATTACTTTCTATTGGTGCTGCTTTGGTTTATTATGCTTTATTACGCCGTTTTAATAATATTTGGGTGGGTATGGCATATGGTCTTGTATTATTCTTTCTTGTGTTTTACGTTTTGAATCCGATTTTTCCTGGTATTGAATCCTTTTGGAAATTATCAAAAAATACCTTAATTACCACAGCTTGTATATACCTTTTATATGGAATATTCGTAGGTTATTCAATCTCGTTTGAGGCATCTGAGCGTAGTGTGAGAGCAAATCAATCGAATGAAAATCCAGCGTAAATTCCTTAAGTAGTGTGAACAAATCGAGTTATGGTAGAATGTTCATATTGAACATTCTTTTTTTAAGTAATAAGGGAGGGGTTATACGATGGAAAAATTACAAAGAATCCAACATCGGATAGAGGAACTGGGACTTGAAGGTTTCTTAATAACAAGTAGCCATAATCGGAGATATATGACAGGATTTACTGGATCTGCAGGTGCAGTTTTAATTACACCAGTAAAAGCTCTATTTATTACAGATTTTCGATATACTGAGCAAGCTGAAAAACAATGCGCAGGCTATGAAGTGGTTCAACAAAAAGGTAGCATTGCGAACGAAGTGGGCGTGCAAGTGAAAAATCTGGGTATTAAGAAGCTTGGTTTTGAGGAAGACCATGTTACCTTTTCAACTTATAAATTGTTTGATAAGGAAATTAGTGCAGAACTTGTGCCAGTTTCAGGTGAAATTGAAAAGTTACGCTTGATTAAGACAAAGACAGAGATTAAGATATTAAAGGAAGCTGCAGACATCGCTGATGCTGCATTTAAACATATTCTAGACTTCATTCGCCCTGGTAAAACTGAATTACAGGTATCGAATGAGTTAGAGTTTTTTATGAGATCTTTAGGAGCAACTTCCTCTTCATTTGATATTATCGTCGCTTCTGGATATCGTTCGGCCCTTCCTCATGGAGTTGCGAGTGAGAAAGTAATTGAATCAGGTGATTTTGTTACCCTTGATTTTGGTGCGTACTATAATGGCTATGTTTCCGATATTACGAGAACGGTTGCTGTTGGGCAGCCATCAGATAAATTACAGGAAATATATGAGATTGTACTCGAAGCGCAACTTCGTGGTGTTAACGGAATCAAACCCGGTTTAACAGGCAAACAATCGGATGCCTTAACACGTGATTATATTACGGAAAAAGGATACGGAGAAAACTTCGGACATTCTACTGGACACGGTATCGGTTTAGAAGTTCATGAGGGACCTGGGTTATCTGTTAAATCAGATGTTGTCTTAGAACCAGGAATGGTCGTGACAGTTGAGCCTGGGATATACATACCTGGCCTTGGCGGTGTAAGAATAGAGGATGATATTGTTATTACAGATAACCACAATGAAAGGCTAACGCATTCACCTAAAGAACTAATTATTCTTTAAAGGCTAGGAGGATTTTTATTAATGATTTCAGTTAATGATTTTCGTACAGGATTAACAATTGAAGTAGACGGTGGCATTTGGCGTGTCATGGATTTCCAACACGTTAAGCCAGGAAAAGGTGCCGCGTTTGTTCGCTCGAAGCTTCGTAACCTACGTAATGGTGCGGTTCAAGAAAAAACATTCCGCGCTGGTGAAAAAGTTGCAAAAGCACAAATCGACAATCGTAGAATGCAATATCTATATGCTAGTGGTGACCAACATGTCTTCATGGATAATGAATCTTATGAGCAAATTGAACTACCAGCAACCTCTATTGAATACGAACTAAAGTTCTTGAAAGAAAATATGGAAGTTTCAATTATGATGTATCAAGGTGAAACTCTAGGTGTTGAACTCCCTAATACAGTAGAACTTGAAGTCACAGAAACTGAACCAGGAATTAAAGGAGATACCGCTTCAGGTGGGACAAAGCCTGCTATCCTTGAAACTGGGTTGAGTGTCCAAGTTCCGTTCTTTGTTAATCAAGGGGACCGTCTAATTATCAATACCACTGATGGATCATATGTTTCTCGTGCATAATGACTTTTCTAAAAAACCCGCTAAAAATATTTAGCGGGTTCTGTTTCCTAATCAAGATAAAAATGAGTGTCAATTTGCATATGAAATTGACACTCATTTTTATTGGTGTAAAGCCAGTTAGCTGAATAGTTAAAATTTATATAGGGAAATGCACACCAAATTACAGAGTCTGTTATGCCCCTACTATTTCACTCTCAATTTGATAGACAATTTAGCTTACATTAAATTAAAGGTAAGTGGAGATTTTCCTGTCAGACTGCCGAATAGAGCCTGGTTCTGGTTATATAAAAGGATATTTTCCGACTAAGCAAAGCAAAATTACTCATTTTCACTTTTTAGTCAGTAGTCGGAATATTTCCGTCTGTTTAAGTTACTTAGTGTAAATTTCATAGTTAAGAGAAAATTCTTCACTAATTTATCAAATCACTCATCTTTGTCCGCTCTATTATGGCCATCTTATTATTAATTGCAAAAACAGTTAGAAAAGGTGGATCAAATAGGCCACATTTTCGATTGCATTTTTGGGTATGCGAATCTTCAATTTACTACTTTTTTAATGTCGACGTGCTGTAGAAAGTATTAGCTTTTGGGCAATAGTGATTTGTCCTTCACCGTTGGGCTCGACAAACACCAAGACTTCCATTTTTATTATTGAATCTCTCCATCCCACTCATTCATCCCACCGGTCATGTAATATATTTCTTTAAACCCGTTTTCAGCTAGTATGGCACTTGCTTGGGAGGAGCGATTCCCACTTCTACAAACGACCAGATAACTTGTCTCTTTATTTAAGGTTTTCAATTCTTCTAGGGATTGAAGAGGCATCAATGTTGCGTCAGGAATATGTCCTTCAGCGAATTCCCCCTCTGTTCGAACGTCTACCACTTCTACTTCTCCGTTTGCAATCATTTCTTTAGCATCCTCGATTGTGACATCTTGATAAGTACTTATCCCACAACCGCTTATGATAAATAAAAGAATTGCTAAAAAAATATACTTTTTCATTTGCTTACCACCTCTTATACCTATATAGGTACTATAACTTAATATGTCTCGAAAAAATTTGGAGATTTTATGGCAAATGGCCTTAATCAATCTTTAAAACTCCCCAATGAGGAAATTCTGATTTTTTAAAACGAATGGAGAAGCAAAAAACTATTCGTAAGAGTTAAAAAGGCGTTTTGTTTAAAATTCAACCTACATGAAAAGGAACAAGGGCCAAAAATGGCCCTTGTTTTAATATATCTTTTCATTGGGTTTTAAAAAAAGTGATTTACCTAAATTTCACGTCCAGTAGCACCTGGGGACATATCAGTGTTTCGACCATTATTATAGTCTTGGTCTTTAACCTCTGTACGATTGTTTTTGTCATCACCAATATATCGATTTTTTAAATCTCTTTGCTTTTGTTGGAAACGTTTGTGATCCTTATTCACTATTTTAACCTCCTTCCGTTAGGAAAACTTATAAATCCGACACTAACGAGTCATGAGAATCTTCTAGCAGCGGTTGCCTATGGGTAAAAGACTTAATCCAGTAAAAAGCACCTTTTAAAAGGGTGCGTCTTATGCTTATCGTGCCTAAACAGTCGCCTCCGCTTTTCTATGTCTAGCTCCAACGGCTAACTCCTCGGGTCATAAGTCACCCCTGAAATAAAGGCAAAAAGCGCCTTTTATTCAGGTGCGCCTTATGCCTGTCAGAGTTGAACGAGCCGTTTTCGCTTTTCTTATTATCTCCTCTTTCTAACTTGTAAGTCATATTGTGTCCAAGCCAGCATACATTTTAAGTAGTGAGAGGGATTAATCAGGAGGAGTAGATTATGCAGGATATTTTATCATTTTTACCAAAGAAAATTGTGGTTGCACTCGAAGCGATTCCCTCAGCAGAAAAAGAAATGGTTGAAGAAATAAGAGTCCGCCTTAATCGGCCTCTAGAGGTGATTGCTAGAGGATTCCCAATCTATTTACCTTATATCGTGGCACCAGAGGACGGAATCCAGCTCTTAAATAAACTTGGGAACTTTTCGATGTACACTCTTGAAGAAGAGCTTAAGCGGGGTTATATCACGATTGCTGGCGGTCATCGAGTAGGACTTGCTGGGAAAGTCATCCTTGATGGTGGAAAGGTAAAGGCAATTAGGGACATCTCTTCATTTAACATTCGGGTTGCAAGAGAAAAGATAGGAATTGCAAATCCGTTGCTGCCGTTTCTATACAACAAAGAGTGGCACCATACAATCATTATTGGACCACCCCAAACTGGGAAAACTACGCTGCTTCGAGATGTGGCCCGACTGATTTCGACAGGGGAACCTGGAAAGGATATTCCGGCTATGAAAGTTGGAATTGTAGACGAAAGATCTGAAATTGCAGGATGTGTCCATGGTATTCCCCAATTATCATTTGGCCCGAGGATTGATGTTTTAGATTCATGTCCGAAAGCAGAAGGAATGATGATGCTGATCCGCTCTATGAGCCCGGACGTATTAATCGTAGATGAAATAGGTAGAGAAGAGGATGCTGCTGCTATCATGGAAGCGGTGAATGCAGGAATTAAACTCATCATGACCACTCATGGTCAGTCACTTGAAGATATACGAAAACGCCCAACTTTGCAACCGATTCTCAAGTTGGAAATTTTCGAAAGGTTTATTGAATTATCGAGAAGCAAGGGGCCGGGTAGCATTGCTTGTATAAGGGACGGAAACGGTTCTGAAATATCTCGTAAAGTGAGCGTGAGCTAGATGATGAAAATAATCGGTGCCGCGTTCATTATAGTCGCAACATCTTGGACGGGCATGGAAGCAGCGAAACAGTTGAGTCTACGACCACAGCAGTTAAGGCATTTGAAATCT
>Ga0182742_1002641_pt1 | contig 19416 bp, 18 predicted proteins | sample eDN5th37CBELigMG_FD_128880 | JGI IMG/M metagenome (GOLD analysis project Ga0182742, IMG submission 128880) | Enriched Miracle-Growth compost microbial communities from Emeryville, California, USA - eDNA 5th pass 37_C BE-Lig MG (version 2)... ... | reverse complement strand
GGCGGCAGCCTACGCCGCCGAGCTCCTGCTCGGCACCGGTAAGGTCCCGCCGCATGCCGGCCCCGTCCGCCACCTACCTCGACCGCATCGTGGCCGCCCACCGGCGGGCCGCCGGGGCCGACCGGCGCGACGTGGCCGAGCTCGCCGCCCGCGCGGCCGCCTGCCCGCCCGCCCGGGGCTTCGCCGACGCCCTGCGCCGCGACGCGGTGTCGGGCCTCGCCGTGATCGCGGAGGTCAAGCGCCGGTCGCCGTCCAAGGGCGACCTGGCGGCGTCGCTGGTGCCCGCGGAGGTGGCCAGGGCCTACGTCGACGGCGGCGCGTCGTGCCTCTCGGTCCTCACCGACGAGGAGTTCTTCGGCGGCTCGGCCGCCGACCTCGGCGAGGCCCGCGGCGCCGTGGCCGTGCCGGTCCTGCGCAAGGACTTCACCGTGGCTGAGGCCGACGTCTACGACGCCCGGTTGATGGGTGCCGACGCGGTGCTGCTGATCGTGGCCGCGCTGGCCGATGACGAGCTGGCGACGTTCCACCGCGCGGCGGCGGAGGTGGGGCTCGACGTCCTGGTCGAGGTGCACGACGAAGCCGAGCTCGACCGGGCCCTGGCGGTCGGCGCCCGGGTCGTCGGGGTCAACCAGCGCGACCTCGTCACCTTCGAGGTGGACCACGCCCGGGCGGAGCGCATGGCCGGCCGCATCCCCGACGGCGTCGTGAAGGTGGCCGAGTCCGGCGTGCGCCACGCCGACGACGCCCGCCGGCTGCGCGACGCCGGGTACCACGCCGTGCTCGTCGGCGAGAGCGTGGTGACGTCGGACGACCGAGCCGCCGCCGTGCGCGCCCTGAGGGAGGTGGTCTGAGTGCGCATCGACCTGCCCGCCGACCAGCTGCCCACGGCGTGGTTCAACGTGCTGCCGCGCCTGCCCGAGCCGCTGCCACCGCCGCTGCACCCGGCCACGCGCGAACCGGTCGGGCCCGACGACCTGGCGCCGCTGTTCCCCGCCGCGCTCATCGAGCAGGAGATGTCGAACGCGCCGTGGGTCGACATCCCGGGTGCCGTGCTCGACGTGCTGCGCCTGTGGAGGCCCACGCCGCTCGTGCGGGCCACCCGGTTGGAGCGGGCCCTCGAGACGCCGGCGCGCATCTACTACAAGGACGAGTCGGTGTCGCCGGCCGGGTCGCACAAGCCCAACACCGCCGTGCCGCAGGCCCACGCCAACGCCGCCGAGGGCGTGCGGCGGCTGACCACCGAGACCGGCGCGGGCCAGTGGGGCACCGCGCTGGCGTTCGCCTCGGCGCAGTTCGGTCTGGAGTGCCAGGTCTACATGGTGCGGGCGTCGTTCGAGCAGAAGCCCTACCGGCGGGTGCTCATGGAGACGTGGGGGGCCACGTGCGTGCCCTCCCCGGTCGACGACCCGTCGAGCACCGGCTCGCTCGGCCTGGCCATCTCCGACGCGGTGCGCGACGCCGTCGGCCGCGACGACACCCACTACGCCCTCGGCTCGGTGCTCAACCACGTGCTGCTGCACCAGACGGTGATCGGCCAGGAGGCACGCGCCCAGCTGGCCATGGCCGGCGAGAGCCTGCCCGACGTGGTGATCGCCCCGTGCGGCGGCGGGTCCAACCTGGGCGGCATCGCCCTGCCGTTCGTGGAGGACGCGTCGGTGCGGCTGGTGGCGGTGGAGCCGTCGTCGTGCCCCACGCTCACCGAGGGCCGCTTCGAGTACGACTTCGGCGACACGGCCGGCATGACGCCGCTGCTCGCCATGTACACGCTGGGCCACGACTTCGTGCCGCCGCCGATCCACGCGGGCGGGCTGCGCTACCACGGTGACGCGCCGATCATCAGCGCCCTCGTGCGCACCGGGCGGATGGAGGCGGTGAGCTACCCGCAGGGGAAGGTGTTCGAGGCCTGCCAGCTCTTCGCCCGCACGGAGGGGCGGATCGCTGCGCCCGAGGCCGGGCATGGGTTGCGGGCCGCCATCGACGAGGCCCTGGCGGCGCGCGAGGAGGGCCGCGACCGCGTGATCCTCGTGAACTTCTCCGGTCACGGGCTGCTCGACCTGGCCGCCTACGACGACTTCCTGCACGGCCGGCTGCTCGACGGCTGAAGGAGATCGAGGGCTCGAGGCTCAAGGGACGGCCCCGATCGGCCGACCCAACTGGCTGAGGCGGTGCGCGTCTACCTTGCGTGCGCCCCCGTCCTCGTCACGTTCTCGGGAGGTACGTCGTCATGCCAGGTCATGCTGCCGTGCGGCCGCGGGGAGGCCGCATGCTCCTCGGCGCCGCCGTCGCCGGCGTGTGCGTCGGGCTCGGAGGCATCGGTGCGGTGGGCCTCGCGGGCGCCGACACCCCCCGGTCCGACACCGTCGAAGCCGCCGCCACGGGGTCCGTGTACGTGCCGCTGTCGCCGGCTCGCATCCTCGACACGCGCGAGGGCGTCGGCGCCCGCCAGGCCCCGCTGGGGGAGGGCGAGAGCATCGACCTCCAGGTCACCGGCCAGGGCGGTGTCGCCCTCTCGGCCACGGCGGTCGTCCTCAACGTGACGGTGACCGAGCCCGACGAGAACAGCTTCCTCACCCTGTGGCCGGCCGGGACCGCCCGGCCCCTGGCCTCGAACCTCAACTGGGTGCCCGGCCGGACCATCCCGAACCTCGTGACCGTGGCGATCGGCGAGGGCGGTCGGGTGTCGATCTACAACAACGCCGGGCGGACGCACGTGCTCGCCGACGTGGCCGGCTACTTCGAACCCGCGCCCCTCGGCGGCGCCCCCGGTCCCGCGGGTCCCGCCGGTCCCGCCGGCCCTGCTGGTCTCACCGGTCCCGCGGGACCGCCAGGCCCCAAGGGCGATCCCGGCACCCCCGGCGCCCCCGGGGCCCAAGGCGAGCAGGGCCCCCAAGGCGAGCAGGGCCTCCAAGGCGAGCAGGGCCCCCAAGGCGAGCAAGGCCCCGAGGGTCCGCAGGGTGAGCAAGGTCCGCAGGGCGAGCAAGGTCCGCAGGGCGAGCAAGGTCCGCAGGGTGATCCGGGCCCGCAGGGACCGCCCGGTGGTGCGACTGGGTTCGCCGCCGTGGATGGCGACGGCGCCGTGCTTCGGGCGACGGCCGACGTCGCGGTGACCCGCCAGGGTGAGGGGGATTACCGCTTGGTGTTCCCGGGTGTGGACGACGCATGCGTCGCCACCGTCAGCCTGCTCGGCGGGATGGGCACGGCCCAGGTCGAGCTACCCGATTCTGATGGCACGGTGCTCGTGTCCACCTTCGACAACCTCGGTTCGGAGGCGGGACTGACCGACAACCCGTTCGTGGTTGTCGTGGTCTGTCCCTGAGGCGTCGCTCGCTATGAGTCGGGTTTTGCGGCCTCCCAGGACGCAAAACCCGACTCAAACAGGGCGACCGGCGCTTCGCTTGCGCTGGGCCTGGCGTGCCGCAGGCCCACTGACGCGATGCGGTGCAGCGGGGGAGCGTGTGCGTCACCTCCTGCGGCCTGCCGGGCCGGGGAACGTGACTGGAATGGAGCGGGCCTACCGGGGGACGGTTTTGCGTCACCTCCGGCGGCCGGAGGGGCCGAGCAGCGTGACGGAAGCGGGCCTACCGGGACGGCGTGCCGGCACCGCCCGCCGGGGAGCGGGTGCTCACGGCTGAGGAACGGCGGCGGGAACCGCTTGCGTCACGTCCGGCGGGTTGAGGGGCCGGCGAAGGTGACGGAAACGGACGCCGACGGGGTGACGCACCGGTGCGACCACGGAACGGGGCGCGGGTTCGCGGTGGGCACCCGCTACCGTCGCCCGCGATGTTCGTCAAGATCTGCGGCATCACCAACGAGGAGGACGCCCTGCTGGCGGTCGCCCTGGGGGCGAACGCGGTGGGCTTCGTGTTCGCCCCCTCCACGCGCCAGGTCTCCGTGGCGACGGCGCGCGACATCGCCCGGCGCCTGCCGCCCGAGGTGCTCACCGTCGGCGTGTTCCGCGACGAGCTGCCCACCCGGGTGGTCGAGACGGTCCACGCCGCCGGCCTGCGCGCCGCCCAGCTCCACGGCCACGAGACCCCTGAGGTCACGAAGTGGGTCCGCGAGCGCGTCCGCTACGTGATCCAGGCCTTCCCCGCCGGCTCGCCGGCTCTGGAGAAGGCGGCCGACCACGAGGCCGACGTGGTGCTGGTCGACTCGGCCACGCCCGGCAGCGGCCGGGTGTTCGACTGGGCCCTCGCCCACGACGCCCCGCTCGGCCTGAAGCTGCTGCTGGCCGGCGGTCTCACCCCCGACAACGTGGCCGACGCCATCGCCCAGGTGCGCCCGTGGGGCGTCGACGTGTCGAGCGGCGTGGAAGCCGCGCCCGGCCGCAAGGACGCCCGCAAGCTCCGGGCGTTCATCACCACCGCTCGTCAGGCCGCGCCCGACCCCTACCGCGGCCCCGACGAGCTCCCCTACGACTGGCAGGAGGACGAGGACTGATGACCGTGCCATCCCCGCGGACGGACCGCCCGGCGTCGCTGATGGCCGAGCCGACGCCCGACGGCCGCTTCGGGGAGTTCGGCGGGCGGTTCGTGCCGGAGACGCTCATCCCGGCGTGCGAGGAGCTCGAGGCCGCTTTCCGCGCCGCCTGGGTCGACGAGGGCTTCCGGCGCGAGCTCGACACGGCCCTGCGCGACTACGCCGGCCGGCCCTCGCCGTTGACGGAGTGCCACCGCCTGTCGGAGGAACTCGGGCTGCGCCTGCTGCTGAAGCGCGAGGACCTGAACCACACGGGGTCGCACAAGATCAACAACGTGCTCGGCCAGGCCTTCCTGGCCCGGCGCATGGGCAAGACCCGCCTGGTGGCGGAGACCGGTGCCGGCCAGCACGGCGTGGCCACGGCCACCGCCGCCGCGCTGCTCGGCATGGAGTGCATGGTCTACATGGGCGCGGTCGACGTGGAGCGCCAGGCCCTGAACGTGTTCCGCATGCGGTTGCTCGGGGCCGAGGTGCGACCGGTGCACTCGGGCAGCCGCACGCTGAAGGACGCCGTGAACGAGGCCCTGCGCGACTGGGTGGCCACGGTGGAGACCACCCACTACTGCCTGGGCTCGGTGATGGGGCCGCACCCCTATCCGTGGATGGTGCGCGAGTTCCACCGCGTGATCGGCGACGAGGCCCGCGAGCAGTGCCAGGCGCTGCTCGGCGGCCCGCCCGACGTGGTGGTCGCCTGCGTCGGGGGCGGCTCCAACGCCGCGGGCATCTTCTCCGGTTTCGTCGACACGCCGGCCGAGCTGGTCGGCGCCGAGCCCGAGGGCGGCGCGGCGGTGGGGCGCGGCGTGCCCGGTGTGGTGCACGGCATGAAGTCGTACCTGATGCAGGACGAGTACGGGCAGGTGCTCGAGGCGCACTCGGTGTCGGCCGGGCTCGACTACCCCGGCGTCGGCCCGGAGCACTCGTACCTGGCGGCCATGGGCCGGGCCCGCTACGTGCCCGTGACCGACGCGGAGGTGATCGACGCGTTCCAGCGGCTGTCGCGCACCGAGGGCATCATCCCCGCCCTCGAGCCGGCCCACGCGCTGGCGTGGGTGATCAAGGCCCGCGAGGAGCTGGCCGGGCGCACCGTGCTCGTGAACCTGTCGGGCCGCGGCGACAAGGACGTCGCCCAGATGATGGAGCTGCTGCAGCTGTGAGGCTCGAGGCGACCCTGCGGGCCGCTCGCGACCGCGGCCGCAAGCTGCTCGTCCCCTACATGACCGGCGGCTTCTCCGACGACTGGACCGACGTGGTGCGGGCCATCGCCGCGGCGGGCGCCGACGCGGTGGAGATCGGCATCCCCTTCTCCGACCCGGTGATGGACGGCGTGGTCGTGCAAGAGGCCACCGAGCGGGCCCTGGCGCGGGGGACCACGCCCGTGTCGGTGCTCGATGAGGTGAGCCGGCTCGACGCCGGGGTACCGCTGGCGGCGATGACCTACTACAACCTCGCCTTCCGGGCCGGCCACGAGCGCTTCGCCGCGTCGCTGGCGTCGGCGGGGATCGACGCGGCCATCCTCCCGGACCTGCCGCTCGAGGAGTCGGCCGAGTGGTGCGCAGCGGCCGACGCCGCCGGCGTGGAGACCGTCATGCTGGCCGCGCCCACCGCGCCCGACGAGCGCCTGCCCCGCATCTGCGCCCGGGCCCGTGGCTTCGTCTACGGCGTGGGCCTCCTCGGCGTCACCGGCATGCGGGAGGAGCTCGCCGCCAGCGCGGTGGTGGTGGCCAAGCGGCTGAAGGCGGTCACCGACGTCCCCGTGCTGATCGGCGTGGGCGTGTCGTCGCCCGAGCAGGCGGTGGAGGTGTGCCGGGAGGCCGACGGCGTGGTCGTCGGCTCGGCCATGCTGCGGCGGCTGCTCGACGGCGGCGGGCCGCACGAGGCGGCCGAGTTCATCGGTGCGATGCGGACGGCGCTCGACAAGGGGTGAACGCGATGCGGGTGGCCTTCGGGACCGACGAGCGGACGACCTTGACCGACGAGGTCTGTCGCATGTTGCGCGACGCAGGGCACGAGGTCGTGGTGGTGGCCGAGGGCGACGAGTGGCCCGACGTCGGCCGCCGGGTGGGCGAGGCGGTGGCCACCGGCCGGGCCGACCGTGGTGTCGTGGCGTGCTGGACCGGCACGGGGGTGTCGATCGCCGCCAACAAGGTCACCGGGGTCCGGGCCGCGCTGTGCACCGACGCCGAGACCGCCAGGGGCGCGCGGCGCTGGAACGACGCCAACGTGCTGGCGCTCGGCCTGCGGCTCACGAGCGTGCCGGTCGCCGAGGAGATGGTGCACGCCTTCTTCACCACGCAGCCCGACGACGGCGAGCACGACACGATCGCGAAGGTGCCGTGACCGACCCGGGTTGCCTGCTGTGCCGGGCCGACCGGATCACGCCGTGGTTCTACGAGGACGACGACTGCTGGATCGCCGAGTGCGAGATCTGCGCGGTGCCGATGGTGGTGTGGCGGCAGCACGACCCGTTCCCGCCGGACCCCGTGCGGGTGGTCCTGCACGAGCGGCTGGCGGTGGTGGTGCGCACGCACTTCGACTACGAGCACTACGTCGACGACCACATGCGCAACATCCCGGACCACTACCACGCGCACGCCCGTCCGGTGGGCGGGTTCTTCGGGCACGGCCTGCGCCGCCGCGGCTGACCCCAGCCGCCGCCGACCAGCGCGCTCGGCGTCAGAGTCAGACCTCGGGTCGGCCGGCCAGCTCCTGGTCGAGGAGGAGCCGCAGCGTGGCCACCCCTTGCGCGAGCCGCCCGGCGAGCTCCTCGACCGGTCCGGGCGGCGACAGCAGGTAGCCGGACGCAGCGTCGCAGCCGAGGTCGCGGGCGAGGCGGAGCTGCTCGCTGTCCTCGACCCCGCAGGCGTGGGTGCGGGCGCCGACGGCGTGGGCCCGTTCGACCACGGCCGCCATCCGGGCGCGGCTCGCCGCCGACGTGGCGAGCCCGGCGGTGACACCCCGGTCGATCTTCACGAGCACGGGGCGCACGCCCACCGGCAGGGCGAGGTCGGCGGTGCGCACGTCGTCGAGGGCCAACGCCACCCCGCTGTTGAGCACCCGGCGCAGGCGGTCCAGCGCCTCCGGGGGGAGCAGGTGCAGCACGTCGTGGCGCACCTCGAGGCCGAGCTCGCCGGGCCGCACGCGCCACCGGGCGGCCAGGCGCCGCAGGTGGACGTCGAGGCCCTCCGCCCGCAGCTCCCGGCCGGCCAGGTTCACCCAGGCGCGCGGCGGGCGGCCGCTCGTCCAGCCGCGCCACCCGTCGAGCTGCCGGCAGGCGACGTCGAGCACCCAGGCGCCGACGGCCACGATGAGCTCCGTCTCCTCGGCCAGCGGGAGGAAGTCGGCCGCCGGCCGGACGTCGCCGGTGGCGGTGGGCCACCGCACGAGGAGCTCGATCCCCTCGGGTTCGCCGTCGGCCAGGGAGAAGCCCGGTTGCACGTGCACCGCGAGGGCGCCGGTGGCGGCTGCCTGGCGGAGCTCGGCCTCCATGCGGAGCCGCTCGAGGGTCTGCGGCCGCACGTCCGGGCCGGCGCCGGTCGGCACGCGGGGCTCGGCCACGAGGTCGGCCAGCGCGCGTCTCGACCGGAGGTCGATCACGGACGCGGCTCCCCGCAGGGGAGGTGTGGCCGGTCGGGGAGGGCGGGAGTCCCCACGGGCCATGGTGGCCTCCGATCATCGGGCGTTCCAGCACCAGTGGACCACAGAACCGCTCCGCGTGGCAGGGCCAAGTGGCCCTGTGCGGGGGCGACCTCCCGGCACGCGACGACCCGGGGCTACAGTCGACCTCGTCTGCTCGCGAGGGGGATAGGGGAGGCAACATGGCGGACATCGCCGAGGAAGCGCCCGGAGAAGCGCCGCCGGACGCCGTCGATCGAGTCGTCGTCCGGTTCGCCGGCGACTCCGGGGATGGCATGCAGCTGGTGGGTGACCGGTTCACCAGCGCCAGCGCGTTGTACGGCAACGACCTGGCGACGCTCCCGGAGTACCCGGCCGAGATCCGTGCACCGGCCGGCACGCTCGCAGGGGTGTCGTCGTTCCAGGTCCAGATCTCGGACCACGACATCACCACCCCGGGCGACGCGCCGGATGCCCTGGTGGCCATGAACCCGGCGGCGCTGCGGGCCGACCTGCCCCGGCTGCGCCCGGGCGGCACGCTGATCGTCAACATCGACACCTTCGACGAGCGCAACCTCACCAAGGCGGGGTACGCGAACGACCCCCGCCACGACGGCAGCCTTGCGGGCTACCGGGTGCTCGAGGTGCCGATGTCGTCGATGACCGTCGACGCGGTGTCGCCCCTGGGGGTGAAGCCCCGCGACGCCGACCGGTCGAAGAACTTCTTCGCGCTGGGCCTCGTCTCGTGGCTCTACGGACGTCCCCCGGCGACCACGCTCGACTGGATCGAGCAGCGGTTCAAGGCCCGCCCCGATGTCGCCGCGGCCAACGCGGCCGCGTTCCGGGCCGGCTACCACTTCGGCGAGACGGCTGAGTGGGCCGCCCACCGCGTCACCGTGCGGCCCGCCCGCCTCGACAAGGGCGTCTACACCAACATCACCGGCAACACCGCGCTGGCGTGGGGGCTCGTGGCCGCGGGCCACCTGGCCAAGCTGCCGGTGTTCCTCGGGTCGTACCCGATCACGCCCGCCTCCGACGTGCTGCACGAGCTCGCCAAGCACAAGCGCTTCGGCGTGCGCACCTTCCAGGCGGAGGACGAGATCGCCGGCATCGGCGCCGCCATCGGCGCGGCGTTCGGTGGCCACCTGGGCGTCACCACCACCAGCGGGCCCGGCCTGTCGCTGAAGAGCGAGGCCATGGGCCTGGCCGTGAGCCTCGAGCTGCCGCTGCTGGTGATCGACATCCAGCGGGGCGGGCCGTCCACCGGCCTGCCCACCAAGACGGAGGCGGCCGACCTCCTGCAGGCCATGTACGGCCGCCACGGCGAGGCGCCGCTGCCGATCGTGGCGCCCCGCAGCCCGGCGCACTGCTTCGAGGTGGCCATCGAGGCCGCTCGCATCGCGCTGGCCTACCGCACCCCGGTGATCGTGCTGTCCGACGGCTTCCTGGCCAACAGCTCGGAGCCCTGGCGCCTGCCCGACGTGGACCAGCTGCCCGACATCTCGGTGCCCTTCGCCACCGAGCCCAACGCGGTGACGGCCGACGGCACGCCGCAGTTCCGGCCCTACCAGCGCGACCCCGAGACGCTGGCCCGTCCGTGGGCCGTGCCGGGCACGCCGGGGTTGATGCACCGCATCGGCGGCCTCGAGAAGGAGGACGGCACCGGCAACATCTCCTACGACCCGCAGAACCACGAGCACATGGTGCGGGTGCGGGCCGAGAAGGTGGCCCGGGTGGCCGACAGCCTGCCGCCGCTCGAGGTGACCGGCGACGCCGACGCCGACGTGCTGGTCCTCGGCTGGGGCTCCACGTGGGGCGCCATCGCCGACGCCGTGCAACGGGTGCGGGCGGGTGGTCGCCGTGTGGCCCACGTGCACCTCACCCACCTCAACCCGTTCCCCCGCGAGCTCGGCGACGTGCTGCGGGGTCGCCGACGGGTGCTGGTGCCGGAGATGAACCTGGGCCAGCTGGCCCGGCTGGTGCGGGCCGAGTTCCTGGTCGACGCCACGCCGATCACCAAGGTGCAGGGCGTGCCCTTCACCGCCGCCGAACTGGAGGAGACGATCGTGGAGGCCATCGATGGCTGACGCCCCCACCACCACCCGCAAGGACTGGAGCACGGATCAGGACGTGCGCTGGTGCCCGGGCTGCGGCGACTACTCGATCCTGGCCGCGGTGCAGCTGCTCTTCCCCGAGCTCGGCGTCCGCCGCGAAGACGTCGTGTTCATCTCCGGCATCGGCTGCTCGAGCCGCTTCCCGTACTACATGAACACCTACGGGATGCACTCGATCCACGGCCGGGCGCCGGCCATCGCCACCGGCCTCGCGCTGGCCCGGCCCGACCTCGACATCTGGGTGATCACCGGCGACGGCGACGGCCTGTCCATCGGCGGCAACCACCTCATCCATGCGCTGCGCCGCAACGTCAACCTGACGATCGTGCTGTTCAACAACCAGATCTACGGGTTGACGAAGGGGCAGTACTCGCCCACGAGCGAGGTCGGCAAGGTCACCAAGTCCACGCCGATGGGCTCGGTCGACCACCCCTTCAACCCGATCAGCCTGGCCATCGGCGCCGACGCCAGCTTCGTGGCCCGCACCCACGACCTGGATCGCCAGCACATGATCGACACGCTGCGGGCGGCCAACCAGCACCGGGGCGCATCGTTCGTGGAGATCTACCAGAACTGCAACGTCTTCAACGACGGCGCGTTCGAGACGATCACCGCCAAGCAGGTGCGCGACGACATGCTCATCCGCCTGGAGCACGGCCAGCCGATCCGCTTCGGCGCCGACGGCGGCAAGGGCGTGGTGCGCGATCCCAGCGGCGGTCTGCGGGTGGCCGACGTGGCCGAGGTGGGCGAGGGCGCGCTGGTGGTCCACGACGCCCGCGCCGACGACCCGAGCCTGGCCTTCGCCCTGTCGCGGCTCTCGTCGGGCCCGACCGTGCCGACGCCGATCGGCGTGTTCCGCGACGTGGAGCGCCCGGAGATGAGCGCCGAGGTCGGCCGGCAGCTGGTCGACGCCGCCGCCCAGGGTCCCGGCGACCTGGCCGGGCTGCTGCACTCGGGCGGCACCTGGACCGCGTGAGGCGCCGACCCTGAACGATCGGTCCCGGGTCTCGGGCCCGGGACCGATACTCTTCGTCACGTGAAAGGCACGCTTCGCGTCCGCCTGGCTTTGTGCTTCGCGGTCGTCGTGGTGGCCCTCCTGGTCCTGGGCGCCGGGCTGAACACGCTGGCCCGCAGCCTCGACCGGGCGCGGAGCGAGGGGCAGGCCTGGAGCACCGTCCGCCAGGACCTGGCCGCCCTCGACGCCGCCTGGTCCGCGCAGGCGGCCGCGGTCCGGGGCTACGAGCTGACCGCCAACGCCTCCTACCTCGCCGAGTTCGAGGCGGCGGGGGAGCGGGCCGCGGGGGTGGAGCGGTCGTTGGAGGTGCTCCTCGCCGAGCATGACGCGGTGGCCGACGAGCTGGGCCCGACCCTGGCGGACGTGGTCGCCGCCCGCGCCGCCTGGGTGACCGAGGTGACCGGCGAGCGCCTCGAGGCCGTGGCCGACGGGCGGCCCCGCACGACCCGGCCGCCGGCGGAGGCGCCGGACGCCTTCGAGACCGCCACGGCGTCGGTGGCCGAGGCCGACGGGGTGGCCGCCGACGGCCAGGCCCGCGCCCGCGAGCGCATCAGCGACCGCAACACCATGCTCGTCACCGGCTCGGGGCTCGGCCTGGTGGTGGCTGCCGGCGGTGTGCTGGTCCTGGTCCTCCTCCTGCGCCGCTGGATCACGCAGCCGGTGGAGACCGTCGCGACCGCGGTGGCCAGGGTGTCGGAGGGCCAGCTGGACCAGTCCATCCCCGTGGTCGGCCCGGCCGAGATCGCGGGCCTGGCCGCCGACGTCGACCGCATGCGGCTGCGCCTGCGCGAGGAGATGGCCCGGGTGATGGACGCCTCCTACGTGGCCGCGGCCGAGGAGGAGCGGGCCCGCCTGGCGGGGGAGCTGCACGACGACACCCTCCAGACCCTGGCCGCCGTCTCGCTGCGCCTCGACCTCGTGGGGCGGCAGCTGCCCGAGGGCGACGTGACCGAGCAGCTCCTGCGCTGCCGCCAGGGCATCCAGGACGCGTCGCGGGGGCTGCGGACGCTGCTGTTCGAGCTCCACCCGCCGGCCCTCGACCACGCGGGCCTGGCCGCCGCGCTCGAGGACTACGCCGACTTCGTGCTGGGCGGCACCGGCACCGAGGTGGAGGTCAAGGCCGAGCTGGCCGAGGAGCCGCCCAAGGCGATCCAGGCGCTCGCCTACCGGGTGGGGCGGGAGCTGGTCCTCAACGCGGCCAAGCACGCCGGGGCCAGCGCCCTGACCATCCGTGTGACCTCACGCGACGGCGGCCTCGACCTCGTCGTGGAGGACGACGGGGTGGGCCTGCCGGACGGGGGCCCGGCCCAACCGGGCGGGCACGGCCTGCGGAACCTGCGCGAGCTCGTCGCCCGCGCCGGCGGCAGCAGCCGCGTCGGGCCGCGTCCCGGCGGGGGTGCCCAGGTGGCCGTCTGGTTGCCGGCCTGAGCGCCGGTCGGCCGGGTCGGGTCGCGACCGGTCAGGCCGGCTGGACGCCGAGCACCGCGGCCAGCAGGTCGTCGACCGGGGTGCCCTTGGCCAGCACGGCGGCCACGCCGACGGCGGTGAGCTCGCGGGCCACCGACCGGGAGGCCTGCGCCGACAGGATCACCACCCTGGTCTCGGGGCGCTCCCGGAGGATCTCCGTGGCCGCCCATGCGCCGCCCCGCCCCGGCATGGCCAGGTCGAGCACGACGACGTCGGCGTCGAGCCGGGTGGCGGCCTCCACCGCCTCCTCGCCCGTGCCCACCACGCCCACCACCTCGAGCTCGGGGCGGTCGGCGAGCGCCAGGGCCACCAGGTCGCGCAGATCGGCCTCGTCGTCGGCGATCACCACCTTGCGGGCGGCCGGAGCGGAGAGGTCGTCGGCGTGCATCCCCTCCAGTGTCGGCACGCGGCGGGGACACGCACAGATACGTCCGCATGCCCGACGTTGGTGCATCTGCACCAAGTCGGAGTGCGCCCGACTGGGCGTGTCGGACAGAATGCAGCGCGTGGCTGACGACGAGGGGCCGCCCTCCACCCGGGTCCTGCTCGTCGAGGACCACCAGATGCTGGCCGAGGGCCTGGCGCTGGCCTTGGGCGCCAGCCCCGACCTCGAGGTGTGCGGCCGGGCCGCCCGCCTCGAGCAGGTCGAGCGGATGGCCCACCAGACCCAGGCCGACGTGGTCCTCCTCGACCGGCGGCTCCCCGACGGGGACGGGCTGACGGCGCTGCCCGGCCTGGTGGCCGGCGGCCGGCGGGTGCTCGTCCTGACCGCCGAGGCCGACGCCGCCACCGTGCAGGCCGCCATCAGCGCCGGCGCCCACGGCGTGCTGCTGAAGGACGCCGGCATCGACCGGCTCACCGACGCCATCCGCACGGTGGCCAAGGGCGGGTCGATCCTGGCGCCCGAGCTGGCCGCCCGCCTCGTGGAGCGCATGGCCGGCCGGGGGCCCTCGATCCCGCCGCTCACCACGCGGGAAGCCGAGGTGCTGGCCCTCCTGGCCGAGGGCGCCTCCACCGAGGAGATGGCCACGCGGCTGTACCTGAGCACGAACACCATCCGCAACCACGTGCAACGGCTGCTCACCAAGCTCGGCGCCCACTCCAAGGTCGAGGCCCTCGCCATCGCCCGCCGCCACGGGTTGTTGTAGACGGTCAGGCGGCGGGGTCGAGCCAGTGGCGGCCGAGGAGGCCGTCGATGTCCGCGCCGAGCACGGGCGGGCTGAGCAGGAAGCCCTGGGCCACGCCGCAGCCGAGGTGCTGCAGCATGCGCAGCTGGTCGGTGCGCTCGACGCCTTCGGCGACGGTGGTCAGGCCGAGGGCCCGGCTCATGCCGAGCAGCGCCTCCACGATGGCCACGTCGTCGCGGTCGGTCGGGAGCGCGTCGACGAAGCTGCGGTCCACCTTGAGCGAGTGCACCGGCAGGTGCTTCAGCGTGCCGAGCGACGAGTACCCCGTCCCGAAGTCGTCGATGGCGACGTGCACGCCGAGGTCGCGCAGCGCGCTCAGCGCCTCCACGGTGCGGTCGAGGTCCCGCAGCAGCACGCTCTCCGTCACCTCGAGGCAGAGGGCCTCGCCGGGCAGCCCGGCGTGCTCGAGGGCGCCCCGCACCATCGGCACGAGGTCCGCGCGGGCCAGCTGCACGCCCGACACGTTCACGGCCACCACCAGGTCCTCGCCGCCGGGCATGGCCCGCCAGCGGGCCAGCTGCTCCAGCGCCCCCTGCAGCACCCAGGCGCCGAGCGGCACGATGAGCCCGACGCGCTCGGCCAGCGGGATGAACGTCCCCGGGGAGACCACGCCGCGGCGGGGATGCGTCCAGCGGGCCAGCGCCTCCACGGCCACCATGCGCCCGGTCCGCAGGTCGATCTCGGGTTGGAAGGCGATCAGGAACCGCTCGGTGCGCACCGCCTCGTGGAGCTCGCTCTCGAGCAGCAGGTTGCGGAGGCGGTGGTCGCGGGCCGGCGTCGACGTCGACCCGACGGCCTCCTCGCCGAGCTCCAACATGGCCAGCGCCTCGGCCAGCGTGCTGTGGCCGCAGTCGGGGGAGGGCTCGGCCGTCGCGGTGGCCGCCCGCACGAGGGGGTAGATGGTGGTGGTCCCTAGGGGCACCGGCTCGCGCAGCGCGTCCCGGCAACGGGCGGCCAGCGGCTCCCCGGAGGCTGCGTGGCCGTTCACCACGCGGGCCACCGCGAACACACCCGTGTCGACGCGGGCGACCACCTCCCCGGTGCCGGTCAGCGCGCGGAGGCGTTCGGCGAGGTGCAGGAGCAGCTGGTCGCTGGCCGCCGGGCCGAGGGAGTCGCTCACCAGGCGCAGGCGGTCGACCTCGATGGCCACCAGCTGGAGCCGGGCGTCGTGCTCCGCGGCGGCGGCCAGCTCGTCGACGAAGGCCACGAACCGGTCCCGGTTGGGCAGGCCGGTCACCGGGTCCTGGTGCTGGAGCTGCTCGAGGCGCTGCTCCAGCGTGGCCCGCTCGGTGAGGTCGCGGGCGATGCCCACCAGCAGGCGCCGGTCGTCGATGTGCATCTCGCTCAACGCCAGGTCGAGCGGGAACGTGGACCCGTCCCGCCGGCGCCCCGTCACCTCACGACCCTTGGCGCCCACCTCGGGCACCGGGACGCCGCGCGAGCCGGCGAGCAGGTCGGCCAGGCTCCGCCCGACCAGCGCGTCGAGGGGCCAGCCGAACATGTCGACGGTGGCGGGGTTGGCCGACTCGATGGTGCCGTCCTCGTCGACGGTGAAGATGGCGTCGGCCGCGCTGGTCACCACGGTGGCCATGCGCACCTCGGCCTCGCGCTGGGCCCGCTCCGCGGCCCGCTGGGCCCGGCGGGTCTCGGCGTCGAGCAGCTCGCGCTCGATGGCCGGGGCCAAGCGGGCCAGGCGCCCCTTCACGATGAAGTCGCGCGCGCCGGCGCGCATGGTCGACGCGGCGATCTCCTCGGTCATGGTGCCGGACACCACGATGAACGGGATGTCGACGCCGAGGTCCTGCAGCGTGCGCAGCGCGCCGAGCGCGTCGAAGGCGGGGAGCGAGTGGTCCGACAGCACGACGTCCCAGGGCGCCTCGCGCAGCACCGCCTCCATCTCGGCGCGCGACTGCACCCGCTCCCACGTCAGGTCGTAGCCGGCCCGCTCGAGCGTGCGGACCGTGAGCGCGGCATCCAGGGGGTCGTCCTCGACGAGCAGCACGCGCAGGGGCCGCGCCGCACCGGCGTCGCCCGCGGCGGGGCTCACGCGGAGGCCCCGTCCCGTGCCACGGCCGTCGTCGGCGGTGCGAGCGTGAAGGAGAAGCGGGCGCCGTGGCCGGGGGTGGCATCGCCCCAGACCCGACCGCCGTGGCGGCGGGCGATGCGGGCCACGGTGGCCAGACCGACGCCGGTGCCGGGGAACTGCTCGGCAGGGTGCAGGCGCTGGAAGGCGATGAACAGGCGCTGCGCGTGCGCCGGCTCGAAACCGACCCCGTTGTCCTGCACCCAGTAGACGGTCTGGTCGCCGACCTGGTCGCTCCCGAGCTCGACCACGCCGACCGGCCGCGTCGCCGTGAACTTCCAGGCGTTCCCCAGCAGGTTCGACAGGAGGACGCGCGTGAGGCGCGGGTCGGCCACCGCGGGCGGGACCGGCTGGTGCACGCGCAGCTCCACCCGCCGGTCGGGTTGCTCCCGCCAGAGGCCGACAGCGATCTCCTCGGCCTGTGCGGCGAGGTCGACCGGCACGCGGTCGAGGTCCGAGCGGGTGACCCGCGACAGCTCCAGCAGCGCGTCAACCAGCTCGCTCAGGCGCGTGGCCGCGTCGTGGATGAGCCCGATGTCGGCGAGGCCGCGCGGGTCGAGCCGGTCGCCCTGGTCCTCGGCCAGCAGCTCGGCGTAGGAAGCGATGGCCCGCAGCGGGGCCCGGAGGTCGTGCGACACCGAGAACGTGAACGACTCGAGCTCCTCCAGCGCGGCGCCGAGCTCCGCGGTGCGGGCCTGCACCCGCTCCTCCAGCCGCTGGTTGGCGTCGACCAGCGCGAGGCGTTGCGCCTCGAGCTCGGCGCGGTCGTCGATGACCCGCCGGGCGACGGCCAGGCGGTCGGCGACGTCCTCCAACCGGCCGACGCTCTCGTCGTCGAGCCGCACCCGGTCGATGGCGCGGAAGCTGAGGAGCGCGACGACGCTGTCGCGCCCGTCGCGGATGGGCACGCTCACCGCGGTGGCGCCGTGGGGATCGCCGGGGGCGGGGTCCACCCGGGCCGTCCGCTGGAGGTGGAAGCCGTCGAGCAGCGTGGGGAGGAGGGGGTCGTCGGAGGTGCCGCGCGCCAGGCGCGCCCGACCCGCCAAGGGACCCGCGGCCGCGGCCACCTGCAGGTCGCCCGACGGGCCGCACACGTGGACCGCGACCAGCCCGCACTCGAGCAGCTCGGACAGCGCATCGCAGGCCACCTCGAGGCACGCCGTCCAGTCGGCCGACTCGAGCAGCACCCGATCGATGGAGGAACCGGCCTGGGCCAGCACGGTGGCGCGGATCCGCTCGCTCACGTCGCGCGACGCCACCTGGGCCACGATGTCGTCGGCGGTCGGGGTCATCCGGCGGGCGACGCTCTCGACCCAGGCCCACCGCCCGTCCGCCCGGCGCACACGCGTGCAGATGGTGACCACCTCGCCGGTGCGCAGCCGGGTGGCCAGCGCCACGGGGTCCTCCACGTCGTCGGGGTGGGCGATCACGTCCTGGGGGCGGCCGACCAGCTCGTCGGGCTCGTAGCCGAGGACGTTGCGCACCGACGGCGAGACGTAGCGGACGATGCCGTTGCGATCGATGAGCGCCACGACGTCGGTGGCCTGCTCGGCCAGCAAGCGGTACTTGCGCTCCGTCTCACCCCAGCGGCGGGTGGCCTCGGCGATGGGGCCGGGGTCCTGCATGAAGAGCAGTGCGCCCGCGATGGTCCCGCTGCGGTCACGCCAGGGCCGGTAGCGCACCTGCAGGTCGGATGCCCCCGGGCCGCCCGGCCGCCGCTCCGTGAGGCTGTGCCCCGACGCCATCACCTCGAGGGCGCGCTCGCGGGCCCGCGGCAGGAGCGCCTGGATGGCCGCGTCGAGCTCGTCGAGCAGCACCCCTTCGGCGGTGAGGATCCCCCGCATGGTGGCGTTGGCCCACACCCAGCGCCCGTCGGGCTCGGCCACGGCGATGCCCGTGCGCGACTGCTCGACGACGTCGTCAGCCAGTCCGGGGAACTCCCCCAGATGTCGTGCCGTGGGCGCGCCGGGGCGCGGTCCAGCCTCCACCGCCGCCATTCTGCCCGGAGAGCGTCCGAGTGTGCACGGTTCGTGCGGAGGAACCGCACAACTCCTCGCGGACGCGGCCGTTGGTAGCGTCCGCCCCATGCTGAGCCCCGGAGACCCCGCGCCCCCCATCTCGCTCCTCGACCAGCGGGGCGAGACCGTCGAGCTGTCCTCGTACCGGGGTCGCAAGGTGCTCGTGTACTTCTACCCGAAGGCCGACACGCCGGGCTGCACCACGCAGGCCTGCGGGCTGCGCGACATCGCCGGCCAGATCGGCGACACCGCCATCCTCGGCATCAGCCCCGACCCGCCGGCCAAGCAGGCCCGCTTCGACGAGAAGTACGGGTTGGGCTTCCCGCTGCTGTCCGATCCCGACCACTCGGTGGCCGAGGCCTACGGCGTCTGGGCCGAGAAGTCGATGTACGGCAAGAAGTACATGGGCATCGTGCGCTCCGCCTTCCTGGTCGGCGAGGACGGCCGCCTGTTGGATGTCTGGTACAAGATCAGCCCCAAGGACACGCCCACGAAGCTGCTGGCGGCGCTGGCGCGATGAGCGGGTTGCCCGCACCCGCCGACCTGCTGCCGCACCGGCCGCCCTTCCTGTTCCTCGACGAGCTCACCGCGCTCACCCCCGGCGTGTCCGCCGCCGGTCGCTGGCAGCTGCGGGGCGACGAGTGGTTCTTCCCCGGGCACTTCCCCGGCCGGCCCACGCTGCCCGGCGTGCTGATGGTGGAGGCCGTCGCCCAGCTCGGCGCCGCGGCGGTGCTGGCCGACGAGCGCTACGCCGGGAAGCTGCCGTTGTTCGGCGGCGTCGACGGGGTCCGCTTCCGACGCCAGGGCACGCCCGGCGACGTGCTGGAGCTCGAGGTCGAGCTCGGGCGCCTGTCATCGCGCGCCGGGCGGGGCACCGGGCGGGCCCGCATCGGCGGCGCGCTGGCCTGCGAGGCCGAGCTGCTCTTCGTGCTGGCCGACGCCGACGCGGCCTCCGCCGCCGGCTGAGCGAGGCCGCCGTGCTGGTGCAGACGGCGCTCGGCCCGGTGGTGCTCACCGCCTCCGACATCGGCCTTCGGTCGGTGCGCTACGCCGACCACGACCCCGCCGGCCACACGGGTCCGCTGCTCGACGACGCCGCCGCCCAGCTCCAGGAGTACCTGGCGGGGCGGCGGCGGGCCTTCGACCTGCCCCTCGACTGGACCGGGATGACCGACTTCCAGGCCAAGGTGCTGAAGGCTGTGGCGACCATCCCCTACGGGGAGACGCGGTGGTACGTGCAGGTGGCCGAGGCCATCGACCGGCCGACCGCGGTGCGGGCCGTGGGCGGGGCACTGGCCCGCAACCCGTTGCCGATCGTGCTGCCCTGCCACCGCGTGCTGCCGGTGGGCGGCGGCCTCGCCGGCTACGGCGGGTCCGAGCGGCGAGGCGGCCGCCCCGACGTCAAGCAGCGGCTGCTGAACCTCGAGCGGGCGTTCGCCTG
>Ga0182742_1002640_pt1 | contig 19424 bp, 18 predicted proteins | sample eDN5th37CBELigMG_FD_128880 | JGI IMG/M metagenome (GOLD analysis project Ga0182742, IMG submission 128880) | Enriched Miracle-Growth compost microbial communities from Emeryville, California, USA - eDNA 5th pass 37_C BE-Lig MG (version 2)... ... | reverse complement strand
TCCTCTCAGCTGTGAGCCTCGCCGCAGCCATTGCGTTCTGGCTGTGAACGAGTCTGGACCCTAATGTGGCGCTATTCGCAGCTACTCTCGCAGCATCGGCTGCTCTTTTGGTGCGTAGAAGCTGCCAAATTGTGATTGGAAACCCTACAGCGCTGATAATCAACCCAATCGCCCCGACCACGGACGAATTTGACGGCGCACTCATCCAATGCCAGAGTTCAATCATCCTCGCGTTCATGGCACACGTCTTCAACGTCAGCCAGCGCTCTCAGCAGAGCACTTCATATAGCAACCAGTTGACCTGATCACGCCTGAGAAATGCAATTCGTTCCATTCCGGTAAGGAACGGGCTCTTGTCTGGCGATGCCGCAGAAAGCCCTCTCACTCCGCCCCCTACCCCACAACCTTCCGCAGCAGCTGATACGCCTCCACCACCCGCTGCAACTTCGCCTCGTGGCTCCGGTCGCCGCCATTCCGGTCCGGGTGGTACTTGCGCACCAGCACTGAATAGCGCGCCCTAAGCTCCTTGGTGCCGGTCTGCGGGTCCAGCCCCATCACGCCCAGCGCCTCGCGCTCCTGCGGAGAGAAGCGCGCGCCGCCTTGAGCCCAGCCGGTCTCGCTCGCGCGCCCGGCTGCCCGCCGCCGCAGGTCCGCCGCGCGGGCGTTGATCGCGTCCAGCGGGTCGGCATAATCGGCCCAGCGCGGCATGCCGTCCACGCCCGCTGTCGGGCGGAAGGCGCGGCTCTCCCGCTCCCACCCCGCGATGGGGGATTGCGCCTGCAGGATCTCGTCCGCGCTCATCCCCTCGAAGAAGTCGTAGCCGGAATTGAAGGCGCGGACATGGTCCAGGCAGAACCAGCGATAGGTGCCCGGCCCGTCAAAGCCCGGCCGCTGGTGGCCCGGTGCCCTGAACTCGCCTGCCCCCTCGCAATCCGGGGCCTCGCAGACCCTCCCCTTGCACTCGTAGCGACCATGGAACTTCGTGTTGCGCATTCGGGGGGGACATGGTGTTGTTGGGCTCGCTTGAAAACCCCAACAGGACAGCTGATGCCCAATCAAGGCCCCACCCCCGGCCCCCTCGCCACAGAGATGCACACTCTGCTGACGGAGGCGTTCGCCCCCACCCGGCTGGAGGTGATGAATGACAGCGCGAAGCATCGCGGCCATTCCGGCGACGATGGCAGCGGCGAGTCGCATTTCTCCATCCTGATCGAGAGCGAGGCGTTCTCCGGCGTCTCCCGCCTGGAGCGGCAGCGGATGGTCAATCGCGCGCTGGGCGACATCCCCGGCACCCGCGTCCACGCCGTCGCCATCCGCGCAATTGCTCCGGGCGAGGCAGGGTGATGACCCTCCAGCTCTGGTATTGGCCAAGCATTCCAGGCCGCGGAGAGTTCATCCGCCTGCCGCTGGAGGCCGCCGGAGTTCCCTACCGCGACATGGCGCGCGAACTTGGCGCCGATGCCTTGATGGAGGACATGGAGAAGCGGCAGGGCCACCGCCCCTTCGCCCCGCCCTACATCGTGGATGGCGGTCTGGTGATCGGCCAGGTCGCGCACATCCTCACCGTGCTGTCAGACCGCCACGGCTTCGGCGCGGGAGAGCTGAGCCGGGATTTGCAGCTGATCCAGCTCCAGCTCGACATCACCGATGTGGTGGAGGAGGTTCACTCCGTCCATCACCCGCTCGGTGTCGGCAAGTACTACGAGGAGCAGAAGGAAGCGGCGCTCATCCGGGCGAAGGAATTCCGGGAAGAGCGGATGGTTAAGTGGCTAAACCATTTCGAGCATGAACTATCGCTGGAAGGCGGCCCATTCGTGCTGGGAGAGCGCTGGAGCCACGTGGATACCAGTCTTTCCCAGCTTTTGCGCGGGCTTGCATACGCTTTCCCCCGCCGTTCCGCCGCGTTGCAAGGCCGATACCCCCGCTTGCAAGCCTGTCGTGAGGCTGTTGCAAACCTGCCCGGAGTGGCCGCCTACCGCGCCTCAGACCGGTGCATCCCGTTCAACAAAGACGGCATCTTCCGCCACTATCCGGAGCTCGACGCGCCATGAGCATTATCCAGCAAGTCACTCCGATCACTCATGATCTTGGAGGCTTCGAGGTGCGGAGAGCGGTGCCCAGCCCGCAGCTCTCGATGATCGGCCCGTTCGTGTTCGTCGATCAGTTCGGCCCCGCCGTCCTACAGCCCGGCATGGGCATGGATGTGAGGCCCCACCCCCACATCAACCTCGCCACAGTGACCTGGCTTTTCGAAGGCGCGATCGGCCACCGCGACAGCCTCGGCACCGCCTCCGTGATCCATCCCGGCACGGTAAACCTGATGACGGCAGGCAGAGGCATCGTCCACTCCGAACGCAGCCCGGAGAGCGAGCGCACCGGCGGCCCTCACCTCTACGGCATGCAGACATGGCTCGCGTTGCCGGAAGCACAGGAGGAGATCGACCCGGCTTTCGAGGCGATCAGCGACCTGCCGCTGGTGGAGGACAGCTGCGTCAGTGCCCGCATCATCATGGGCTCCCTATGGGGCCGCACCGCCCGCACCACCTGCTATGCCGAGACGATCTATGCCGAGATCGTCCTCGGCTCCGGCGGCACCATTCCCCTTGATGCCGAGGCTGACGAGCGCGCCGTGATGCTCGTCGGCGGAGAGGCGTCGGTCGATGGCATTCCGCTGAAGCTCTACGAGCTGGCCGTGCTCCAGCCCGGCGTGCCGATGGCGCTCTCCTCCACCAGCGGCGGCCGAGTGATGCTGATGGGGGGCGAGGCCTTCCCGGAGCGGCGCTACGTCTACTGGAACTTCGTCAGCTCCCGCCGCGACCGGATCGAGCAGGCGAAGGAAGACTGGCGCGCCGGCCGCTTCCCCCTCGTCCCCGGTGACGAGGAGGAGTTCATTCCCCTGCCCGACAGGCCCAAGACGGTGAGCTATCCGTAGCCTTGCTCGACAGGGCGCTGCCTGCGATGTCGTGGGACGGAGAGCCTGTCAGGCCGGGAGAAACTCGCTCAAGTTCCCAAGGGCGACACGAGGCGAACGCAGGCGCGGGTCAGCCATGGCAGCGAGAAACTCCTCGTGCCGCGGATGCGTCGGAATGAACACGGCTTTGCGCGCATACTCATCTGCCGAGAACGTGCCCCAGTTGGTGACCCGACCGAAATAGATGTGGCTGACGTTGAGCTCATCAGCCAAATCGCAAGCGAGACCCATTTCGTGGAAGTTCTCAAGCTGGACCGTGAAGCTCAGCTGCATCTGATCGATAAGATCCTCTTCCAGCAGCCCCGCCGCGAACTTCAGGTTCTGCTCCATCACCTCCCAGCGCGCACCCCGGCGCAGCAATTCGTGAGTTTCCTTAGAGGCTCCGTCGATGCTGATCTGAAGGGCCAGAACCCGTCGGTGAAGGGCCGGAAAGCGGTTCCATTCCCGCGGTGTGAACAGCATCGCGTTGGTCATGACGCGAAATTTCAGCTCAGGATACAGGTCAGGCGTAAGCCTTTCCATCAAACGCCGAAAGTTCTTGCTGGCGAAAGGATCGCCCGACCCGGTGATGAAGACCGATTTGGCTCCCCGGAGCATCGGAAGGATGTTCCGCTCCTGCAATTCATCGTACCGATTGCGCGTCGCTTCGTCAGCCGCGTATTTCTTGGTTCGGCAGCTCGGGCAGCTGAGATTGCATGTCCGGTCATAGGCCAGGTTCACGTCTGTCGGACCGTGCTCCAGGGCCGTTTCCTTCTGGGCGACGATCGTCTTCCAACGTTCGCTTCGCCCGGCTACGTCCTTTGCAAGAGGCAGGCTGTTGCCCTGAATGAGAGCGGCAGGCAGTCTTGTTGCAATACCGAAAGCTTCCGTCGTGCACGCTGGCGCGAATGGCCTGGGCGCTTTGAGAGTTCCAGGTGGACTCCCAGTCCGTGAAGTTCAGATTACCCGCCGATTCCGGAAGCCAGCTGGCGCAGCAAAGGTGCGTTGACCCTTCGAGAACATGGAACTCTTCGAACGGCTTTGTACAGATCTTTCCATTGAGGTTGTATTTCGGGTTCGCGGGGTCGGCCATACCCTCAACATGAAACAGAGCACCTTGGGCAAGGGTACACTGGTTGCGATGGGTGGCCAGCCTGGTCAGGCGCTCGATGCCGAGCTCAAGCTTGCCAGTGTAGGCTTCGCACATGGCGATCACGATCTCGAGGGCGGCCTTGATATTGGCGGGCGCCAATGTCGCATTGTGCAAAGCCCTCTCGGCGACAAATGGCAGATCGGGAAGTGCGTCAAGAAAACGCGGAAACGCCTCCCACATTTCCGGCCGATCAACCGGAGCCTGGAGATCGTTCAAGATCAACGCGAGCATCTGCTCTGTCTGTGAGATGTCGCTCACGCCTTCTGCGGCACCATCATCTTCAGCGGGGTCGATGTGAAGTGCAACGCTGTCCATTCCGCCCTCGATACTCCCTGCCTACGCCGTGGTGGTTCGTAGTTCCGGGATCATTATTGACGGGAAGCAGCGGCGCCGCGGGGGCTGGAAGCGGGAAACTTCCGCTGAACGGACAGCGGCGGTGCTCCACCGTCTGTGCCCTGTGCGGCGAAATGGCGCAGATGTACGGGGACGGCGACGTTACAACTTGAGGCGAGGCCGGATAACCTCTCTCTGTCAGAGAAGCGTGTTCCGCCTATCCCCTCCACTCCACCCACGCGCCATGCGGGTGTGCTTCCGCCAATAGAGCCCAATCCTGGCCGCCCGGCCAATACCGCACGCGCAGCTCATGGCGGAAGGTGGCGCGGTTCGTCTCCAGCTTGATCCATGCCAGCGGCTTTTCAGCGGTCGCTCTAACCCCAGCCTGCTCCAAGGCGGCCGTGATCGCCTCCCGCGTCGCGTCTGGCAGGTACTGCCACATCACCGTGTGGAACAGCACGCGGGTGACGCCCTCGTCTTGCGGGGCCGCCAATCGCTCGCTCACGAACTCCGCCGCGTCCATCTCCACCAGATCGGGAGCAGTCTGCTCCGCCAGCTCGGCCGCAGCATCCATCCGCCCCATGCGCTCGGTCGCATCCGCCCAGATATAGGCCTTGAGCCGCAGCACCTGCTCCGCGTCGGTGAGGTCGAGCGGCGCGAGATCGCAGCCGCGCGCCGCGACGATCTCCACCGGCACCTGCGGAGGAGGTGACCCGCGCCACTCCGGCACGATCCGCATCGGCGAGTTCTCCGGCCCCGCCTGCACACCGCCGAGATCGTAGAAATAGCGCGCCATCATCGTGTTGATCCCGGCACTCGCGCCGATCTCGATCAGCTCAAATTTCGGCCCCAACCGCCGCGACAGCCACAGCAAGCCGGCCATGACGCTCGCCGAGCGCCCCGCTTCATTCGTCTGCGGCGGGGAATCGAGCCACGGCATCAGTCGCTCGTCGAACCGCTCCGCCAGCCGCATCACGATCGCATCGACGCTCGACTGATCCACGACCAAGCCGGCATAGACCGGCCCCAGCTCCGGAGCCTCGCCCTTCAGGAACAGGTGGTGCAGACCTCCTGCGATCCTGAGGGGCAGAGCATCTTCCAGCACGCGGCCCTGCCAGTTCGCCATCCGCCGCCCTGTCGCCGTGCCGCCGCCGAGCAAGGCCAGCGTTCCGCGCACCACCCGCGCGGTGCAGGGCGCTCCGGCGCGCTCCGCATGGTCGGCCTGCCAGCGGATGCCCTCCGCCACGTCAGTGATCGCCATCACCGCCTTGCTCGCATCTTCGGCTGCCATCGCCGTTGCCCTTTCCCCCCTCGGCTCCTAAGTGCGGCGCGCTATGGGACAGACCCGCCCCCTCACATTCGCCGTGCCCAAGGGCCGCATTCTCGACGAGGCGCTGCCCGTGATGGCGCGCGCCGGAGTGGTGCCGGAACCTGCCTTTCACGACAAGGCAAACCGCTCGCTCAGCTTCGCCAGCGAGGATGGTGCAACGCGCATCATCCGCGTGCGCGCCTTCGATGTGGCCACCTTCGTCGCCTTCGGCGCGGCGCAGGCGGGCATCGTCGGCTCCGACGTGATCGAGGAGTTCGATTATTCGGAGCTCTACGCGCCGGTGGATCTCGGCATCGGCCATTGCCGGCTGTCCGTGGCCGAGCCCAGGGATGGCGGCTCCGCCGACACGGGCAATATCAGTCACCTGCGCATCGCTACCAAATACCCAAACATCGCCAGCCGCTGGTTCGAGCGGCAGGGGATTCAGGCTGAATGCGTGAAGCTAAACGGCGCGATGGAACTCGCCCCTTCGCTGGGCCTGGCGCTGCGCATTGTCGATCTCGTCTCCACCGGGCGCACGCTGGTGGAGAACGGGCTGGTGGAGACGGACACGATCATGCCCGTTTCCGCCCGGCTGATCGTCAACCGCGCCGCCCTCAAGATGGACCCTCGCGTGGCTGAACTGGTCGAGCGCTTCCGCGCCCTGACCCAACAGCGGGCGGCCGCCTGATGCTGCGCCTTTCCACCAGCGATGCCGATTTCGAGCGCCGCTTCGCCCGGCTGGTCGATGACCGGCGGGAGAGCGAGACCGATGTCGCCCGCGCCGTTTCCGACATCCTGCAGCAGGTGCGCCAGCGAGGCGATGCGGCCTTGGTCGAATACACCCAGCGCTTCGACAAACACGCGCTGACGGATGAGCAGGACTGGCGCATCAATACGGATGAATGCGCCGCCGCTTTCGAGGCGCTTTCGCCCCGCTTGCGCGATGCTTTGGAGACGGCTGCAAACCGCATCCGCGCCTACCACACGGACCAGTTGCCAAAGGACCGCGACTTCACGGACGCGCAGGGCGTTCGCCTCGGCGCGCGCTGGCGGCCGGTGGATGCGGCGGGCCTTTACGTCCCCGGCGGCCGCGCGGCCTATCCTTCGTCCCTGCTGATGAACGCCATCCCCGCGCAGGTCGCGGGGGTCGAGCGGATCGTGGTGGTGACGCCAACCCCGCGCGGAGAGGTCAACCACCTCGTCCTCGCCGCGGCTCATCTGTGCGGAATCACGGAGATCTGGCGGGTTGGCGGAGCGCAGGCCATCGGCGCCCTTGCCTATGGCACGGACCGCATCGCGCCTGTCGACACCGTCACCGGCCCGGGCAACGCCTATGTGGCGGAGGCGAAGCGCCAGCTTTACGGCGTTGTCGGCATCGACATGGTCGCCGGGCCGAGCGAGATCCTCGTCATTGCCGACGGCAAGAACGACCCGGACTGGATCGCCGCCGACCTGCTCAGCCAGGCGGAGCATGATCCCGCCGCCCAATCCATCCTCATCACCGATGACGCGTCCTTCGCCCAGCAGGTCGAAGACGCGGTGGACGTGCAATGCGCGCAGCTTTCCACGGAGCGCACCGCCCGCGCGAGCTGGGATGCGCACGGCACCATCATCACCGTGGCCGATCTTGCGGAGGCCCCTGCCCTCGCCAACCGCCTCGCCGCCGAGCATGTCGAGCTGGCGGTGGATGAGCCGGAGGCCCTGTTCGCGCAGCTGCGCCATGCCGGCAGCGTCTTCCTGGGCCGGCATACGCCGGAGGCGGTCGGCGATTACGTCGCCGGGCCCAACCACGTCCTTCCCACCGGCCGCCGCGCCCGCTTCGCCAGCGGCCTCTCCGTGCTCGATTTCATGAAGCGCACCAGTTTCATCAGCATGGATGAGGGTGCGCTAGCCGCGATTGGCCCTGCCGCCGTCGCCCTTGCCGAGGTGGAGGGGCTGCCCGCCCACGCCCGTTCCGTTGAACTGAGATTGAAATGACCACCCGCTCCCCACGCTCCGTCGCCCGTTCTTCCGCGCGTCTCGCCGCGGTGCAGGCGCTCTACCAGCACCAGATGGAAGGGACGCACCTCCCCCGCCTGCTGGACGAGTTCCACCAGCACCGGCTGGGCCGCGAGATCGATGAGACGAAGCTTGCCCCGGCGGAAGTCGCGTTCTTCGACGATGTCGTGTCGGGCGCCGTCGCCCGGCAGGCCGAGATCGACGAGCTGATTTCCGGCAAGCTGGCACAAGGCTGGGCGCTGGACCGGCTGGACCGCACGATGAAGCAGATCCTCCGCGCTGGGACCTACGAGCTGCTCGCCCGCCAGGATGTGCCGGTGGGCACGGTCATCAGCGAATATGTCGATGTCGCGCACGCCTTCTTCGATTCGCGAGAGGCGAAGTTCGTCAACGGTGTGCTCGACGCAGTGGCGAAAGCGGTCCGCACCTGAGTTCAGGCTGCGGCGGCCTCAATCCTCGGCGGCGAAGATCCAGTCGAGATAGGCCGCCAGCCTGATGCCCGCCTGCTGCAACCGTAGCTCCATGGAAGGCGTCCAGTCGTAGGCATATTGCCAGGAGAGGCGCACCGGCGACTCCCTGGTGCCAAGCCCTGCCTCTTCACTGATCGCCGGGTAGAGCCGGTCACGCAGCGCGGTGCTCTCGTCCATCCACACGGTGGGCCGCACGTCCCACCATTGCATGACCTCTGCCGGGGCCATCCGGTTCTCCAGCCGCGCCGCATATTCACTGAAGCTCAGCTGCTGCTTGAGGATGAGGCCCTCGTCCCACACCCAGTGGAGGTTCTGCGGCTCATCGAACCACAGCACGCGCACGTCGTTGCCGCCCCTGTCGCCCGGACGGCCGACATGCAGCGGCATGTGCAGGTCGCCCACGATATGGACGACGAAGCGCAGCGCCGTTGCCTTGTCCTCAGCACTCGCCGCAGGGTCACGCAACGTCGCGGTGTACGCCTCCAGCGCGGTCGCTGCATCACCCTCGGCCGGATGCTCCAGATGCTCGGCTTCCCGCCCCGGCTCCAGCGTGACGAAATGCCAGGGAGAGGCGGTTTCCTGCCAGAAGGGGGCCGGGTTGCTGCGCTGGTCGTCTGGCCAGGTCGCCGCCTCCGGAAGGGTTTCGCGCCCCATGATCTGCTGAATATTGGCGCGCGTGTGGCCGCTGACATTGTCCTGCGCTATCCGCGCCGTGATGCGGTGGCCGATCGGCCCCCACGCGGCGGCAGGCGCCGCGCTCAGGGTCGCGGCGAGGACAAGGGCAAAGCGGGGCAGCATGGGCGACTCTTCTTTTCTGCGTGGCGAACCTGCCGCTCCCCTAGGCCAATGATTGCTGCATGAGCAACGAAGGCCGCTTCATCGACAGCCTGCGGGCGATTGCCTCCCACCCTGCAGCACGCGGGCTGGCGGACGATGCCGCCGTGCTGGAAGTCGGGGGAGAGGCCTTGGTCCTGACGCACGACATGCTGGTGGAAGGCGTGCACATCCTCCCGGATCAGGACCCGGCGGACATCGCCTGGAAGCTGGTCGCCACCAACCTTTCTGACCTCGCCGCCAAGGGCGCAGAGCCGCTCGGCGTGCTGCTCGGCCACATGCTCGGCCCCGATGACGACCGCTTCGCGCAGGGGCTGGCAGAGGTGCTGGGGCGCTACGATGTGCCGCTGCTTGGCGGGGACACGGTGTCTGGCGGCCTGCCGCGCAGTTGGGGCCTCACCGCCATCGGGCGTGCGACTCACCGGCCCGTCCCCTCCCGATCAGGTGCCCGCGTGAGCGATGGCGTGTGGCTGACAGGAGCCGTCGGCGCGGCGATGCTGGGGTTCGAGGCGCTGCGCGACGGCAGCGGCGGCGATACCTCGGCCTACCTGCGCCCTCAGCCGCGCCTTGCGGAGGGCTTTAGCCTTGCCCCCTTCGTCACCGCGATGATGGATGTGTCGGACGGGCTGCTGCTCGATGCGTTTCGGCTGGCGGAGGCGAGCGCCGTCTCCCTCGCCATCGACAGTGCTACGGTCCCCATCGCCGCGCCAGAGCACCGCCGCCTCGACGCGCTCCGCTGGGGCGACGATTACGAGCTGCTCTTCACCCTTCCCTCCAGCCAGACCCCGCCTGTTCCCGCGACTCGCATCGGCATCGTGGAGCCGCGAAGCTTCGTCCCGCTGTTCCTGGACGGGGTGCCGATCCCCAATGCGCAGGGCCTCGGCTACGAGCACGGTTGACGACTCGAACCTTTTCACTTGCCACCCTCCACAAATCAGGCCTAGCCACTGTCAATCACGTGGACCTGACAGAAGTTCGGGCCGCGATTGGGAGAAGGGGGAAGATCGGGCATGGGCCTTGCATCTGTTTCCATCGTCCTTGGCCTGTTGGCCATTGTATACGGCTTGTTCACCGGCCGACAGGTTCTCGGCCAACCCACCGGCAATGACCGGATGCGCGAAATCGCAGGCGCTATTCAGGAAGGCGCCGTCGCTTATCTTCGGCGCCAATACATGACGATCAGCATCGTCGGCGTTATCGTTGCCGTGCTGGTCGCGATCTTTCTCGGCCCGATCAGCGCGATCGGCTTCCTGCTCGGTGCGATCCTCTCGGGCGCTGCCGGCTTCATCGGCATGAACATCTCGGTCCGCTCGAACCTGCGCACCGCAGCGGCGGCGCAAAGCGGGCTGCAACAGGGCCTCACCCTCGCCTTTCGCGCGGGAGCGATCACCGGAATGCTGGTGGCGGGGCTGGCGCTGCTGGCCATCGCGATCTTCTTCACCGTCCTTGTCGGCGTGTTCGAGTTCCACCCGGCGAGCCGGACCGTCATCGACGCGCTGGTGGCCCTGGCCTTCGGCGCCTCGCTGATCTCCATTTTCGCGCGCCTCGGCGGCGGCATCTTCACCAAGGCGGCGGATGTCGGCGCGGACCTCGTCGGCAAGGTGGAGGCCGGCATCCCGGAGGACGATCCGCGCAACCCGGCGGTGATCGCGGACAATGTGGGCGACAATGTCGGTGACTGCGCAGGCATGGCGGCCGACCTGTTCGAGACCTACGTCGTCACCGTGGGCGCGACGATGGTGCTGACGGCGCTGCTCCTCACCGGGCTCGGCGAACTGCTTCTGCCGATGATGTCGCTGCCGCTGCTGATCGGCGGTGTGTGCATCGTGACCTCCATCATCGGCACCTATTTCGTCCGGCTGGGGGGCGGCACAAATATCATGGGCGCGATGTACAAGGGCTTCCTGGTCACCGCCCTGCTCTCCGTCCCGGCGATCTGGTTGGCGATGCAGCTGGCGCTGGGGGACATGAGCCTCACCATCGCGGGCGAGGTGCAAAACCTCGATCTGGGCGAGCCGCTGGCGGAAGAAGGGCTCGCCTCGCAGATCGAACCCTTCACCGGCTGGCACCTGTTCTGGTGCGCCATGGTGGGCCTCGTCATCACCGGGCTGATCATCTGGATCACGGAGTACTACACCGGCACCAATTTCCGCCCCGTCCGCTCCATCGCCAAGGCAAGCGAGACGGGCCACGGCACCAACGTCATCCAGGGCCTCGCCATCAGTCTTGAGGCGACGGCGCTGCCAACGCTGGTAATCGTGGCAGGCATCATCGTCGCCTACCAGCTCGCCGGGCTGATCGGCATCGCCTACGCGGCGACGGCGATGCTGGCGCTCGCCGGCATGGTCGTGGCGCTGGACGCTTACGGGCCGGTCACTGACAATGCGGGCGGCATCGCCGAAATGGCGGGCTTGGACGATGCGGTGCGCGCCAAGACCGATGCGCTGGACGCCGTGGGGAACACCACCAAGGCGGTCACGAAGGGCTATGCGATCGGCTCGGCAGGGCTCGCCGCGCTGGTGCTGTTCGCCGCCTACACGACCGATCTGGCGGAGTTCTTCCCGGATGCGGACGTCGATTTCAGCCTGGAGAACCCCTACGTCATCGTTGGGCTGCTGCTGGGCGCGCTGCTGCCCTATCTGTTCGGCGCAATGGGGATGACAGCGGTCGGCCGCGCGGCGGGCGATGTGGTGAAGGACGTGCGCGACCAGTTCCGCAACGACAGTGGCATCATGGCCGGCACCAGCCGCCCGAACTATGCCCGCACCGTGGACCTCGTCACCAAGGCGGCGATCAAGGAAATGATCGTGCCGAGCCTGCTGCCGGTGCTGGCGCCGATCCTCGTCTACTTCGTCATCACACTGGTGGCGGGGCAGCACAACGGCTTCGCCGCCTTGGGCGCCCTGCTGCTGGGCGTGATCGTCAGCGGGCTCTTCGTGGCCTTGTCCATGACCAGCGGCGGCGGCGCGTGGGACAATGCCAAGAAGTACATCGAGGACGGCCATTACGGCGGCAAGGGGTCGGAGGCGCACAAGGCCGCCGTCACCGGCGACACGGTGGGCGACCCCTACAAGGACACGGCAGGCCCGGCGGTGAACCCGATGATCAAGATCACGAACATCGTCGCCCTGTTGCTGCTGGCGGCACTGGCCGCCTGATTCGAAGCGGGCAGGCGGCCGCCAGAGCCGCCGCCGCGCAATGTGAGCCCGGGAGGGGCCTGCAAAAGCGCAATTCCGCGCAAGGATCTTTGCGCGCCAGTGAACCGTGCGGATTGACTCCGGGGCCCTCCGCCGCGCATGGCCGATCCCGATGGCGAGCTACGACACATCGGGGCCGACCCCCGAACAGTTGGTCGCGGAACTGACCCTGCTGCTGGATCTGGAGCCGCGCGGCGGCGACCGGTTCATCGGCCGGAGCCAACGCGGCAGTAGTGGCAGGGTTTTCGGGGGGCAGGCGATCGCCCAGGCGCTCGGTGCTGCCCGGCGCACCGTTCCGCAAGATCGCCACACCCATTCGCTCCACGCTTACTTCCTGCGCGGCGGCAATGCCGAGGAGCCGATCGAGTTTCGCGTGAAGCGTGACCTTGATGGCCGCAGCTTCTCCAATCGCCGGGTCGTGGCCAGCCAGCAGGGCAGGCCGATCCTCAACCTGATCGCCTCCTTCCAGATGCCGCAGGAAGGTTTGGAGCATCAGTTCGCACGGATGCCGGACGTGCCCCCGCCCGAAGATCTGGTGCCGGACAGCGTCATCCGGCGGGACGTTGCAGCGCAGCTGCCCGACGGCCCGATGCGCGAATACATGCTGCGCCCGCGGCCGATCGACTTCCGCTCCGTAGAGCCGCGAGACTGGCTGGAGCCGGAAAGGCGCGCGCCGGTGGCCCACATCTGGTTCCGCACGGTCGCCCCGCTGCCGGACGATCTGCCCGTGCACCGCGCCGTCTGTGCCTATGCCAGCGACTTCCAGCTGCTGGCGACCGCGCTGCAGCCCCACGGGCTCAGCATCCCTGGCGGCGGCGTCAAGGGCGCCAGCCTGGACCACGCCATCTGGTTTCACGGCGGCTTCCGGGCCGACGACTGGCTGCTCTACGCTATCGAGAGCCCGTGGTCCGGCCTCGCGCGCGGGTTCGGCCGCGGGCAGATCTTCACCCGCGACGGCCGCCTGGTGGCGAGCGTGGCTCAGGAAGGCATGATCCGGCCGCTGGCGACAGCGTCGGGCGAGAACGGCTGACGCCTTGCCCCGCCGGGAGCGGGGCCCTGCCTCACTCCGGCTCTGACACCCCCCGCTCCGTCACCACGGCCACCATCGGGATGTCGTGCGGCTGTGGGTGGATTGTTGCGATGCGCTGCGATTCGTAGCCGACGCCGAAGCAGCGCGGCCGCTGGGGCAATGATGCGAGGGTGCGATCGAAGAAGCCGCCTCCATAGCCGAGCCGGTAGCAGCCGGAATCGAACCCGACGACGGGGGCGATGGAGAAATCGGGCACCACCTCCGGCCCATCCTCCGGATAGGGGATGTTCCACACGCCGCGCGCCAGTTTCGTGCCCGGCAGCCACTCGCGAAAGATCAGCGGCTGCCCCTTCGCCACAACGATCGGCAGAGCGATGCGCGCGCCCTCATCGCGCATGCGGCGAAGCATCGGGCGCAGATCCGGCTCCGCGCGGAACGGCCAATAGGCGCTGAGCACCCGGCCCTCCAGCGGGCCGATCAGCGCCTCCAACCGCGTTCGGATCGCCTCGTCCATCGCCTCACGCTCGGCCGCGAGCAGAGCCATGCGCGCCGCAATCAGCCGCTTGCGCTCTTCCTTGCGCCAGGCGGGGATGTCGAGGGAAGCCTCAGCGGACGCGTCCGAAACCTGCATTTCCTCTCCTCTCAGCCGCTTGGATGGTAAAAGTCGTAGACCGCCTGCGCCACCGCCTCGCTGACGCCCGGCGCGCGCTTCAGGTCATCCAGCGCCGCCGCCCGCACCTTCCCGGCCGTGCCGAAATGCAGCAGCAGCGCGCGCTTGCGCGCCGGCCCGATGCCGGGGATCTCGTCCAGCGGGCTGGCGCTTATCGCCCGGCTGCGCTTGGCCCGGTGCGCGCCGATGGCAAAGCGGTGCACCTCGTCCCGCAGCCGCTGGAGGTAGAACAGCAGCGGTGAATTGACCGGCAGCATCTTCTCGCGCCCGTCGGGGAAGTGGAACACCTCCCGCCCCTCGCGCCCGTGGTGCGGACCCTTGGCGATCGCAATCAGCGGCACGTCTTCGATCCCGAGGTCCTCCAGCGTGTCGCGCACGGCGGACATCTGACCCTTGCCGCCGTCGATCAGCACCAGGTCCGGCCACTGTCCGGTCTCCCGATCCGGGTCCTCCTCCATCGCGCGGGCGAAACGGCGGCCCATCACCTCCCGCATCATGCCGAAATCGTCATTTGTCTGTGCGGAGCGGATATTGAACTTGCGGTACTGGTTCTTGATGAACCCCTCCGGCCCGGCGACGATCATCGCACCCAGCGCCTTGTCGCCCTGGATGTGGCTGTTGTCGTATACCTCGATCCGCTTCGGCTCATCCGGCAGTTCGAGGAATTCGGTCAGCTCGCGCAGCAGCTTGGCCTGCGTGCCGCTTTCCGCCAGCCGCCGCTCCAGCGCCTCGGCGGCGTTGCGCCGCGCCTGCTCAATCAGCCGCCGCCGCTCGCCGCGCTGAGGAACGCTGATCTCCACCCGTCGGCCCGCAGCGGCACCGAAAGCCTCCTGCAACAGGGCACAATCGGGGAGGTCCCGGTCCACAAGGATGGTGCGCGGCGGCGGCACCTCCTCATAGAATTGCGCGAGCACCCGGCTTAGCACCTCCTCCTCGCTCACCTCCGCCGTGTGGCTGGGGAAGAAGGCGCGGTGGCCCCAGTTCTGCCCGCCGCGAATGAAGAAGCCCTGGATGCCGACATGTCCACCCTTGGACTGCAGCGCGAAAACATCGGCATCGCCCACGCCTTCCGCGTTGATCGCCTGCGTGCCCTGGATGAAGGTCGCAGCCCGCAGCCGGTCCCGCAACATGGCCGCGCGTTCGAAATCCAGCGCCTCCGCCGCCTCGGCCATCTGCGCCTCGATCTTGCGCTGCACCGCGCCGGATTTTCCGCCGAGGAAGTCCTTCGCCTCCTGCACCAGCTCCTTGTACCCCGCCGGGTCGATCCGCCCCACGCACGGGGCCGAGCAGCGCTTGATCTGGTAGAGCAGGCAGGGCCGGGCTCGACGGGAGAAGAAGCTGTCCGTGCAGCTCCTCAGCAGGAACAGCTTCTGCAGCGCATTGATGGTGGTGTTGACGCTGCCCGCGCTGGCGAAGGGGCCGTAATAGTCGCCCTGCGCCTTCCGCGCCCCCCGGTGCTTCATGATGCGCGGGAAATCGTGCCCGCCGCGCAGCAGGATGAAGGGGAAGCTTTTATCGTCCCGCAGCAATACGTTGTACGGAGGTCTGAAGCGCTTGATCAGCTGCGCTTCCAGCAGCAGCGCCTCCGCCTCGGAATTCGTGGTGATGATCTCCATCCCACGCGTCTGGCTGACCATCCGCTGCAGCCGGCTGGAGAGCTGCTTGACCTGGGTGTAATTCGCCACCCGCGCCTTCAGCGAGCGGGCTTTGCCGACATAGAGCACGTCACCGCGCGCATCGAGCATCCGATAGACGCCCGGCTTCGGCCTCAGCGTCCGCACCACCTCGCGAATGGCGCCGACGCCGGCCTCCAGGTCGGGCTGAGCGGAGCCGCGCACGGTGTAAGTGGCGCGCTCCTCAAGGAAACGGTCGGAGCCAGTGGGCGTGGGCGGGGTTCCGGCGGTGGTGCGGGACATGCAGGCCACATAAGGACGCGGGCCCCGGCTGAAAAGCGCCGGAGCCCGCTGAACCCCTCTCCCCAAGCCGCGCGATCAGAACAGCTTGCGCAGCTCGATCTCGAAGAAGCGCCCGACCGGGTCCACCAGGAAGGGCTGGTAGCGCAGCGGCACCGTGCCGGTATTGTCCGTCACCCGCTGGCGCGCATCGAAGATGTTGTCGATGGCGAAGGAGATGCGGGTATTCTCCAGCAGCGGAACGCTCTCGATGAGCGAGGCCTGCTGGTTGAGATCGGCGAACACGCGGACGTCGAACTTCACGAAATCGTTGAAGAACAGGTCGCTGCTGTTCGGCAGGCCGCTCCCCTCCACCCGGCTCTCGCCTGTATAGGTGCCGCTGATCCGCGTGCCGAAGCCGCGATAGAACAGGCCGCCCTGGAGGCTGGCCGAGTGGCGCGGCTGCCCACCGCCGGACAGCGCATCGCCATCCAGCAGGTCCAGCAGCGGCCCACCGGGAGCGACCAGCACTTCGTTGTTGAGCTCGTAGGTGTAGTTGAGGTTCACGAACCAGCGCCCGCGCCCGTCGCCGCCACCCCCGCCGGGGCCGCCGCGACCGAAGCCGCCGGGTCCGCGACCGCCGTCACCCGGGCCTCCCGCGCCGGGGCGGCCTGGACCGCCCGCGCCCTGAGGCGGACCGTCTTGCCCCGCGCCGGGCTGACCCGCAGCGACGCCCGGCCCCTGCGTGTTGCAGATCCGGTCGCGCATCGCTGTGAAGCGGGCAGGGTCGAACTGCCCGTCTTCCCCGCGCAGACGCTGCTGGATCGGCTCCGGCAGCTGGGCGTAGGTCTCCGGCGTCATCTCCATCGGCGTCAGGTTGCCTGCGTCGTCGCGCATGCACATCTGCTCACGCATCGCGCGGAACCGCTCCGGGTCGAAATTGCCGCCCGCCGGAGCACCGGCCGGAGGGCCGCCCGCTCCCGCGAAGCCACCCTGCCCACCTGCAAAGCCGCCGAAGCCGCCCCCGCCCGGTCCGCCACCGCCCTGCGCCGCCTCCGGGCGCGCGGCCCCAAACGGGCCGGAGAGATTGAGGCCGAACTGAATCCTCTCCGACTTCTGCTCGGCAAAGGTCACGGGGCGCTGGTCGATCGAGATCAGCCGCCCGGTGGCGTCACGCTGCACCCGGCCGGGGAATGCCGCTTCCGTCGTCGGCGTCAGCAGCGGGAAGCTTGCCGCCACGTCCTCCGAACGGTTGTTGTAATAGTCGATCGAGATGTTCGACCGCTCCAGGAACGGCAGCTGCCAGTTGATGCCGACCTTCCAATCGCCCTGGCTCTGCGCGGGCAGCGTCGGATTGCCTCCGGTGATAAGCGTCGCCAACACCGTCTCCCCCGTGGTCAGGTCGAAGACCGGCACGTTCGGCGTCTCGATCTCCGGATTCCCGAGCTGTCCGAGAGACGGCGCCGCCTCCCGCGCGATGTAGCTGGCATTGACGTTCAGCGTCTCGGTCGGCGACCAGGTCAGGCCGACGGACCAGTCTGTCAGCGTGCCGAAGTCGGAGAGGTAATCGATGCCCGCGCTGGCGTTGAGGTTCAGGTCCCCGACGGCGGACAGCACATCGTCGCGGACGCTGGTGATCGGCACGCTGACATTGACGCCTGCGTTGAGGTCGCCGCGGGTCAGCCGGGTCCGTTCACCCAGTCTGCGCGTGTCCTCGCTGGTGATGCGGGTCCAGTCATAACCAGCATCGAACGTCACCGACACTTCGCCCGCCGGAAGGAGGATCGGCCGCCCCGCTGCCGTCACCTTGCCGCTGGCGCTGTCGGTGGAACTGTCAGCCTGGTCGTAGCCCGCATCGGCGATGCCGCTCAGGTCCGCGTCCAGCGCGAGCGTGCCGTTCCTCGCCGCCTCGATCAAAGCGTCCGTATTCGCCCGCCGATCGGTCCGGCTGCGGGAATCGACGCGGCTGGCGTCGGCCGTGGCGGTCAGCTGCCAGGTGTCGAGCGGCGCGTTGAGAGCGGCGCCCACGGCGTAAGTGTTGCTGCGCGTCTCCACCTTCAGCGGATCGTCCTCGCCAAACGTCCGCAGCAGGCTGGTGCCGGCGGGATCCGTCAGCAGAACATTGTTGAGCCCCTGCAGGCGCTGCGAATCGCTTCGCTCGAAAGTCGCGTTGAGGCTCAGCGATGTGCCGTTATCGGCAAGGCGCGTCGTCCAATTGGCCGTCGCCTCCACATCGGCGCTGTCGCTGACAAGGCTGCGATACTCGGCCGGGTTCGGGTCTCCCGCCAGCTGCGGCTCGGTGCCGAGGGTCTGCACGACGCCCCGCTCAGCCTCGGTCAGCAGGCTGGTATCGTCCCAGCTGAAGTTGAGGTTCAGCCGGCTGTCCCCGGCGATGCGGACATAGGTGCCTTCCGCTTCCTTGGTAGAATATCCGCCATCCCACGGCTGGCCATATTCCACCTCGATCTCGCGGCTCTGGTAATTGCGCTTCAGGATGAAGTTCACCACCCGCTGGTCGGCTGAATAGCCGTAGCGCTGCGCGACTTCCTCGGGGAACACCTCGACCTTTTCGACCGCCTCCGGCGGATAGGACCGCAGCTCGCGGAAGCTGGAGATGCGCGTGCCGTTCACCAGGATGACGGGGAAGCCGCCACCACGGCCACGGCCGCTGCTGGTCTGCGGGCCGAGCGCGGCAAGCAGGTCGGCGATGGAGCTTGCCCCATAGGCGGCGATCTCCTCGGTCCCCAGCTCTAGGAGCGGCGGCTGCGGCGCGTCAACCTGCCCACGAAGGGTCTGCGCGATCACCAGAATCTCGCCCTCGGTGGGTTCCGGCGGATCGCTCGGCCCGGTGACGGGCGGCACCTGCTCCTGCGGGGCGGCCTCCGCCAGCACCGGGGTCGCGGGGAGCGTGAGAAGAACCGCAAGAGTGAGGAGCCCAGACGTCGAGATGTTGCGCAAGCTTTAATATCCTTAATCTAGCTCAATACTGCCCCGGCGTGGCGCTTTCGCCGCCGCTCCGCACCAAGGCAAGTCGCCTTCCGTAACAAAGTGTCACAGCCGGCCGCGGGCTGAGGCACGGCGGTTTTCCGCGCGCTGAACGGCCTTGCTGACGCGTGGGGTTTTCTTTTGCCGATCGCACCGCTATGGGCCGCCGCCATGACGATCCAAAAACGCGAAGCCTGATCCTCCGCATGGCGAAGGAAGAACTCCTGGAAATGCGCGGGAAGGTGGTCGAACTCCTTCCGAACGCCATGTTCCGGGTAGAGCTCGAAAATGGCCACGAAGTGCTCGGGCACACCGCCGGCCGCATGCGCAAGAACCGCATCCGTGTTCTCGTTGGCGACGAGGTGCTGTGCGAGCTCACCCCATACGATCTGACCAAGGCGCGGATCACCTATCGGTTCATGCCGGGCCGTGGCGGCCCCGGCCCGTCCTGACGCTACAAGAACCGGACTGAATGGGCGTGAGCGCGCCCTCTCCCGTTCCCGCGCTGGTGCTGGCCTCTGCCAGCCCGCGAAGGCGTGAGTTGCTGGCGCGGCTCGGCATAGAGCCCGCGCGTGTCGTTCCAGCCGAAATCGACGAGAC
>Ga0182742_1002639_pt1 | contig 19426 bp, 16 predicted proteins | sample eDN5th37CBELigMG_FD_128880 | JGI IMG/M metagenome (GOLD analysis project Ga0182742, IMG submission 128880) | Enriched Miracle-Growth compost microbial communities from Emeryville, California, USA - eDNA 5th pass 37_C BE-Lig MG (version 2)... ... | reverse complement strand
GGTTGGAACGATTAAGAGCAATGCATATGAGATGGCCTTGAAATCAATCAATAAGAAATCTAGGGTTACTGGTCTTGCTTGTCCGAAGTTTGTTCCTCTCGTTGAAAGTGGAGAAGTAGATGGACCCATTGTGAAAAAAGTGGTAGCCGAGACGCTTGCGCCAATAAAAAATAGGGGCCTCGATACACTTATTTTAGGCTGCACACACTATCCATTGCTTGAAAAGATCATAAAGAAAACGATGGGTCCTACTGTGTCTGTTATTAGCTCTGGTGAGGAAACAGCACGTGAGGTAAGTACCATTCTTTTTTATAATGGGTGGCTAGCGCTGAATAAGGACGAGCCCCAGCATCAGTTTTTTACGACCGGATCAAAGCCAATTTTTCAACGAATCGCTACTAGCTGGTTACACGCAGGTGAATTGAGTGTAGAAACCATTAAACTATCTTAATGAAAGTCTCCAATTTGGAGGCTTTTTTTATTTTTTTCTAGTAATCGGTCTATTTTTTTAAATGGCTCGTATACATGTAGTACAAACTGTCTTGGAGGGATTATGGATGTCAAAGCATAAAAGTACGAAAATTGTATCAGCAGTCATTGTTTCGTCCGTTTTATTATCTGGGTGTGGTTTATTAGGAGGAGAAAAAAAAGAACAAATCGATCCTCCAAAAACAGTCACATATACAGAAGATAATGGAACAGCAACAGTAGTAGAAACGGCTGCTTCAGAAAAGAATGGTGAAGAAGTTGCAGAAAAAGGCGTTATGACCGAATTATATTTAGTAGATAAAAATGGCTATGTTGTACCACAATCCATTGATCTTCCGAAAACGGAGTCAGTGGCTAAGCAGGCTGTAGAGTATCTAGTGCAGAATGGTCCAGTTACAGAAATGTTACCTAATGGATTTGCAGCGGTTATTCCAGCTGATACTGCAGTATCTGTGGATATAAAGGAAAAAGTAGCAACTGTAAATTTCTCCAAAGAATTTAAAAATTATAAGCCAGAAGACGAAATGAAAATTGTTCAATCCATTACTTGGACGTTAACTCAATTTGATTCTATTGATAAAGTAAAATTAAAAATGAATGGGCATGAACTAACTGAGATGCCAGTGGGTGGCATGGCGCTATCTAAGAGTGGTTTAACAAGGGATAGCGGTATTAACATGGATACTTCAGAAGTTGTTGATATTACTAATACTAGAGCACTAACTGTGTATTACCTTGGTGGAGAAGAGGGTTCATACTACTACGTACCAGTTACGAAGCGAATTAGTAATGAGGAAAGCGATAATATTAGTGCGGTAGTAGAAGAACTTGCTAAAGGACCGGCTTATTCATCTAATTTGTTAAGTGAGTTTGTTTCTGATGTTGCGCTCTTGGATAAGCCAGTTGTGGAAGATGGAAAAGTAACATTAAACTTTAATGAATCAATTTTTAATAAAGCGGAAGATAAAATTGTTTCTAAACATATTTTAAATTCCCTCGTACTTTCTTTAACGGAACAGAAAGGAATTGAAAGCGTAGCTGTAACGGTGAATGGAAAAGCAGAACTTGTAAATGATAAGGGAGAAAAGCTTTCCGAGCCTGTAACTCGTCCAGAAAATGTGAATACAGGTAGTTTTTAATAAATTGTTTTTTGATATACTATATAATGACCAAGTTGAGGAGGCCGGTTATCCGCCTCTTCTTTATTTGGATTTCTACGAATTTAAAGTGAGTCTTTTAAAGGAGGAAATATAGTGAGGACTGATGGTCGTCAGGCATCTGAGATACGCCCTATACATATTGATACTGAATATCTTATTCATCCAGAAGGGTCCGTACTAATTACTGTTGGTGATACGAAGGTAATATGTACGGCTAGTATAGAGGAACGGGTCCCTCCTTTTATGAGAGGAGAAGGAAAAGGCTGGATTACGGCTGAGTATTCCATGCTGCCAAGGGCTACACAAACAAGAAATATCCGTGAGTCATCAAAAGGTAAGGTTTCAGGAAGAACAATGGAAATTCAGAGGCTCATTGGAAGAGCGCTAAGAGCAGTCGTTGATCTTGAAGCCATTGGTGAAAGAACCGTATGGATTGACTGTGATGTTATCCAGGCAGACGGTGGAACGAGAACAGCTTCGATAACAGGAGCGTTTGTTGCAATGGCACACGCCTTGAATAAATTGCATAAAGATAGAAAACTTTCAAAGTATCCAGTGGTTGATTTCCTAGCTGCTACGAGTGTTGGTATACTTGAAAACAAAGAAGTTGTACTTGATCTTAATTATATCGAAGACTCTGCGGCGCAAGTTGATATGAATGTTGTTATGACAGGGAATGGTGAATTTGTTGAGCTCCAAGGAACGGGTGAGGAATCTACATTCTCTTACAATGAACTTCAGGATTTGTTGAAAATTGCTCAAAGTGGAATTACAGAGTTATTTGAAGCACAAAAGAGCGTGCTAGGGGAAGCGGTTGTTAAGAAAATTGAGGAAGCAAGGGTTAAAAAAGGTGCGAAGAAATGAAAGAAGTAATCATAGCAACAAAGAATAGGGGAAAGGCCAAAGAGTTCGTAAGGATGTTTGAGCCTCTCGGGTTTCAAGTGAAAACACTCCTTGATTATGAGGAGATTGAGGATATAGAAGAGAACGGAACGACCTTTGAGGAGAATGCCATAATAAAGGCAGAAACGGTGTCAAAGCAATTGAATCGAGCTGTTATTGCTGATGATTCAGGTCTAGTGATTGATGCACTTGACGGGAAACCAGGTGTTTACTCTGCTCGGTATGCAGGGGAACAGAAAAGCGATGAAGACAATATGACGAAAGTGTTAAGGGAATTAAATGGAGTTGAACCCTCAAAGCGTACAGCGCGTTTTTATTGTGCCTTAGCACTTGCTGTCCCCGGTCAAGACACGGTCACTGTACATGGTACTTGTGAGGGCGTGATTTTAGATGAGAAGCGGGGGACTCATGGCTTTGGGTATGACCCTATATTTTTTGTGAAAGAAAAAAATAAAGCGATGGCAGAGCTTTTACCTGAGGAAAAAAGTAAGATAAGCCATCGTGCTGTAGCTTTGAGTCATTTAGCAAAGCTACTACCAGAAGTGTTTAAGGGAGAGTAGTCCAATGTCAAAGGTGCTTATTGTAAGTGATAGTCACGGGTTAACGGAAGAATTGAATGAATTAAAGAAGCGTCATCAAGATGTTGAAAAATTTATTCATTGTGGTGATTCAGAGCTTTCAAAAAATGATGAGGCCATTGACCAATTTATTGTAGTTAGGGGAAATTGTGATTACGAGTCTCTATTTCATAATGATGAGGTTATTGATTTTCAAGGAACAAAATTTCTAGTGACCCATGGCCATTTATATAATGTGAAATCAACATTAATGAACTTAAAATATAAAGCAGAAGAAGTGAATGCTAATATCGTTTGCTTTGGTCATTCTCATCTATTAGGAATTGAAAAAATCGGTAACATTTTGTTTTTAAATCCTGGTAGCTTGAGGCTTCCTAGAGGCCGCAATGAGAGGACGTATGTGGTTCTAAACTTTACAGAACAAATAGTCGATTTACATGTGTATGATTTTGATCAAGGAGAAATAGTACAACTTCGACAAAGCTTTCAACTTCACTTATAATCACTTTCATCATATACTATTCGAAGGAGAGAAATCTCCTTTGAATAGTGAAATAATAATTTTGATTTTAAGTGTTGACTTTTGATAATAAGCCTACTATAATAAAAAATGTCCTAAAGAAAACATGTCCCAGTAGCTCAGCCGGATAGAGCATACGCCTTCTAAGCGTACGGTCGGGAGTTCGAATCTCTCCTGGGACGCCATTTACACACCAATAAATACATATTACGCTATAGAAAGTGACGACGTCATTTTTATAGCGTTTTTTTCTATTTTTATATAATTTTACTTGCCAATAATTTTAGATAAAAAGACAGTTCCTATGTAAGGAATTGTCTTTTTTTATGTAAAGCTTTGATGTACTGAAGTGAATCTTTTGTCAGAAAATATCACAATATTTCTAATAATTGTAACTAATTTTAACATTCTATATATTGAAAAAATTTATACATAATAGTATACTTTTTTTCAAGAAGGACGGATACTCAGTCTATTTTTTAAGGCAATCGGGGGGTGTGTTGATGTCAGACGTGAAATTGTTGGAGGTTAGTGGACTAAAAACTTATTTTCACTTAGAAAATAAAGCAGTTGCAAGAGCTGTTGATGGAGTGGATTTTTATATCAGGCCTGGAGAAACGGTTGCTCTCGTTGGGGAATCAGGGAGTGGAAAGAGTATTACATCCCTCTCCATTATGAAGTTAATTAATAAGCCGGGAAAAATTGAAGATGGTCGAATTTCTTTTGGCGGTAAGGATCTAGTTGGTCTTAACGATAAGCAAATGACCAATGTTCGTGGAAAAGAAATCGGTATGATCTTTCAGGAACCGATGACCGCCCTAAATCCAGTTTTTACGATTGGAAATCAAATTATTGAGACTCTGATTCGCCATAAAAAAATGACCAAAAATGAAGCGAGGCTTAGAGCAATTGAGCTTCTAAAGGTCGTTGGTTTTCCGCGTGCAGAGGAAACGATGAAGGAATATCCACATCAACTTTCGGGTGGAATGCGTCAGCGTGCTATGATTGCAATTGCTATTTCTTGTGATCCGAAGCTATTAATAGCTGATGAGCCGACAACTGCTCTAGATGTTACCATTCAAGCTCAAATTTTAGACTTAATGGATGAAATGAAAAAGAAATTTAACATGGCTGTATTGTTAATCACACATGATTTAGGCGTAGTGGCTGAATATGCGGACCGTATCATGGTGATGTATGGCGGCCAAATAGTTGAAGAAACAACGATTGAAAAACTGTTCCTGACACCAAAACATCCGTATACTATGGGGCTACTTGCCAGTTTGCCAAGTTTAGAGAAGGAAGTTGATCGACTTGGCGCAATTAAAGGCACTGTTCCTCCTGCACATCGTTTTCCTGTTGGCTGCAGGTTCTCGGATCGCTGTCCAAAAGTGATGAGCAAATGTCGTGATAAAAACCCGTCTCTATATGAAACGGATGCAGAAGAAAGTCATCGCGTCCGATGTTACCTGTATGAATAAGGGGGAGTGTGAAATTGGCAGTCATCGAAAACGAAACAAGGATACATACAGATCAAGATTACATACTTCAGGCGAAAAATATTAAAAAGTACTTTCCCATCAAGGGTGGAATCCTTAAACATACAATTGGACATGTCAAAGCAGTTGATGACGTTAGTCTTAGTGTGTTAAGGGGAGAAACACTAGGAATCGTTGGCGAGTCAGGCTCTGGAAAATCAACGCTTGGAAGAGTTTTGCTTCGCTTAATGGATCCGACTGAGGGACAAATCGTTTTTGAGGATCAAGATATAACAAAAATGAGATACCGGAAGCTTCGACCCATTCGGAGAGATATGCAAATTGTTTTCCAAGATCCCTTCGCCTCGTTAAATCCAAAAATGAGCGTGTCCGAATTGATTGAAGAACCGTTAATTGTTCAAACGAACTTAACAAAAGCAGAACGGAAAGAAAAGACAATCACTCTTTTAGAAAAGGTGGGTCTTCGATCAGAGGATCGATTTAAGTATCCACATGAATTTTCTGGTGGACAACGACAGCGTATAAGCATTGCAAGAGCACTAACCTTGAATCCGAAATTTGTTATCTGTGACGAGCCAGTCTCTGCTTTGGACGTTTCGATACAAGCCCAGGTACTAAACTTGATGGCCGACTTACAGGATGAATTTAACTTAACTTATTTATTTATCGCCCATGACTTAAGCGTTGTAAAACACATTAGCGACAGAGTGGCAGTTATGTACTTAGGTCGCATTGCGGAAATAGCGCCGAAGAAGAACCTCTACGAAACTCCATTACATCCATACACACAAGCACTTCTATCAGCAGTTCCATCCACAGACATACTACACAAAAAGGAAAAAATCATATTAAAAGGGGACTTACCAAGTCCATCAAATCCACCGTCAGGCTGTACGTTTCGTACTCGTTGTCCGATGGTTCATGAGAAATGCTCTGAGGTGCGTCCCGAGCTCACAGAGGTGGGAAATGGCCATCTAGTAGCCTGCCACCTTTATACAGGCAAATAAGTGCATTAGGTTATGCACTTAAGGAGGTGGTGCGTGCTTTTTAAATGGTTGATTTAGACAGAAATGTTAAAAATTATAAGAGGGGTGAATGGAATGAAGGCAAAGAAAAGTTGGTTGGTCATGCTGGTGCTTGCACTTGTTTTGGGTGTACTGGCAGCGTGCACAGGAAACAAAGAACCTGCTTCATCAGAGAATGAAGGAGCGAGTGAAAAGGATCCGGTAACTGGAGGTACGGTAGTTGGGGCAATGGATACAGCTCCAACAGGTTTGTTTAACCCTATTTTTTACACGGAGGCCTATGAATCTAATGTTTTATCATTTACACATGAAGGGCTGCTGACGCAAGATAAGAACCTTGATTTTATTCCTAACTTAGCGAAAGAGTGGACATTCAATGATGATCAAACGGAAGTAACTTTTAAATTAGATGAAAATGCAAAATGGCATGATGGGGAACCATTTACTGCTAACGACGTTGTATTTACTTATAAAACCATTGCGAGCCCGGGATATGTAGAAGCGGGCGGAGTTCGTACGCAATATGTTGAAAGATTGGTAGGTTATGAGGAGTTTTCAACAGGGAAAACAACCGATTTCCAAGGGGTTGTTGCTGTCGATGATCATACAGTTACGTTTAAGTTTGCTCAACCAAACGTGTTGGCGCTATCTGATGCTAGCTTTATGATTATTCCAGAACATATTTTCAAAGATATTCCTGTTGCGGAAATTCCGGAAGCTGGTGCTTCACGTAATCCTGGTGAAGTGATTGGTACTGGGCCATTCCAATTTAGTGAAATGGTGCAAGGGGAGCAATACGTACTTAAGAAATTTGCTGATTATTGGCAAGGAGAGCCTAAGCTTGATAGCGTCATTTGGAAAGTGGTTGACCAAGCTGTTATCTTAGGTTTACTTGAAAACGGTGAAATTGATTTTGTTGCTGATCCAAACGGTTTCCAAGCTGCTGACTATGAAACAGTGGATGCGCTTGAAAATGTTGAAATTGTTGAGCAACCTGACTTCGGTTACCAGACGATGGGGCTGATGCATAATCATCGTTCTAAGGAAGACTCAGAAGCTGGAACCATTAATCCAGCTAACTGGACAGTTAACGAAAAGCTTAAAGACCAAAAAGTCCGTCAAGCGATTGCGTATGCAATTAACCGACAAGGTTTAGTAGATGGTTTATTGTATGGACGTGGAATTGTTCAAAATTCACCAATTGCAACTCAATTCTGGGCTTATGACGATACAACACCAAATCAATATGAGTTTGACCCTGAAAAGGCAAAAGCTCTACTTGATGAGGCTGGTTACAAGGATGTAAACGGAGATGGTTTCCGTGAGGATCCTAACGGCAAGGAATGGGTGCTTAACTTGAATTATCCACTAGGAAACCAAATTCGTGAGCGTTCTGCTCCAATTATTGAAGAGTTCCTAGAAGAAGTGGGAATTAGCATTGACCTTCGACAGCCGAAGGAAGCGGCAGCCTACTTTGAAGATCTAGAAAAGAACAGCCAAGACTGGGATTTATACTTAATTGGTTGGAGCTTAGATAGTACAGATCCAGATCCAAGTGGATTATGGTCATCTATGGCAGGTTACAACTATTCTCGTTGGAATAATCCTGAAGCAGATCAATTGTTAAAGGATGCATTTACTCCTCCAGATGCATTTGAACAAGATTATCGTAAACAAAAGTATAGTGAGTGGCAAGTTGAGTTCGGTGAAGATCTACCAAGCGTGATCCTATATGCTGCCAATAGCTTATGGGCTCATAACAAACGTCTTCAAGGAATCGATGTACTTCCATACTCGTTCTTAAACGATACTCATCTCTGGCATGTAACGGAATAACAATTGTTGAATAGAGAAAAGAGTGATCGGTATTACGCCGCGCTCTTTTCTTATTCTGTAAGAATGGAGGGGGATTTCGGTGTATAAGTATATAATTCGAAGATTACTCATTTTTATCCCTATGCTCTTTGTACTAACTATCTTCGTGTTTGGTCTAATACAAGCTGCTCCTGGTGATCCAATTACCGGGAAAAATTTCGATCCAAATATTGATCCTGAGGTTTTTGAAAGGCAAAAAGAGGCCCTTGGACTGAATGACCCCATTCACGTCCAATATTGGAATTGGGTAACAAAAGTAATGCAGGGGGACTTCGGGGAATCATATATCTTTAAAGGTCGTGACGTTTCCGAATTGATCGGCGAAAGAATTGGAAATACATTTTACTTAGGTATTTTCACGCTTTTTATAACGATTATAGTTTCCATTCCGATTGGAATATACTCAGCAAAAAAGCCGTACTCTATCCTTGATTATGGTGCTACAACCTTTGGATTTTTTGGCTTAGCTGTACCCAATTTCTTTTTCGGCTTAGTTGCCATTTACGTTTTTTCTATTAAGCTGGGCTGGTTACCTTCACAAGGTTCTGTTTCAAGCCCAGGATTAACAGGCATTGAACTATTTCTTGATAAGCTGCAACATTTAATTTTACCAGGATTAACGCTAGGGTTAGCAGGGACAGCCTCTTACATGAGATTTATGCGCTCGGAAGTGCTTGATGTGTTAGCGAGTGATTACATTCGTACGGCTCGTGCAAAAGGAATGACTAACAGAAGTGTATTGTATAAACATACTTTACGTAATGCAATGATTCCGATTATTACTTTATTAGGTTTCGAAGTTGGGATACTACTTAGCGGTGCAGTTATCACTGAAGGGGTATTTCAGTATCCGGGAATTGGAACATTGTTCTTAAGTTCTATTGGGAATCGTGACTATCCTGTCATCATGGCCATAAATCTAATGCTAGGATTTTTCATTCTCCTCGGGAATTTATTAGCTGATATTTTCTACAGTATTGTTGACCCACGAATCCGCTACGATTGAGGTGAGTAATATGGAACTAAAACAGCAGGAAGCGATGGATACAAACATAGAGGTACCTATAAAACCAGATAAAGGAAATAGTCCTTTCCGAATCGCATTAAAACGATTCTTGAAAAATAAGCTGGCTGTCATCGGAGTCTTTGTGTTACTAGGAATCATTTTAGCTGTCACCTTTGCCCCATTGTTAACGGAGCACAGTCCTACAAAGTCTAACCTCTTATTAATTGAACGTCCCCCGAGTGAAGATCATCCACTAGGGAACGATAGTTCAGGGCGTGATAATCTATCAAGACTCCTGTATGGAGGAAGAATTTCACTTATTGTAGGTTTTAGTGCTATGATCTTTACTCTCATCATTGGAGTTACTCTTGGCTCTATTGCTGGGTATTATGGTGGTAAGATTGATGCAATTATCATGCGTGCAGCGGATATGATGCTAGTGTTACCTTTCCTTGTTCTTTGTTTAACCATTGTAGCCATATTGGAAAGAGTAAATGTTGGAATATTTGTAGCTATCATTGCGATCACTTCATGGCCAAACCTAACAAGAATTATTAGAGGTACATATTTATCTCTTCGAGAACAGGAATTTGTTCTAGGAGCAAAAGCGATTGGTGCAAGTGATTTTAGAATAATATTTAAACATTTTATTCCGAATGCAATTGGTCCAATTGTGGTTAATGCGACATTAATGATGGCCACATATATTATTATTGAATCGGGTCTTAGTTTTATTGGATTTGGGATTCCTCAGCCAACGCCGACATGGGGAAATATGATTTCTGAGGCCCAGAGTTTACGTATTTTACGGAATAGTCCGGAAGCGTGGATACCGCCAGGACTAGCCATTTTAACGACTGTTCTATGTATTAACTTTATAGGAGATGGTTTAAGAGACGCGTTTGATCCTAAAAGTAATAGAAGATGAAATAAAGAGCCAACTGAATCATTCGGTTGGCTTCTTTCATTTTTTTACTAGAGATGGAAAAAGAAACTTGAATATTTTTTTAAAAAATTTTAATTTTAGAAATTGTTATTATATCAACATTGTAAGCGGATACAACTAAATTGACTAATCTAAATTATCAAACAATTCGAAAAAATGGGGTTGACGAGTAAATGAAATGGGCGTAAGATAGTCCTCAAATATACAAATCATTTGTAATATTCAAAAGAAAAACAAAGGGTATAAAGAAGTTAATTTTCGAAAAAAATTTTTGTCATTATTTTATTCATTTAAAGCGGGTTAACTTTAATACAAAGAGGTGTATTTCGTGACTGAACAATGGATTTTTTTAAATGGCGAATATGTAACTAAAGAGAACGCCAAGATTTCAGTATACGATCATGGATTTCTATACGGAGACGGTATTTTTGAAGGAATTCGAGTCTACAGCGGTAACGTATTCCGAATGAAGGAACATATGGACCGACTGTACCGTTCAGCAAAGTCAATTATGCTGAATGTGCCATACTCACAAGATGAATTCACAGATATTATCGTCGCTACTGTTGAAAAAAATAAAATTGAAGATGCTTATATTCGCGTCGTAGTTTCTAGAGGCGTTGGTGACCTCGGACTCGATCCAAATAAATGTGCTAAGGCAAATGTAGTTGTTATAGTGGAACCACTTTCGATTTTCCCGAAAGAATTGTATGAAACAGGATTAGAGATTGTGACTGTTGCAACAAGAAGAAACAGACCTGATGTACTTAGTCCAAAAGTAAAATCTTTAAATTATTTAAATAATGTGCTAGTTAGAATTGAAGCACATCTTGCTGGAGTCAGTGAAGCATTAATGCTTAATGACCAAGGGTATGTTGCAGAAGGATCTGCTGATAATGTGTTCATTATTCGCGATGGTTGTTTCTTTACACCTCCAGGCTATATTGGAGCACTTGAAGGGATTACAAGAAACGCCGTTATAGATATAGTAAAAGAATTAGGCTATGAGCTTAAGGAAGAACCATTTACAAGACATGATGTTTACACAGCTGATGAAGTGTTTTTAACTGGAACAGCTGCAGAAGTCATTGCAGTAATAAAGGTAGATGGTAGAGTCATTGGCGATGGTACTCCGGGTGCACTTACGAAGGAATTACTAGTGAAGTTTAGAGAACGTGTCGTTTCTGAGGGTGTAAAAGTATACTCTAAGGAAGCAACTCCCCATGTAAGCTAAGTTAATAGTTAAAAGCGTTGATAAGGAAAAGTAGTTTCATGAAACAATCCTACAGAGAGCCGGGGTAGCTGGAAGCCGGTGGAAATGACATGAAATGAACTCACCTTTGAGCACTGTCTTGAAAATTTAGAGTAAAGGCAGTCGAGTGTCAGACACTCGTTATCAAAACGATCCAATAGTGATCATGAGCGCACGCATTTGCGTGAACAAGGGTGGTACCGTGGATAGGTTTCTCAAGCCTTTCCATCCCTTTAGCCTAGGGTGTAGTAGGCAAAGTAGGGGATGGGGAGGCTTTTTATAATGTTAATTTGTTAGATTATCTAACAAGAATTGAAATAGGGAGGGTCAACAAATGTTGCAAGAAACTGCCTTTACAAAAATGAAGGCTGAAAACGAACCGATTAGTGGTGCAGAGTTAATGCTTGAAGCACTAAAGAAGGAGCAAGTAGAGGTAATATTTGGATATCCTGGAGGGGCAGTTCTCCCAATTTACGATAAGCTCTATGATTCTAAGATTCTACACATACTCCCTCGCCATGAACAAGGTGGAATTCATGCAGCAGAAGGTTATTCTCGAGTAACTGGAAAACCGGGTGTTGTAATCGCAACATCAGGACCTGGTGCTACTAATATTATTACTGGATTAGCTGATGCGATGATGGACTCCTTACCTTTAGTTGTCTTTACAGGTCAGGTAGCAACAGGAGTGATCGGTACAGATGCATTCCAAGAGGCGGATATACTGGGAATTACGACTCCCATAACTAAATATAATTATCAGGTTCGTAGTATTGAAGATATTCCTAGAATTGTGAAAGAAGCATTCTACGTTGCCACAAGTGGACGCCCAGGACCAGTGTTAATCGATATTCCTAAAGATATTGCAGCTGGTACAGCCAATGTGCCTGAGGAGCAGGAAATCGATCTACCAGGTTATCAACCAACAGTTCAACCAAATTATCTTCAGATTAGAAAGCTAACAGAAGCGGTTAGTAGAGCGAAGAAGCCGGTAATTTTAGCTGGTGCAGGAATTCTCTTTGCTGAAGGTTACGAAGAGTTGAAGCAATACGCGGAACAACAAAATCTTCCGGTTGTGCACACTCTGTTAGGACTTGGAGGCTTTCCTGCTGAACATCCATTATTCGCTGGACTTGCGGGTATGCATGGGTGTTATACCGCAAATATGGCACTGTATGAGTGTGATTTACTCATCAATATTGGAGCTAGATTTGATGACCGCCTAACAGGAAACCTTCAACATTTTGCTCCAAACGCAACCGTTGCTCATATCGATATTGATCCTGCTGAAATCGGAAAAAATGTTCAGACTCATATCCCGGTTGTAGCGGATGCGAAAGAGGCGTTAAAGCAGCTAATCGCTCAAGAAGGAAAACCTCCGGTTCACCAGGAATGGTTGGACACGCTAAATGCTTGGAAAAAAGAGTATCCATACTTTTATAAGGAAGATGGTCGCTTAAAGCCACAAAAAGTAATGGAAATGCTTTATGAAAAAACAAAAGGTGAAGCAATTGTAGTAACAGACGTTGGTCAACACCAGATGTGGGCCGCACAATACTATAAGTTTTCAAAGGCAAACCGTTGGGTAACTTCAGGTGGACTTGGAACAATGGGCTTTGGATTACCTGCAAGTATCGGTGCACAATTAGCCTCACCAGATTCGATTGTGTTATCTATCTCAGGTGATGGTGGATTCCAAATGTGTACGCAAGAATTGGCTGTTATTAGAGAGCAAAATCTTCCTGTTAAAATTATCATCCTTAACAATTCTTCGTTAGGAATGGTAAGGCAGTGGCAAGAGATCTTCTATGAATCTCGTTTCTCACACAGTAAATTCTCTGGCCAACCTGATTTTGTAAAGTTGGCTGATGCTTTTGGAATTAAAGGGTATGTCATTGAAGATGTGGCACAGGCTGAAACCATTTTTAATGAAGTATTAACAAATAATGAGCCAGTACTTCTAGACATTCGCATTGATCCAGACGAAAATGTCTATCCAATGATCGCTCCTGGAAAAGGACATCATGAAATGGTAGGTGTGAAACCATGAAAAGAATTATAACTTTAACTGTAATGAATCGCCCTGGTGTGTTAAATCGTATTACTAATCTCTTTTCAAAAAGAAATTATAATATTGAAAGCATTTCAGTAGGTTATTCCGAACAGGAAGGAATATCTCGCATCACTTGTGTTGTTCATGTTGAAAATGATGGTGTGCTTGAACAAATAACGAAACAGTTAAATAAGCAGATCGACGTGATCAAGGTCATGGATATCACAGAGCAATCAATTGTCGCAAGGGAGCTAGCATTAATTAAAGTGGTATCAAACTCTTCGACGAGAAATGAGATTTATTCCTTAATACAGCCGTTTCGAGCATCAGTCATTGACGTAAGCAAGGATAGCTTGGTTATTCAGCTTACTGGTGAATCAGATAAAGTCGAAGCGTTTATCGAATTAATTAAGCCATATGGAATTAAAGAATTGGCAAGAACAGGGACAACCGCTTTCCTAAGAGGGACACAAAAACCTTCTCAAGCGATAAAACCATATTCAATCGTCTAACTAAAAAAAAACTTACTAATGAGAGGAAGAAATAAAAATGGCAAAAATGTACTATAACGGAGACGCAAATCAATCATATCTAAACGGGAAAAAGGTAGCAGTTATCGGATACGGTTCACAAGGTCATGCTCATGCACAAAACATGAGAGAGAGCGGTGTGGATGTTGTTATTGGATTAAGACAAGGGAAGTCATGGGAAAAGGCTGAAAAAGATGGTTTCAATGTATATCCAGTAGGAGAAGCAACAGCACAAGCAGATGTAGTTATGATTCTATTACCAGATGAAATGCAACCTAAAGTATATAAAGAGGAAATCGAACCAAATTTAACAAACCAAGCATTAATGTTTGCTCACGGTTTCAATGTTCACTTTAGCCAAATCGTACCACCAGCTACAAACGATGTGCTATTAGTAGCTCCTAAAGGTCCAGGACACCTAGTAAGAAGAACATACGAGCAAGAAGCTGGAGTTCCTGCATTATTTGCTATCTATCAAGATGTAACAGGTAAAGCGAAAGAGCTTGCTTTAGCATATGCATGGGCAATTGGATCACTAAGAGCTGGAGCTTTAGAAACAACATTCAAAGAAGAAACTGAAACAGATCTATTCGGAGAACAAGCGGTTCTTTGTGGAGGTTTAACTTCATTAGTTAAGGCTGGTTTTGAAACATTAGTTGAAGCAGGTTACCAACCTGAACTAGCATACTTTGAGTGCTTACACGAATTGAAGCTAATCGTTGATTTAATGTATGAAGGTGGAATGGAGAACATGCGTTATTCTATCTCTGATACAGCTCAATGGGGTGACTTCGTAAGCGGACCAAGAGTAGTTGACGCTCGCGTAAAAGAATCAATGAAGGAAGTTCTAAAAGACATTCAAGAAGGTAGATTTGCTAAAGGTTGGATCCTAGAAAACCAAGCAAATCGTCCAGAATTCAACGCAATCGTTCAAAAAGAAAATAGCCATTTAATCGAACAAGTTGGTCGCGAGTTACGTGCTATGATGCCTTTTGTCAATAAGGACAAAAAGAAAGAAGTGGTCGTTAGTGCGACGAATTAAAATATTTGATACAACATTAAGGGATGGAGAGCAATCTGCAGGAGTAAATTTAAACCAAACAGAAAAGCTCGAAATTGCAAGACAGCTGGAAAAACTTCAAGTCGATATTATCGAAGCAGGTTTTCCAGCTGCTTCTAAAGGTGATTTTACTTCAGTACAACAAATTGCAAACACGATTAAAGACTGTTCTGTGACGGGGTTAGCAAGAGCAGTTACTTCAGATATTGATGCGGCATGGGAGGCATTGAAGAACGGTGTAGAACCAAGATTACACGTCTTCATTGCAACATCTCCTATTCACAGACAATATAAACTGAAGTTAAGTCAAGATGAAGTTGTTGAGAGAGCTGTTCAAATGGTGAAATACGCTGCACAGAAGTTTCCTATTATTCAGTGGTCAGCGGAGGATGCTTGTCGTACTGAGTTACCTTTCTTAGCTCGAATTATTGAAGAAGTGATTCAAGCAGGTGCGAATGTCATTAACATTCCTGACACCGTTGGTTACATTACTCCGAAAGAGTATGGAGAAATTTTTCAATATTTACACAACAATGTCCCTTCTATCCATAAAGTTTCGTTGTCGGCACACTGTCATGATGATTTAGGAATGGCTATTGCTAATTCATTGGCAGCAGTTGAAAACGGGGCAACACAGGTCGAGGGAACCATCAATGGAATTGGTGAAAGAGCAGGAAATGCAGCATTAGAAGAATTAGCAGTAGCCCTTCATATACGTAAAGATTTTTATGATGCGGACACTAGACTGCAATTGAAAGAAATCAGTCGTACTAGTAGTTTAATTAGCAAGCTAACTGGAATGGTTGTCCCAGCTAATAAAGCAGTTGTTGGTAGAAATGCGTATGCTCATGAATCTGGCATTCATCAAGATGGTGTTCTAAAGGAAAAGTCAACGTATGAGATTATTTCTCCAGAACTTGTTGGGTTCCAATCTAACACATTAGTTCTTGGAAAGCACTCTGGGAGACATGCTTTTAGAAACCGATTAGATGAACTTGGGCTATCTGTTGCAGATGAGGATGTCACTCAATTATTTACTGTCTTTAAAGAATTAGCTGATAGAAAAAAAGAGATGACAGACGAAGATCTTGCAGCGATTGTACTCGAGCAAAAGTTATCTAAGGATGAGCGCTTTTATGAACTACTTGCGATTCAGGTTCAATATGGTACGAATCAAATACCTACAGCTACTGTTACGCTGTCAGGAAACCATAATGAAATCATTCAAGAGGCTTGCACGGGAAGTGGCAGCATTGAAGCATTATATAATACGTTGGAAAAATGCGTAAATGGAAGTGTCCATTTACTAGACTACCGAATCCAGTCTGTCGGAGCGGGTAGAGACGCATTGGCCCAAGTGTTTGTAAAGCTTAAGTTTAATGGAGAAGAAACAAGCGGGCGAGGATTGGCTCAAGATGTTCTAGAAGCATCAGCTAATGCATACTTAAATGCGGTGAATCGTGTCATATACATGGCTGCAGTGACCGTTTAATAAATGTACATTTTAATGGAGGGGAAACAAGATGAAGAAGCAGATTGCAGTGCTACCCGGAGACGGAATTGGCAAAGAAGTAACTAAAGGTGCGGTGGATGTACTGCAGGCTATTGGTGATAGATTTGGTCATCAATTTGAATTTACGTATGGACATATTGGTGGAGTAGCTTATGAAGTAACAGGGAGTCCACTTCCAGATGAGACAGTTGAACTGTGTAAGCAAAGTGATGCTGTGCTTTTAGGTGCGGTCGGGGGGCCAAAGTACGATACTTTGCCTGTACATCTCCGACCAGAGAGAGGATTACTAAAGATTCGTAAAGAGCTTGACCTTTATGCGAACTTGCGCCCAACTACTTTTTATGCGAGTCTAGCTGATTCATCACCCCTTCGCAAAGAAATTATTCAAGACGTGGATATGTTAATGGTTCGTGAATTAACAGGTGGATTATATTTTGGTAAGCCAAGTGAGCGTCGTACAGTGGATGAGAAAGAGGCAGTAGTTGATACTCTTTTCTATAAACGTGAAGAAATGCTTAGGGTTATTGAACTAGCCTTCCAACTAGCGGACAAAAGAGGGAAGAAGGTTACATCTGTTGATAAAGCAAATGTATTAGAATCAAGCAGAATGTGGAGAGAAGTAGCTGAGGAAGTGGCAAAACGCTATCCAGAGGTAAAACTTGAACATATGCTTGTAGATAATGCAGCGATGCAATTAATTAAAAATCCAAAGAGTTTTGATGTTGTTGTTACTGAGAATTTATTTGGGGACATTTTAAGCGATGAAGCTTCTGTATTGACCGGATCTTTAGGAATGCTTCCATCCTCTAGTTTATCTGAAAATGGACCATACTTATATGAACCAATTCATGGGTCTGCTCCTGATATTGAAGGGAAAAATATTGCGAATCCTTTAGCGGCTATTCTTTCAGCGGCAATGATGTTAAGAGTATCGTTTGGTCTAGAAGAAGAGGCAGCTGCTGTTGAAAAAGCGGTTGATGAAGTATTAAATGCAGGACTGCGTACAAAAGATATTTTATCAGAAGGAAAAAAAGCGGTGTCTACTTCAGAAATGGTTGCAGAAGTAAAGGCATGTATTTTAGGCCATGAAACGATTTCAAGTATTATGGGTGCATACGCATAAATTCTGGCTAACAATGAATATCAAAACGACACGGCCTATCGCGCCGTGTCTCTTTTAAAAAGGAGGTCAAAATGATGGGGAAATCAATTATTGAAAAGATTTGGGACTACCATGTTGTACAAAAAGAAGAAGGGAAACCGGATTTATTATACATTGATTTACATTTAGTTCATGAAGTTACTTCTCCACAAGCATTTTCAGGACTAAGAATGAAAAATAGAAAGGTTCGACGTCCTGATCGAACGTTTGCTACGATGGATCACAATGTTCCAACTGTAAACAGAAAGCAAATTAACGATGCGGTGGCAAAAAATCAAATGACGACACTTGAAAAAAATTGTCAAGAGTTTGGTGTTCCTTTAGCTGATTTAGATAGCCCTGACCAAGGAATCGTCCATGTTATCGGTCCAGAGCTAGGGTTAACTCAGCCTGGGATGACGATTGTTTGTGGAGATAGTCATACTTCCACACATGGTGCATTTGGTGCCTTAGCATTCGGAATTGGTACAAGTGAAGTGGAGCATGTACTTGCCACACAAACTCTTTGGCAATCCAAGCCGAAAACATTAAAGCTTGAAATTAATGGGAAGCTTTCAAGCGGGGTTACAGCAAAGGATGTTATTCTGTATGTCCTTTCAAAATTTGGAGTTCAGTTTGGAACAGGATACGTTATTGAGTATTGTGGTGAAGTAATTGAAGGTCTTTCAATGGAAGAAAGAATGACCATTTGTAATATGTCAATAGAAGGTGGAGCTAGAGCAGGTTTAGTAGCTCCAGATGAAACGACATTCTCTTATCTAAAAGGTAGAAAATTCGCTCCGAACAAAGAGGAGTTTGATAGATACGTAGAGCATTGGAGTGCTTTTACATCTGATAAAGATGCAAAGTATGATCGAGAAATTGTAATTGATGGTTCTGATATTTCACCGATGGTCAGCTGGGGGACCAACCCTGCAATGACAGCAAAAATAGAAGACGCTATTCCAACAGTTGCAGATTACGACACAGAAATTGAGAAGAGTACACTTGAAAGAGCGCTACAGTATATGGGGCTAAATCAAGGGCAAAAAATCGAAGATATTAAAATTCAGCATGTGTTTATTGGGTCATGTACGAATTCAAGAATTGAAGATATCCGTAAAGCAGCTGAAGTAGTAAAGGGACAAAAGGTACATCCAAGTGTACGTGCATTAGTGGTACCTGGATCTCAAGGCGTCAAACAACGTGCTGAAGAGGAAGGGTTACATCAAATCTTTATTGAGGCAGGATTTGAGTGGAGAGAATCAGGTTGTAGTATGTGCTTGAGCATGAACGATGATGTTGTTCCAGCTGGAGAACACTGTGCTTCTACTTCTAACCGTAATTTTGAAGGTAGACAAGGAGCGGGAGCTCGAACTCACTTAGTTAGTCCTGCAATGGCTGCAGCAGCAGCACTTTATGGACATTTTGTTGACATTAGAAAATTAACTCCTGTAGAAGTACGATAAGGAGGGAGGAAAAATTATGTTTACTATTTTTGAAGGCGAAGCCGTAGCACTTGATCGTGCACATGTAGATACAGATCAAATTATCCCAAAACAATTTTTAAAAAGAATTGAGAAAACAGGATTTGGAAAATATTTATTTTTCGATTGGAGATATAACAAGGATGGCTCCGATAATCCTGAGTTTGAATTAAATCATCCGTCAAAGAAAAATGCTTCTATACTAATAGCTAACGAAAATTTTGGATGTGGCTCCTCAAGGGAGCATGCTCCATGGGCTCTATTAGATTATGGTTTTAAAGTAGTTATTGCTCCATCCTTTGCCGATATCTTTCATCAAAACTGCCTGAAAAACGGCATGCTTCCTATTGCATTAGAGGAAGAAAAAGTGAAGGTGTTATTAGAAAAAG
>Ga0182742_1002637_pt1 | contig 19430 bp, 13 predicted proteins | sample eDN5th37CBELigMG_FD_128880 | JGI IMG/M metagenome (GOLD analysis project Ga0182742, IMG submission 128880) | Enriched Miracle-Growth compost microbial communities from Emeryville, California, USA - eDNA 5th pass 37_C BE-Lig MG (version 2)... ... | reverse complement strand
GGCCGCAGGCCGGTCGCCCCCGTCGTCGGATTCCCTGATGAGCCCGGCTCTTGCAATCTCCACTCGCCAAACTTCCGCCGTAAACCCAACGACCCCCACCCGGCCCTTCGGGCCACCCTCCCCTGGAGGGAGAGGGAATGCTCATGCAAGCATTTCAATGGTCTGAACTTTCACGGGACGCGGCCATGTCGATGAGGGCGTCGACGTCGAGAATCAGCGAGACGCGGCCGTCGCCAAGGATGCTGGCGCCGGAGAGGCCGGGGACGGTTCGGTAGTTGCGCTCCAGCGACTTGAGGACCACCTCGCGCATGCCGATCAGCTCGTCGACGATCAGGCCGATGGTCGTCTCGCCGTTCTGGACGACGACGACGCGGAACGGCTCGGCGTCGTTGTCGAGCCACTGCGCCTCGCTCGCCTCGGGGTGTCGTTGGCCTCCCCAGAGGAACAGGTCGCCGAGGGAGACCAGGGCGACGATCCGTTCGCGGACTTCGATGGTTGGCCTTCCTTGGACGGAGAAGACCTGATGGGGGCGGATCTCGACGATCTCGTCGATGTGGTCCAGCGGCAGGGCGTAGACCTCGCCGAAGATCCGGGCCAGGAGGCTCGACATGATCGCCAGGGTCAGGGGGAGCCGGATCGTGAAGGTGGTCCCTTCTCCGGAGGTGGAGCGGACGTCGACGACGCCGTTGAGTTTTTCGATCCGATTCTTGACGATGTCCATGCCGACGCCCCGGCCCGAGATTTCCGAGACGGTCTCGGCGGTGCTGAGTCCGGGGCGCCAGATTTGGGGAAGCAGCTCGCGTTCGGTCATGCGGTTGGCCTCGGCCTGGGAGACGAAGCCCCGCTCGACGATCTTGCGGCGGATTCGCTCGTGGTCGATGCCCCGGCCATCATCGCTGATGGTGATGACCACGCTATTGCCGCGCTGGGCTGCTTGGAGGCCGACCGTGCCGAACCGGGGCTTGCCGGCGGCTTCGCGGACGTCGGCGGGCTCCAGACCGTGATCGACCGAGTTGCGAACCATGTGGATCAACGGGTCGCTCAGCTCGTCGATCATCCGCTTGTCGAGCTCGGTCTTCTCGCCGGCGATCCGCAGGGCGACCTCCTTGCCCGAGGCGTGGCCGATGTCGCGGACGACCCGCCGGAACCGCTCGAACAACGGACCGATGGGGACCATCCGGGTTTCAAGGACCCCTTTTTGAAGACCGTCGGCCACCCGACCCAGGCCGTGGATGGCTTCGGTCAGGAGCTTGAGCTGGTCGCGCCCGCGCCTCAGTCGATCAAGCTCGCCGCCGATCTCCCGGAAGTTGTCGCGGAGCCCGCGCGCCTGCGCGGCCCAGCGATCGACGGCCGCGCTGGTCGCCCCGGCGCCGACGATCTGGTCGAGCCCACGGAGAAGCGCGTCGATCCGCTCCTCGGTCTCGCCCGCCAGGGCCTTCGCGTTGGAGCCCCGAAGCGCGTCGTCGAACCCCCGAGCCACGTCGACGAATCGGGCCTTGTTGATGATCAGCTCGCCCGTCAGGTTCATCAGATTGTCGAGCCGGTCGCTGTCCACCCGGATCGTCTCGACGATCCTCGCCCGCCGCGGGCCGACCGCCGAGGGCGCCGGGACCGGGGGCGCGGGGTTTTCGATGGGCCCGTCGACTTGGCTCGAATCGCCGATCGGGAGATCGGCGTTCCCGGGAGGGGGATCTTCCGGGGGCGCGGGGTTTTCGATGGGGCCATCGACTTTGCTCGAATCGCCGATCGGGAGATCGGCGTTCCCGGGTGGGAGGCGTTCCGAGGGGTTGGCGGGGGGTTCGATGAGGATCTTCGTGACGCCGTCGACGTTGGCCAGGGCGCGGAGGGCGTCGGGGTCGTCGACTCCGGAGAGTTGGACCGAGAACCGCTCCAGGGGCTCGACCTCCTCAAGCCGTTCCAGGGGAGGGCGGGTCGCCACCACGCGGCCTCGGCTCGCGAGCCGGTTGGCGACCAGGCGGGCCTTCATGTCGGCCAGTTGCAGGTTCGGCTCGAACTCGACCGTAACGACGGTCAGCTCGCCGCCGTCGTCGAGAAACGGCTCGGCGACGGCCGCGGCGGGCTCGGGGCTTGGTTCTGGTTCTGGGCTTGGCTCGGGCTCGGGGGGGCGGGCGCTTAAGGCGTCGTTGACTTCACGGGCGAGGTTGTCGAGGGGGCGGGTGGATTGTCCCTCGGCGCGGAGTTCGCGGTGGTAGTCGCGCAGCTCGTCCAGGCAGCGGAAGGTGAGGTCGAGCAGCGGCCGGTCGAGGGTTCGCTTCTTGTTCCGCAGTTCCTCGAAGAGGCTTTCGAGGTGGTGGGTCAGGTGGTTGACGGCGTCGAACCCCATAACGACCGAGGCGCCCTTGATGCTGTGGAACATCCGGAAGGCTTCGGCCAGGGCGTGGGCGTCGGCGGGGTCGGACTCCAAGCGCAGGAGGGCGTCGTTGAGCGCCGCGATGTTCTCGTCGGTCTCGTCGAGGTAGAACGGCAGGAGATCGGACAGGTTGAAATCCGACATCGCCAGGTCTCCTCAACCGGGGTTTCGATAGAGCCAGGGGTGGATCTTCTCAAGCGAGCCGAGCATGCCGTGGATCCCCTCGGTGGGGCCGATGACCAGCATCCCCCCCTTGGCGAGCGCGGTCAGCACGTTGCTCACGACCTTTTGCTTGCTATCGGCGTCAAAGTATATCAGCACGTTTTTGAGAAAGACGCAATCAAAGGGCTCGTCGTCCAGGGGCTTCAGCAGGTTGTGGATGTTGAAGGAGACGAGCGAGCGGACTTCGGGAATGAGGGTCCAGGTTTTGCCCTTGGGGGTGTCGTCCACCTCGAAGTAGCGCCGGCGGTCCTCCGGGCCGACCAGGTGGACCGCCCGGTCGTTGTAGACGGCCGTCTTGGCGACGGCGAGGGCCGAGCCGCTCAGGTCGGTTCCCAGGACGCTCGGCCGCCAGATCGGCGGGGCCGTCGCCCGCGCGGCGGCGAGCTTCAGGGCGATCGAGTAGGGTTCCTCGCCGGTGCTGCACGCGGCCGACCAGAACCGAAGGCTCCGAGGCCGTCGACCCGTCGCGATCTGACGGACGGCCTCGGGGATGAACTCGTCGCCAAGCCATTCGTAGTGCTTCGGGTCCCGGAAGAAGTAGGTCTCGTTGGTCGATATCGCGTCGAGGAACGGTTGCATCTCGCCCGAGCCCGCGGACGAGACCAGGAAATCGTAATAGGCCGAGAACGTCTCGATACCGGTCCCGCGCAGCCGTCTCCGCACCCGGTTGGAGACCAAAAGCCGCTTGGTCTCGGCGATCCGGATCCCGGAGACCTCGTAAATCAAGGTCCGAAACCTCGTGAATTCGTCCTCGGTTAATTCGCTCGGATTCATATATTCTTTCCCCTCCCGTCGGGGGAGGGTGGCCCGAAGGGCCGGGTGGGGGTCGTGGGATTTCGAAGCGGGCTCGGCCTTTTTGATTGGATCCCCCACTCCTTCCGTAAATCCGACGACCCTCATCCGCCCCTGCGGGGCACCTTCTCCGGGGGGGAGAAGGATGCTTGATGACGCCTCTCGGGAAGGCTCAAGTCTCGCGCCGAACAGGATTGGCGCCTTCTCCCGCGAGGGGAGAAGGGGGCATTCTTCATATTTCAAACATCATCATATTACACCTTGAACCCGGAAATCACTTGCTTGAGCGCGACGGCCTGGGCGCCGAGTTCCTCGGCGCTGGCGGAGAGTTCCTCGGCGCTTGAGGCGTTGGTCTCGGTGAGGCTGGAGACGTTTTGGATGGCCTTGTCGACTTCTCGGGCGGCGTCGGACTGTTCGCGGGTGGCGTCGGCGATCTTGGTGATGCTGTCGGCGGTTTCTTGAACGCCCTGGACGATCCGCGAGAGCGACTCGCCGGCCTTCTCGGAGAGGTGGGCGCCGTCGGCGACGCGGCGGGTCGATTCCTTGATGAGCGCGGTGATTTCCTTGGCCGCGGCGCTGGAGCGTTCGGCGAGCTTGCGGACCTCGTCGGCGACGACGGCGAAGCCCAGTCCGTGCTCGCCGGCCCGGGCCGCCTCGATGGCCGCGTTGAGGGCCAGGAGGTTCGTCTGGCTGGCGATCTCGCCGATGACCTGGATGATGTCGCTGACTTGTTCGCTCGACTTCTCGATCAGGACCATCGCCTCGATGGCCTGCTCGACCGACTCGCCCCCCTCTTTGGCCAGATGCGAGGTCTTCTCGGCGAGGCTGGTGGCCGCGCCGGCGTTTTGGTAGATCTCGGAGATCGCGCGGGCCATCTGCTGGATTGAGGCCGACATCTCCTCGACGGTGGCCGCCTGGTTCTGGGCCGATTCGCTGAGGTAATTGGCGCTTTCGGCCACCACGCGCGACCCTTCGCCGAACTGGCCGGCCGATTCGACGACCTGGCCGATGACGTTCTTCAGCTCGTGGATCATGTCGCTCACGGCGCCGCCGAGCCGCCCCATGTCGTCGTCGCCGTGGACCTCGACGGTGACGGTCAGGTCGCCCTTGGCCGCGGCGAGGGCCACGCGGCGCAGCTCCTCAACCTTCAACTCCAGCTCGCGCTTCTCGCGCTCGTCCTCGATCTGCCGCTCCACGCGCTGCATGGCGCCGGAGGCCAGCCGGCCGACGTTTCGAAGGGCCTCCAAGCGCTCGGGCGAGGGCCGGAGATCCTCGTGGGTGAAGAAGTCCATCGTGCCGGCGACCCGGCCCTCGATGATGACCGGGAGGCAGATCCCCGCCCTCAGGCCGTCGCGCTTCGCGACCGGCGCCCGCGAGCAGTCGGCCAGCTCTCCCAGGTCGGCGACGTAAACCAGGTCGCGCGACCGCCAGGCTCGGCCGTTGATCCCCTCGCCCTCGCGGAACCGGGCGGTTGAGGTCACCCGGCGGAAGGCGTCGCTCACCGATCCCGAATCGGCGCTCCAGCGCAGGGCCCGCTCTTCGGGGTCAACCACCCAGTACGAGCCGTAGGACCAGCCGAACTCGGAGCGAACCGCCTCCAGGACCGCCCGGGCCACGTCGCCCACCGAGTCGGCCTCGATCAAGGCCGACATCGCCGCCGAGAGGACGCGGGCGTCGGCCCGAGCCTCCTCAAGCGCCTGGGCCTCGTCGCTTTCGATCATGGCGGCCTGCGACATCGACCCCTTCGCTTTGGTCTTCGCGTCGGCCCGGCGTCGCGATGGCTTCCGGGCCGGTAGCTCGCCGCGGCCGTCGGCGTCGATTTCAGTCTGATTCGATTCCGGTTTCATGAGCGTCGTCGATCCGTGGAGTAATCTCGGATGATGAAACGGGTCGTCAATCGGCGACAAAGGCGAGCGGGGCGCTAAGGAGCGGGGGCCTGCGCCTCGGCCTGGAACAGCTTGTCGATGTCGAGAAGGATCAGCAGTCCGTCATCGCGCCTGGCCAAGCCGGCGAGGTACTGGTTCGTCGCGCCCCCGACCCCCGGCGGCGGGGGCTGGATCTGGTCTCGATTGATCCGCATGACCCGCGTGACGGCGTCGACCACGCAACCGATCGTCTTGTCTTGGACGTTGACGACGATGGTCCGGGTCTCTTCGTCGTGCTCGCGGGGCGGCAGCCCGAACCGCTTGCGGAGGTTGACGATGGGGATCACCGACCCGCGCAGGTTGATCAAGCCCTCGATGTACGGGGGCGCCTGCGGAAGCCGGGTGATCGGCGTCATCAGGATGATTTCCTGGATCTTCGTGATGGCGATCGCGTAGTCCTCGCCGTCGAGCCGGAACCCCACGAATTGCAGGACCGGACTCTCGCCGCGGGAACCTCCGCGCTCGCGATCAACGCCCTGGGTGGGTCGCGCTTCGGAAAGCATGATGCCTCGTCACGGATGAAATCGACGCGGTGGAACACAACATGGGCGGCCTGAAAGAACTGTACCACTTGAACCGATTTCATCCACTCGCGCGGAGGGAATTCGTGGAAATCGGCCGCGCTATTTCCCTTTTTATGGCCAGAACCCGTGTGACCGGAGGCGAGCCGAGGGCCGTGGCGAACCGCGCCGGGGTCTCGGACCCCGGCTAAAATAGGCCGGTCGCGCGTCGAGGGGCCTGGTCGCCTCAGGCGGTCGCCGACCCTTCGCGGAGTTGGAGCGTCAGGGCGGTGGGGCTCCAGCTATCCCAGGCCTCGGCGATCTTGCCGTCCTCGTAGCGGAACCAGGTCATCCCCCGGATGCGGACCCGTCGTTTGGTGGGGGCCACGCCCGCCCACTCGCCGGCGTGGGTGCCTTCGGCCCGCCAGCGAACCACCGCGTTCTCGCCTTCGGTGATCGTGTCCTCGATGTGGATCACGAGATCGGGAAAGGCGGTCAGGAACTCGCCGTGAAACTGTTTGAACGCGGGGACGCTCGTCGCCTCCGCCACCTCGGTATGGCCGACGCTGTTTTCGGTCACAAGCTCGTCGATCGTCTCGGCGCGCTTCTTGTTCCAGATTTCTTCAAACCACTTGTGCGAGAGTTCGCGGCATTGCAGGCTCATCATCCACCTCGTCTGGCAAAGGGCTTGGATCGGACCACTTCCCACGACGAAATGGATAATAATCGAACGGTTTGACCAGGGGAGGAGAAAATCTCGCGAAATTTCGCGCCTTGGAGCGGCGAACACTCGCCTTGCGCGCAAGTTCCAAGGGAGTGTTGTGAAGGAATAAAATCCTGTAGGGGCGGTCCCCCGTGGCCGACCTCCGGCGATCGGCGAAGGAGGGCGCGCCAGCCCCATGGTTTCCGGCGTTCGATTGGCGCGGCCTCGCGCGCCGTCCCACAAGGGCGGCCACAGGGGGCCGCCCCTACAACGGGTTGTCGATGAATCCGATCCCGCCGAAGTATGCGCCACGTAACCGTTCGCCGCTCTAGGTGGGCTTCTGGATCGGGCTTTTGCCCGAGCCGTCGGCCAGTCCGAACAGGTCTCGGACGGCGCTGAGCAGGGGGTGGGGAAGTTCCGGATCGGCCTGGGCCACCGCCGAGCGGACCGCGGCGCGGGGGTGGTGGAGGAACTGGTTTTGGAGCCGGGAGGCCATCCGGGCGATCGCCTCGCGGTCGGAGTCGGAGAGTTGCGAGAGGCTGGCGAAGAGGTTCTCCAGCTCGCGCTCGCGGATCTGGTCGGCCCGGTTGCCAAGTTGCTTGAGGACCTTGCCGGCGGCCTCTTGATGCTGGATCGTCGCGTAGCAGGCGGCCGTCTCGCGCTCGATGATCAAGAGGGCCGGGTCGATCCCCTTTTGCCGCCGCTTGAGGTTTTGATCGACGTGGGCCCGAAGGTCGTCGACGTTGTAGAGCGTCACTTGATCGAGGTCGCCAATCTTGGGGTCGAAATCGCGCGGGACGGCGATGTCCAGGATCAGGGAGAGCCGGTTCCGACGGGCTCGCTGGGCCCTGACGTACTCGCCGAACGTGACGATCGGCTCGTCGGCGGCCGTGGTGCTGATGACCAGGTCGGCGTCGACGAGCGCCTGGCCGAGCCGATCGAAGGGGACCGCCTCGCCCCGCCAGCGCTCGGCGGCGGCCTCGGCCCGCTCTGGGTTGCGGTTGGTGATGAGGATCCGGCCGGGCCTCAGCCCCTTGAGGTGTTGGAGCGTCAGGTCGCCCATCTTCCCGGCGCCGATGATCAGCACGGTCTTGTCGGCGAAGGTGTCGAAGACTTCGCGGGCGAGGTCGACCGCCACGCTGGCGACCGAGAGTTTCCCCTGATCCATCCCCGTCTTCTCCCGGACCAGCTTGCCGACCCGAAGCGCCGTCTGGAAGACCGAGTGGAAGACCGGCCCGGCCGTCTTGCGGGCCACCGCCGCGCGGTAGGCCTCGCGGACCTGACCCAAAATCTGCCCCTCGCCCAAGACGAGGCTCTCCAGGCTCGACGAGACCCGGAACAAGTGCCCCACCGCCCCCGCGTCGTGATGGCTGACCAAATGCCCGGCGAACAGCTCGGAAGGGACGCCGTGGAACTCGGCCAAAAACGCGGTCAGGGCGTCGACCTCGGGGACGGCGTCGGAGGGGCCGCCGGCGTAAATCTCGACCCGGTTGCAGGTTGAGAGGATCACGAACTCGTTGCCGGGGAAGGCCCGCGTCAGGGCGTCGAGCCCCGTCTCGACCCGGCCTTCGTTGAACGCCAGCGCCTCCCGCACGGTCGTCGGCGCGGAACGATGATCGACCCCCAGAGCCAAAAGCCTCACGGCAGCCCTCCCGCCATCCCCGAACCGCCGTGAGCCGTCGGAAGACGAAGCGCCTCGACCCCAACCCAGGTGAAGACCAAAAACGCGAAGGCGACGATCGTCAGCATCATCACCGCCCGGCCCCGCATCGACGGCCGAAACCTCGCGTGCAAAAGGACCGCGAACACCAGCCACATCCCCAGAGCGCTCAGAACCTTGGGGTCGTTCCAACGCAGCTCGTGGGGTAGCATCGCGTTGGGCTTCCGCGCCGCCGCCACCCCAAGCAGCACGCCGACCAGAAGACCGACCGTCAGAAGCGCGAACGCCGCGACGATCGCCGCCCGGTTGAACCGTTCCGACAACTCCAAACTCGGCAGCGCGAACCCGGAGGCCCCACCCGACGCCTTCGATTTCAAGCGACGCAACTGGACCAGATACATCAGTCCGGAGGCGAACGCCAAGGAGGCGCAAACGGCGCCGAGCAGCAGGAAAACCCCGTGCACCGTGCCCCAAAAGGCGAACGCCCCGCCCCCCTCGACCCAATCCGGCGTCTGGGGCACAAGCCAACTCGCCGCGCAAATCAGGCCCAGGACCAAGGGCAACACGAACGCCCCCACGGCGACCCGGCGGGGCCACTGGAGCATCAAGTAGACGCCGACCAAAGCCACCACCCACGACAACGCCATCACCGACTCAAACGCCGAGTTGATCGGCAGATGCGACGGATTCGCCAACAACAGGTTGGCCAGATAAACCGTCTGGACGCACCACCCGAGGGACGTCAGCCCCACGGTCAGGCGCCATCGCCAGGGACTCTCGACGGCCCCCCGCGCCAGCTCGGCCGCCAGCGCCAGGCCGTAGGTTCCGGCGAAACAGAGGATCTGGATTCGCTCCATCCCGTTGAAACCCTCGACACGCTTGTTCGCTTCCACCCGTTCGCGCGAATCGAATCGTAGGGGAATGAGACCAGGCCGGGGAGGCCGCGAGGCGGGTTCTCAAATTAACTAGTAGGCCGCGCGCCCCTCCATTCTAGAGAACCACGCCAACAATTCCCAGAGCCGCGCGGAGAATCATTCTCGAATCGCCCCCGAAAATCCGGCCAACCACCGTCATCGAATTGAGAAAAAGCCCGAACGGCCATCGACACAACAGCCCCTCCACTCCCAGCAAGGTTGTAGCGAGGTTGTAGGGCGGGCATTGCCCGCCGGAGAGGAGCCGTCGGATCCGAGTTGGTCGTCCACCACGGAATCCCTTCACCCGGCGGGTCGTGGTGGACCAATACCAAACGGGTTGGGTCGGCGGGCTTGCTCCACGACCATAGCTTTCTGGAAAATCTGGAGACGCCGGATGGCCCCAGCGCGCAAAAAAACCGGGCCCGTAAAGGCCCGGTTCTTCCAACGTGTGCGAACACGTCGTGGCTTGATAACCAATAGAATCATAGGACAAAAGGGCCATGAGAACAAGCTCAGAGGTGGGTAATTTGGTTATACCCAATCTGTAAATTTTTTTGCACCCTACTATGCAAGCCAGCTTACACCCCGTATGTAAGTTTTGCAGACGCGTAAAGAAAGACCGGAGACGGATATACCGGAGCAATCGATTGTCAGACGAGAAAAGAAAAGCAAAACGCCCTACCGAGAAAACCAAAAACGCACTTGCTTCGACAAGGTGCCTCTGTTATCTTCGCACAAGTGGAGGCGAGCAGCGTGCCGGGCACGTCGTGGCTTGATAACCCAACGGGGCTTCACCGCCTGGGGTTCGACTCCCCCCGCCTCCGCCACTTCCCACTCCTCAAGGAGTCGCGCCCATGCCCACCGCACCAAGTGGTGGCCGTGCGGCCCAGCGCATCGTCGCAACCCGGTGGACACCGGCATTGGTGGCGAGCTGGACGCCGGTCTCCGACTATTTTCTGGACAGCTACACAAGGCTCACTCCGCCGCTATCGAACGGCGAGGCTATGCTCGTTATCCATCTCATGAGACACAAGTGGGATGAGGCTCCGCCCTTCCCCGGTTTCAAAACCCTGGCCAGGCGCATGGGCCTCACTGACACATCGGTTCGCAACCTCGCCCGGTCCCTGGAAAAGAAGGGCTATCTACTTCGCCATAAGCGCGTGGGCACCACGAATCATTTCGAATTGAACCCACTGTTCCAGGCGCTTGAGAAACTGCAAGCTTACGAGGCAGGCCTACGCGATGCCCATCAGGACGGAGCTAAGCGGGGGTGGCCCGCTCCATCCACCTCCAAGGCTTGAGAGTAGCCGTCGGATTTGAGTTCGTCATCCACCACGGCCCCCTTCGCCCGGCGGGTTGTGGTAAACCAATTTCAAACGGGTTGGGCCGGCGGGCAATGCCCTCCCTACGAATACCCTCTGCTCGCAAGGTCGCGGGGGGGGAATGGCCGTCGGATTCGAGACGGCCTTGGACGTCGCCTTGGTGGGCCCCAGGTTACTGGCTCTTGGCCTTGGTCTTGCGCTTGGGTTGGCGGGGAGTTTTGCGGCCGCCGGCCAGGGGCTCTTCGCCTCCTTCGAGGGGTTGGCCGACCGAGGCGGCGTCGAGGCGCTTTTGGATCGCCTCGGCGTAGTCGTGGGAGAGTTCGAAGCCGAGGAACCGGCGGTCGAGCTTCTTGGCGACGGTCAGGGTCGTGCCGCTGCCGCCGAAGGGGTCGAGAACGATCTCGCCGGGGTTCGAGCAGGCTCGGATGATCCGGCCGAGAAGCTGCTCGGGCATCTGGCAGCCGTGCCACCCCGCGCGCTCCTTGAAGGTGCCGCAGACGCGGGGGACGTACCAGGTGTCTTCCGAGGCCTCGAAGCCCCAGGGCATGTCTTGGGGGCGGAGGATCCAGGTGTCGTCGGGGAGCCGCCCCTTGGGATTGGCCCGAGCGTCGGCGTAGACGAGCTGGCGGGCCGACGGAACGCGGATCGCGTCGTCGTTGAAAGTGAAACGTTTGGGGTCCTTCACGAAGTAGAGCAGGTGGGCATGGCTGCGGCTGAATTTACGGCCGCAGTGGACCCCAAACGTATAGTACCAAATCACCCAGCTCCGCATGGACAATCCCAGCTCGCGATGAAAGAGAACTTTCATCTCGGCGGCGTATTCGTCGCCGATCGCGAGCCAGAACGTCCCGTCGGGCTTGAGCGCGCGAACAACCTCGCGTCCCCATCGCCTGGTCCAGTCCAGGTAGCTCTCGGAGTCGCGGCGGTCGTCGTAGACATCGTAATCATAGCCGATGTTGAAGGGGGGGTCGGCGAAAATCAGGTCAATCGACCCCTCGGCGATTCGGGGGAATAGTTGCAAGCAGTCGCCCGGGTACAAGCGATCGAGTTGAACCCCGGCGCTCGGAATTTCGCTGGAATTTCCCGCGTCGTGAAGATCCAAAGGCGAATGGACCGGCTTGTACATGGATTGGCTTGCTCGTCTCAAGAAGTAGAGGCCGGATGAGGGGCGTCGGATTTTCGTTTCGCCGACGCGACTTGGGACGGGTTGGGGCTGGGAGGGCGAGGCTCCCGCCGAGCCCCTCGCTCGGCGTCGGCTCGGCGGGAGCCTCGCCCTCGCACATCAACCCCTCCGCGCGGCTCTTCGGATCGTCAAATCAATCTTCCGTCGGCGTGGTCGCCGGCACCGGCAAGGCTTCGGGGCCGGTTTGCTTGACTCCGGGGCGGAGGTCGCGACGGAGAACCCCGACGACGGCGCCCAGGGCGGCCTTCAGTTCGGGGTCGTCCTCGGAGCGGAAGGCGCCGGCGACCTTAACCTCCTGGTCGGGGGAGAGCATGGGGCCGAACCGCTGGATGCTTCGGGCGAGCTTCTCGGCGGTTTGGCGGCGGAAGGCGTCGTCGCGCGAGCCGTCCAGCACGGCGTCGGCCAGCGACCGCTGGGCGCTGGGGTTGGGAACGTCGCTTAGGGCCGTCGAGATCGAGACGTCGACGCCAGGCGTCCCCAGGGCCGAGGCCAGGGCGGGCTCGATGTTCGCCAGATCGGCGGCGAAGGGGCCGCCGGGCCGCGAGGCGATCCGGGCCAGCAGCTCCGCGGCCTCCTTGGCCCGCGCCGAACGCTCCTCGTCGGTCAGCTTCGACTTCGCCTCGCCAAGCTGCCGCTCAAACAAAGCGCGGTCGTCGCCGTAGATCAGGTATTTGACGCCCGGGAAATTCCGAAGCAATTCCGGCCGGGTGTAATCCAGCGAGCTGGGACCATAGACGTACAGCGGAAGGTTCGCGGTCCGGGCGTCGCCCCGGAGGTTCGTCAAAACGTCGGTGAGGCTCCAGGGCGTTCGGGGCAGGTCGTGGGAGATCAGGATCAGTTCGACGTCGGCCGATTCGGTGGCCGCCAAAAACCCCTTGTCGCCGGCCGTCTCAAGCGATGATTCGTAGCCAAGCTCCTTCAGAAGCCCCGTGGCGATCGCCCCTCGCGTCGGGTTGCCGTCGATGACGATCGCCCGAGGCGGCCCCTGATTGACCACGAACCGGGCGAGCGTCGGGACAACCCGGCTCGACCCGGGGAAGGGCTCCGTCGGCGCCAGGTCAACCAGCGCCTTGGCCGCGGCGAACTGAAGCCGGCGGCCGGGGAGCGAGAGGGCCTCGACCAGCGGGTGGGGCCGGCCGTCGCCCGCCAAGAGCTTCGGATCGGTCGTCTTGCCCAAGGCCGTGGCCGCGACCGCGGCCAGGTCGGTTCGGCCGTCGGCGATCGCCGCGCGGAGGACGTCGGTCAAGACCTCGGGCCCCGCGGCCAGGGCCGCCGCGAAGGTCTGTTGATCCTGGGCCGGGAAATTCGTGAATCCAACCCGGTCGATGGCCTTTTGAAGCGAGAGGCCAACCAGGGCCGCCTTGGCGATTCGACTGTTGGGGTCGAGGCTCAGCGCCTGGCGGGCCAGCTTCAGGCCGAAGATCGCGTCCACGTCCGACGCGTCGGCCTGAACGGGAACCGGCGCGCGCTTGGCCTCGTCCCAAACCCAGACCAAGACCGTTTCGCCGGGCAGATCAACCTGATGGCGGGCGTAGGCGTTGGCCGCGTCGATCAAGACCCTCGCGGGGGTCCGCGACTGCTCGGCGACGGGACGGCCGGTCAACCGGGCGATCGCCTGATCGGCGGCGGTCTTCAGGTTCAAGGGCGAATCGGCCGCGGCCGCTGGATAAGTTAGGAACGGAACCGCGCGCCGGTCGCCGATCGATCCCAGGATCGTCGCCGCGTCGGCCGCGAGGTTCGGGTCGGAGCTGTCCAGGACGGCGATCCAGGCGGGGACCGACGCCTGATCGAGCCGGCCGGCGTTGCGGACCAAAAGCGAACGGTTGGGCGAGGCGACGGGCTCGGCGGCGATCGCCTCAACCAGCGGAGGCACGGCGTAGGGGCCCGACTCGCGGAGCCTGGACACCGCGTAGTCCTGTTCGCGGCTCGACTGCGTCAGGCCCGGAATGTAGCTCCGAATCCGCTCGGGATCGGCGGCGCGCCGGAGCGAGGCGTCGGCCAACTTCTTCGTCAAGGGCTCGGCGTAGGGCTTGGTCGCCGGGTTGTCGGCTAGGCGCAGGAACGACCCCGACCCGTACCGGTCGCGCAGGTCGACCAGGGTGGCGTCGTCGATCTCGCTCTTGGAGAACTTCTCCAAATACGGCACGGCCTGGCTGGGCTGGCCGGTTCGGATTAGGTAGTCGATGGCGTCCCAAAGCTCGGCGGGCGTCTCCGGCTCCTTGGCGAACAGCTCGGGCCCCGGCGCCTGCGCCCAGGCCGGGGGGGCGACGGGCGAGACCGGCAAGCCGAGCATCCCCAGCCCCCAAAGCGCCAGCGACAGCGCGGCCCTTCGGAACGGTTCATCGGAACGACCCATCGCAATCGAGCGACCGCTGGTTTCACGCATGATTCTGGTCCGATGAGTTGGTGAGTTGGGGGCGTTGAGGATCGCGGTTGGGCCGACCGCGCCACGGCGTCTTCATCCCCTCTCCCACCGGGGGAGGGTGGCCCGAAGGGCCGGGTGGGGGTCGTTGGATTTCGGAACGGGCGAGGCGAGCGCCCATCCCGGGAGGGCGAGGCTCCCGTCCCCGTTCCGAAGCTCCATCCGTAAACCCGACGACCCTCATCCGGCCGTCCCGGCCACCTTCTCCCGGGGGGGGGAGAAGGATGCTTGGCGTCGGCCTCATTTACGAAAATCAGAGATCCACTTCCTGAGCCACGAGATCCTCAAGCGTCTCGCGGCGACGAACGACCCGGGCCGAGTCGCCGTCGACGAGGACTTCGGCGGCCCGGGGGCGCGTGTTGTAGTTGGAGGCCATCACCATGGCGTAGGCCCCGGCCGAGAACGTCGCCAGCAGGTCGCCGGAGTCGAGCGAGGGCAGGGCGCGATCCTGGGCGAGAAAGTCGCCGCTTTCGCAGATCGGTCCAACCACGTCCCAAAGCTCGGTTCCGGGAATCTCGGCCTCGTAATCGGTCGGAGGGGCGGGCGGTCCCGGGGGCACCGTCACGGGCCAGATCCGGTGAAACGACTCGTACAGAGCCGGCCGGATCAGGTCGTTCATGGCGGCGTCCTGAATCAAGAACCGCTTGTCGCCCGACTGCTTGGTATATAACACACGACTGACCAGGATGCCGGCGTTGCCCGCGACCACCCGCCCCGGCTCGATCGCCAACCGGCAGCCCGTCGCCTTGATTCCCGGCAAAATCGCCCGGGCGAAATCCTCGATCGGCAGGGCCTCGCCCCCCTTGTAGGCGATGCCGTAACCGCCTCCCATGTTGTACCAGGCGATCGGATGCCCCATCGCCCGCAGCTTGGCGATCAGGTCGACCCCCTTGGCGACGGCCGAGACGTAGGGCTCGACGGTCGTGATCTGCGAACCGATGTGCATGTGAAGGCCGATCATCGAGAGGCTCGGCCGGTCCTTGACCGTCTCGGCGATCCGGAGCGCCCGCTCGATGTCGAGGCCGAACTTCGACTGCTTCTTGCCCGTCGAGATGTACCGGTGGGTCTTCGGATCGACGTCGGGATTGACCCGAAGCGCGATCGGCGCGACCCGGTTCATCCCCGCGGCCACGCGGGCGATCGCCTCCAGCTCGGCCTCGCTCTCGACGTTGAACATCAAGACGCCGGCCTCGATCGCCTCGGCGATCTCTTGGTCGCTCTTGCCCACCCCCGCGAACACCGTCTTGGCCGGGTCGCCCCCGGCCTTGCGAACCCGAAACAGCTCGCCGCCGGACACCACGTCGAACCCGCTTCCGTGCTCGCCCAGAACCTTGAGAATCCCCAGGTTCGAGTTCGCCTTCACCGAGTAGCAGACCAGCGGATCGACCTCGCGGTAAGCCTCCCGCAGCCTCGTCAGGGCGTCGAGGAACATCGCCTGGCTATAGACGAAAAGCGGCGTCCCATGCTTCTCGGCCAACTCGGCCACCGAAACGCCTTCGCAATAAAGCTGCCGATCGCGGTATTGAAATGCGTCCATTTGCGTGATTAAGCTCTCGTAGAAACAGGAAATGGAAGCGGCGTCTCATCCCCTCTCCCCCCGGGAGCGGGGGGAACCCCACCTGTGGGGGCGGGCCCGAAGGGCCGGGTGAGGGGCGTCGGATTTCGGGGCGGGCATGACGAGCGGTTGTCCCGAGAGGATATTGCCCTCCCGGCTCCGCTCCGACGCTCTCTCGGTAAACCCCATGACCCTCATCCGGCCTGCGGCCACCTTCTCCCGGGGGGAGAAGGATGATTGGCGGCGGCCTTTGACATTAACCCTTCAACCTGCCCCTCCACCCCTCAACTTGTTTGGCGACCTCGCTCGGGGCGGTCGACCCATACGACTTGAACGCCTTGACGGCCTGTTCCACGCCCAAAACGTCTCGGGCTTCGGGGCCAAGCAGGGGGTGGGCGGCTTGGAAGTCGGCGTCGTCGAGGTCGGCCAGGCGCTTGAGGCCCCGTCGCTCGCAGAGGCCGACCAGCCGGCCGATGATCTCGTGCGAGAGGCGCTGGGGGACCCCCTTGAGGATCAGGTATTCCATAAACGTCGTGGCGTCGAGAAAGCCCTCGTCGATCCGCTCGGCGATCCGGTCGGCCCGGAGGCTCGCCCCCTCGACGACGACCGCGGCCAGCGAAACGCACGCCTCAACCGTGTCGAAGGCGTCGAAGAGGGGCTCCTTGTCCTCCTGCAAGTCGCGGTTGTAGGCGAGCGGAAGCCCTTTGATCAGAACCAGAAGGGTCGTCAGCGAGCCGACCACGCGGGCGGTTCGGCCCCGGATCAATTCGAGGACGTCGGGGTTCTTCTTCTGGGGCATGATGCTGCTGCCGGTGCAGATCGCGTCGGGCAGGGCCAGGAAGCCGAACTCCTGGGTGCTCCAAAGGATCCACTCCTCGGCCCAGCCCGAGAGGTGCTCGGCGATCATCGTCAGGGCGAAGACGGCCTCGATGGCGAAATCGCGGTCGCTGGAGACGTCCAGGCTGTTCGCCGCGATCCCCTCGAACCCCAACTCCCGGGCGACGAACTCGCGATCGATGGGGATGCTCGTCCCGGCCAAGGCCGCCGCGCCCAGCGGCAGGACGTTGAGCCGCCTCCGGCAATCGGCCAGCCGCCCCTTGTCGCGCTCGAGCTTCTCAACGAACGCCAGGAAGTAATGCGGCGCGAGGACCGGTTGGGCGCGCTGAAGGTGGGTGTAGCCGGGAAGAATCACGTCGGGATGCCGCTCGGCCGCGCCCAAAAAGGCGCGCTGAAGGGCCGTCAGTCCTTCGGAAAGGCGGTCGATGGCGTCTCGGGTCCAGAGCCTCACGTCGGTTGAGACCTGATCGTTGCGGCTCCGTCCGGTGTGGAGCTTCCGACCCAGGTCGCCGAGCTTCTCGGTGAGGGCGGCCTCGATGTGCATGTGGACGTCTTCGCGTTCCAGGACGAACGGAAACCGCCCCTCTTCGATCTCGGTCTGAATTTCGAGCAAGCCTTGCTCGATCCGCCGAAACTCGTCGTCGGTCAGCAGCCCAACATGGGCCAACATCTTCGCGTGGGCCCGCGAACCGAGGATGTCGTGGCGGAAAAGCCGCTGGTCGAAGGAGATCGACTCCGTGAACACCTCAACCCGCCGATCCGTCGTCGCATCGAACCGCCCGCCCCAGGGCTTGCTCGCCACAGGTCCTCTCCCTCTTTCGAATCGAAATTGGGGGGCGAGGCGCCCTCCCTTGAGAATCCCGAAGCGCAAGTATAGACATGGGTTTGCGCCGGAGTCAATCCGCCCCGCGAGCCCGCCGCGACGACTCGAGACGGTTCGTCTCAATATGCGGCTGGCGTTAGGTTGACGGTCGCCGGACCCCGCGCCACAATATCACCAAACATCCACTTACACTGCGGCCCCGACCAAACAAGTCGGAAGGAGACGGAATCGTGCCCGGTCGCCGGATTCTCATCATCGGGACGCAGTGGAACAACGCCCCCAACCGTCTAAGCTTCCTGCCGGACGTGGCGGCGCGACTCCACAAACTGATGACCGAGGGCCCCGGCGATTGCGTCGGCGCTTGGCTCGGAGTTCGCCGCCCCGGCTTGCTTCTCGACCCCACGGTGAAGGAAGCAAAAGACGCCATCCGCGCGGCGATCAACGGCGCCGCCGAGGCCGAGGAGCCTTTGATTCTCGCCTACGTCGGCCACGGTGAGTTCACGGACGAGCGAAGCGGCGACTTCTACCTAATGCCGACCGACGCGACCGAGCGGACTCAGGACGGAGCCATCCATCTCGCGGAATTTATCAAAGACCGCATCAGACACGCGCCGGGACTTGGCGGTCTGGTGGTGCTGCTCGACGCCTGTTTCGCCGGCGCGGGGGCCTGGCAGGCGATGGAGCGCTGGGCGCAGGTCCAGCGAGGGAAACTCAAATTTGAATTCTTGACGGCGACCAGTGACACCTCCACGGGCGACGCGCCTCTTTTCCGCGCGCTCATCGAGATCCTCGAACGCGGCGATCCCGAGTTGGGCGATCAAATCACCTGCGGCGACATTCATGAATTCCTGGAAAGGAACATCTACGCAGAACCGCAACACGATGCCTACAACGCTCGGAAGCTCACCCTCGGCCGGAACATCGCCAAAGATCCCGGCGACGTCTTCTGGAAAGACAGCCTCAGCCGGCCGCTTATCCTCAAGGCGACCGAATACCTTCAACCGACGCCCCAACTGGCGCAACTGGTCGAGGCGAGCCGATCGCATCCCGTCATCATCCTGACCGGCGAATCCGGCGTGGGCAAATCCACCCTGGCCGCGGCCCTGGCCCGCCCCGAGCTAACCGGCGGCCTGGTCCCCGTCGGCTTCGTTCACGCCGTGGCGATGATTGACAACAGAATGCTCTCCCAGGATCTGGCCGTGGACTTGGAGCGACAACTGATCAAATCGGTTCCTGCTTTCAAGGACGTTATGCTGGACCAGCGCGATGTTCGCGATCCCCTCCGCAAAAAAGTCCTTGAACCGCTCAAGCACTTGAAGGACGCCGCCGAAGTCCGCATCGTACTCGACGGCTTCAACGAGTTTTCAGACGCGACGCGCGAGGCGGTTGGCAAGGCGTTCACCGAGGCGTTCGAGACTCCCCCGCCTCATCTCCGCTTGATTCTCACCGCGCATCCCAACACGCCAGACAGCCCGCCCGGCGAACATCTGGACTTCGAAAAACCCAGTCCGAAAAGCCTCGCCGCATACCTTGAAAGTCGCCGCGTTCCGGACCTCGCGCAATCCGCGATTCTCGCCAAGGCGCAACGCTCCTGGCTCCTCACCCGCCTGCTGGCCGACACCGTGCTGACCGACCCGGGTTTCGACCTGAAGCAATTGCCGGACAACGTCGCTGACGCCTATGCGAAGCGGCTGGGCCAAGCGGTGGGAGAGGTCACCGTAAGTTGGAACAATCGCTTCCACCCCGTCCTCGCCACCCTGACCGTCGCGAGCCCTGGCCCCATCCTCCCCCTGCCGCTGCTCGTCCGCGCCAGCGGCCTTCTTGGCGGCCCCGACACCGAGGAAGGCGTCCGAAGCATCCTCACCCCACTTCGAGGATTAACCGTCCGCGCCAACGCCGGAACGCCGACCGAGCACGTCGGCCTCTTCCACCCGACCCTGGTCGAGTATCTTCTCGATTCCTCGGCAATCGAAGCCGGCTACGCCATCGACGCCCCAGCCGCCCACCGCTCCCTGATCGACGCCATCGACGCCCTGGCGCCGAGCGCCAACCACCAGCGAGACGACTCACTCCACCGCTACGCCTTTCGTCGCGAAGCTCACCATCTCTGGGCGAGCGGCGAGGCCGACCAGACGCTCAAGTGCCTGGCGCAACGGGAATCGAACACGCCGAGAGAGAATTTGGAGCGACTGAGCGAGTGG
>Ga0182742_1002636_pt1 | contig 19432 bp, 18 predicted proteins | sample eDN5th37CBELigMG_FD_128880 | JGI IMG/M metagenome (GOLD analysis project Ga0182742, IMG submission 128880) | Enriched Miracle-Growth compost microbial communities from Emeryville, California, USA - eDNA 5th pass 37_C BE-Lig MG (version 2)... ... | reverse complement strand
TTGGATATGTGATTGCGTACGGTTTTCTCGCTGATAAACAGCTGTTGGGCGATATCTCTGGTTGTTTTGTCTTGCACCAAAAGCTCGAACACTTCCCGTTCGCGGTTTGTCAGCAAGAACTTATTTCGATGGTCGTTACCCTTCAAGTGCGTCACCCCTCCTTGCTCGGGATTTGGGATTACAAGGTTAAGGGATACAGTCACCATATATTATGAAGGGTAAAATCCGTTGGTGATGAAGCTGAAAAAAATAGGCACTAGTATATGTAAAAACCGGAAGGTTTATGCCTCCCGGTTTTGAAAATCAGCGAACGCGCAGACCCGTTCTGTGGCGCGGATTGTCTGCATCGAAGCTGTTATCCGCGGGACCCCTTGGCACCAGATCGTTTATTTCGTCAAAGTTCGTCGTGACGTAAACGTTCCGTACGCTGTCCCCCAGCATTTGCCGTACAATGCTCTGGATTTCTCCCCAGGCCCTCGCATTCAATACAGAGATTTCACTGATGCCTGTCGTGCCGGCGTTCGACAGGCTGCTCTCCATCGTGCGCGGCCCGTTCTGGCTGCCTTTCACTCCGTTTCGGGTTCCGTTCCCGCTCGTCCCGTTCATGGACAATCCGCCGATTGGCCCGCCCCCGTTACCGTATCCGTACATATCAACGATGTCTTTGTTTGTGCTGAAGCCGTTATTGCGCGGGGTCGCTCCGCGGGCGCCGGTCATGCCGTTCATGAGCGGACCGCCCGTGTTCTGCCGTTGGATCCGATCATTGTCCCAGCCTGGGACGGGAGGCAGTACACGGCTGTCCGTTGCCCCGTAATAGTTCCCCTTCATTCCGAATTCGCTCGCGTTCGTGCTGCCTTTCGCATGGGTTCCGCCAAGCCTTGCGCCGGTGAACGCCCGGTCGTTCAGCTCTACCGTTACGTAAGCATCGGAGTTCATGAGCACCACATTCGCCCGAGAAATGCCGTCAATCCGCTCGATCGCACTTGCCACCCGCTGCAGCTTCTGATGCTGCCCCGACTGATTCAAGATCCCGTAACCGCGGCCTGCCGTATTCGTTCGAATTCCGTTCTGGTTCTGGCCGTCTGCGCCGGTCTGGACTCCGCATGCCGCGAGCGCAAGCACCATGGCGCTGATCACGGATGCGTGAAGCCATTGCCTTAGCATGTCCCCTCATCTCTCCAATCGTTAAAGTTTTGCGGAACCAGTTATAGCATGCGGCTTCACGGCGCAGTTCATGCGAGGTAAGTTACGGACGCAGGAACATCTGCGTGTACATGGCTCCGCAAGGGCCGCCGTCAACGATGCCGATCCCGATCTCAGTGTAATCGGGGTTCAGTATATTGGCCCGATGCCCCTGGGAATTCATCAGGGCGGCGTGGGCCCGTTCCACCGTCTGATTGCAGGCGATATTTTCCGCAGCGGCGCTAAAGGATATCCCGAAGTCTTCCATCATCTGAAACGGCGATCCGTACGTTGGGGAATCATGCGAGAAGTACCCGCCCGCGGCCATATCTTCACTTTTAAATCGGGCGACTCTGGAAAGCTCCGGGTTTGCGGCAAGCGGCGGTACATTCGCTTCCTTCCTTGCGGCGTTCACGAGATCGACCATCTGCCGCTCCGCCGCCGTCATCGTAAGCCCTCGGTCTCCTCCATCCGAAGAACCGTCGGCTTGTCCCACATGAGAAGTGTCCAGCTCTGCGGTTTTCACGCGGGAATATGCCTGAAGAATGGACCGGAAGGTTGCCGCATCGATCTCCCCCGTTGCGCTTATGCCTGCGGCAGCTTGATAAGCGGCAACGCTTTGCGCCGTAACCGTACCATATTGGCCGTCAATCTGACCCGAATAGTAGCCTAACGACTGAAGCATCGCTTGAAGCGCATAGATATCGGAGCCCTTAGTTAGAGGGGTTATTGCTGAAGCGTTCAAGGTGAACATCATAGAAAGTACTGCGGCAAGCATCGCAGTTAACGCTGTCTTTGAGATTTTGCCCATTGGCGGAAAGCACCTCCGTTTTTTCTGCTAGCTTTCCGCCGCTTACGCATTCATATTCCTTCCGGGAGGAGCCGTAACTTTTCCTTTATGAAAGAACGGCTTCGGAAGTACTGCGGCGGAACGCCTGCTCGGCGTCCGCCGCGCCGCACGGCGAAGCCACGGCTCAGGATCTACGCTTCTGACGAGGGCGGCGATTGTCTCCGGATGCTGAATCAGCGTGCGAACCGAATGCTCGTCACGCTCCATCACGTTCGCTACGCTTTCCAGGATCCGGTTGACAGCCCGGCGTCCCCGCAGTAAAGAAAGCAAGTATTTTTTGACGATTTGCTTTTCGTCCAGCCTTTCATCGGGTTCCGCCATTCCCATTACATGCCGCCTCCGAACGAATCCATGCCCTCCAGGTCTGCCTCGCCTCCAAGCAATTCATCCTCTTCCAGCAGCAGCTGCATATGTCTCGCAAATCCCCGTTCCATTTTGGTAATGCCGTCAAGGATATGAATCAACTGGTCGTGAAATTGGCAAGATTGCAGCACAAGGTCATTGTCGTCATTAAACTCGGATGTCTGTACAGTATGAAGCACCCAATCGCGGAGCGCTTCCATCTCGACAGCCTTCGCTTCAAGGATATCGGCTACAGTCTCCTGAATGTCTGTCATAGAGGTTAGAATCTGCAATCCGCTTTTCGATCGCGACACGGCCTTCCTCCTCCTCTTCCTTCATTCCGGCTGCTCGGCAGTGCTTTGCCGAATTTCCTTCAGCAGCGCCTTTAAGTTATCGGCGAGCGCATCCTCGAGCTCCGCCATCGTATGCAGATATCCCGACACTTGACGGCATACCGCGTATTCCGCCTGTGCATACGGCTGGCCCGACTGGCAGACGATATTGCCCGGGTCCACCTTGCGAACCAGCTTCGACAAACGAGTGACGATGATGCTTTCGGCATACAACTCGCGGGATATTTGCTCCTGCGATCTGGCAAACGCCTTTAACGTATTGTCAACTTGACTGTCCATGAATTCCAGCCTCCCCCGCCGTCTGCGGCTTGCAGAGATCATGATCCTTCTTTTGTTTCTTGAGATAAGCCGCGTACCGTACCGGGTTTGCAAAGGTTGCCCGCCATACTTCCCTCTCTCCCGCGTTGCGGAATGTAATGCGCAAATCGCGGAAATTGGCTTCGATGAACCACGGATGCCGTTGTTCGTCCACCGCGATATCCAATCCTAAGTCCGCAATGCCGGGAAGCCTGTGCTCCAGCGTCTCCGCGACGGACACACCGAGAGAAGCGATCTTCCGCTCCATCTCTTCCGCATCCCATCCCCATCTGTCGAACAGCTTGGAAGCGCGGATCGACTTTCCGCCGCAATGCAGATTCGTCACAATCGCGTTCTTGCGCGCAACCTTGCCCACAATGCCCGTACATTGCCACTTCCCGCCGCCGTCCTTCTGCACGGAAACCCGAAAGTCGACGGGATCGCCTTTGTAATTCATCAGCGGAATCCCCTGCTGCACCAGGTAGCTTCGTCTTCTGCCCTTCAGCAGCTTCAGGATTCGGCCGGTACGCGTGCCGACTTTGCGCTTAACGGTTCGGCCCAGAACGTTCACTTCAGCATATGCAGTATCCTTCGTTTTGCGAATGCGAATAATGCCGTTGCCGACGGAAGCGCGTTTGGGCTTTAAAAATAAGTTCTCATTACTCCGCAGCATCCGATGAATAGAACGGCGGCTGGCGGAAGCCGTCTCCGGAAGGTACGGGTGAAGCGCTTCATTCGCCCAAAGAATCCGGTGCACGGCGAGCTTCGATACGACGTTCCGTTCGTTAAAGACTCTCTTCCCCAACCGTTTCAACCGTCTGACCGTCCATGTCACATCCCGCAGATTTGATCTCGTTCGGTTGATAATGACCGACGGAATTTCTTCCCGCTTACGGGAGGACGAGGACCCGTTCCACCCCAGCACCGTTCCCTTCTTCCATTGGATATCGGGAGGGGAGAAGAAGATGACTTCTTCTCCCGCTTCCCGAGCGGCTTCCAAGTACAAAGAGGGCCTCTCGAAGCTACGCTTGCCGTGACGCAGACGGTGGAGCAATTCGCTGGGATACATGATGCCGATCATTGCGTTCCCTCCGTTCCGTAAAGCTCGGTGATATAGTTCCATTCCCTGCGCAAACCCTCATCGAGCGATACTTGCGGTTCAAAACCCAGCTCGGTACGGGCTAACGTGATATCCGCGCGCGTCGTTCTCGGATCTCCGGGCTGCTCCGGTAAATAGACAACATTGAGCTTCTTGCCTGAGATCTGTTCGATCTTGCGGATCACCTCGTTCACGGAAGCCGTCTTCTCTCCGCCGACGTTAAAGACGGTGCCGTGCACCGGATAATGCATGGCCGCCACGTTCGCATTCACAAGATCACTGATATATGTGAAGTCACGGGTTTGCTCCCCGTCCCCGAATACCGTCAACGGCTCGTCGAACCAAGCCGCCTTCATAAACTTATGGAAGCCCATATCGGGGCGCTGCCTCGGTCCGTACACCGTAAAATAACGCAGCGCCGTATAGGGGAGCCCATATTGCTGATGATACACGTAGCAAAGCTGTTCTCCGGACAGCTTCGTTAATCCGTAAGGAGAGATCGGCCGCGTCGGCGATTGCTCTGTAACCACTTCCCCGCCGCTGCCTCCATAGACGGAAGATGAAGAGGCATACACAAGCTTCTTGAGCTTCGGCGCTTCCTTGCACGCTTCGAAGAGCCGCTGCGTTAATAATACGTTCGCGTGCAAGTAATCGGCGAAATACGGTCCCCAGCTGTTTCTGACACCGGCAATCGCCGCAAGATGATAGACAACGTCGGCGTCGGCAACGAGCGATTTCAGCTCCACTTGCAGCAAATCCTCCTCCAGCCACTTGAAATTCGGATGCTGCCGGGCAAGCTTCACATTATCCTCTTTCACGCGTCTAGCCGAATGGGAGCGGATCGAATCGACCCCGGTCACATGGTGGCCCGCCGCAAGCAGCGCCTCGCAAGTATGAGAACCGATGAATCCGGCGGCTCCGGTGACGACGATCTTCATCGTTCTCCCCCCCGGGATACCCCTGTATAGCGCCAGCCTAAGCGCTTCATCGTATGGGGATCAAGAAAATTCCTGCCGTCGAAGACATTCGCTTCGGCCGCTTGCCGAGCCCAGTCCGCCCATGGCGCATTCGCGAAGTCCCGCCAAGGCGTCGTCAGTATGACCGCGTGAACGCCGGCTGCGGCGTCGGCGAGCTCTTGTTCCCCAAGCACCTTTACCTTTAGCATATGCTTAAGCTTCGGGGTTTGGCTCCAGCGGATTTGCTCTGCCGCATGAACGGTCGGATCAAACACCCGAACTTCGGCCGCTTCCTTCTCGAGAAGCATCTCGATCACCTTCACCCCGGGAGATTCCCTCTGGTCGTCGGTATCCTCCTTAAACGAGACGCCGAGGACGAGCACCCGCTTTCCTTCCAGCTCGACGACCGACTCGATTTTCTCCGCAAACCAATGAATCTGCGAATCGTTGACCAGCTTCGCGTCTTCCAGCAGCCGAAGCTTCACATTCCGCTTCCTTGCCAGGTACAGAAGCTCATCGACATCCTTCGGGAAGCAGGATCCGCCGTATCCTAGTCCGGCTCTCAGATGATGCGGCGATATGCGCGGGTCCATCCCCATGCCTGCGGCCACTTCCTCGATGTTCGCTCCAATCTTGTCGGCTAATCTCGCCATCTCGTTAATGTACGAGATTTTAGCGGCCAGAAAGCCGTTGGATGCGTATTTGATCATCTCGGCCGTCTCATAGTTGCACAAGAAATAGGATGTCGGCAGTCCCGCGTACAGCTGCTTCACTTCTTCAGCGGCCGCCGCATGGTCGCAGCCGATCACCGTTCGGGATGGATGAAGCGAATCCTCGAGCGCGGAGCCCTCCCGTAAAAACTCCGGATTCGATACGACCTGAACCGGATATTTCGTGAAATCAATCTTTGCCGCGAGCTCCTCCTGCATCCACCGGTTTGTGCCGATCGGCACCGTACTCTTCGTGATGACGATTTTCGGGCCGTTGATGTGCGCCGCAATGGTGTCCAGCACCTGCTTCAAATATCTTAAATCCGCTTGGCCCTCCTTCGTCGAAGGAGTTCCCACCGCGATCATTAAGAGATTACTGTCCCCTATGGCGCTGGCGGCGTCCGTAGTGAAGCGAATCCGCCCATCGCGCAGCTGCTCGCTCAGCAGATCGTCAAGCCCCGGCTCACGGAATGGAAGGATCCCGGCAGTCAATCGGTCTACCTTCGTTTGGTCCACATCGTAGCCGATCACCTGATGCCCGAGCTTCGCAAGCACCAGCGCCGTCGTTGTACCAACATACCCCGAACCGATCACCGTTACCTTCACCGCTTTACGCTCTCCCCCTTCCGTTGTTTCGGTACCCAGCACCTGCAGCTCTTTCTCGGCAGACGATACAGCCGCTGACCGTTCATCCTGGGCCAGCCGTATCCGATGGCGGGGCTTCCACGGCTTCACTTTGCTGCGGACGCCTTTCACCATAAATACGGCGGATTTTCCGAAGTCGACCGCGATTCGGCCTTGCTCTTCCGCAAGGCGCTGCGCGAGAATGACGGCGTTCACGCCTGCGGAGATAAAGACGATATCGCATTCGACGTCCCGCATCTTCCGGATCACCTGAGGGATCTGGCGATAGGAGTCAATGCGGATCGATTTGACAAAATGAATATTGAAGTCGTTATACTTCTTGTTGACATATTTCTTGAACGCATCCCCCCAACGGGAGATGACGGCGACTTTCTTTCCTTCGAGCATTTCCCAGAATTCCTGGTACTCGACCATATGACGGTTGACGAAGGTATGGCAGACCGCCTTCGGCTTGATCTTGAATTTCTGAAAGCAAGCCTCCGTCAATGTCCGGAGATGCTTCTGCTTCTCGGCTAAAATTTCCTTATCCTCCCGGTAAGGGATGCCGACGATATCGGCTTTCTGAATCGAAATGGCCAACTCGTCCCGGAGCTTCTTGTTCGGCAGACGCACTCCCTTCCAGTTGGTTGTGCGGGACAGCTTTCCCCAGCGTGTTGCCAGCACCTTGCGGATCGGCCAAACCTTATATTGAGCCAAGCAGAGGTTTTCCCCGTCTCCTACCCGCACCACGGACAACGGCTTGCGTTTCTTTAAGGCCTGCCCAATGCGTTCAATCACGTCTAAGGTAGATAACCAGCCTTCTTCCAGATGCTCCTCCACGTGCTCTTCCATACACTCCCTCCCCTCTCTCGTTACCTGCGAACCAATCTTCCTACTTTTAACCGGCCCCTCTTCCATACGAATATCGGCTTATATTTATTGCCCCAGCGCTTCAAAGCCTTCTTATACAAATAACGGGTCACCTTCGCGTACTTCATCCGGTTGTCGATACGGGAGTTGTTGCTGGAATGGTTGAGCCGGTTGTAAGCTACCTTCTTTAGCGCTTTAAACTTATAGCGTCCGGCAAGCTTCAACAGAATTTGCCTGTCTTCCGCAAACCGTCCGCCCTGCGGCACCTTCCTTGACCATCCGCCGACCTTGCGCAATGCCTTCGTACGGTAAAATCTCGGGTAGATCATGTCATGGAACGTGATGAAGTCGTATTTCCCGCGGATTTGCCTTTTGCGTTTCGTCCCCAAATATCTGAGCCTGCGGCCCTTTTTCAGCTTCCATACCTTTTCATGGCCGTACACAACGGCGCATTTCCGGCCTGCCTTCTCCATCTTCTTCAGGCAACGCTTCAGCGTATCTTTCTCATACCAATCATCCGCGTCCAGCTGTGAAAAATATTTCGTGTCCACCAGCTTAAGCGCGTAGTTCAATGCATAGCAGACACCCCGGTTTTTCTTTAAGCGAACGTACCGGATTCTTGGATCCTTCAAGAACGGCTCTACAACCTTCTTTGTCTTATCCTTGGAGCCGTCATCGACAATGAGCAGCTTCCAGTTTCTGATCGTCTGTTTTAACACACTTTTAATGCCTCGTTTAATAAATTTGGCGCGGTTATAGGTCGGAATCACTACTGTGACTAACGCCTTCTCTTCCTCCGGTTTCCGTTCTTCAGCCATGAGCGGTTGTTCCGCCGGCTGGGCGGGTTCCTCCGGCTGAGCGGCACCGGTGAACGGATTCAGAGCAGCCGAATCGTTGACTTGGTCCTCCCTCTGAAACGAGAACACGTTCATCGCCCCTTTCGGATTAATCGTTTGTAGATGTCTTCCAACCGTCTGACTTGCTTTTCTTTATTAAAGCTCTGCTCCACCTTCGCGCGTCCTTTCACACCCATCTCCAGGCGAAGCTCCGGATGCTCGATTAACTCGATGAGCCGCTCCGCAAGCTTCTTTACGGAACGTTCCGGCACCAAGTACCCTTCCTCCCCGTTCCCCACAAGTTCCGGAATGCCGCCATGCTTGGTGGACACGACAGCGAGTCCCGTCGACATCGCTTCCTTAATGGAGTTCGGGATTCCTTCTTGGTTGCCGTCCTTCGTCGTTACGCTGGGCAGGCAGAAGATGTCTGCCTCCTGCAGGAGCTTGCTAAGCTGTCCATGCGCCACAAGCCCTTTCAGCTTGACGGATTTTTTCAGCCGCAGCCTGCGGATGAGCCGCTTCAGCTTCGCTTTCTCATTCCCTTCGCCTACGATGATCAGCCTGCTGCCGGGGTGCGCTTTCTGCACCTGCTTGAACGCCTTTAGCAAGTAATGGAATCCTTTCTTCTTATGAAGACGCCCAACGCCAATGATTGTAATATTTTCCGTCTTCGGCTCCCGCTCGAAGTAAGGGAATTTGTTCACATCGATCCCGCTGTACATGATTTTGATCTTTCGCCGGGGGCAGCCCCAGCGGATCAGCTTCCGTTTCATGTGCCGGGACGGGACGGTAAATTTATCCCCGTACTTGAACAGCAGCGGCAGCTTGCGGTGGTAAAGCTTGCTCCGTTTGCGCTTCACCGGCAAATCAAAGCCGTGAAACGAGGTCAGCATCGGAATGCGAAGCCGCCGTTTCACGGGAAGCATGCTGACTCCCGCATTGCCGAAGCGCGCGTGGATCAGCTTGATCTTTCTTGCGCGGAAAGCAGCCGCAATCTTCGAGGGACTTTCCGGCAGCCGCCGAATTCTTGAATACGGAAAGCGGCGCACATTCATCTTTTTTCTTGTAAACACGATCGGTTTGTACCGCTTAATATTTTTCAGTTCGCCATAGATGAAAGTCTCCGACGGAGGAAGATAACGAAGACGTACAAAAGCGATTTTCTTCATCCGTCTGCCTCCTTGAAATACTGGTCATACACATACTGCGCCTTCTTCTCTTCTTGGCGGATCCATTGTTCCAGTTCCGCCGGCGTAACCTCCGTATACTTCTTCTTGCGAAGCATCCGTTCGAAAATATGCGGAAACAGGAAATCGATATAAATCAACTGCTTCTCCTCCGGCGTCAGCTTGTTGATCTCTTCATAAGCTCGCATCATACGAAGGAAATCTTTCTTTGAAAAGCCGTGCTTCCTGGAGTACATGCTGTAAATCCGTATTAAGTCTTTCGAAGGAACGTCGTAACGGACATCCTCGAAATCGATCATGATCGCTTTTCCGTTTTGAAAGATTACGTTTTTGTGATGCAAGTCGCCGTGCACCAGTGTGCGCTCCTTCTCCTGCTGATCCATGTATGCCGAGTACTCGCTTCGGAGCAGCAGTTTCCTGGCGCGTTTGCCCATCTTCACAAAGAATGGAATGCTCTTGCCAATGACCGCATCCCCTTCTTTCATCGGATCGTACGTTTCGTTCTGCCATCTGCGGATGGATTGAATCCGTTCGTTGTACTCTTGCTGCCAGTGGGGGTGGTTATACAGCTTCACGCCGTCCGGGTATTTCAAATTCCGGGACGCTTTGTGGAAATGAGCCATTGCCCTCACGATTTTGAGCAGATCGTCTATATTCCGCAGCTTGCCTGCTTTGCCGTCAACCCATTCGTACAGGACATACGATTCACCTTCATGGGTCATGCACAGCTCTCCGGAACGCGTCGGCACAGGCTTCGCCAGCGGTATGCCCTTTCGGACCAGCAGCCGCTCCGAGTGGGCGATGAATTGCTGGCGCTCAGTGCTGACGTACAGCGTCTTAAGCACATAAGCGGTTCCATCGTCTGTGACGAGCTTGGCAACCAGGCTAGAACGTTTCACGTCGCGGATTACTTGAACCTTTTTGACACGAATGCCATAACTTTGTTCTGTCTCGCGAATCAACCGTTCCGTATGCCCCACGCTCCTCTCTCTTCCTCGTCCGCCCTCCTCACCAACCTATGCAAAATGAAGGGAAAAGCGTGGGCAAAGCGGTCAATTTTTGGCGTTTCTCCTCCTCTTTCCGTCATGCAAGGCGCTTGACTACACACTGCTGTCCCCCCGGGAATAAAGTAAGAAAGGCTTCTACGGAAGCACCAATCACTAACGCAGGGAGGGATGTCTTCTGAACCGCATTGCTGTCGTACGCTCCAGCTTCCTGCCGATCAGCGAAACGTTTATTTACAATGAAGTCAGGCAGCTTCAGCGTTACAAGCCTTATGTGTTCTGCAATAAAAGAATCAATAAGAAAGCAATGTCTCACGAACATGTGTTTGTCGACCCTGGCAACCGCCAGCTTGAGCGCATGCTGAAGCATCGGTTCGTACAGCTGATTCATGCGAGGTTCGGCCCGACAGGCATCCGTATGCTGCCCCTTAAACTGAAATGGAAGGTACCGCTGATCACCTCTTTTCACGGCTGCGACGCCCCTGGCTCCAAGCGGATGAGAGGCCGTACGGAAAAGCTGCGGCGGCTGTTCTCCTTGGGCGATTGCTTTACCGTGCCGTGCCAGGCGATGAAGAATGAGCTCGTGCAATACGGCTGCCCGGAGCATAAGGTTGTCGTCCATCACAGCGGCGTCGATGTGGACCGATTCGCTTATCAAGAACGCGCTTATCCGAAGGATGAGCCGGTCCGCATTCTGTTTGTCGGGCGGCTGGTGGAGAAGAAAGGGGCCGATGTGCTCATTCGCGCATTCCAGGGTGTCCGCAAGGCGTTTCCCCAAACCCGCTTGTGCATCGTCGGTGACGGGGAGAAGAAGAAGAAATTGAAGCGCTTGGTCAAACGGCTGAAGCTTGACCCGTATGTAGAATTTACAGGAGCTTTACCGCATCAAGGCATCGTGAAAGAATTGCGGCGCTCGCATCTGTTCTGCCTGCCGAGCCGGAAGGACTCCTCCGGAAACCGGGAAGGTATTCCGAATGCAATCAAGGAAGCGATGGCCTGCGGACTGCCAGTCATCTCGACCTATCATTCCGGAATCCCGGAGCTTGTCGATGACGGCGTGAACGGTTATCTCGTTCCCGAGAACGATGTTCGGGCGCTGGAGCGCAAGCTGATTGATCTCCTGCATCATCCGGAAAGCTGGGGCCCGCTCGGCTGGAATGCGAGAATGAAGGTCGAAAGGGACTTTAACCAGAAGACCCAAATTGCCAAGCTTGAGAAGCTGTTCGATCATGTCATTGCGCAGCATGACGCCTTGGAGCGGAAGCGGCAGGAACGCCCGATGTTCAGCGTTGTCATCCCTACTTACAACCGCGCGAAATATTTGCGCAGAGCGATCCAAAGCGTCCTCAACCAGACCTGTACGGATTATGAAATTATCGTCGTCGACGACGGGTCAACCGACCGTACCCGAAGTGTCGCCGCCTCCTTCGGCCCGCAAATCCGATATATTTACCAGAAGAACCGCGGCCCCTCTGAAGCGCGCAATACGGGAATCCGGGCGGCCAGAGGAACTTATATCGCTTTCCTAGATTCCGACGACCGGTTCCTTCCGAACAAATTGCAAAAGAACAAGGAGTTTTTGGAGAGCCATCCGGACTGCAAATTTCTGTATAGCTGGTATTACAATGTCCGGGGACGAAGGAAGCGCATCGACCGCTCCGGCGGCCGGATACGCGATCTGGATCAATTCCGGTACCATCTTTATAAGCGTTCCTTCACCGTCCGCACCTCTACCGTTGTCATCCATCGAAGCTGCTTCGAAGAGGTGGGCGGCTTTAACCGCAAATACCGCTACTCGCAGGATTGGGATATGTGGCTGCGGCTTGCTTCGAAATATATGGGCTACTGCCAACCGGCAGCGTTAGTGCTATACCGCCGGCATGACCGTAAGCCGATTCCGGCGAAACGCCGCCACCGCAACATTCGAAAAACCGCCCGGCGGCTGTACCGTTGGAATCGGTCGAATATGCGCAAGCTTGGCCGCATATACGGCACACGCCGCAAAGCGATGCGCCGCAAAGCGACGCGGCGTAAAACGATGCCGCGTAAGACGGTTCGGCGTAAGACGGTTCGGCATAAGACGGTTCGGCATCACGCGAAACGTTCCGCTGCGAAAAAGCTATTCATAGCTAGAAGAAGGAGGGTTCGGGTGTGAAAAAGCGGATTACGGTGCTTCATCATAAATATTCGTTAGAAGACGGACACGTCACCCCGCAAATTCGCGATATTCCGGGATACCGCGGTGTATTTGTAACGACAGGCGAAAAGCAATACCGTGAGATGTCCCCGTTTACATCCGTGCTGCCGTTGAAAAATATTAAGAAAAATCCGAAGCTGCTTCAGCTGCAAAACGTCGCAGCCGTTCACATCCACCACGGCTCCCTTTCGCCGAAATTTTATTTCTTAAAAGAGAAGTACGGGGTGCCTCTGTTTGCCGGCTTTCGGGGAAAGGACGCCACCGCCTATCCGAAGAAAAGCCAAAAAAATAAAGAGAATCTGCTGAAGCTGTTCGAAATCGGCGACCGGTTCTTTCCGGTATGCCGTCACTTGAAGAAGGAAATTATGGCCCTGGGCTGTCCGGAAGAGAAAATTCGCGTGTTATACGGAGGGGTCGATCTTTCCCGGTTCAACTACCGTCCCCGGGAATGGGCGCCGGGGAAGAAGATCCGAATTCTTGCCATCGGCCGGTTTGTGGAGAAGAAAGGCTTCGAGGACCTGATCCGCGCCTTCGCTCAGGTGAGGAAAGAACACGACAATGTTAAGCTGGAGCTGATCGGGCAAGGTCCCTTAGAAGCCGCCTACCGCAGGCTGATCCTGAAGCTTGGCATAGAGGACAGCGTCAAGCTTGTGCCGTGGGTCGATTACCGGGCGATCCATCAGAAATATGACCGCTCGCATATTTTCTGCGCCCCCAGCGTTACGGATGCCGAAGGCAACCAAGAAGGCATTCCGAATACGCTGAAGGAAGCGATGGCGACAGGCATGCCGGTCGTCTCTACCGTCCACGCGGGAATACCTGAGCTCGTCGATAACGGCGTATCCGGCTTGCTTGTCCCCGAGCGGTCCGTGACGAAGCTAGCCTCGGCGCTGAACGACATGGTGGAGCATCCCGATCGCTGGGACGCTTTCGGCAAGCAAGCGAGAGGAAAAATCGAAAGGGATTTTAATTTGAAGGAGCAATTGTTGAAGCAGAAGCGGTTTTACGATGAAATGATCGCAAAATCATAAAGAAGAGCATGCGCCGGACGGTTCTGTCCGGTCGCATGCTCTTGTTGTTACCCTTCCGGAAAATGAATCCGGGAATGGTCGCCGATCCATAGCTTTGCCGTACGCGGCTGATCGGCAATGCCCGCCATGTTCACTTCCCCGCCGATCATACTGTCGCTGATCCGATGCGGTACCCCGTCCAGCCTTGTATGATCCATCACGATGCTGTTCTCGATCTCGCAGCCGACGACAGACACATGATCCGCGATGGAGCAATACGGACCGACATACGCATTCTCGATGACTGCATCATTGCCGATAATGACGGGGCCGCGGATAACGCTGTTCACGATCTTCGTATTTTCCCCGATGACGACATCGCCGGTTATGGTGGAGCCGGCGTCAACATCGCCTTCGATGCGGGTATGGTCCATCTGCCGAAGGAAATGTTGATTACAAAGCAGAATGTCCTTCGGCTGTCCGGTATCCTTCCACCAGTACTGGGAGCGGAACACACCCACTTTGCAGCGGTCGTCGATCATTTGTTGAATGGCGTCCGTCAGCTCGTATTCCCCGCGCGCGGACGGGCGGATTTTCGCGATTGCTTCAAAGATATAGGGCTTAAATAAATAGACGCCGTTGATCGCAAGCCGGCTTGGCGGATACTTTGGCTTCTCCACGACCTGCAAGATTCTGTCCCCATCCAGCTTGACGACGCCGAACTGCTCGGGATGTTCCACTTGGCTGACCGAGATGAGACCGTCCAAATACTCATCCTGGAATTTCCGCACCAGCGGCTCGAGGGAGCCGTCAATCACGTTATCTCCCAAGTACAACAGAAAATTGCTTCTCCCGATATATCTCTCCGCAGCACGAACCGCGTCCGCCAGTCCCCTCGGCTCGGGCTGCTCCACCAGTGAAATATGGATATTCCACGGTGCGCCGCCTAGTAACGCTTCATCGAATGCACTCCGGTAATGAGGCGGTACGACGACGGCAATATCGGTAATGCCGGCAGCGATCATCTTCTCGATCCCGTAATACAGCACCGGTTTGTTCATTACAGGCAGCAGATGCTTCGGTCTGGAATACGTCATCGGCCGTAATCGAGTTCCTTTCCCGCCGCATAAGATTAATCCCTTCAACCAAACAACCTCCCCATTGCCCTGGCGTGATATATGCTGTCTGTCTTCTTCACTGTATGGTGGGCAGGCTGTTGTCGGCACGGTACGTGCCATGGGACAAACGTCCAACTTGGAAATTGTATCTGTTGGGGAATAGGTATATATTGTTGTTAACCTGTATAATGAAACACATCGGCGTCATCGCAGATGCCAATCTATCCAGTAGGAGACTTTCGCTAAAGCCATGTGGGATTCTTTATTCCGAATATTTACAGAACTTTCATCGAGGCCCGTGGTTGCACGCCTGGCGGGTACGCTCGCCAAATCCGCCTTTAGCCGCAGATTAATACCTAAATTTATTTCACTGTACCGCATTGCCGCCGACGAGGCGGAATTGCCGTTGGAGGAATACGCTTCTTTAAACGATTTCTTTATTCGGAAATTGAAGGAAGGCGCAAGGCCTGTCGATCCGGATGAGCGAAGCGTTGTCAGCCCGGTGGACGGAACGGTCGCCGAAGCGGGAACGATCGAGCAGGATCAAAGCTTTGTCGTGAAGGGGCAGCCTTACACGGTCAGCGAACTGCTGAACGGTTCTCCGCACGCAGTTCGGTACCGCGGCGGATACTTTGCGGTCATCTATTTAAGCCCTTCGAATTATCACCGCATTCATTCTCCTGTTGATGCAGAGGTCATCGAGACCGACCGGATCCCGGGGAAGGTGTATCCGGTGAATGACCCGTCGATGCGGCTCATGCGCCAAGTGCTCTCCCGGAACGCGAGGCTGGTGACCTACTTGAAACATGCGGAAGGAACGCTTGCCTTGGTGAAGGTCGGCGCCATGAACGTCGGCTCCATTCAGTATGCCGCCGGCGAAAAGCCGCCTGCGGCTTTACCGAAGGGCGAAGAGCTGGCCTATTTCGAGTTTGGTTCGACGGTCGTCTTGCTGTGGGAGCCTGGAAGCTTCATCCCGTCGGATCGTCTCGTTGCAGGCGAAGCCGTTCGGATGGGCGAGAAAATCGGAACCATCGGACATGCGGACGATCGGTAAGATGAGGGCATGAACACGTTGTCCGCAAGTGACTCGCCTGCGGGTGCGTGTTATAATGAACCATAAAAAATACGCATATCGGAAGGAATGGGCCTGCTTATGAATCCTCAAGCAACGCAACTGAACGACAAAATCCAGAGCGCCAGTCCGGTCGCGTACAGCCTGCTGTCCCGACTCGGCCAAGCGATGTATATGCCGAAGGTTGGCATCCTCAACCAATCGGCGGAAGCGAAGAAACACGCGACAACGTTTAACGCCACCATCGGGATCGCGACAGAAGGCGGCGTGCCGATGCATCTTAGCGCGATTCAAGATACGTTATCGGATTACAATCCTTCGGATTTGTATCCGTACGCTCCGCCGGCCGGCAAGCCCGAGCTTGTAAAAGCATGGCGCGAGAAGATGGTGAAAGAAAACCCGTCGCTCGCCGGCAAAACGTTCGGAACGCCGATTACAACCAACGCGTTGACGCATGGTTTAAGCATCGTAGCGGACTTGTTTGCCGATGAAGGCGACGCCGTCATTATGCCGAATAAGAATTGGGAAAACTACGAGCTCACCTTCGGAGTGCGCCGCGGCGCGAGAATGGTCTACTTCGAATTGTATAATGCTGCAGGAAAATTTAACGCGGAAGGCATGCTCGAAGCCATTCTCGCCCAGAAAGAGCACGGCGGCAAAGCGATTGTCGTGTTGAACTTCCCGAACAACCCGACGGGATACACGCCAACGGCCGAAGAAGCGGACAGCATTATTTCCGCTTTGAAGACCGGCGCGGAAGCGGGCGTGAGGCTGGTCGTCGCGACGGATGATGCGTATTTCGGCTTATTCTTCGAGGATTCGATCCGCGAGTCCTTGTTCGGCAGCTTGATCGGCCTCCATCCGAACGTGCTTCCCGTCAAGGTCGACGGCGCGACGAAGGAAGAGTTCGTCTGGGGCTTCCGCGTCGGCTTCATCACCTACGGCAGCGATATTGCGGATGTGAATGAGGCGTTGGAGCAGAAGACGCTTGGGATCATCCGCGCCACCATCTCGAGCGGCTCCCATCCATCGCAGACGTTTGTCCTTAAGGCGTTGACGGACCCGAACTTTGAGAAGCAGCGCGACGAGAAGATCAGCATCCTGAAGTCGCGCGCCAACCGTACGAAGCAAGTGCTCGACAGCGGCAAATACGGCGATGCGTGGGATTATTACCCGTTCAACTCCGGGTACTTCATGTGCCTGCGGCTTAAGACGGTGGATGCCGAGAGGCTTCGCAGCTACGCGCTGCAGAAATTCGGCGTCGGAACGATCGCCATCGGCGACACCGATTTGCGCGTTGCCTTCTCCTGCCTGGAAGAGCATGAAATTGAGAAGCTGTTCGATCTCCTCTACCAAGGCGTGAAGGACCTCGAACGCGGGGCAGAATAACAATCAGGGCTGTACTGCAAGTTTCCTTGCGGTACAGCCCCTTTTTTGTTCCCAGCGCCGCAGGGATGGTACCGTTTCCCGGCTCTCGAAGACGATGTTTCGTCCTGCAACGGGGAACCCATTCATTTGCCAACATCATGCGCTCGCAGTGCGGCGGGGCCGCGAGAACAGCAGCGCGGAGGCGATGCCTAAAGCCGCAAAAACAGCGGCAAGCAATGGCGTTGCGGCGAAGAGGAGCGGAATCCCCATCACTAATGCACCAATCACATTAGCGGCGCGCTGTACCTTGCGTTGGGAACGGCTGCGCAGCGCCGCGGGCAGCGGCGACATTGCGGCAAGCAGCGGCTCGGTCCAAACGGATTGCAAGCCGCGCAGCTGCAGGGCAAGCATCCAGCAGAACAAGATGTAAATGAACACCGCCGCCCATGGATAAGGAAAGACCCAGACCATCAACAATTCAAGGATGACGATCCGCAGCGCGATCATGAACATGGATGAGCGGAGCAATGTCCGCCAGTACAAATACACATAGGCGTTATCTTTGCGGTAACGGATCAGCTTGAGCCATCCGTTTAAATACGATCTTGGCTTATACGTTTCAGTGCGCCCCGGCAGGTCGATGAACAAGCAGAACCATGCTTCGTGCAGCGCAGCCGTCCTCCGCTCCTCCTCAAGCAGATGCTCCCAATGTACCCGATATGAGGTCGGGACCCGCAGCGCCAAAGCATACGCCAACCAGATTGCCCCGCTCCATACAACGGCAAACCCTTCCACACCGCCCAGAAGAGCATATGCCGTCGCAAGAGCCGCCATCCACTTGACCGAGGTGAAGAGTGCGCGATCGCTCCGGTACCGGAATTGACGCTCCCGCCAAGCGCCGTAATAGAGGAGTGCCTTTAAGGCAAGCAACGCAGCGCACACCGCTGCATACTGTCCGGCGCTTCCATAATCCGCCGCGCCGTATAACGGCCAATACAACGCCAATACCGCGGCGGCTGCGGCAAGGGAGACAGAAAGCCCGCTTCGCCATGCCCCGCGGAAATAGTCCTTCATGCCGCTTTCCATGCGCAATAGAAACACGAGATCAGCTTGCATGATATAGGTTCTCGCGCGGTTCCAGAGCATTACAGCCGCAAGGATGACGGCCGCGCCCAGCGGCAGCCATGCAAATAACGGGTCTCCCACATCCGCGGTTCTCGCCCGATTCAACAACGAAGCATACCCTTGGATCGCCAATATAACGGCGAACCCCATCGCCACGCCGCCGCTGCTCATGACATACCTCCAGTAGGGCATCACCCGCCGCAAGTATGTTTCACGCCGCTTTTGCCACAATCCCTCCAGCTTCATTCGCCGCGTCCCCCCACCAAGGTAAAGAACGCCTCTTCCACCCTTCTGCCGTTCGGCAAGCCGGCGGCAGCGATGATATCCTCCGCTGTGCCTTGCGCTACGACAACGCCGTCGTGGAGGACGAGGTATCGATCGCAGTAAGTTTCTAGCATCGAGAGCATATGGGAGCTGACGATGAGACCAGATCCCGCCAGCTTCTCTTCCCTCATCTGCTCGAGCAGCGCTTGAATCGCCAGCGGGTCGAGACCCAGGAACGGCTCGTCCACAATATACAGCGGCGGCTTTGCCATGAAAGCGGACATCAGCATGACCTTCTGGCGCATTCCTTTGGACAAGTGTCCCGCGAATTTCGCGCGTTCCTTGCTCATCCGAAATCTGTCCAGCAACCGCTCGGCCCGGCTTTCGAATTCCCGCTTCTCCACGCCGTACGCCATCGCCGTCCACTCGAGATGCTCCCATACCGACAATTCATCATACAGCACCGGGCTTTCCGGAACGAAGGCGAACGAGGAACGGTATGCCTCCGTGTCCGTTGTCAGGCGGTGTCCGCATACCTCCACATCGCCCTCGTGGGGCTGAAGCAGCCCGATCACGTGCTTCATTAACGTACTCTTCCCGGCGCCGTTCAGGCCGATCAACCCAACCAGCTCCCCGGGATACACCTTGACGTTTATTTGCTGCAGGACCGGCCGTTTGCGGCTGTAGCCGCCGACCATATCCCGAATGTTCAATACCGGTTGCAACGTCCCATCTCCCCCGTTTTCCGCTTAGCATTTTCTGGGTTTCATTATAGGCGATTCTGACGGCAATGTCATATGCGAGGCTGCAGCCAACGGCAAACGGTCCCGCCAGGTATTATCCTAGCGGGACCGCAGATATGCAGTATTCGATTATTTCACGTTAATGACTGTGACCGCTTGATTGACGACAATCAATTCAACCTTCGATTTACCGGCTTCGAGCAACAATGCGTTGCCGTTCACAAC
>Ga0182742_1002635_pt1 | contig 19437 bp, 18 predicted proteins | sample eDN5th37CBELigMG_FD_128880 | JGI IMG/M metagenome (GOLD analysis project Ga0182742, IMG submission 128880) | Enriched Miracle-Growth compost microbial communities from Emeryville, California, USA - eDNA 5th pass 37_C BE-Lig MG (version 2)... ... | reverse complement strand
CTTGGCCTCGGCCAGCGGGCCGAACGCCTCGCCGAAGTGCTCGCGCCACTCGGCGGCCGACAGCGGCAGCGCGCCGACGGGATAGACCGTCCCGCCCGCGGCCCGGACCCGGGCGGCGATCGCGCGGTCGTCCTCGACCGCGCCGATGCCGCGCAGGCCCGCCATCGCGGCCACGACGTCGGCCTGCGCGCGCCCGAAGGTCGAGTGCCCCTGGCCGCGCGGCGCGAACGTGCGCCCGTCGCGCGCGGCCGAAGCGATCCCCGCGGCCACGCCGGCGGCCGTGGCCGGCGCGAGCACGGTCTCGGGCACGCGGTGCACCAGGTGGCCGAAGTCGTCGGCCGCGGCGCGCGTCAGGCGTTGCTGTTCTGCCAGCGGCTGCACGAGACGACCTTCCAGAGGTCCTCGACGTAACACATGCGCAGCTGGACCTTGGTGTTCTCGTCGATCGCGAGGTTCTTCTCGTTCGGGTTGTTGTTGTCGCCGTCGCCGTCGACGACGCTGGCGATCATGCGGTGGTCGTCGGCGCGCCGCAGCTCCGCGGACACGCCGTAGCCGTCCTTGCGCTCGTCGCTGACGAACAGCACCTCGCCGAAGCCGTCGAACTGGGCGTAGCCGCCCGCGGTGGTGATCGAGACGAACCCGTCGGCGGCGGACGCCGAGGGGGCGCCGATCGCCAAGACGGCAGCCGCGAGTGCGGCGACGATCGAATACGTGCGGAGTTTCATGACGAGCCTCCTGACGTCGTCGGCGCGCGGCGTTTGAGACAAATGCGCGCCGGGGGAACCAGCCACCCTAGAAACCCCCGGCGCCCGTGTCGTTCGGGTAACCCCCGTCTCAGGCCGTCGTGGCCACGTTCCACAGGTGGCCGTCCGGGTCGTGACGACGGTCGCGCCGGCGGCCGCTCAGCGCTTCTCGATTCCTGCTCCGCGGCCGCGGTCGTCGAGGGTCAGCTTCGCCCGCTCGCCGACGGCGTAGCGGATGTGCGTGATCCCGTTGCCGGCCACGACCCGGGTCGGGGTGAGCTCGAGCCCTTCGTCCGCGCCGAGGTCGAGGTCGAGCAGACGCTGGCCGTCGCCGAGCAGCACCGGGGCGATGTGCAGCTCGAGCTCGTCGAGCTGCCCCGCGGCCAGCACCTGGCGCACGATCTCGCCGCCGCCCGCGACTGCGACGTCCTTGCCGCCGGCGGCCTCGCGGGCCAGCTCGAGCGCCCGCTCGAGCCCGTCGGTGACGAACGTGAACGAGGTCCCGCCGCGGCGCTCGAGCACCTCCCGCGGGCGGTGCGTGACGACGAACACCGGGGCGCGGAAGGGCGGCTCCTCGCCCCAGGGGGCCTCGCCGGCGTCGAACATGCGCCGGCCCATCACGTAGGCGCCGGCCGACGCGAACATCTCCCCGATGATCTCCGAGTCGACGGAGTGCTCGCCGCCGGCGAAGCCCTGCCGCTCGCGCCAGGCCGCCGCGTCGATCGCCCAGCGCGTGATGCGGAAGAACCCGGGCGCCTCCGGCGAGGCCATCCAGCCGCGCGTGTCCGCGCCGGCCCGCGGCCCGGTGTAGAAGCCGTCGAGGGACACCGACATCTGGGCGGTCACCTTGGTCATTCGTCGCTCCTTTCGCGGGTTGCGCCCATCAGTCGGAGCCGACCGCCCGTTCTCGACATCTATGTCCTGGCCGTCTCCCAGCCGAGGTTCGCGCAGACCTCGAGCGTCGCCGCGGCCCGGTTCATCGTGTAGAAGTGCAGGCCGGGCACGCCGCCGTCCAGCAGCTCCCGGCAGAGCTGCGTGGCGTGTTCCACGCCGATGCGGCGGACCTCCTCCGGCCGGTCGGCCACCGCCTGCAAGCGCTGCGCGAGGTCGAGCGGGATGTTGGTGCCCGACATAGTGGCCATGCGCTCGACCTGGCGCACGTTCGTGATCGGCATCACGCCTGGCACGACCGGCGCGGTCGCCCCGAGCGCGCCCAGCCGGTCGACGAGCGCGAAGTAGTCCTCCGCGCGGTAGAAGAACTGCGTCAGCCCGAAGTCGGCCTCGCGCAGCTTCGCCGCCTGATGCCGCCAGTCGGCCTCGCGCGACGGGGCCGCGGGATGCCCGTCCGGGTGAACGGCCACGCCGACGCAGGGGAACCCGAGCTCCTTCGCCAGCCGGACGAGCTCGACCGCGTAACGCAGGTCCCCTTCCGGCAGCGCCTCGGTGGCCGACAGCGGCGGGTCCCCGTGCAGGGCCAGCAGGTTGTCCAGCCCCGCGGCCCGGTAGCGCTGCATCAGCGCCACCAGCTCGTCGCGGTGGTGCGCGGCGCACGTCAGGTGCGCGAGCGGCAGCAGCGGCGAGTCGACCAGCCGCACGACGAGCTCGTGCGTGCGCTCGCGCGTCGAGCCGCCGGCGCCATAGGTCACCGCCACGAACGCGGGGTTGAGCGGCGCGAGTTCCGCGAGCGCGTCCTCCAGCGCCGCGGCCGACTCGGGCGAACGGGGCGGCCACAGCTCGAAGGAGACGAAGCGTCCATTGCCGATGCGATCGACGACCGTTGTCATCGGCGCAGCGTACCGGCGATGAATTTCCCGGGCACTCCCCGTCACTACCACCGACGACCCCGACGAGGAAGGAACGCGATGCCGACCGAGACACCCAGGATCACGCCCATCCGCGTCGCCGACCTCGTCGCCGAGGGCGAGATCATGCCCGTGTACGTGCACGTGATCGACCATCCGGACGCGCGGATCCTCGTCGACACCGGCATGACCGAGCTGCACCCCGCGGGCGCCGACCTGGACCCGCGCCTGCTGCCGCTGACCGAGCAGGACTTCGACCTCGACGGCGTCGACATCGTGGTCAACACCCACCTGCACTTCGACCACTGCGGCGGCAACCACCTGTTCGCGGGCAAGCCGATCTACGTCCAGAAACGCGAGCTCGAGGACGCGCGCAGCGAGGAGGGGTACACGATCCCGGAGTGGGTGGACGCGCCCGGCGTGCGCTACGAGACCGTCGACGGCGAGCACGAGCTGCTGCCCGGGCTGCGGCTGGTGCCCGCGCCCGGCCACACCCAGGGCCTGCAGGTGGTGGTGATCGAGACCGGCGGGCGCCCGGTCGTCGTCGGGGGCGACGTCGCGGTCTGGTTCGGCGAGCTCGACGAGCCGCAGACCGAGGGCCAGCTGATGGTGTGCGGGCTCGACCCGGAGGCGGTCTGGCTCACGCACGAGCACGAGCCCTGGCGGCCCTAGGCGCCGTCGAGCGGGATCTCGGCCGCCACGAGCGTCCCGCCGCCGGGCGGGCTGTCGAGCCGCAGCGTCCCGCCGAGCGCCTCCAGCCGGTCGGCCAGCCCGCCGAGGCCGGCGCCCTCGAGCCGCGCGCCGCCGACGCCGTCGTCGCGGATCTCGACCTGCAGCGCGTCGCCGGCGAGCGAGGCGCGCACGGTCGCCCGCGTGGCCTGCGCGTGCTTGGCCACGTTGGTCAGCGCCTCGGAGATCACGAAGTACGCGGTGGCCTCGATCGTGGGCGCCAGGCGGGGCACGTCGATCGTGACGTCGACCGGGATCTGGCTGCGCTGGGCGACGGTGCGCACGCCCGCCCGCAGCCCGCCGCGGGTCAGCACCGCTGGCAGGATGCCGTGCGCGAGCTCGCGCAGCTCGGCGATCGCCAGCTCGGCCTGCTCGACGGCCTCGTCGAGGTACGCCGGGACGCCCTCGGCGTCCGTCGTGACCATGCGCTGCGCGAGCTTCAAGGTCACGAGCGTGTGCACGAGCCGCTGCTGCGCCCCGTCGTGCAGGTCGCGCACCACGCGCCGGCGCTCCTCGTCGGCGGCGGCCACGATGCGCGCCCGCGAGGCGGCCAGGTCCTCGCGCGCCTGGGCGTTGGCGATCGCGGTCGCGATCAGCTCGGCGAACTTGCCGAGCCGCTCCTCGGTCTCGCCGGGCAGCGCCTGCTCGCGCCCGTCGGCGGCGACGAGCACGCCCCAGAGGCGGTCCTGGACCAGGATCGGGCAGCCCACGGCGGAGCGGACGCCGACGTTGTACAGGTGCGCGCCGATCGGCCCCGTCGCCGCCGAGTAGCGGTCGATGCGCGCCGGCCGGCGCGTGCGGCGCACGAGCGACGTGACGTTGTTGCCGTCCGTCGGCAGCCGCAGGCCGACGGGCACTCCCTCCTCGCGCGCGCCCCAGCGGGCGACGACGGTCGCCGTGGCGTCGTGCTGGTAGCGCAGCAGCGCGACCGCCTCGATGCCCAGCAGACGCCCCGTCTCGACCGCGACGGCGGCGAAGACCTCCGCCGAGGGCGACTCGCGCGCGACCAGTGTCGCCACCCGCCGCAGCGCCGCCTGCTCGTCCGCGAGCCGGCGCAGCTCCGCGCGCGCCTGCGCGTTCAGGACCGCGGTCGCGACCAGGTGGGCGAAGCGGCTGAGGCGCTCGTCGAGGTCGCGCGGCAGCGGGTCGCCGCCCTTGGCGTGCACCGAGAGCACGCCCCAGACACGGCCACCGACGAGGATCGGCGCCCCGACCGAGGACGTGAACCTGAGCCGGGTGCGGACCGTCTCGGCGATCACCCCGGGGACGTCGTCCCAGGCGTCGATCCGCGCCGGCTTGCCGGTGCGCAGGATCGTCGGCGTGAGGCTCCCGCCCTCGACGGGCCAGCGGCTGCCGAGCTCCACCGGGCTGCCGACCTCGCGCTCCCAGTTGCCGAGCACGACCACGATCTCGTCGCTCTCGAATCGGATCAGGCCGGCGGCGTCGGTGCCGAACAGCCGCCCGACCTCCTCGGTCACGGTGTGGAACAGCTCCTCCGGCGGCATGCCTTCGGCGACGAACGTCGCGACCCGCCCGAGCGTGGCCTGCTCGTCCCCGAGCCGCTCCGCCTCCGCGCGGGAGATCGCCGCCTCGGTCATCCGCCTCAGAGCCTCCCGCGCAGGTAGGTCAGGACGGCGAGCACGCGCCGGTGCCCGGTCGGGGTCGGAGGCAAATCGAGCTTGTGGAAGATGCGGCGGATGTGCTTCTCCACCGCGGCCTCGGTGACGACCAGCGACTCGGCGATCGCGCTGTTGGACAGGCCCTCGGCCATCAGCGCCAGCACCTCGCGCTCGCGCGGCGTCAGGCCATAGGTGGGCTGCGTCCCGCGGCGCCCGAGCATCCGCCCGACGACCTCCGGGTCGAGCGCGCTGCCGCCCTTGGCGACGCGGTCGACCGCGTCGACGAAGGCCGGCACGTCGGCGACGCGCTCCTTGAGCAGGTAGCCGACGCCCTCCGCCCGGTCGCCGATCAGGTCGAGCGCGTAGTCGGTCTCGTAGTACTGCGAGAGCACCAGCACGCCCATGTCCGGGAGCCGGCGGCGCAGCTCGAGCGCCGCGCGCAGGCCGTCGTCCTCGTTGTTGGGCGGCATCTGGACGTCGACGACGGCGACGTCGGGCCGGTGCGCGAGCGCCTTGCGCAGCAGATCGTCAGCGTCGCCGGCCTTCGCGACGACGTCGAGGCCGGCGTCCACGAGCAACCGGGTGAGTCCTTCGCGAAGCAGCACGTCGTCCTCTGCGATCACGATCCGGACGCTCATCGCGCAACCCTAATCGCTCCCGGTCAGCAGCCGGCGGAGAATCCCCGTCGGCAGATCGGTCTTGGACAGGAAGTCGATCGCGCCCGCCGCACGGGCCTCCGCCGGGGTGGTCACGTCGGGGTCGGAGGAGATCAGCACGACCCGCGGGCGCCACGGCAGCGCCGACAGCTCCGCGGCCAGCTCGACGCCGTCCCCGTCCGGGAGCCCGACGTCGACGAGCGCCGCCCGCGGCTGGAAGTCGGCGGCGGCGGCGAGGGCGGCGGAGACGGTGTCGACCTGCGCGATCACGTCCAGGCCGAGCGCGGTGAGCATCCGGCCGGCGAGATCGCGGAAGCCTGGATCGTCGTCGACCAGGAGAACGGAGACCGGCATCGCGCGCATGCTCTCAGCCTCGCGGGGGCGGCGGGGTAGTGCTAGCCGGACATTGCTGGCCAGCCTGCATGCCTGGCGGCTCGGGCCAGCCCGCGGGACAGTCACCGCCATGACGAACTCATCCGACACCCGCCCCACCATCCTCCTCGTGCATGGCGCCTTCGCCGAGTCGGCCGGCTGGGAAGGCGTGATCAACGAGTTGCAGGGCCGCGGCTACACCGCGATCGCCGTCCCCAACCCCCTGCGGGGCCTCGAGGCCGACGCCGCCTACGTCCGGAGCGCGATCGACAACACGCCGGGTCCGGTCGTGGTCGCCGGGCACTCCTACGGCGGCGCGGTGATGACCGTCGCCGCCGACGGCGCCGAGAACGTCAAGGCCCTCGTCTACATCGCCAGCTTCAACCTCGACATCGGCGAGAGCTGCGCGGAGCTGGCTGCCAAGTTCCCCGGCGGCGAGCTCGGCACCGTGCTCGACCCCAAGCCGTTCCCGCTGCCCAACGGCGAGACCGGCACCGACCTCTACATCCAGCGCGACCGCTTCCACGCCGCGTTCGCGGCCGACGTGGACCCCGAGGTCGCCGGGATCATGGCCGTCACGCAGCGCCCGATCGCCGACACGGCGCTGCAGGACGGCGCCACCAAGGCGGCCTGGAAGACGATCCCGTCGTGGACGCTGGTGGCCACGCAGGACCTGGCGATCCCGCCGGCCTCGATGCGCTTCATGGCCGAGCGCGCGGGCTCGACCACGGTCGAGATCGAGGCCTCGCACGCCGTCTACGTCTCCCAGCCGCAGGCCTGCGCCGAGCTGATCGAGGCGGCGGCGCGCGCGACCGTCGCCGAGCCGGTCAGCGCCTGAACATCCGCGGGTCCTGGGTCGCGTCGGCGTACATCTCGGGGCAGCCGCCGGGGCGCAGTTCGTAGTGCCACGGCTCGTTGGCGTAGATCTGGCACAGCCCGTACGCGGCGCCGTGCTGGGCCAGCCAGTCCGTGGCGGCCGCGGGGCCGACGTCGACGGCGTCCCCGGACACGTGCGCCGAGGAGGTCGGCGGGGCGGCCCAGCGGGCGGCCTCCTCCTCCGAGCCGTGCTCGGCGACCGCCTCGTCGAACAGATGCTGCTGGTAGGCGGGAGAGCGCCAGCCGCTGTTGACGACGACCTCGATCCCGGCGTCCGCGGCCGCCCGGCGCAGGGCGTCGAGCAGCTCGGGGTCGAGGTTGGCGACGCCGGGCAGCGTGTCGTCGAAGACGCTCGTGCCGTCCGGCAGCGCGCCGCCGGCCTCCCCGAGCGGGTTCGGCCGCGGGCGCTCGGGGCGCTCGGGGCGCACGACCTCGACCGGGCTGGGGGAGGACGGCAGCGGGTCGCCGAGCGCGGCGGCGAGGGCCGCGCCGGCGACCAGGGCCACGACGAGGCGGCGCCTGCGGATGCGGGCTTGACGGGAACGCACAGCCGCAGTCAAGCCGCCGCCGCGTTGCCGGCGTGTATGCGCTTTTCGATATGCCCGCGATAGGTGATCGGGAAGTCGAAGTACGTATCCGGGTACGGCTCGTCGGCGAGCGTGTAGTGCCACCACTCGCGCTCGTAGGCGGTGAAGCCGCAGGACTCCATCAGCGTCCGCAGGCGCTCCCGGTTGGCGGCCTCGTCGGCGCTGATCGAGCGCGCGCCGTGGTGGGAGACCTCGTCCATGAGGTCGAAGCCGCCGCCCATGCGGGCGAGCTCGCCCGTGTCGAGGTGGAACAGGGTGAGGTCGACGGTGCTGCCGCGGGTGTGCCCCGATCTGGAGGCCACGTACCCGCGCGTGAACATCTCGGCCTTGTCGATCCGTGGGTAGTGGCGGGGCTTGGTGCGCCCGTCCTCGGGCCGCTGCGCCCAGCGCAGGAAGCAGTCGACGGCGCGCTGCGGGCGGTAGCCGTCCCACAGCAGCAGCCCGAACCCGAGCGCGGCGGCCCGCGCGCGCACGCGCTCCAGCGCCGCGCACAGCGCCCGCGTGCCGACGATGCGGTTGGCCTCATAGCCGTCGACGGGCCGGCCGGTGAAGTTGTCCCAGGTCGCGTACTTGGCGTCCCAGCGGATGCCGGGCACCAGCTCGTCGACGAAGACGAAGTCGCCGGTCATCGCAGCGCCAGCTCCACGACCCGGTCGATCACGGCCGACAGCGGCAGCCCGGCGGCCGCCATCATCCGCGGGTAGCGGCTGTAGGAGGTCAGCCCGGGCAGCGTGTTGACCTCGTTGAGCACGAGCTGCCCGTCGTCGCGCAGGAACAGGTCCACGCGCGCGAGGCCGCGGCAGCCCAGGGCGCGGTAGACCGCCTTCGCCGTCTCCTGCACGCGCGTGCGCGTGGCCGCCGGCAGCGGCGCGGGGACGGTCACGGTCGCGTTCTCGGAGCCGTGCTCGGGCGCGTCCTCCTGGTGGATGCGGAAGAAGCCGTGCGAGAGCGCGATCTGGTCGACCTCGCCCGCCAGCAGCTCGCCGTCGCCGAGCACGGCGCAGCCGACCTCGCTGCCCTCGACGGCCTGCTCGACCAGCACCTTGGAGTCGTACGCGCGCGCGTGCGCGACCGCGCCCGCGAGCTCTGACGGCCCGTCGGCCCGGGTGACGCCGAACGACGAGCCCGAGCGGGCGGGCTTGACGAACACGGGGTAGGTCAGCGCGTCCGGGTCGAGCCGCTCGTCGGCGAGCGCGAACGCCGGCGTGGCGATCCCGGCCGCGCTCGCCACCAGGTACGTGAGCGACTTGTCCATGCACAGCGCGGAGCTCTGGACGTCGCAGCCGCCGTAGGGCAGGCCCGCGAGCTCCAGCAGCCCTTGCAGCGCGCCGTCCTCGCCGAGTCGGCCGTGCAGCAGTGGCAGCACCACGTCGACCGTGACCGGCGTGTAACGGCCGTTCTCGAGCACCAGCAGGCCGCGCACGTCACGACCCGGCGAGAGCACGACGGGGCGTCCCGCGATCGCTGCGTCCGGACCGTCGCAGAGCCGCCATGCGCCGTCCCGCGTGATCCCGACGAAGAGCGGCTCGTGCTTGTCCCGGTCGAGGTGGCGCGCGACCTCCTGCGCCGACTTGACCGAGACGGGGTGCTCCTCCGAGCAGCCCCCGAAGACGATCGCGACCCTAGGCATGGCGCAGGCAGTTGGTCAGCGACTGCTCGACCGTGTCGCGCAGCGCGTGGTCGGTGTAGTACGCGGTGTGCGGCGTGATCAGCACGTTCGGCAGCCGCCGCAGGCGCCGCACCAGCTCGCCCTCGGCGGGCCGGTTGCGCCCGAACAGCTGCTCCTCGCCCTCGAGCACGTCGAGCGCCGCGCCGCCGAGCCGGCCGCGCTCCAGCGCCGTCGCCAGCGCCTCGGTGTCGATCAGCCCGCCGCGGGCGGTGTTGACGACCACCGCGCCGCGCTTCATCCGCGCGATCCGGCGGCGGTCGAGCAGGTGGCGCGTCTCGGGCGTGAGCGGCGTGTGCAGGGTCACGATGTCGCTGCGCTCGAGCAGCTCGTCGAGCGCGACGCCGTGCGCGCGGTCGTGGGCGAGCGTGCGCGCCCCGAACCCGCGCAGCCGGTCGACGACCGCGCTGCCGATCCGCCCCGTCCCGACCACGCCGACGGTCAGGTCGCGCAGCTCGCGCCCGCGCACCGCGTCCAGGCGGTAGTCGCCGGCCTCCGTGCGCAGCACGACCGTCCGGGCGCCGCGCACGGCCATCAGCATCAGCATCAGCGTGTAGTCGGCGACGCTGTCGGGCGAGTAGGCGACGGTCCCGACGCGGATGCCCGCGGCGGCCGCGAAGTCGACGTCGATGTGGTCGCAGCCGACGCTGCGCGTGGACAGGTAACTGACGCCGGCGTGCGCGAGCGCGAGCAGCGCGGCCCGCGAGACCGGCGTGCGGTGCGAGACGCTGACGCAGCGGCTGCCGAGCGCGAGCCCGGCGTTGTCCTCACAGAGCGGAGCCGCGGTGATCGTCGGCGCGACGCCGTGGCGCGGCGCCAGCGCGCGGAACGACGCGGCCTCGTCGGGCTCGCAGCCGTAGATCGTCATGCCCACCGCCGCGCTCGGCGCGCGGCGGGGTGCTGGTTGCGTGCGGAGCATGCGGCCAGTGAAGGCCGCGGCCCGTTGCCGGCGCGTATGCGGTTTTCGATACGCGCGCGATACGCCCCGGCTCTAGCATCGGGCGCATGCGTGTCCTGCTCGTCGAGGACGAGCCCTACATGGCGGACGCGATCCGCGACGGCCTGCGGCTGGAGGCGATCGCGGCCGACATCGCCAACGACGGCGACACGGCGCTCGAGCTGCTGGCCGTCAACGCCTACGACATCGCGGTCCTCGACCGCGACATCCCCGGGCCCTCGGGCGACGAGATCGCCAGGCGCATCGTCGCCTCCGGCAGCGGCATGCCGATCCTGATGCTGACCGCGGCCGACCGCCTCGACGACAAGGCCTCCGGCTTCGAGCTCGGCGCCGACGACTACCTGACCAAGCCCTTCGAGCTGGCCGAGCTCGTCCTGCGGCTGCGGGCGCTCGACCGCCGGCGCGCGCACCACCGCCCGCCCGTGCGCGAGCTCGCCGGCCTGCGCGTGGACCCGTTCCGCCGCGAGGTCTACCGCGACGGCCGCTACGTCCCGCTCACCCGCAAGCAGTTCGCGGTGCTGGAGGTGCTCGTGGCCGCCGAGGGCGGCGTCGTCAGCGCCGAGGAGCTGCTCGAACGCGCGTGGGACCGCAACGCCGACCCGTTCACCAACGCCGTGCGGATCACGGTCTCGGCCCTGCGCAAGCGCCTCGGCGAGCCCGCGATCATCGGCACCGTGGCGGGCGCCGGGTACCGCATCCTGACCGGGGACCCCGACCGTGGATAGGGGCCCCGGGCTGAGCGTCCGCCTCAAGCTCACGCTCAGCTACGCCGGCTTCCTGATGGTCGCGGGCGCCCTGCTGCTCGCCGTGGTGTGGGTGTTCCTGCTGCGCTACGTCCCGGACCAGGCGATCGTCACCGGCGGCTTCGGCCGGCCCGGCCGCTTCATCCCCGGCCGTGGCGACCTGCTCGAAGCGTTCGGCCCCAAGGCGGCGCTGGCGATGGGCTTCCTGCTCGTGTTCGGGCTCGCGGGCGGCTGGATCCTCGCCGGCCGCATGCTGACGCCGCTGACCCGCATCACCGACGCCACGCGCCTGGCCGCGACCGGGTCGCTCTCGCACCGCATCCGGCTGCCGGGCCGCAAGGACGAGTTCCGCGAGCTGGCCGACGCGTTCGACACCATGCTCGCGCGGCTCGAGGCGCAGGTCGCCGAGCAGCAGCGCTTCGCCGCCAACGCGTCGCACGAGCTGCGCACGCCGCTCGCGGTCACGCAGACGCTGCTGGACGTGGCCCGCAAGGACCCCGACCGCGACAACGGCGAGCTCGTCGCGCGTCTGCACGCCGTCAACGCCCGCGCGATCGATCTCACCGAGGCGCTGCTCGTGCTCAGCCGCGCCGACCAGCGGTCGTTCGTGCGCGAGCCCGTCGACCTGTCGCTGATCGCCGAGGAGGCCACCGAGACGCTGCTGCCGCTGGCCGAGAAGCGCGGCGCCACGATCGAGACCGCGGGCGACGCCGCGCCCACGGCGGGCTCGCCGACGCTGCTGACCCAGCTGGCGACCAACCTCGTGCACAACGCGATCGTCCACAACCTGGGCCACGGCGGCAGCGTGTGGGTGACCACCGGCGTCGACGCGCAGGGCGCGCGACTCACGATCGAGAACACGGGCGAGCGGCTGAGCCCGCAGCGGGTGGCCACGCTCGTCGAACCCTTCCAGCGCGGCGCGGAGCGCGCCCGCAGCGACCACGCCGGGGTCGGCCTCGGGCTGGCGATCGTCAAGAGCATCGCTTCCGCCCACGACGGGACGCTCAGCCTGACGCCGCGGCCCGAGGGCGGGGTGCGCGCCGAGGTGCGCCTCCCGGCCTAGCCGAACATCCGTCCGTCAACCAACCTTTTTCTCTGGTTGACGACAAAAGGTTGTTGAGGGCCGCGCAAAGCCCATGTACCATCGCGCGGCGCACAGGCGTTCTGGACCTGCGCCGTCGGGAATTTTTCGGAGGAGGAAGCTTCGGATGCTGTCAGCTTGGATGCGTCGAAATCGCGTCCGCACGACCGTCAAGGGGCTTGCGCTGCTGTGTGGCCTGATCGCCATGGGTGGCGTGACGGCACCGGTCGCCAGTGCGCAGGACCCGCCGCCGCAGGATCCAGGGGTCACGCAGCGGATCTTCCAGCTGGCGAGCTCGCCGACGGAGATCTGCGTCATCAAGCCGGGCCAGACCCCGAACGTCGACCAGCTGCGGCAGACGATCGACTGGGAAGGCGACGCCGACTTCGGCGGGCTGACGGACAACTTCATCGTCCACGCGATCGCGACGCTGACCGTGCCCGCCGACGGCGAGTACACGTTCCGGCTGCGCAGCGATGACGGCTCCGAGCTGTTCATCGACGGCCAGCTCGTGATCGACCACGACGGCCTGCACGCCGCCGAGGACAAGGACGGCTCGATCCAGCTGACCGCGGGCCGCCACGACCTGCGGGTCAACTTCTTCGAGGCCGGCGGCGGGCAGGAGCTGCGCTTGTCGTGGCGCAAGCCCGGCGACAGCGGCTTCACGATCGTCCCGACCTCGGTCCTGAGCACGGACCGCGCCGTGCGCGTCACCGCCCCGGGCAGCAAGCAGTGCGAGGGCGAGGTCGACTCGCCCGGCGACGGGCTGCCGCTCGACGGCGTCAACCCGGCCTACAACCTCGTCAACCTGCGCCCGCCCGGCTTCGAGCCCAAGGTCACCGGCCTGGAGTGGATGGGCGACGACCTGCTCGTCATGACCTGGGGCGACGACGACGGCGACCCGAGCAGCGTCACCGAGGACGGCGAGGTCTTCAAGGTCTCCGGCGTCAAGACCGCGACCGACCCCAGCGCGGTCACGTACACGCGGATCGCCGAGAAGCTGCGCGAGCCGCAGGGCCTGAAGGTCGTCGACGGTGACATCTACGTCTCCGAGAAGCACCGCCTGACCAAGCTGGTCGACGCCGACTCCGACGGCTTCTACGAGGGCAAGCAGACGATCGCCACGTGGCCGTTCGACGGCAACTTCCACGAGTTCGGCTTCGGCCTGCTCTACAAGGACGGGTACTTCTACATGAACCTGTCCGTGTCGATCAACCTCGGCGGCGCGACCACCGTGCCGCAGGGCTCCTTCGACCGCGGCACGCACATCAAGGTCAACAAGGACACGGGCGAGGTCGAGTACGTCGCCGGCGGCCTGCGGACCCCGCACGGCATCGGCTGGGGCCCGGAGGGCGAGATCTTCGTGACCGACAACCAGGGCGCCTGGCTGCCGGCCAACAAGCTCATCCACATCAAGCCCGGCGAGTTCTACAACCACTACACGACCGAGCCGGACGGCACCCCGGGCCGCTTCGACGACAAGCGCCCGACCCCGCCCGCGCTGTGGCTGCCGCAGAACGAGATCGCGAACTCGCCGAGCCAGCCGCTGCTGATCCCGAACGGCCCGTTCGCCGGCCAGATGTACGTCGCCGACGTCACCTACGGCGGCATCCAGCGCGCGTTCCTGGAGAAGGTCGAGGGTGAGTACCAGGGCGCGTACTTCCGCCACACGCAGGGCCTGGAGTCCGGCCTGACGCGCATGCTGCTGACCGACGACGGCTCGATCATCGTCGGCGGCCTCGGCGCCGGCGGCAACTGGGGCCAGGCCGGCAAGCTCAACTACGGCCTGCAGAAGCTGGTCCCGAACGGCACCACGACGTTCGACATCCAGAAGATGGAGCTGGTCGACGGCGGCTTCAAGCTGACCTACACCAAGCCGCTCTCGGACGAGACGGTGGCCGACCTGGCCTCCAAGTACCAGGCGCGCCAGTGGACCTACGCGCCGACCCCGGCCTACGGCGGCCCGAAGATCGCCGAGGAGGAGCTCGACGTCACCGAGGCCACGGTCTCCGAGGACCGCAAGGTCGTCACGCTCAAGCTCGACGGGCTCAAGCCCAACCGCGTGGTCTACGTCCGCTCGCCGCGGCCGTTCGCCGCGCAGGACGGCACCGAGCTGCTCTCGACCGAGGCCTGGTACACGCTCAACAAGCTGCCGGGCTACGTGGCGCCGATCAGCGACGGGCTCTACGAGCTCGAGGACGGCATCATGACCGGCGGCGCGAAGTTCGACACCGAGCACCCCGGCTACAGCGGCAGCGGCTTCGTGTCGGGCTACGGCACGCTCGGCGCCTCGACCAAGATCGAGGTCAACGCGCCGCGCGCCGGCGACTACCGCTTCGCGCTGCGCTACGCCAACGGCCCGCACCCGTTCGACGGCGACAAGACGATCAGCCTGATCGTCAACGGCGAGCGCAAGCAGATCACGCTGCCGCGGACCGGGACCTGGCCGACCTACCGGCTCTACCTCGACACGGTCACGCTCGACGCGGGCGAGAACACGATCGAGCTCAAGTACCAGGAGGGTGACGACGGCCACGTCAACCTCGACTCCGTGCGCCTCGCGCCCGCGGGCACGGTCCGCTACGAGGCCGAGTCGGCGACGCTGGCCGGCGGCGCGATCCCGGACACCGAGCACCCGGGCTACAGCGGCCTCGGCTACGTCGGCGGCTACTGGAACCAGGGCGCCAGCACGACCTGGGACGTGATCGCGTTCGCCGACGGCGAGGCCGAGGTCACCCTCGGCTACGCCAACGGCCCGAACCCGTTCACGGGCACCAAGCGCCTGAGCCTGTACGTCAACGGCAGCTTCGTGAAGAAGGTGTCCTTCCCGGACACGGGCGCCTGGCGCAACTACAGCACGATCACGGAGCGCTTCGGCGTGCGCGCCGGCGCCAACGAGATCATGCTGCGCTACGACGAGGGCGACGAGGCCAACGTCAACCTCGACTTCCTGGACTTCAAGCAGAACGAGCCGATCCAGTGCTCGGGCACCGTGGAGCCCAACGACGAGTTCGACGGGACCGCGCTCGACCGCTGCCGCTGGTCGACGATCCTCAATGAGGACCCCGCCGGCTACTCGCTGTCGGACGGCAAGCTGCACATCAAGGCCCAGAACGGCGACATCGTCGGCGGCACGGTGAGCGCGAAGAACATCGTGCTCCAGCCCGCGCCGGCCGGCGGCAACTGGTCGGCGACGACCAAGGTGTCGATCGACGGCACGGACGACTACATCCAGGCCGGCCTGGTCGCGCACGTCAGCTCGGGCGCATGGGGCAAGGTCGTCGTGATGCGCCGGCCCGACGGCGGGTGGACGACCGAGCTCGCCCGCGAGTCCGGCTACCAGAACGGCCCGACGCTGCCGGCGAACGCCCAGAAGGCGATCACGCTGCAGATGTACGCGCGTGACGGCCAGCTGCGCGGCCGCTACTCGCTCGACGACGGCGACACCTGGACCGAGATCGGCGACGGCATGTCGTTCAGCGGGCTCAGCAACGCCAACATCGGCGTGAGCGCCTACAACGGCACCGGCGCCGAGACCGGCTCGTTCGAGGCGTTCACGGTCGGCGACCCGCCGGAGCTCCCGCAGACGCCGCCGTGCGAGAACCCGTACACGCCCGAGCCCGGCTACACGATGCTGTTCGACGGCACCCAGGAGATGCTGGACACCTGGAAGTACGCCGGCGGCGGTCGCTTCGTCCGCGAGGGCTGCGTGATCAAGTCGGTGGGCGCGTTCGGCCTGCTGTACACCGACCGCGAGTACGAGGCGCCCTACTCGCTCAAGCTCGAGTGGATGATGCCTGGCGACGACAACTCGGGTGTGTTCGTCGGCTTCCCGGACACGGGCGCGAACACGGATCAGACCGCCATCGACAACGGCGAGGAGATCCAGATCGACCCGACGGACAACCCGGCCCAGACCACGGGCGCGATCTACCTCGAGCAGGCGGCGGACCTGGAGGCGCGTGACGCGGCCCTGAACCCGCCCGGCCAGTGGAACGAGTTCGAGATCATCGTCCGCAAGGATCGGATCATCGTCTACCTCAACGGGGTCAAGATCAACGAGTGGATCGACGACGATCCCAACGTCGATCTGTCCTCGGGCCACATCGGCCTGCAGACGCACGGCGACGGCGACGACGTCTACTTCCGCAACGTCCGCCTCAAGCAGCTGGAGGACAGCGTGGAAGTCGAGGCGCCCGTCGGGGGCGACGTGCCGCCGACGCTGTCGCTGACGCTGGGCGGCCCGGCCTCGTTCGGGAACTTCGTCCCGAACGTCGACCGCACCTACGAGGCGGCCACGACGGCCAACGTCACCAGCTCCGCGGGCGACGCGGCGCTGACCGTGACGCCGCAGCCGGCGTTCATGGCCAACGGCAGCTACCAGCTGTCCGAGCCGCTGGAGGTGACGCTCTCGAAGGCGTCGTGGACGGGCCCGGTGTCCAACGACCCGGTGACGATCACGTTCCGCCAGCACGTCGGCGCCACGCAGCCGTTGCGCACGGGGCGCTACAGCGAGACGCTGACGTTCACGCTCTCGACGACGCAGCCGTAGTCCGCTGAGGGGGCCGGCCGCCGCGACCGCGGCGGCCGGCCTCGTTCAGCTGCGGCGCGCGGCCAACCACCGGATCGGCGCGATCGTCATCCGGTAGGGCAGCCGCAGCGCGCGTCCCGGCACGTGCCGGTGGCGCTCCTCCTCCCACACCCGCGCGCGCGGGTGCGCGGCCAGCAGCCGGTCCACGAACGAGCGCTCGAGCCGCGGCTCGCTCGTGCGCAGCTCGATCCGGCGCAGGTGCTTGACGTTGACGTAGCCGTACTGGCGCGGGGTCACCAGCCGGACCGGCGCGCCGTGGTCGCCGTCGAGCGGGCGGCCGTCGAGCCGGTCGGCGAGCAGCACGTCGTCCGCGAGCACGTCCTCGAGCCGCACCCCCGCGGCGTAGCCGTCCAGGCCCACGAGCACGAGGTGCGTGGCCGGCGCGGGCGCGATGAAGACGCGGTGGAAGTCCGTGAAGGACACTCCCTCCCAGCGCAGCCCGCGCGCCGACCAGCCCGCGACGCAGTGGAAGTCGGCGGTCAGCTCGCGGCGCTCGAGCGCCGCCAGGTCGGTGAGCGGCACGCGCGTGTTCGTCTCGCCGCCCACGATCTCGATCGCGGGCGCCTGCGGCACTGCGGGCGGCGGGTGGTGCAGGTGGGTGCCGAAGCGCGGGAAGCCGTCGACGGCGTGCTGGCCCGGGGGGAGCGTCACGGGACCTCCATTTATACGGGGGCGTATAGTCGCTAGTGTATACGCTCCCGTACAATGGTTCGCACTCCCCGGAGCGAGTGGATCGAGGCCGGCCTGCGCGCGCTCGCCGAGGGCGGGCCGGACGCGGTCCGCATCGAGTCCCTGGCGCGCGCGCTCAAGGTCACCAAGGGCGGCTTCTACGGCTACTTCGCCGACCGCCGCGCGCTGCTGGGCGAGATGCTCGACATCTGGGAGCGCCGCAGCACGGACGAGGTGCTCGAGCGCGTCGAGCGCGAGGGCGGCGACGCCATGACCAAAGGCCGCCGCGCCGCCGCGCTGACCTTCAGCGACGAGCTGCTCCCGGTCGACCTCGCGATCCGAGACTGGGCGCGCCGCGACGCGGCGGTGGCCGAGCGCCTGCGCCGCGTCGACAACCGCCGGATGGACTACCTGCGCACGCTGCTGGCGCCGTTCTGCGCCGACGACGACGAGCTCGAGGCGCGCGCCCTGACCGCGTTCGCGGTGGCGATCGGCGGGCACTTCATCGCCGCCGACCACCGCGGCCGCAGCCGCGCCGAGGTCCAGGCGCGGATCTCGCGGCAGCTGTTCTCGTAGGGGCTACGGCCGCGCCTCGTAGACGTCGTTGAAGGGCGTGCCGGCGACGCGCCGGAAGCGGGTGAAGCCGGCGTCGGCGACGACCTTGCCGATCCGGGCCGGGCCGGCCTGCGCGCCGAGCGCGAGCCCGACGTCCTGGGACAGCGACGCCGGCGTGCAGAGCAGGGTGGAGAAGCCGTAGTACGCGCGCCCGACCGGGTTGAGGTTGTCCTCGACGTGGTCGCCCGCGGCGGGCTCGACGATCATCCACACGCCGTCCGGGGCGAGCGTGCGCCGGACGTGGCGGGCGGCGCCGACGGGGTCGCCCATGTCGTGCAGGCAGTCGAACATGGTCACGAGCTCGTAGCGCTCGCCCGTGTAGGCGTCGGCGGCGGCGACCTCGAAGCGCGCGCGGTCGGCGACGCCGGCCTCGGCGGCGCGTTGGCGGGCGATGTCGATCGAGCCGACGTGGTAGTCCGAGCCCAGGAAGCTCGAGCGCGGGAACGCCCGCGCCATCAGGATCGTCGAGGCGCCGTGGCCGCAGCCGACGTCGGCGACGCGGGCGCCGCGCTCGAGCCGCTCGACGACGCCGTCGAGCGCCGGCAGCCAGCCGTCGACGAGGTTGGCGTTGTAGCCGGGCCGGAAGAAGCGCTCGCAGCCCTCGTGGACGTGGTGGTTGTGCTCGTGCCAACCGACGCCGTCGCCGGCCCGGAACGCCTCGGCGATCCGCGGCGAGTCGAGCACGGAGCCGATCGCGATCTCGAAGAAGCCGGGGAGGTAGGCGGGGCTTGATTCGTCCGTGAGCGCGACGGCCTGCTCGGGCGCGAGGCTGTAGCGGTCCTCCTCCGGGTGGTAGCCGATGTAGCCGCCCGCGGCCTGGGCGTTGAGCCACTCGCGCACGTGGCGCGCGCCGGTGCCCGTGCGCGCCGCGAGCTCGTCCGCCGTCAGCGCGCCGGCGTTCGCCAGCGCGCGGTAGAGCCCGAGGCGGTCGCCGATGACCACGAGCGCCGCGTTGAGCGTCGCACCGACCTCGTCGACGGCGCGGAACACGAACTGCTCGAGTTTGCCGGCGTCGAGCGGCGCCTGATCGATGGTTGCCATCGGGCGAGCGTCCCAGCCCGAACTATCACTTGCAATCGCGATGCGGCAAGGTCTATAAGTCGTACTGATGATCGACGTGCGGCGGCTCCGGGTGCTGCGCGAGGTCGCCGAGCGCGGCTCGTTCTCGGCGGCGGCGCAGGCGCTGACGCTGACCCAGTCCGCGGTCAGCCAGCACGTGGCCGCGCTCGAGCGCGAGGTCGGCCTGAGGCTGGTCGAGCGCGGGACGCGGCCGGTCGAGCTGACCGAGGCCGGCCACGCGCTCGCCCGCCACGCGACCGGGATCTTCGCCCGCCTGGACGGCGCCGAGCAGGAGCTGGCCGAGATCGCCGGCCGCCGCCACGGGCGATTGCGCTTCGGCAGCTTCCCGACCGCGCTGGCCACGCTGGCGCCGGCGGCGTTCGCGCGCTTCCGCGGCGCGCACCCGGAGGTGACGCTGACCGTCGTCGACGACCACCTGCAGCGGCTGATCCCGCGGCTGGAGGCCGGCGAGCTGGACCTCGCGCTGATCTACGACCACGAGGCGCTGCCGGAGATCGCCGCCGTGGACGCCGAGCGGATCCCGCTCGTCGAGGACCGCTTCCGGGCCGTGCTGCCCGCGGGCCACCGGCTGGCCGCCCGCTCGCGCCCGCTCGAGCTGGCGGAGCTCGCGCGCGAGCCGTGGATCGGCGGCGCGCCGAACAGCGCCTGGT
>Ga0182742_1002633_pt1 | contig 19466 bp, 17 predicted proteins | sample eDN5th37CBELigMG_FD_128880 | JGI IMG/M metagenome (GOLD analysis project Ga0182742, IMG submission 128880) | Enriched Miracle-Growth compost microbial communities from Emeryville, California, USA - eDNA 5th pass 37_C BE-Lig MG (version 2)... ... | reverse complement strand
GGGGTCGTCGAACTGACCGTCGCCCTGCATTATGTGTTCGATACACCGGACGACCGGCTGATCTGGGACGTGGGCCATCAGGCCTATCCGCACAAGATCGTCACCGGCCGGCGGGACCGCATCCGCACGCTGCGTCAGGGCGGCGGGCTATCCGGCTTCACCAAGCGCGCCGAGAGCGTGTACGACCCGTTCGGAGCGGCCCATTCCTCCACGTCCATCTCGGCCGGACTCGGCATGGCGGTGGCGCGAGACCTGAAGCAGGAGGCGCGCAATGTCGTCTGCGTGATCGGCGACGGTGCGATGTCCGCCGGCATGGCCTATGAGGCGATGAACAATGCCGGTGCAACGCATTCGCGCCTGATCGTGATCCTGAACGACAATGACATGTCGATCGCCCCGCCCGTCGGCGCGATGTCGGCCTACCTGGCACGGCTCCTTTCGGGCAGGGCTTATCGGAACCTGCGCGAGATCGGTAAGCAGCTCGCGCACAAGCTGCCCAAATTCTTCGAACAGCGCGCGCTGCGCGCCGAGGAATATGCGCGCGGCATGATGACCGGCGGTACGCTGTTCGAGGAACTCGGCTTCTATTATGTCGGCCCGATCGACGGACATAATTTCGATCATCTGCTGCCTGTTCTGAAGAATGTCCGCGACGCGAAAAGCGGCCCCATCCTCGTTCACGTCGTGACCCAGAAGGGCAAAGGCTACGGCCCAGCCGAAGTGTCCGCCGACAAATATCACGGTGTAACCAAGTTCGATGTCGCGACCGGTGCCCAGTCCAAGCCGAAAGCGGCCGCGCCCGCCTATACGAAAGTGTTCGGCGAGGCCCTGGTCTCGGAGGCACGGCGCGACGAGAAGATCGTCGCCATCACCGCGGCGATGCCCTCCGGCACCGGCCTAGACCTGTTCGCGAAGGAATTTCCGGATCGCTTCTTCGATGTCGGTATCGCCGAGCAGCACGCAGTGACCTTCGCCGGCGCGCTCGCGACCGAGGGCCTCAAGCCGTTTGCGGCGATCTATTCGACCTTCTTGCAGCGCGCCTACGACCAGGTGGTGCACGATGTTGCGATTCAGTCGCTACCGGTGCGTTTCGCGATCGATCGCGCCGGGCTTGTCGGCGCCGACGGCCCGACCCATGCCGGTTCCTTCGACGTCGCCTATCTCGGTTGCCTGCCGGGCTTTGTCATCATGGCTGCAGCCGACGAAGCCGATCTCGTCCATATGGTGGCGACCGCAGTCGCTATTGACGACCGGCCCTCAGCGTTGCGCTATCCGCGCGGTGAAGGGATGGGCATTTCGCTGCCCGAGCGCGGCATTCCGCTCGAGATCGGCAAAGGCCGGATCATTCGTGAAGGCACCAAGGTCGCACTGCTGTCATTCGGGGCGCGCCTTCCAGAATGTCTCAAGGCCGCCGACGAACTGGCGGGATACGGCCTCTCGACCACGGTTGCGGACGCACGCTTCGCTAAGCCGCTCGACACCGACCTCGTGCTGCGGCTTGCCCGTGAACATGAGGTGCTCATCACGATCGAGGAAGGCTCAATCGGCGGCTTCGGCTCGTATGTGCTGCAAACACTGGCCGACAATGCGGCGATCGAGAGCGGCCTGAAGGTGCGCTGTATGGTGCTGCCCGACCTGTTCATCGACCAGGACTCGCCGGCGGCGATGTACGCACAGGCCGGGCTCGACGCTCACGGCATTGTCGCGAAAGTGTTCGACGCACTCGGTCGCGGAGCAAAGACAAAAACAAAAAGCGCGAGCTGATCAGCGTTATGCCGTAAACAAGAAGGCCCAGCGCGTGCGCCGGGCCCCTCGCGGATGAATGGCGTCTGCAGCCAGCTCAACGACGCCATCATGCGTCGCGATCGTTGATGCCCACCCAGGCGCGGCCCCACGCCTCCATGTCGTCTGACATTGCCTGATATATGCCCGCCATCACAATCATCGGAAACCACAACAGCATCGGCATTGCCTGCTCCTATTATCCGGAACGCTACTTGTCAGTTCGCGCTTCGCGGATCCATGTCATGAAAACGCCAGATGAAGCGCTTCGTTCCTGCAATCGGTGTCGCGTCAATCTGTGTACGGCATCAGAATGATTCGGTCCGGTTGAATTTCGCGCATGACTGAATCGAACCAGGCTGCCCGATCGTCGGCGGGTTCGGGGATGCACAACAGCGGGCGGATATTTTACATTTAAAGCTTTATTCGCCGACCGTTGTTGCCTAGGATCGCCGTAAACAGCCGATCATCGCCGACAATCTGACCGACAGATGCCAGACCAAGGCCTGCAATCAGCGACAAACGGGATCGTTTTCATTCATGGCGTGGGAGGATCGGCCCTCGCCTGGCAGCCGCAGGCGGAGAGCTTCCGGGCAGCCGGATATGCGCCGCTTCCCGTCGACCTGCCCGGCTATGGTGGCCGTCCGCCCATAGAAGCGATCGATTTCGAACAGTTTTCCGAGGACGTGGAGGCGCAGATCGCGGCTGCGGGCCTGGTTCGGCCGGTGCTGGTCGGCCATTCCCTGGGCGGCATGATCGCGCAGACCATGCTGCGGCGAAAACCCGATGGATATCAGGCGGTTATTCTGGTGGGTACGAGTCCTGCCTTTGGCAAGCCGGACGGCGATTTCCAGAAGAAATTCGTTGCCGACCGACTGGCGCCGCTCGCCTCAGGTCGCACGATGCCTGAGCTCGCGGCCGGAATGATCAATGAAATCATAGGGATCAATGCCGATCCGAAGGGCCGGGAGATCGCGGTTGCGTCGATGGCCGCGGTACCGGCCTCGACCTACAAGGCCTGCGTCGAGGCGATCGTCACCTTCGACGAACGGGCGAACCTCGCCCAGATCAAAGTCCCGACGATGTGTCTCGTCGGCGAATTCGACACCAATGCTCCGCCCGCCATGATGCAGCGCATGGCAGCGAAAATTCCCGGCGCCAAATTTGTTGGTCTGCCCGGTCTCGGCCACCTCCCCAATCTGGAAAACGCGGCCGCCTTCGATGCCGCCGTACTCGGCTTTCTGCGAGACCTAGATGCGCGTAACATAAGGAGTGCTGGCGAATGAAACCGATCGATCTGGACAAGGCCGATACCGACGCGCCGATCTTCGCACCGGACGCTTTCAACCTGAACGATTTTCAGGCCGAGCTGATCGCCAAGAGCAGGCGCTTTGGCAAGGACTATCTCGCCCCGCGCGCCGCCCAGCACGATCGCGACGCGACCTTCCCGATCGAGAATTTCCGCGACATGCATCCGGAGGGTCTGCTCGGCATCTGCATTCCCAAATCGTCGGGGGGCATCGGCGCCGATTACAAGACCTATGCGCTCTGCGCGTCTGAACTCGGGCGCTATTGCGGCGCCACCGCCCTGTCCTGGAACATGCATGTCTGCTCGACGCTATGGTCGGGGCCGATCTCGGACGAAATGGAAATGCCGCCGGACGTGCGCGCGCAGCATCTGCAACGGCGCGAAGTCCACTATGAGCGCATTCTCAGAAACGGCGCCGTCTATGCGCAGCCATTCTCAGAGGGCGGCGCGGCAGCCGCCGGCGCGGTGGCGTTCGGCACCGAAGCGCGACCAGTCGAAGGCGGCTACATCGTCAACGGCAAGAAGATCTTCGCCTCGCTGTCGGGCTCGGCAGATTATTACGGCGCACTGTGCACGCGCAGAGCCGAAGGCGAAGACGCGATGCGGCGCAACACGCTCTATCTCGGCATTCCTGCGAACGCGCCGGGCGTCAGCGTCACCGGTGACTGGGATCCGCTCGGCATGCGCGGCACGGTCTCGCGCACGCTGATCTTCAAGGATGTGTTCGTACCGGAGGACGCGGCGCTGATGCCACCCGGCGTCTATTATCAGGCGGTGCTGCGCTGGCCGCATATGTTCCTGACGTTGACGCCGACCTATATGGGTCTTGCGCAGGCCGCCTATGACTTCACCGTGGCCTATCTGCGCGGCGAACTGCCGGGCATGCCGCCCGTCAAGCGGCGCATGTACCCGACCAAGCAGCTTGCGGTCGCGGAAATGAAGCTGATGCTGGAGCAGACCAAGGCGCTGTGGTTCCAGACCATCAGCGAGGCGCGGCCGAACCCCTCGAAAGACTCGGTGATGCGCGCCTATGCGGCACAATACACTGTGATGGAAAACGCCAACGCGCTCGCGGTCAAGGCGATCCGCACCTGCGGCGGCCAGGCGATGCTGAAAAGCCTGCCGCTCGAACGCATTTATCGCGACAGCCGCTGTGGCTCGCTGATGCTGCCCTGGACCGCGGAAATCTGCATGGACCGGCTCGGCAAGGAGACGCTGTACGAGCCGGGCGAGAAAGATGAGTGAGAACTCTTTTCTTAACCTCCCCCTGAAAGGGGGTGGTCGGCCCGCGCAGCGGGCCGGGTGGGAGTCAAATACGGTTGAGCAAGAAGACCCCCTCCCCAACCCTGCCCCTTCCAGGGGGAAGGAGCAGACCGTGCGCACGGCCTAAAGCGACAATGGACCTCTCCGATCTCATCGCGCGCAACGCCGATTTCACGCCGGACAAGGCGGCAATACGCTTTCACGGACAGACACTCAGCTATGCCAAGCTTCACGCGCGTATCGTGGACGCCGCGCGGGGGCTGAAATCCGAATTGGGGGTGGGACGCGGGGACCGCGTTGCCATCCTCGCCGCCAACCACGCCGACTACCTCGTCACGCTTTATGCCTGTGCGCGGCTCGGCGCGATGCTGGTCACGCTGAACTGGCGCCTCGCTGTGCCCGAGCAGCTCTACATCCTCTCCGACAGCGGCGCGAAAGTGCTCGTCGTCGACAAGGAATTCTCGGCGGTCGTGGAGCAGCTGGCGCAGCGCCTGCCTGACATCAAGGTGGTCGGCCTCGATTACACGCCGGCCGACGCGCCATCGTTCGACGACCTGCTCGCGGCGGGATCGGGCGACGGTCGCAACCCGCACACCGACACGTCGAATCCGCTCCTTCTCGTCTATACCTCCGGCACCACCGGCCGTCCCAAGGGCGCTGTGCTGCGCCAGGAGGCGCTGGTGTGGAACGCGTTGATGAGCCATCACGCGCATGACATGCGTTCGGAGGATCACATCCTCACATTTCTGCCGATGTTCCATGTCGGCGGGCTCAATATCCAGACGACACCGGCCGTGCAGCTTGGCGCGACGGTAACCATCCAAACGCGGTTTGCGCCGGACACCGGCCTGCTGGCGGTGGCGCGGGACAGGCCGACGCTGATCGTGATGGTACCCGCGATCATGCAAGCGCTGATCCAGCATCCGCTTTGGGAGACAACCGACCTTTCCAGCCTCCGCGCGGTCGCCACCGGCTCGAGCCAGATTCCGGTCCCGCTGATCAAGGCCTTTAACGATCGCGGCGTGCCGGTGATCCAGATCTACGGCTCCACCGAGACCGGACCGACCGCAATCTACACGCGCGTCGGCGGCGACCTCAGCCGGATGACATCGACCGGCCTGCCGGGTCTCTACTGCGAAGCCAGGATTGTGGACGACGACGGCCGCGAAGTGCCGCACGGCACAGCCGGCGAAGTGATCGTGCGCGGGCCGAACGTGCTGTACGAATATTGGGGTAACGCGGACGCGACCGCCGAAGCGCTGCGCGACGGCTGGTACCACACCGGCGACATCGGTACGCGCGACGCGGACGGTTATTTCTATATCCACGACCGCAAGAAGAACATGATCATCTCGGGCGGCGAGAATATCTATCCCGCCGAGGTCGAACGCGTGCTGCACGATCATCCATGCATCGCGGAGGCCGCAGTGATCGGCTGTCCCGACCCGAAATGGCAGGAAGTGCCGGTCGCGTATATCGTGTGCCGCAAGGACATGACGATCAGCGCCGAGGACATCAAGACATTCGTCGGGCAGCATCTCGCCCGATTCAAGATTCCGCGCGAGATCGTGTTCGTGGAAACCTTGCCGCGCACCGCGCTCGGCAAGGTGCAGCATTTCATGCTGCGGGCTCAGCACGAGCAATGAACACGCTCTTTCTTCGCCTCCTTCAAAAAGGGGGAGGTCGATTGTCGGCGCCACAAGCTGAGTTTACGCGCGTCTTCGACGCGCTTATGGCGGCGGCAATCGGATGGTGGTCATGTTCAAAGCATCTATTGACCCCCTCCCCAACCCTCCCCCTGAAAGGGGAGGGAGCACACGGAGCAAGTTCGAAAAATGCGTATCGCAGTACTGGGTGGCGGTAACGGCTCGTTCGCGGCAGCGGGAGATTTCGCGCTGGCCGGACATGACACGCGGCTGTGGCGGCGGGACAAGGCCGCGGTGGACGCCCATTGTGCGGCGGGATCGGCGATCCTCGTCAAGGACTTCAGCGGACAGCGCGTTGCGAAGCTGTCGGTCGTCACGACCGACATGGCGGAGGCCGTGCGCGATGCCGAACTGATCCTGTGTCCCGCGCCCGCACACGCGCAACCTGATATCGCCCGAGTACTGGCGCCGCATCTCAGAGACGGACAGGTGGTGTTCCTGCCGCCGGGCACCTTCGGCTCCATGCTGTTTGCCAAGGCTGCGCACGATGCCGGAAACCGCGCGGAGGTTGCCTTTGCCGAGACCGGCACCCTGCCCTGGCTCACGCGCAAGCATGGACCGTTCGAGGCCGCCATCACGGTGCGCGCCAAGCGCCTTCCAACCGGTGTGTTTCCGTTGACGTTGAAGGATCGCGCCCTGAAGGTCATCGGCCGCGCCTTCCCCGGCGTGATCGAGGACTGCGGCGACGCACTGTCCGGCGCGCTGATGAATGCAGGTCCGATCATTCATCCGCCGCTGATCACCATGAATGCGGGTCCGCTCGAGCATTTCGACCGGTGGGATATTCACAAGGAAGGCACGCAGCCCTCGATCCGGCGCGTGACCACTGCGCTCGACAACGAACGCATCGCCGTACGCGAGGCGCTGGGCTATCACGCGCCCCATTTCCCGCTCGCCGACCATTATGCCAAGGAAGGCGACGAATGGATGTATGGCCGCGGCTCGCATGACCGGCTGACCGACTCCGGAGACTGGCGCGAGAAAATCATCCTGACCGAGCATCGCTACATGCTGGAGGATGTACGGACCGGCCTGTCCTTCATCGCCTCGGTTGCCGAGCTGGCCGGCATACCTGTGCCGCTCGCGCGCGCTTTCCTCGCCATCGGCGGGGCGGTGGTGGGCGAGGATTTCATGGTCACCGGCCGCACGCTGAAGGGGATGGGGCTCGGTCAATACGACAAAGCAGGATTGCAGACATTGCTGCGGGATGGGTTTGCGTGAGCATGTTTTCTCTCACCGCAAACCTCGCGTTCACGGCTCTAGCGTCCCCTCGCCCCTTGCGGGAGATGGAGCAAACTGAGTTTGCCTCCCATTCATCGCATCATCGGAGCATGGGAGCATGAACATGCACCAACCAATCGCCTGTCTCGGCGCGGGCCGCATGGGACGCGGCATTGCCGTGGTGTTCGCCTATGCCGGCTACCCCGTGAAGCTTGTCGACTTCAAGCCGCGCAGCGCGGAGGATTTCCGCAGGCTCGAAGCCGAAGCGCGCAGCGAAATCAGCGGCGTTCTGGGGTCGCTGGCCGCCTTCGGCATGTTCGATCCCGCGCAGGCCGAGACCATCCTGTCGCGCGTTCGCGTCGTGCCGGAACAGGATGCGCAGGATGCGTTTTCCTCGGCATCGGTGATCTTCGAAGGCGTCCCGGAGGTGCTCGATCTCAAGCGCGAGGCGCTGGCGCGCGCCTCCGAACTCGCCGGCCCATCGCCGATCATTGCCTCGACCACATCGACCATCCTGGTCGACGATATTTCCGGCGCGGTCGCTCATCCCGAGCGCTTTCTCAACGCGCACTGGCTGAACCCCGCCTACCTCGTGCCGCTCGTTGAAATGTCGCCAGGCCGACGTACCGATCCGGATGTGACCGCGAAACTCAAGGCGCTGCTCGAAGGCATCGGCAAGGTACCGGTGGTCTGCGCCGCAAAGCCGGGCTATATCGTGCCGCGCATCCAGTCGCTCGCAATGAACGAAGCGGCGCGCATGGTGGAGGAAGGGGTCGCCAGCCCGGAAGACCTCGACAAGGCGATCAAGTACGGATTCGGATTCCGCTTCGCCGTGCTCGGCATGCTGGAATTCATCGACTGGGGCGGCGGCGACATTCTCTACTATGCGAGCCGCTACCTGACGAAAGCGCTGGACGATCCGCGCTATGCCTCACCGGACATCATCGAACGCAATATGGAGGCGGGCCATATCGGCCTGAAGACCCGGCGCGGCTTCCTCAATTACGAGGGCATGGACGTGGATGCGTATCGGGCCGAGCGGCTGAAGGCATTCGTTGCGATGTTGCGCCATTTCGATCTGGTGAGGCCGCCGGTTGTTTAGCTTCGTCTCTCCACGAATGCGGTCTGCTCCCTCTCCCCTTGGAGGAGAGGGTTGGGGTGAGGGGTTACAGACCGTCCGCTAAGCCCCCTCACCCGACCTCGCTTCGCTCGGTCGACCTCTCCCCCGAGGGGAGAGGTGAAGAGAGTGCGCGGCTGCCGACTTACCCGAACACGTTCTGCAACACGCCGTTCTTCACCACGACCGTATTGTCGACCGTAATCGTGGTCTTCATCACCGGCAGATCGAAATGGCCGGCGGTGTAGCGGCCGGCGAACTCGTTGGCGCCCGTGGAAAACAGGAAATTGCCGGGGACCGCGCGGATCTCGGTGCCGTTGGTATCACGCTGGCCGTACATCGAGAGCGCCTCGTAACGCGCGCCGGGATTCATGCCCCAGCCGACATGCGACACCGCATAGGCCTCGCGATCGCCCCAGGCGGCCAGATATTGCCGGAACATCGTGGCATCAGTGCCCTCGCCGATGATGTCGGTGATGTAGTCGTCCTTGAACTCGAGCCGGATCGCCTCAGTCATGTAGCGCTTGAAGGTCAGGTTGATATCGCCACGGTCGAGCACGAGCCGACCGTTGACCGAGTTCGCCTTGGGGAAGCTGACCACGATGCCGCCCGGCCAGTGCGCGAGCGTGCCGGGCTTCTCGGTCCAGCCCCAGATGCCGACAGTCTGCGCTCCCTCCATGACAACGTCGAGATCGGTACCGGCGTCAGACGTGACCGTCATGCGCTTGGAGCCCCGCAGCATCCGCGCCGCGTTGCGTACCTGCGTTTCCAGCGCGGGGTCGGGCCGCATGCGCTCCAGCGCTTCCGGATGCTCGTTCGAGATCACCATGATGCGAGCGCCGGCTTTCAGGATGTCCGGCGTCTCGGGGGCGTGCATCAGGCCTTCCAGCGTGCAGTCAACGACGAAGCCGGCCTGCTGCAGCGCCGAGACCACGGGCGCGAGCTTGCCGATCGCAACGCTCGCACCGGTCGAGCGGATCGGCACAACGTATTCATTGCGCGGTGTCGGCACCACGACGTGGAACGGCCGCGCGCCGATGCGCAGCAGCGCGAGTTCGGCGAGTTGCACATTGAGCTGGCGCGATTGCGTCTCGGACAGGATGGCGGCGGTGTCGCCCTTCTTCACCGCGCATTTTTCGAAGAGTTCACAAAAGGCATCGATCCACTTGCCTTCGATCCGGTCCGCCAGCATCAGTGTTCCTCCGGAAAACCTTTCAGGAGCCGGGCCCGCAACAGGTTGAATCCCGCATTCAGGATCAGGCCGAGCGCCGAGATCGCGATGAGGGGCACGAACATGTCCACCGTCTGGAAATTGCGCGCGGCCCGCACCAGCAGCTGCCCGAGCCCCTCGGTCGAGGATATCATCTCCGACAGAAAGACCACGATGCAGGAAATAACAAGGCTGATGCGACAGCCGGTCAGGATCGAGGGCAGCGCCGCGGTCAGCACCACGGTGAACAGAGTTTTCAGCCGGCTAACGCCCATGGCCCGCGCTGACCAGACGAGCTTCGGCTCGACCGAAATCGCGCCTTGATAGGTCGCGAGCAGGATCGGGAACAGCGCATCGGCGAAGACCAGCGCGATTTTGGAGGAATGGTCGAAGCCGAGCGTCAGGATGAAAGCCGGATAGAGTGCGATCTTGGGCACCGGCGCGAGCACGCGGACCAGCGGGCGCATCAGCGCCCCGATAGCGGGGCTTCCAGCAGCGGCGATCCCGATCCCGACGCCGACCACCACGGCCAGGCCGAAGCCCCAGAACAGCCGGTAAAGCGTGGTCGCGGCGTGACCGAGGAAAGCCGGGTCCGCGAGCAGCTGGAAGAAGCGGGCGAACACCACGCCCGGTGGCGGCAGCAGCGTCGGCGGGGCGATCTTGAACGCGGTCAGGTATTGCCACAACCCGAGCAGGAGCAGGATCGGGATGAGGCCGATCGCAAGTTCGGACATGCGGCGGCCGGCGGTCATGCCGCGCCGACCGCAATCTGGTGCACCGGATCGGCCCAGCCGACCACGACGCCGCGAAGCCGCTCGAAGATCAGATCGAGCACAAAGCCGAGCGCGCCGACGATCACAATGGTGGCGTAAACGGTGTTGTATTGCGCAAGATCGAGCGAATTGAACAGCAGGTTGCCGATACCGGACTGCCGCACGATCATCTCGCTCGTCACCATAGTGATCAGCGCCAGCACAAGTCCTGTGCGGCAGCCGACCATGATTTCGGGCAGGGCCGCCGGCAGCACGATGCGCAGCAGCCGCTCGCGCCCCGACATGCCCATCGCGGCGCCCGACCAGAGCAGCTTCTCGCCGACCGCGCGCGCGCCCTGATAGGTGTGATAGATCAGCGGAAGCGATACGCCGAGAAAGATGACGAGCGTCTTGGATGCCTCTCCGATTCCGAGCCACAGCATGATGATCGGCATCAATGCGGCTTTCGGCACCGGATAGATCATCATGAAAAGCGGATTGAAGAACGCCGCGACCTTCCTGCTGCGCCCCATCATCAGCCCGATCGGCACGGCAAACAAAAAGCCCAGAGCAAACCCGACCACCATGCGGCGGATCGAGGAGAGAATGTCGTAGAGCGATTGTCGATCGGTCAGGATTGCAGGCAGATCGCGCAGCGTCTCCCAGGCGGTTGGCAGCGCTTCGAGCGCAATCAGGCGTGCGCCGATCTCCCACGCGACCAGCAGCGCAAAGCATGCGATCAGCGGCGGCACGCCGGGAATGGCGGTGAGATTTTTCATGCGTGCGCCTTCTTCGCTCTTCCCCCCGCGGGCGGAGCGAAGTCGGGGGGCGGGCGCGAAGCGATTGCCCGAGCAAGGGGGTGCTCCCGACCCCGGCTTGCCTCGCTGCGCGACGCGCACCGACCCTTCCTCCTGCCGCTGCGCGGGGGAAGGGAAAAAAGAGGCACGGCGACCCGACGCTCTAACTTCGCAACAGCACTCATCCTCACGCCGCCTCGTCCGCCGGATTCTCCATCATCTTCTCGATGTCGACGACGTAGTCCTGATACTTTCGGTTGACCAGAAGCTCGGCGCGGTGGCGCGGCCGTGGCAGGTCAATCGGAATGATCTCTTTAATCCGGCCGGGGGAGCGCGTCATCACCATCACGCGGTCAGACAGGAACACTGCCTCCTCCACGCTATGGGTAACGAACATCACGGTCTTGCGGTCGCGTTCCCAAATGTCGAGCAGGTCGTTCTGCAGACGCACCCGCGTATGCGCATCGAGCGCACCGAACGGCTCGTCCATCAGCAGAATTTTCGGCCGATAGGCGAGCGTGCGGCAGATCGCGACCCGCTGCTTCATGCCGCCCGATAATTCCTTTGGATAGAAATCGGCATAGCGGGTCAGGTTGACCATCGCGAGCAGTTCGCGCGCGCGCGCCTCGGCCGCCTTGCGGTTCTCACCCTGTTCGAGCACCCCGTACATCACGTTGCCCAGCACGGTCTTCCAGGGAAACAGCGCGAATTCCTGGAAGACCGGACCACGATCGGGTCCCGGCCCATCAACCGGCCGGTTGTCCACCAGGACATTGCCGGTCGAGGGCGGCACGAAGCCACCCACGATATAGAGCAGGGTCGATTTACCGCAGCCCGAGGGTCCAAGGATCGAGACGAATTCACCGTCTCCCACCTTCAGGTCGATATCCGCGATCGCGAGATGTGGCTGGTTGCGCTGGGTTTCGAAGGTTTTGGAAAGGCCTTCAATCGAAATCATCGTGCAGCCAATCGCCAATCATACCCATCATCCGTATCGTCGCGCTTGCCCAGAATCGGAACCCGGCGCCGGACAACCCGTTTCCAGCTTGCGCGAGGATGAGCGCAGATACGGAACGTTGCGTCACGCCGGCCCGAGGCGCGGGCACGATAGCTGGGCGTTCGATGGCCGGCAAGCACCGGACATGGGCGCGCGGTGGCGCGGCCTTGGGCACCGCGCGAGAGCCTGATTCATCCCGGACCGGAGCGGCCGACCTGCGGGCGGGCCGACACAATCGTCTCAGTAGGAGCGCGGCATGCCGAGCACATTCTGCCCGATATAAGCGAGGATCAGATTGGTCGAGATCGGCGCGATCAGCGAGATGCGCGCGTCGCGCCATTTCCGCTCGACATCGAATTCGCGCGCGGCGGCGAAGCCGCCATGGGTCTGCATGCAGGCTTCGGCCGCATGCCAGGCGGCTTCGCTGGCCAGCAGCTTCGCCATGTTGGCCTCTTCGCCACAAGGCTTGCCGGCCTCGAACAGCGCGCACCCGGCGCGGATCATCAGATCGGCCGCCTTCCATTCGGCGTAGCAGCGCGCGAGGGGAAACTGGATGCCCTGGTTCTGGCCGATCGGACGGCCAAATACCTCGCGCTCCCGGGAATAAGCCACCGCCTTGTTGATGAAGAAGCGGCAGTCCCCCGACGATTGCGAGGCCGCGACCAGGCGCTCGGAATTCATGCCGGTCAGGATATAGCGAAAGCCCTGCCCTTCCTCACCGATCAGGTTTTCCACCGGCACTTCGAGATTGTCGAAGAACAGCGCATTGGTCTGATGGTTGATCATGGTATCGATGCGCTGCATCGAAAGGCCCTTGCCGAGCGCGTCCTTCATGTCGACCAGCAGAACCGACAGACCTTCCGTGCGCTTCTTCACCTGCTCGACCGGCGTGGTACGCACCAGCAATGTCATGAGATCGGACTTGTGCGCACGCGAGGTCCAGATTTTCTGGCCGTTGACGATATAGCGATCGCCCTTTTTCTCGGCGCGGGTTTTGAGTTTCAGCGTATCGGACCCGGTTGTCGGCTCGGTGACACCGAAAGCCTGGAAGCGGATGATGCCCGCTGCAATGCCGGGCAAGTACTTGTTCTTTTGCGCCTCGCTGCCGTGCCTCAGCAGCATGCCCATCATGTACATCTGGGCGTGGCCGGCGCTCGCTTGGCAGCCATTGGCGTTGATCTCTTCAAGAATCGCGCAGCCCGCGCGCAGCGGCAATCCAGAACCACCATATTGTTCCGGGATCTGAGCGGCGAGATATCCGGCCGCGGTCAGCTCCTGGATGAATTCCTCCGCATAGTCGTCGTTATCTTCGAGCTTGCGCCAATATTCGCCGGGATACTTCCTGCAGATCGCGCGCACGCCCTCGCGGATCTCCGGATAGTCTTCGCCGAGCGGAACGGAAACCTTGAGCGCGTCCGCGTTTATGGCGTCCATTTGTTGTTCCTTCTTCTGTGCCGCTTACGCGCCGGCGTGCGGTGCGCCCTTTTGCGGAAATAGGATATCGTTGTCCGCGGCCAGGTCCGGCGGATTCTTGCGGAACGCCGGGCGCTCGCCGTCGAATTGCAGCGGTAGGCCGATCAGGTCGAATTTCCCGTCAGCGCTCGATTGCAATATGCCGATTGACTTCGTCTGCGCGTGGCTCATCACCTCATCGAGGGTCTGAAGCGCAGCGCACGGGACTGACGCTGCGGCGAGGCGATCGAGCCAGTGTTGCCGCGGGCGCGTGATGATCACTTCTGCGACGGCGGCATTGACGCGCTGGCGATTGCGGACACGGTTTGCGTTGGTGTCCATCCGCGGATCGTTCGGCCATTCCGGATGACCGAGCGCCGCCGCGAGGCGACGGAACAGATTGTCGTTGGCGGCGGCGATCACCACCCAGCCGTCGCTCGCCTGATAAGCCTTGTAGGGCGCCATCCCGCCATTCTCGGAACCGCCCGGCCCCGGAACCTGACCGGATGCGATGTAGCGCGCGATATGCATGCACATCCATGATAGTGCGGTTTCAAACAGCGAGGTATCGACCACGCAGCCGTCGCCAGTGTCCTTGCGGCGCAGAAGCGCTGTGAGAATCCCGATCACCGCCCACATGCCGGCGCCCTGATCGATGATCGAGGGGCCGGTGCGTACTGGCTCCTGGCCGGGATGGCCGGTGACGCTCATCAACCCGCCGAACGCCTGCAGCAGCGGGTCGTAACCGGGTGCATTCTTCATCGGACCGGACGATCCGAATGCGGTCATGTTGCAATAAATCAGCGCCGGCTTCCTCGCGCGAAGCGCTTCGGCATCAAGGCCATAGCGCTCGACAAGGCCGGGTCGCATGTTCTGCAACACGACATCGGCCCTGTCGACGATGTAGCGGCGAAGGGTTTCAACGGTCGCCGCGTCCTTCAGATCGGCCGCGACCGAATACTTGTTGCGGTTGATGGCCTGGAACGTGCTCGCCGCGCCATGCAGAAAGGGCGGGCCCCAATTGCGCGCATCGTCGCCACCGTCCGGATTCTCAATCTTCAGCACGGTCGCGCCCAACTCGGCGAGAATCATGCCGGCGATCGGTGCGGCAACGCTGTGGCCGAGTTCGACGACCACGATGTTTTCGAGCGGCAATTGCATCCGCGGCATCCCGTTATCAAGCGCGAGGTAGCGACGGAGAAGTTGCTATGTCAACGACGTGTTTTACAGGTCAACTTCTCGATCTTCGTGTCCGGAGAAGCGACCTGACCTCCGGCTTACAAGCCCGCCGGGGCAGGCAAACGGTTTGACCCACTGCCCTTGCGGCAGCCAAGATAGGAGCAACGGCAAAAGCCCGGCCGGATCAATTGGCTGCATCGGGAGGAACAATGATACGTCTTGCCTGTTTCGCGCTGGCAGCTTTGCTGGTCGCACCGTGCACGCCCGCCTTCGCGCAAGCCTATCCGTCCAGCCCGATCCGCATCCTGGTCGGCTTTGGCCCCGGCTCGACCGCCGACACTCTGGCGCGCCTCGTCGGCAAGCACATGGAGCAGACATTCGGCCAGCCGGTCGTGGTCGAGAACCGGCCCGGCAATTCCTCGATGATCGCGGCGGAAATGGTCGCGCGGTCGGCCCCGGACGGATACATGCTGTTCATGGGGACGATCGCGCAGACGCTCAATCCGGCGCAGACCAGGTCCGGCTTCGATCTGAGCAAGCAAATGGCGCCGGTCGCGCTGCTCGGCGTGGTGCCGAACATGCTGGTGGCACATCCGGACGTGCCAGCAAAAAGCGTCAAGGACCTGGTTGCGCTGGCGAAAGCCAAGCCGGACAGCCTGACCTTCGGCACATCGGGCGCGGGCACCGCGAGCCATCTCGCGGCTGAGCTGTTCAACCAGAAGGCCGGGACCAAGATCCTGGCCGCGCATTATCAGGGCGGCAGCAACCAGGCACTGACCGACCTGCTCGCCGGCCGCATCACGCTGATGTTCAACGTGGCCGCGACGCTCGCGCCGCATGTGAAGAACGACAAGCTGAAGGCGCTGGCGATCGCGCAGCCGAGGCGCGCCGGCATTATGCCGGAACTTCCGACCATGGACGAAGTCGGCATGCCCGGCTTCGACGTCGGCATCTGGATTGGACTTCTGGCGCCCGCCGGAACGCCCGCCGAGATTGTCGACAAGCTCGCGAAGGCGGCGAACGATGCCTTGAAGACAGACGCCGTCATAAAAGCCATGAAGACGCAGGGAATCGATGCGCTCGGCGGCACGCCGGAAGAATTCGGAGCATTCATCCGCGCGGATATCGACAAGTGGACCGCGCTGCTGGCGGCGATGAAGAAGGATTAAGCGATCGTCATTCCGGGACGGCCCGAAGGGCCGGGCCCAAAATCCATACTCCCGGTCGTGGTTATGGATTCCGGGCTCGCGGACTTCGTCCGCGCCCCGGAATGACGCTTCACTTCGTCCCGTACATCCGGTCGCCCACATCGCCGACGCCGGGCACGATATAGCCCGATGCGTCGAGGCCTTCGTCGATCGCCGCCGTCCAGATGTGGACGTCCGGATGATGCGCCTGCACCTTGTCGACGCCTTGCGGGGTCGCCAGAAGGCACACGATCCGCACCGCGCGCGCCCCCGCCTCCTTGAGGCGATCGACCGCGGCGACCGCGGAATTGCCGGTCGCGAGCATCGGATGCAGCACCAGCACCAGACGTTCGGCGATATCGTCTGGCGCCTTGAAGAAATATTCGACCGCGACCAGCGTCCGCGGATCTCGGTAGAGCCCGATATGAGCGACCCGTGCAGCCGGAACCAGTTCGAGCATGCCTTCGAGAAAGCCCATGCCGGCTCGCACGATCGGCGCCAGCACGAGCTTCTTGCCGGACAGGATCGGCGACTTCATCGGCGCGAACGGCGTCTCGATCTCGCTCATTTCGAGCGGCAGGTCGCGCGTGACCTCGTAGCAGAGCAGATTTCCGATCTCCCGGAACAGCTCGCGAAACGCTTTGGTCGAGCGGCTCTTGTCGCGCAGCAAAGTCAGTTTGTGCTGCACCAGCGGGTGATCGACGATGGTGACACCGCGCATGCGATCCTCAACAATGGCTAAAATACGGTCCCGTCACTGATAACACGGATCGGCGGTGCACCATTGGGACGCTTCGCGCCGGCGAGGCGGCGTCCCGCCGCCCAGGTACCGCCCTCGAGCACCGCGCCGAGCGGGAAGTCGGCGGCCTGAAGTCCGAGCGTCTCGCGCACCAGCGGTGCGATGCGATCGAGCAGCGCGACCGTCAGTGCGCGCCACTCCACCACCAGCGGCGCGCCGACTTCGTGTTCTTGCACGGCCGCCGCGGGTTCACGCAGCGCGATCACGCCGGCATCCAGAAACAACCCGCCATTGCGGTATTCCGCAAGGCCGGTGAGCCCGTCGAGATCGCTCACCCGCACGCCGCCGGCCTGCAGCGGCTCGACCAGCGAATAGGTCAGCCATTGCGACAGTTTGTGGAACGGGATCAGCCCGTTGGTCTCGTCGCTTCTCCTGATCGCCGGATGCCGCCAGGTGTCGCCAAGCGGGACGCCCTCAAGTGCAATGCGTCCCGGCCAGATCGGACCGAGACAATGGAGGACGGACCGCAGCGCCTCGGGTGCGGCCAGCGGCTGTCCGCTCGCGATCCCGGCCAGATGATCGAACAGGCCGCCAGGCCGGGCGCGGTCCCGCATCGCAAACACCGCAGGCTGGTCGAGCACAGCCCGGCCAAGCCACGCCAACAGCGCCGCCCGGCCGTCAAGCCCGGGCAGAGGATTGCGTTCGCTGGCCTGGAATCCACGCGCCAGATCGTCGCCGGTGAAGGCCGACAGCCGCCTCGCGTCGGCGCGTAGCGGATCGTCCGGATCGTCGGAGAAGGCGCCGGCCTCGAACATGCGCAGGCTCGCGATCGCAAGGCCCTCCGAACGCGCGACCTGCATTCCGGTGATGCCATCGCGGTAACGCCAGTCCGGCCCGGCGCCGGCATCGAGCAGAACCGACACGATGGCAAGGTCGAAGGCCGCGCGCGCTTTTGCTGCAGGATCGCTCCATTGGCGTTGCGCTGCGATGTCCGGCCAGAGATCGGCCCCGGCGATCCGGAAGTGCCGCCAGCGGGCATGCAGGGGCACTGCGAGCGAGGGATAATTTTCGCGGATCACCTGCGCGACGAAGGCGGCGGCGTCGCCCAGCCTGTCGAGATGGAGGGTGAAATGCGCGAGGTGGCCCTGCTCCGCCGCCGCCAGCATCTCATGGCTGCGCTCGCGAACGGCAGCGGCTGAGAGAAGGGAGTCGTGTGCCGCGGGAGGCATCAAAACTCTTGCAGATTGCGGCCGACAGTCGCCTTCAACTCTTCCTCGGTCGGCGCGCCCTCCGGCGTGAAATAGCCGGCCGCCTTCTTCGCTTCCATCTCGACCCTGGCATCTTCGGGGATCATCTCCTCCGGAATCGGAACACGCTCGACGATGTCGATGGCCGAGGCGGTGACCGCATCGTATTTCATATTCGACATCGACACGAAGCGGTCGATCTTCGTAATGCCGAGCCAGTGCAGCACGTCCGGCATCAACTGCTGGAAGCGCGCATCCTGCACGCCGGCGACGCATTCGGTGCGCTCGAAATACGTCGCGGCCTGGTCGCCGCCGGGCTGGCGCTTGCGCGCGTTGTAGACGAGGAATTTCGTCACCTCGCCGAGCGCGCGGCCTTCCTTGCGGTTATAGACGATGAGGCCGACGCCGCCCTGCTGCGCCTGCCGGATGCATTCGGCGATGCCGTGGATGAGATAGGGCCGGCAGGTGCAGATGTCGGAACCGAACACGTCCGATCCGTTGCATTCGTCATGCACGCGGCAGGCAAGCTTCTTCTTGGGATCGGCCAGCGCCGCCGGATCGCCAAAAATATAGAGCGTGAGGCCGCCGATCGGCGGCAGGAACACCGAGAGGTCCGGCCGCGTCACCAGATCCGGATACATGCCGCCGGTCTGCTCGAACAAGGTTCGGCGCAGCTTGTCTTCCGTGACGCCAAAGCGCGCCGCGATACCGGGTAGATACCAGACCGGGTCGATTGCAGCTTTGGTCACGGCTACATCGCGTGCGTTATGGACCACCTCGCCATCGGCGTTGATGAATCCGGCCTCGAAGAAACGGTCGAGTTCGGGCAGCGTCAGCCGCGCCTTGGTGATGGCGATGGTCGGACGGATATCGACTCCCTCCGCGATCTCCTTGCGGAAATCTTCCGCTACGCGATGACCCCAGGGGTCCAGCGATACAATGCGCGCAGGATCGGCCCATTGCGGAAACGGGCCGATCTCGACCACCGGCGTGGTGTCGGAGAGGTCCGGCCGTACGATCGGATTGAGCGCACCGGATGACACGGCGAGCGCGCGATATAACGCATAGGAGCCGCCATGTGCGCCGATGGCGTTCCGGTCAGACCCAGCATTGACGGTGCCGATCACAGGCCCGCGCTCGCGGGCGGTCGGTGCACCCCAGCGGATAGGAAAGCGACTCGGCGTCCTGTGGCCAGGATGCGATGTGAGACGGATGTGACCGTCCCGGTTCGTGGACATGCGCTTGCCCCACAAAAAGCAAAAAGCCCTCTTCCGGCAATACCGGGGGGAGTGGCTCTCGTATTAGATAATGATGAAGGGTTGTTGTTCAAGTCGGGCAAAAACCACCGATCTAGGTGTCGCGCGAGCGATGGCCCCTGTGTCCCTACAATCCGACCGTCGTTATCGGTTGCGGGCTTGCCCGCCTTCGGCCTGCGCCACGGAATGGCTGGACGATTTGATAAGATCCGCGGCCCGCTCCGCGATCATGATGACCGCGGCATTGATGTT
>Ga0182742_1002632_pt1 | contig 19466 bp, 18 predicted proteins | sample eDN5th37CBELigMG_FD_128880 | JGI IMG/M metagenome (GOLD analysis project Ga0182742, IMG submission 128880) | Enriched Miracle-Growth compost microbial communities from Emeryville, California, USA - eDNA 5th pass 37_C BE-Lig MG (version 2)... ... | reverse complement strand
TCATCTACCACAATATTTGTACCAAAGTATTTCTTGTTTAACTCATAGTACATTTCAGTAAACAGATCTGGTGTTAATGCTACTCCCTCTTGGGCTTTCATGTGAATCATATGTTCAAATTCTGCGAACATCGTCTGACGGAATACAGTTCCTCTAAAGCCTTCAAGCTGATGATTTAAAAGATATAATCTCTTTTGGTCATCGTCAATCGTTTTTAATAAGTAATCTCCTAACAGTGCCTCATTACAAGTAGACGCAACCTCTGCTACAAAGATCGAATAATTACCATATGTGTATGGTTGATTGTTTCTTGTGTAGTAACTGTGTACCGAGTGACCAAATTCATGAGCTAACGTGAACAGATTATTCACATTGTCCTGCCAGTTCATAAGGATATATGGATTTGTACCATATGCACCAGATGAATACGCTCCGCTTCGCTTTCCTTTGTTTTCTTGAACATCAACCCATCGATTATCAAAGCCCTCTTTTAGAACATTAATATAATCCTCACCTAGTGGAGCAAGCCCTTTAAGGATATAATCCTTTGCTTCCTCATAAGAAACTTCCATTTTTACGTCTTTGACTAATGGTGTGTAGAGGTCATACATATGCAACTCATCTACCCCTAACGCTTTTTTACGTAAGTCAACGTACCTATGTAAAAGAGGCAGATTTTCATTAATGGTATTTACTAGATTATCATATACCGTTTCTGGAATATTATTGCTGCTTAGGGCTGCTTCGCGGGCTGATTTATAATTACGAATTCGGGCATTAAAATTATCCTTCTTTACAGTACCACTTAATGTGCTACCAAAGGTATTTTTAAATTTACCGTACGTATCATATACCGCTTTAAAAGCTTCTTCTCTCACACGTGGGTCTGAGCTTTCCAGGAATCGAATATAACGACCATGTGTGATTTCTACCTCTTCACCGTTCTCATCTTTAATAGTCGGGAACGTTAGGTCAGCATTATTTAGCATCCCAAATGTGTTGCTTGAAGAATCCATTACTTCATAAGCTTGTGCAAGCAAGGCTTCTTCTTTTGCAGATAATACATGTGGTCGTTCACGATTAATATCATTTAATGCATGCTCGTATACCTTCAACTCTTCTTTTTCCGCTAAAAAGGATTTTATTTTATCTTCATCGACTGATAATATTTCCGGCACGATAAATGCGAGCGCACTTCCTACCTGTGTATACAAATTAGTTGCACGATCATATAAACCTTGATAAAACGAATTTGATGTATCTTGGTCATTACGCATATGTGCATATGTATAGAGTTTTCCCATTCGTAAGGAAATTGCATCTTGATAAGCTAAGGCTTCATACAGCTGATCCGCAGATTCGCCGAGTTTTCCTTGGAATGCTTCAATTCCAGGGATCATCTCTTTTATTTCTTGAAATTCTTTTTCCCAATCTACGTCAGATGCAAAAATATCTTCTAATCTCCAAGTATCCTGTTCAGCAATCTCATTACGATTCGGGAGCTTCTTTACAGTTGATTGTTCAGCCATTTTATAAACCTCCTAATTCCTATTCTTTAAAATGTATTCGATATCCTATTGACTATCTCCTTTTTTATTAGAAAAAGTTTAAGTTTTTTGAATTCAGTCATCCACCAATATTAGGTTTTACCATTCCAACTTCTTCATTCTGTCCAACACTTTCCAATCTTTTGGTAAGGGCTACATCCATATTATAGGCTTCCTCCAAATTAACGGGTATTTGGAATTCTCTTACTTTTTGATATTTTGTCTGTGTAAGTTTTTTTAGTTGCCCTGCTTTCACAAGCAAATCCAGGTATTCCTCCACAGCAAGAGAATATTGGGTATGAAAAATCAATGGTAGATGTCTGATTGTAATGTTATTTGAAGCAATTTGCTTCGATATCACCTCCATTGCCTTTGAAAAAAAGAATGTATCCCCTACTTGCAGTGGAAGCAATAAATCTAACACCGTCCACATTTGCCATATCATTGGTGGTGTATGGAACCAGTAGGCAGAGCGGACAGGCAAACCAGCTTCAGCTGGCAGGTGGGCTGGAGGTATTCGGTTTTGATAGAGAGATGATAATAATGATGCGATTTGATTAGATGAATAAACAGAGTAGCTTGCTCTCCATTTATACTTTTTTCTTACCCACAAACTTTGATAGGTAAACGTTGGTTGGTTGGGGGCTAGTAATTTTGGAAAGGTATGCACATTTTCTTTATGGAATTGAATGGTACAAAAGGTTTCACTAGTTGTAAAAGGTTGAAGGTTTGAGAGTTTTACAAAGGTAGAGGTATCTGGGCAATAATAAAGTATGCTAGGTTGGAATGGTTGATTGAAAGAGGTTGCAAAAAGCCATTGAAATGGTGAGAGTCGAACTGAGTAGGTTGACTGTCGTTTAAACCATTTTGCTCCTAAGATCCAAATTGGTACAATACCTTTGTTCCTATAAGAGTCTGATCTTTTCTTAAACAAAGGGTAATCAATTTGGGAGCACTGGTACTCGATTGCATACTGTTTGTCTTCTGTGGTCACTAAAAGGTCAGGGCGTTGCGAGATTTCATCTAAATAAGGCTCTAACTGGACCTTATAGCCTTGTCCTTGAATCCAACAATAGAGCTGTCGTTTGCCTTCGAGATGGTACTCAGATTCCGGCTCAGTTTTAACACTGCATTCTGCTCCTCTTAGATGTGCGAAATGATGTGTTTTCTTCATTCCCGCTTTTAACTGAACCTTACTTTGACATGCCGGACAAAGAAAGCTTTCATTGCTACGAAGTTCAAGTAAATCAGAGCGCTTCCATTTTTCCACTAACGAAATATATTCACCATTTTCACGTAACGCAACAAACACTCACGTCATCTCCTTACTTCTAATTTACTGCTACTTAAAAATAGCACAGATAACCGTGCATGTACAATTACAAAATTTCGAATTTTTCACACAAAAAAGCCGATTCCAAAAAATGAAATCGACTTTTACTTATAGTGAGAAGTATTTAACCATCTCAGTTAATGCATTCTCATTAATTATCTTTTTACCATACTCTTCAATTCTATGAACAGAAAGTGCTGACTCATTCCCATACTCTAAGACTATGCTGAGCATATTCTCGAGTTCATCCTCTGTATAGAGTTCCTCATTAAATTCAATAAATAAATAGTACTTATTTTCAAACGAGTACAAGGAATTATTCAATCCATTTAGTTGAATCCGGTGTGCAAGAGAAATAACATCTTCAAAATCATTAAATCGAATTAGAAATTGGAAGTTTTCTTCCTCAAATTCCTCGACAAAATCATTTTCCTCATACTTAGAATGAAATTGCTGATCAAGTAAAGATTCAATCTTTTCGTCTACTGGAATCTTATCGTCACCAACAGGAAGTTCATATTTATTCCCATCTTTTGATAGCTGTGCGCGTGTTACAAGTACCTCTAACCCTTTTTCTAACGCCTGGACTTGGATCCATAGTGGACCATCAATCGTGAATTCTTCTTCTTGATGAATTTCATCCATCATTTCCCAGAAGAGCTCTTCGCTTCGTTCCCGGTTATACCATATTTCTTCACGTTCAAATCCGCGTTGCTCTATGTCATTATATGAAATGTAGAATTTAACAGTATGTTCGTTTATTCTTTCGATTTCCATTACAGAACCTCTCCCTTCTTGCTCAGATTTTGAAGGGACGTTATACCCCCGAGCCAGATGCTCTTTAAATGTGAGTTCAAAAGGAGGATGAAAAGGACCGAGAAGTTCGAGGCGGCGCATCTTTGAGTACCGGAACGTATGCAACTAATACGTGAGGAACAAAAAAAGCAAGCCAACGAAGAAATTCGATGTGTCATTTTCACCTGACTTTTTGAACAACCACTTTTATTCACTTTTCCCATTATGGCTGTAGAATAACCTATCTTAAAGAAAAAAGTCTATATCTTGTACTTTATTTTATGTTAAAAGATATGAGAATGGAAATAAAAAAGAGTAATTTGTAAAAAACAGTGATTTTGCCCGGTTTTCATTCAAATTTATTTTGAATGCGGTTAAGTTTTTCGGGATGTTACTGTTTTACGTACCATTATAATACGAAACACAAAAGAAAACGAGAAATATGTCCTAATAAATTTTAGAAAAGTACAAGGCGAGCAGCATTTGAATAGTGATGGCAGAAGGTGTTATTTATCTGCCGAAGCAACTGGCTTAGACCAAAGAGCCGAATGGCGCCTGTAGCTAGAAAAAAATAAAAAAACTTCTACAGGAGTAGAAGTTTCTTGTTGTTAGTTTACTAAGCGTTGTGCTTCTTTTAATTGGAAGGTACGAACTTTTCTTGGTAAAAATCTGCGAATTTCGTCCTCATTGTATCCAACCTGAAGTCTCTTCTCATCGATGATAATTGGTCGGCGAAGAAGACCAGGGTTTTCTTGAATTAATTTATATAAATCTTGAAGAGGCATTGTCTCAAGATTTACATTTAATTTTTGGAATACTTTAGAACGAGTTGAGATGATCTCATCTGTTCCATCTTCCGTCATACGTAAAATTTCTTTAATCTCTTCGATTGAAAGAGAATCAGAAATAATGTTTCTTTCTTGATATGGAATTTGATTTTCCTCTAACCATGACTTCGCTTTACGGCATGAAGTACAGCTTGGAGAAGTATAAAGAGTAACCATTAACTTATCACTCCCTTAAAAAGTAGATTATTACTTAACAATCAGCATGATTGGTCATGGAGTTTATGCTAAATTAAAATTAATTTAATTAAGTAATTTCTTTAATTATTATACCTTAAATTTTCTGAGAAAGATAGACAATTTTAAAGAAAACTTTTGCTTAATTAACATGTTGATTCACAGTCGTTTCTCTAATAAAGGCAATTGGAAATACAGCCCCAATTGCTTAATAGTTTACACATCTCTTAGGATATCACGATTATCATTCTTATTGTTAAATGATAATACTTCATTAACATCTTGGTAGGAATCTCCATAAAATTCTTTATCTTTGTACGTGTGAATCTCATCGTACGTTTTTCTCATCGCTTTGTAAATAAGTTCTTCCGACTCGTTAGTTGGAGACCAGTATAGTATTTCCATTTGATTAGACTCATTTGTTGCTAACGATTTACGTTCATAACCAATTGAAGTTGCGTGTTCGAAACCTTCTCTCTTATAGAACTTTAACCTTTTTTCAGTATCTGAGTCTTCATAGTTCACGGGTTCGACCTCTAGAATAATGGGTTTTCCTTTTTTCTTTAATTTTTCAAGAAGTTTATGGCCAAGCCCTTGTCCACGCGATTCTTTTGAAACGAAGAGATAGTCGATAAAAATAAAATGATCAAGTTCAACATACATGAGGACATGATAGGGTCCTTCATCTTTATGATAAATATCTCCTTTTTCTTTCAAGAGGGTTTCCATATGCTCTTTTGACTTCATTTCTTCAATTGGAAAATATTGATTTAGTTTCTCATACCAGTTCATACATCTGCTCCTTGTACTTTGATAGGACTTTCTTAGTGTATGCAATGTTTTTGTTTTGTTTCTAAATTTAGATATTCCCTCTTTCTTTAAAACTAAACTTGGAATAGAATAGAAGTAAAGAAGCGTTTTCATTAAGGGGGATATTCATGGCAAGCTACATAATGGATTTAGGTCTAATTGCTATTTTAGTCATTGGTATTACTGCTTTGATGGGTGTTATCGCAAATGGCGTTGGGGAAAATGTTTTTGGAGGTAAATCCGGCTCTAATATAGTAACACGTGATCTAAATGTAAAAGCTGGTTGGAAAAACGTTGGTGGACGGAAAAAATAAATATGATAAGCTGGCACATTGAGTCGTGCCAGCTTTTTTATGGCGTATAATCTACACCTTTTGTGTAGCTATTCCCAGCGTTCCATAGTAGGAATTCATGAATACCTTGGTCTTGCAATCCTTTTATTTGGGCTTCAATTTCATCTTTTCCATAAACAGTATAATTACCTTTTCCAAGCCAGCTTGCTGTGAAATCTTGGAGCCAAGGTCTTGAAACAGGTCTATTTTTAATTTGATTTAGCTTATGATTTTCAACTTTTGCATATTCAGATACCAATCGATACGGCTCTAAGTCTGGGCGGGGAAGTCCAAAATAAGACGTCCAATGACTCGGGTAAATCATGGATGAGATGACATCAACATGCTCAGATATTTTCGAAAAATTTTGACCAATACCTGGTGCTTCAGGTAATGTTGCGGTGTACCCAAAAATATCTACAGAAACCTTCACATTATATGGCTCTAATTTTTCTTTTGCATATGCCACAAAATCGGTAACAGCGGCGACTCTTTTTTGTACATTATCAAGCTCCACTTTTTCATATTCACCCATACTATAGGTTAAAGAACTATCTCGTCTTTCAAACCCTTCAGGAAAGCGAACATAATCAAATTGTATCTCTTGAAATCCAAGCTTTGCTGCTTCAATTGCGATTCCTACATTATGATCCCAAACTTCTTTTAAAAATGGATTTACAAAAGCTTCTCCGCGCCCATTTTTCCATACTTTATCCCCATCTTTAAACGATAATTCTGGACGTTGCTGTGCTAATACAGAGTCCTTAAATACAACAACCCTTGCGATTGGGTAAATCTGCTTTTCTTCTAGTTTTTTAAGCATTGCTGTTGGGTCTTTGATATAATCCTTACTAATATTCTGATGTTTTGAGCCTTTTGGTGGTACGTAGGTTAAATATCCAAAGTCGTCTTTAACATCAATAACCATAGCATTAAGGTCCGTATTCTCGATTAATTGGACAAGTTGTGAAAAACGATCACCACCGGCAGAATGGGCTGTTACGTATACCCCTCTTATGGCATCAGGATATTCAAATTGAAAGCCAGAATTAAATTCAAAACGCGAAACTAACTCAGGTAATTCCTTTTTTGGCATAACCAATTTACTCGTTGGATGTGAGTCCATAGCAAAATTTTTATTTTCTGCAGAGCTTGTTTGAGTAACAAAGAAAGTACCGAATACAACGATAATCATTGCCCCAACTAAAGATATAATCTTTTTCATCAAAGCTTCCTCCTTCCTTCCAATCTTCTATAGTCATTTTAAATGAACTTTCCAGAAAATAATACAAATTTAGACAAAATTCTTAGTGAATAAGGTATTTATTCAATTGTATGAGCAGTTTTGTCTATATATTTTAGTGTTCTTATAAACCTTACTGATATTAGTGGTAAATCTGCTCAAACAAAAAAATGGCCCTTCTATTAGGCCATTTAACTGTAATGCGATTTATATTCTTGAAATTCTTTTTCCGAGCAAGAAACGAGATGCCCGGGGCGAATCTCACGTAGTTTGACTTCTTCATTATCTGAGTATCCATGTTCTTTCGGATCATATATAATTCTTTTTCGATTGCGTTCATAGTTCGGATCTGGCAATGGAATTGCTGATAACAAAGATTTTGTGTAGGGATGAATAGGGTTTGAATAGAGATCGTTAGCATCGGCAAGTTCCACAATTTTTCCGAAGTACATAACACCAATTCTGTCACTGATATATTTTACCATTGACAAATCATGGGCAATAAATAAGTAAGTCAAGCCTTTCTCTTCTTGAAGTTTTTTCATTAAGTTTACAACTTGAGCTTGAATGGAAACATCTAATGCAGAAATCGGTTCATCAGCAATAATAAAATCTGGCTTTACCGCAAGGGCACGCGCAATACCAATCCGTTGGCGTTGTCCTCCAGAGAATTCATGTGGATATCGATTCGCATGCTCACGGTTTAGCCCTACTGTTTCAAGTAACGTATAAACCTGTTCCATACGTTCGGCATTATTTTTTGCGAGCCCATGAATATCGATTCCTTCTGCGATGATATCCGCTACGGTCATTCTTGGATTTAGTGAAGCATATGGATCTTGAAAAATCATTTGCATTTTTCGGTTAAACTTTTTCAATTCTTTACGCGATTTTCTTCCATGAACATTCTCTCCATTGAAAAGGACCTCTCCACCCGTGGCATTGTATAACCGTATAATGGTCCTTCCTGTGGTAGATTTACCACATCCAGACTCTCCAACCAGGCCAAGTGTTTCACCTTTGTAAATATCAAAGGTAATCCCATCAACAGCTTTCACCATATTTGGTTTATCAATATTAAAATATTGCTTTAAGTTTTTAATTTCTACCAATTTTTGTTTTTCAGCCATTTCATTCATCATCCTTTCCTAAGCTTATCGGATGAGAAATTTTTCATACGACGCTTGACTGCTTCAGGTGGTTCCACTTTAGGAGCATCAGGGTGTAGAAGCCAAGTCGCTGCATAATGTGTCTCAGAAATTTTAAACATTGGTGGTTCCTTTTCAAAGTCAATTTTCATTGCATAACGATTTCTTGGAGCAAATGCATCCCCTTTTGGAGGATTTGTAAGGTCAGGTGGTGAACCGGGAATTGCCATAAGCTCTGTTTTTTCATCACTATCTAAGCTTGGCATTGACGATAATAATCCCCAAGTATAAGGATGCTTAGGATTATAGAAAATTTCATCCACTGTACCAGTCTCAACGATTTTCCCAGCATACATTACCGCTACCCGATCGGCTACATTCGCAACCACACCTAAATCATGAGTGATAAAAATAATGGATGTTTCCATTTTTTTTTGGAGGTCCTTCATTAATTCTAAAATCTGCGCTTGTATCGTAACATCTAATGCTGTGGTAGGTTCGTCTGCAATCAATAATTTCGGATTTGAGGCTAACGCAATGGCAATCATCGCACGTTGCCTCATACCCCCACTAAATTCATGTGGATATTGATTGACTCTCTTCTCTGGGCTAGGGATTCCAACAAGACGAAGGAGTTCGATTGCACGGTCCTTTGCATTTCCCTTTGACATATTTTGATGTTTAATTAAAACCTCAATAATTTGCATACCAACCTTCATCGTTGGGTTAAGGGAGGTCATTGGGTCCTGAAAGATCATTCCGATATCCTTCCCACGAATCTTCTCCATTTCCTTGTTGGTTTTTGGAACAAGATCTTCACCATCAAAAAGAATTTGACCATTACTAATTTTTCCAGGTGGCATTGGAATAAGCTTCATGATTGTTTGTGAGGTTACACTTTTCCCTGACCCTGATTCGCCGACAATCGCAAGTGTTTCACCTTTATATAAATCAAAATTCACACCGCGAACCGCCTTTACTTCACCAGCATAGGTTTGAAAAGAGACTTCTAGGTCTTTTACTTCCAATAACTTTTCCATTTACTCACTCCCTTACTTGCGCAGCCTTGGGTCTAATGCGTCACGCATTCCATCTCCAATTACGTTAAAAGCAAAGATTGTGATACAGATTAAGGTAGCAGGGAAAAACAAGCGCCATGGATAATATTCAAATGCAGGTAGTCCCTCAGAGGCCATCGTTCCCCAGCTGGCAAGTGGAACTTGAACACCTAATCCAAGATAACTTAGAAAAGATTCAGTGAAAATGGCATTTGGGATTGTTAGCGTCATTGTTACCAAAATGGGGCCCATTGAATTAGGTATCAAATGTTTGAACATTATTCTTTTAACATCCGCTCCAAGCGTTTGTGCGGCAAGTACATATTCCTGATATTTTAATTGTAGAACTTGTCCCCTTACAATTCTTGCCATATTGATCCATCCAGTAATCGTCATTGCTAGTATCATTGTTCCTAACCCTTGCTCGAGAATAACCATAAGTAAAATAACTAAAAGCAAATATGGGACGCCGTATAGAATGTCAGCGACTCTCATCATGAATTCATCCACTTTACCGCCCATGTAACCTGATATGCCACCCCATAAAACACCAATCACAAGATCAATTATTGCAGCTGCTAGTCCTATAAATAAAGAGATTCTCGCACCTTCCCATGTCCTTGTGAACACATCTCTACCCAATTCATCTGTTCCAAACCAATGCACACTAGATGGTGCTTCATTCGCATGGGCAAGGTCTGTTGTCCGATAATCAAACTCAGTCATCATTGGCCCAAAAATCGCCATGAATAATAGTAGGACTAAGAGAACTATACCTACTATGGACAATTTATTTTTTTTGAATCTAGAGGTGACATCCTTCCAAAACGATAAACTTGGTTTTGAAATTTTTTCAGCCTCATTCTCATTTAATGTTGCTGGTGCAAACATTTCCTTTGGAATATTCTGCATAAGTTACTCTCCTTTCTTCGCACCAGATAGCTTAATGCGAGGATCAATAAATCCGTACAAAATATCAACAAGGAGAACAGAAATTAAGAGTAAGATACTATAAAAAACAGTAACTCCCATAATCACGGTGTAGTCGCGATTGGTTATACTCGTTACAAATTCGTCCCCTAATCCAGGTATTCCAAAGATTTTTTCGATAACAAAACTACCAGTTAAGATACCAGCAGTTAATGGCCCCATATAAGATACAACAGGCAACATTGCATTACGTATCGTATGCTTCATGGTGATTGTACCTTTCTTTAATCCTTTTGCTCGAGCTGTCTTTATGTAATCGTTACTTAGTACCTCAAGCATACTTGAACGTGTTAATCTGGCTATAAAGGCCATTGGTGAGGATGATAATGCAATTGCAGGTAATATAGTATGCATAAATGATTCCCACCTCGCAACTGGAAACAGGTCTAGCTTAATGGCGAATATATATTGTAAAACCGTAGCTAAAATAAAGCTTGGAACGGATATACCAAAAACCGCAATTATCATCGCAGAATAGTCTTGCCATTTGTTATGATAAAGTGCAGCAATCACACCTAGTACAACACCGAAAGCAATCGCAATAAGAATAGCCTCGATCCCTAAAAAGAGAGAAATTGGAAATCCATTATTAATGATTTCATTAACGGTCATTGCTTTATATTTAAAGGATGGGCCAAAATCCCATCTTGCCACATCATATAAATAGTCAAAATACTGCTTATACAATGGCTGATCTAAGCCGTAATGGGCATTAAGAGCTGCTTCAATCTCTGGAGGGACATCCTTCTCTTTCGTAAATGGACCTCCCGGAGCTGCTTGCATTAAGAAAAATGTGGCGGTAACAATCAAGATAAGCGAAACGATCATATAGATTAATCTCTTAATTATATATTTTGCCACTTCGTACACCTCCCATTGCAATCACATATGGTTTTCAAAAAGTAAGGTATATAGGCCAACTATATACCTTACTCTTTTGTTCTTATTGGTGATTTCCTAGTTTGCGATTACTCAAAATACGCCCATTTGTATTGAACATCTCCTAATGGAGAAATAACGACTCCTTTTAGGTTGTCATTTTGAACCCAGTTGTTTGTATAAAAGTATACTGGTGCAATTGGCATTTCATCGATTACCAATTGTTCAGCATCTTTTAATAGCCCAAGTCGCTTTTCTTTATCGGTTTCTTTTGCAGCTTGTGCTAAAAGATTATTAAATGTTTCATTTGTCCAGCCGGTATCATTATTTCCTTTTGGGACTGTAAAGATTTCAAGGAAGTTCACAGGATCGTTGAAATCAGCTAACCAACCAGCACGACCAATTTGGAAATTTCCTTGATCAATATTATCAAGATACACGTTCCATTCAGCATTATTAAGAGTGACTTCAATCCCCAAAGCCTTTCTCCACATATCTTGAATCGCTTGGGCAACCTTTTGATGGCCTTCTGAGGTATTATAGGATAAAGCAATCTCTGGAAGTTCAGAAACGTCTGATAACCCAAGTTCATCTAAAGCTTTTTGTAAATGTTCCTTTGCAGCATCCACATCATTATCTTTAAAATAGCCCTTCTCATTTTCCTTTAATATTGCAGACGGAACGAGGGCCATTGCTGGAATTTGTCCACCCTGCGTGACATTTTCAACTATTGCTTTTCGATTGATTGAATAACTAAGAGCTTTTCGAAGATTTTCATTTTGAAACGGCTCTTTATTAATATTAAATTTAAACCAATACGTACCCGCAATCGGGCTCTTTTGTAAAGTGCCTTCTTTATCTAAAGTTGGAATTACATCTGTAGGTAATGATGATGTAGGTGCACCAGCCCAATCAAGCTCACCCTTTTTGAAGCTTTGGTATTCAGTATTCGGATCGTTAATCATATCCATTGTGATTTTTTCGAGCTTCACTGAATCTGCATCCCAATAATCTTTGTTCTTTTCAAGAGTGATAGTCGATGATTTATCCGTTATGACAAAAGGTCCATTTGAGACATAGGATTCATCCACTCGATTTGCCCAATCTTGATTATCCTTCGCAATTTTACTATTAACAGGGTAATACGTATAAAAAGCTGTTAATTCTAAGAAGTAAGCTGTCGGGTTCGTTAGTTTTACTTCAAGAGTTTTATCATCAATCGCTTTTATGCCCACATTCTCCATTTTCTCAATTGAGATATCTGGTGTATCGTACGCCTCCTTTGCGCCTTCAATATAATTGTATATTTGTGACGCATAGTCTGATTGATTTGCAGGGACCAATACCCACTTCCAAGCATATTCAAAATCGTGAGCGGTAACAGGATCACCATTCGACCATTTGGCATCCCGGATTGTGAAAGTATAGGTTTTTCCATCATCTGACACATTAATCTTTTCCGCCATTGCTTCTTCGGCTTCTCCATTTTTATTGATGCGAGTTAAACCTTCAAAAGCATGATTGAGAACTACCCCCGAAGTGGAGTCAGTTGCCAGACCTGGGTGTAAAGTAGGTGGTTCAGAACTTATATTGATTCGTAGTTCTTGCTTTGGCCCTTCCCCCTCTGCTCCTCCTCCTTTTTCATTTCCATTATCAAATGTGCCACAGGCTGATAAAATAAGAATACTCGCAAAAAGTATGCTTAATAGCCACGATATTTTTTTCAAATAGATGACCTCCTAATATGTAATTTCCTTTTTTTGTTTCAAAAGATATACGCTACTTATGTTGTTTCAAAACGTACTATCTTATGCGCAAATGGGCCTTAAGTTTTTAGCTAGAATACTTGCATTTCATGAAGAAAAGATTATAATAAAAATAATATTAATATCGGGCTATGAAGAAGAGTAGTACATATGTGGACATTAATTAAGAGGTCATTACCTCTTTCAGAGAGTCTGTGGTTGGTGTGAACAGATATTGGAGCATATGGAATGGACTTTGAGCATCTTTGCTGAAAATTGAAGTAGGCTAAGACGCATTCCTTACGTTACAAGGAAACGAGAGATTTTACCTATATGGGTAAAATAACTAGGGTGGCAACGCGGAAACCATTCGTCCCTAACATTAATTTGTTAGGGACGAATGGTTTTTTATTTTGCCCAACTCTACTCTAAGCTTTATACCAGTCACTTAAAGGAGAGAAACAACATGCAAACTATTTTTTCAGGTATTCAACCGAGCGGTTCTGTAACATTAGGTAACTACATTGGGGCAATGAAACAATTTATTGAATTGCAAAATGAATACAATTGCTTCTATTGTATTGTTGACCAACATGCAATTACTGTTCCACAGGATGCTCAAGAATTACGTAAGAACATTAAGAGCTTAGCAGCACTTTATATCGCAATTGGACTTGATCCAGAAAAAGCTACTTTATTCATTCAGTCAGAGGTTCCAGCACATGCTCAAGCTGGTTGGATGTTACAATGTGTTTCCTATATAGGTGAACTCGAAAGAATGACTCAATTTAAAGATAAGTCCCAAGGAAAAGAAGCTGTTGTGGCTGGTTTATTAACATATCCACCGTTAATGGCTGGAGACATTCTTCTTTATAATACAGACCTCGTTCCAGTAGGTGAAGACCAAAAGCAACATATTGAACTCACAAGAGACCTTGCGGAAAGATTCAACAAAAAATATCGTGAAATCTTTACAATACCTGAACCAAGAATTCCAAAAGAAGGCGCAAGAATTATGTCCTTACAGGATCCTACAAAGAAAATGAGTAAATCTGATCCAAATCCAAAAGCATATATTGCTTTACTTGATGACCCAAAACAAATTGAAAAGAAAATCAAGAGTGCAGTAACAGATTCAGAGGGTATTGTAAAATTTGATAAGGAAAATAAACCCGGTATTTCTAATTTGCTTACCATCTATTCAAATTTCAGCAATAAAACCATTGAGGAAATCGAAGCATTATATGAAGGAAAAGGTTATGGGGATTTCAAAGCAGACCTTGCGGAAGTCGTATTAAGCGAGATTCGCCCAATACAAGAAAGATACCACGAAATTTTTAACTCACCAAAATTGGACGAAATCCTTGATGCTGGTGCTGAAAAGGCCAATAGAGTTGCGAGTAAAACCGTAAAAAAAATGGAAAATGCCATGGGACTTGGTAGAAAGAGAAAATAATTCAGCAGAATTTCAAGTCTTAGCTAACGACCATAAAGTTGATGTAATGTCCATAAATCTAGATTATCGGCTATAAACTTTTTTTTACGGCCATTAAATTTATTTATCGGCCATAACTTCAAACTTGATGATATCTGAATCAAAAAGAAAAAAGGATTTGTTTTAAAAACAAATCCTTTTTCTTTTACACTTTTGATTCATGTTCTATTTCCCAAAGTTTTTCAAAAAATGGTTGACCTTTAATCAAATTTTCACATAGTTGTACATGTTTGCTTGTCCAACCGTTTCTCGTTTCTTCATAGAGGTTTTGCCAAACTTCTTCAAATTGCATTTCTTGAATTTCGTGGTATTTCGAAGGATTCCACTCCGTATACCAATACCTTATCTCTGCCACATTTTTCGTTGATGCTAATTGATCTAACGCCATAAATAATAGCTGCTTTAACTGTCTTTCCTTTCGGGTCAAGCCTGCCATTTCAATTGGCGATGGAGATAAAATGTGATGTTCCTTATCCTTTATGATATCCTTATTATCAAAGGTATAAGGAATCGCTTCATGGCCATTCACCATCTCATAAACGAGTTGTTCTTGTCGAGGAATTAATCGACTTTTTCGAATTGGGATATTATAACCTATTGTGTCTACTGCAATAATCCCTTGACCATCTGTTACAACGAAGCAATAATCTTGCTGAATTCGTTCATGATTTTTACGAACATACGCTTTTTGGTAAACATCCATGAGTAGTTGTTGTGGTAGTTCCATTAAATCATTCTCAATGTAGTTAAACAAAGGAGACTCAATTTTTAGCAAAGGTACCTGGTCTAACAGTTCAACACTATCATCCTTGCGCCATTCATGGAAGTGGCAAACGTTGTAACCATTTTCTTCACCTTCAAACCAATTTACCCAAATATCATGAAGAAACAACATTTTTTACCCCTCACTTCAAAGCTGTTTGTCAACAGTATAGGCAGAAGGAGAAAGTTTTATTCCAAAATATTCATGTATTGTTAGAAAATACATATAAAATTAATCCTTTTCTGTGGATTCAAAAGGAAAATAAATACTTATCCAAACCATTACTAAACCGACTACGATTAAGTAACACTCGATTCTTTTACTAATAAATTGTAGAAATTCAATAAAAGTGTATCCTGTCGTAGTTAAATTCAAATATGCAATAGTAGTAATTCCACCGCAAACAGCCAGTCCAAACCCAACTAAAAATATAAATGCTCTACCCATCTGAATACCTTGCAATAGCTAATTTCAAACCAATCACCTGCTCGCCCCATACTCATATTACCAATCTATGGTACAAGCTCACAAAACATGACAATAACACTTATGCATAGTTTTATTTCAAAAAGAAAAAGCCAAGATGGCATCTTGGCTTTTTACTCATTAATTTTTGGATCAAGGGCATCACGTAAGCCGTCACCCACAAAGTTAAAACATAATACAGTAATTAAAATCATTAAGCCTGGAGCAGTTGGTACCCACCACTGATTAAGCATGATTGTAATACTTTGTGCACCTTGAAGCATATTCCCCCAACTTGGTGTTGGTGGCATAATACCTAATCCAAGGTAACTAAGAGCAGACTCAGCTAAAATTACTCCACCAACATTTAATGTTGCCGCAACAATGATTGGACCCATTGCGTTAGGTAGAATTTCCCTGAAGATTATCGTAAAACTCCTAGTTCCAATAGTTTTTGATGCTAAAACAAATTCACGGCCACGTAATGATAAAAACTCACCTCGTACCAATCTGGCAGTGGTTGTCCACCCTGTAAGTGCAAAAATGAGAATTAACTTGTCCACACCTGGGTTAAAAATTGTTACAAGTGTAATTAACAAGAAGATTTGTGGAATGGAAAGCATGATATCTACAAATCTCATGATCATTGCATCCACAATACCACCAAAATATCCTGCAATTGCACCTAGTGCTGTTCCAATCGTAATTGCACCAGCAACAGAAGCAAAGCCAACTAGTAATGAGATTCTTCCACCATACAATAATCGGGTTAAGAGATCTCGTCCAAATGTATCTGTACCTAGGAGATGTTCCTTACTAGGGTCTACTAGTCTTTTTAACAAATCCTGTTTATCTGGATCATGTGGTGTTAATAAAGGTGCAAATATTGATGATAAGATAATAAGAATTAAAAGCACTGCACCTATAACTGCAAGTTTATTTTTAAAGAACTTACGAATCATTATCTTCGTTAAAGTGTCAGCTTTTGAATTTAAACCTTGGAGTTCTATTTCGTTTCCTGATGCTAAATTAGGTTGTGCCATCCTTCTTCCCCCCTTCTAGTATTCAATTCTCGGATCAAAGATAGCGTATAAGATATCGGCTATAAGATTTCCTACTACTACTAATACGGAGGAAATTACAGTTATTGCCATAACAATTGGATAGTCACGTTGGAAAGCTGAATCAACAAATAATTTACCAAGACCTGGCCAACCAAATACAGATTCAACAATAACAGAACCACCGATGAAACTTGGTATCATAATACCAAAAATCGTTATTACCGGAATTAGACCATTTCGTAATCCATGTTTTGCAATAACTTTTCTTTCTTTAAAGCCTTTTGCTCTTGCAGTTCTCATATAGTCTTGGTTGACAACCTCAATCATACTTGAACGAGTATAGCGTGTTAAACTCGCCATATCTGCAGTAGCCAATACAAACGCTGGTAAGATTAAATGGTGAAAACGATCCCAAATGCTAAACGGAGCATTTAGAGTTTGAGTACCAGAAGCAGGGAACCACCCTAGATGAACAGAGAAAACCATAATTAAAATTAATCCGAACCAGAAATTTGGTATAGCAAGTCCTAAAAATGAGGATACAGTAACCGTATAGTCGATTTTAGAATATGGACGTACTGCAGAAATTACCCCAAACGGGACTGCAATAACAATTGCTAAAATCGTAGATACTCCCATCAACAGGAGGGTGTTCGGCAATCGATTCCAAATCAATTCGGAAACGTCTCTTCCCTTATTAATAACAGAATCTCCAAAGTCACCTTGAAGCATATTTCCTAACCACTTAAAATACTGGACATGGATTGGGTCATTAAATCCGTATTTCTCCATAACCAATGCTCTATCTGCTGCACTAATATTAGGATCCATCATTAGTGCAGTTGGGTCACCAGGTGCCATATGCATAATTGCAAATGAAATGATGGTAATTCCTAATAATAGGGGAATAGCCATTAATGTTCGTCGGATGATATAAGATACCATAGCTATTTCTCCTTCATAATTTAATAAATTCTCTATGTTTTATCTAGATACGTATATCCAGGAGTTTTCGGTTTCAAAAGAAAGAAGGAAGGGAAACTACCCTTCCCTCTTCAACTATCATTTTAACTAACTCATATTAGTTAGCTGGTTGTAACCACCATTTATGAGCATTATAGAATGGGTTTCTTGAATGGAACTCATAACCTTGTAATTCTTCCGGCATAGCACGGAATTCTTCAGGATAATACAAGAATGTGTAAGCTTGATCTTCTACAAGAATATTGTATAGTTCTTTGTGAATCTCTTTGTACTTCTCAATGTCAGTAGTTTGTCTTGCTTCTTCCATTAACTTGTCAGCTTCTGGATTACTATACCAAGTCATGTTTAAGCCTTCTTCAGCTTGTGAAGAGTGGAAGATATCATATTGGTCAGGGAATGTTGATAATGCCCAACCAAGAATCATAGCTTCATACTCCCAGTTTGGAGCTGAGATTTGCTCGATGAATGCAGACCATTCAACGATTTCAGGTTTTGCTTCTACACCAATTTCTTTAAATTGTTGTTGTAATACTACAGCGATATCTTCACGGATTTTGTTACCTTGGTTCGTTTTGATAGAGAATGACATTTCTTTACCATCTTTATCTACGATACCGTTTCCGTTCGTATCTTCCCATCCAGCTTCTTTAAGTAATGCTTTTGCTTTTTCTAAATCATACTCAAATTGTGGTACATCGTCATTGTAAGTCCACATTAATGGGCTGTCAGGAGCAGTAGCTGGTTGACCCGCGCCATTCATGATGCTTTCAACGATTGCTTCTTTGTTAACTGCATGTGTAAATGCTTGACGAACTTTCTTGTCTTTGAATCTTTCATCTTTTTGGTTGAAACCTAAGAATGTATAAGATAATGCTAAACCATTTTCAACTTTAGTACCTTCGATAGTTTTAACTGTGTCAACTTCAGTTCCAGGAACTGCGTTGTACATGTCGATTTCACCAGCTTGTAATGCAGCAACTAGTGCGTTAGCATCAGCTACATAACGTGTAGTGATTGAATCTAAGTGTGGACGACCATCAAAATAGTCATCAAATGCTTCAACTTTTACATACTCTCCATCTTTCCACTCAACAAATTTGAATGGACCAGTACCGATTGGGTTTTTAGTATTGAACTCATTCTCGTGTAATGTAGCAGGATCAACATCACCTAAGATATGTTCAGGTAGTACAGAATAGCTCAAAGTTGTTGGGTAGAAAGTTACGTCTACTTTGTTTAAAGTAAATTTAACAGTGTAATCGTCGATTTTTTCTACTTTTTCCATGCTTTCAAAGTTTGATTTACGCTCAGAAACTACGTCTGGGTTTTTCATTAACATGTAAGAGAATACAACATCATCAGCTGTCATTTCTTCTCCATCATGGAATTTAACACCTTTTTTAAGTTTTACAGTATACTCTAAACCGTCTTCTGAAGGAGTGATTTCTTCAGCTAGGTCATTTGTTACTTCTAAATCTAAGTTAACTGTTACTAATCCATTGTAAATGAATCCTTCAATATCACTTGAAGCTGTATCAGTTGAGAAATATGGGTTGAATAATGTTGGGCTACCAGCAGATCCAACAACTAAATCTCCACCATCAACTGGCTCATTGCTTGGTTCTTCTTTTGCTGGTTCTTCCTTAGCTGGTTCTTCTTCTTTTTGTGTGTCAGTGCCAGCTTCTTCGCCGCCACCGCTACAAGCTGCTAAGAAAAGTGACATTACAAGTGTTAGGACTAAAAATAGCCATAAGCTTTTTCTTAACTTCACGTTTGTTTCCCCCTATCATTTT
>Ga0182742_1002631_pt1 | contig 19476 bp, 19 predicted proteins | sample eDN5th37CBELigMG_FD_128880 | JGI IMG/M metagenome (GOLD analysis project Ga0182742, IMG submission 128880) | Enriched Miracle-Growth compost microbial communities from Emeryville, California, USA - eDNA 5th pass 37_C BE-Lig MG (version 2)... ... | reverse complement strand
TCGTCGGGCTCGTGCCGATCAACGCCTGCGCGGCGACGCCGCCCGTCGGCGACCCGCGCCACGCCACGGGCGACCTCGGCGTGCCGATCATCCGCGCGATGTCGCTGTCGGACTTCGTGTCCGCCGCATCCCGTGGATTTGGCTCTACTACGTGCCTTCCTGTTCTCTTGAGTCCCACACGAGCAGGCAGAAAATGCGCAGTCTGGTACCCATTCGCGGTACCCGTCCCGAAACGACGAAGCGCCGGGGACTGAGCCCCGGCGCTTCATACCCTCCCTGATGCGCTGCGAAGACTACGCGGCGCGGCGGCGAGACCGGGCGATCATCTCGGTCATCGCATCGGCGGCAGACGCCTTCGGCTTGTGATGAACGTACTTGCGCGTGATTTCCATCGAGGAGTGGCCCATATTCTCCATGACCTCGAAGGGCGAGTAGATGCGCGCCATCAGCGTGGCGGCCGTGTGCCGGAGATCGTGGAAGCGCAGCGTGCGCAGACCGGCTCGCTTCGATGCCGTCTTGAAGCGGCGACGGATCGTCGAGGCCGCCAGCACCCCGCCGGACTCGCTCGGGAACACGAGGTCGTCGCGGTCGTTGAAGCGAGATGCGAGCTTGGCCTTCGCGAGCGCTGCGGCGACGGGATCCGGCAGAGGCACCGAGCGCCCCATTCCGGACTTCGGCGTGTCCGGCGCCAGGACGTAGTTGTGGCGCACGATGATCGACTTCTCGTCCCAGCGGATGTCTTCCCATTCGAGCGCGCGAAGCTCGCCCATGCGGAGTCCGCAGAAGCCCGCGACGAGGAACATCGCCGCATCCTGTTCGCTGAGCGCGTGGTCAGCGAGGACGAATAGCTCGTCTGGTTCGTAGGTCTCGAAGTCGTTCTTGGCCGGGATCGGCTGCTTCTCAATGCTCGCCATGGGGTTGACCCTCAGATCGGCGACCTTACAGGCAAGCCGGAAGATCCCGTTGAGAGCGATGAGATGCTTGTTCACCGTGCTGGCACTCCGGCCATTCGAGATCAGCGACCGGCGATACCTGTCGAGGCGATCGGCGTCGATCTTCTCGACGGGCGTGCTCTCGCCGAACTCGCGCTTGAGCGCGTCGCAGAGGTACTCCAGACTCTTGATGTAGCTCAGCTTGCGCTTCCGATCGTTCCTGAGCCATTCCAGGTACGCATCGACGGCTTCGCCGAAGGTCATGTCCGTCGGGTTCTGGATGACCATCTCGCCGCGCCGATAGGAGACCAGGAGGTCGTCCAACGCGCTCTCCGCCATCTTGCGGGTGAGGTACCCGGACGGAGGGCGGCCCTTGCCGGTCCACTCCAGCCCGAGCTTCTTCTTGATCTGCTTGCCGTTGACGCGCAACTTGGCGAAGAAGACGTTGCCGCGCTTACGCTCGACTAGCAAGACATGACCGCTCGCGTTTGCTCCGCTCACGATCGCTCCTTTGGGTTGCCAACGCCTCGGATTCTACGACTTCGTGTCAAGACTGCTCGCGGATCCACTGGTCTAGGCGTTCAGGATCGAAGCGGACGGTTCGTTCGCCGATACGTACGCACGGGATGGTCCCAGCCGCCGCCATGTTGTAGACGGTCTTCGGCTTGATCTTGAGTCGTTCCGCTACGTCTTGAGCGGTCATCAGAGTCCTCATGCGGGTCATACTCGGCAGTTGCGTCCCGTACTCTAGGTCTGCTAGAGTTTGAGGGCCGTGCAACCATACCTCCTCATCGACATCGACGGAGTACTCTGTCCTTACGGGACGGGCCGCCGTCACGCGCGAGAGGGGTATCAGTGGATCACGCTCGGGATGACTACAGTGCAGTGGTCGCCCGCTCATCGTCTAGCCTTAGCGCGTCTCGGAGACACGTTCAGGCTTCATTGGGCTACAGGCTGGGAGGCGCACGCAAACTACTACTTCGCGCCGCTCTATGACCTCCCTCCCCTGCCGTACATCAGCTACGGCAACGAGTACTTCGGCCCCGGGGCGAGCTACACCTTCAAGCTGCCCTACATCGCCGAGTGGGCGTCAAAGCGCCCTGACACGCCGATCGCGTGGATTGATGACGACATCCACGACGACGCGATGGAGTGGGCGGCGGAACGTCGTATCGCTGGCACGCCCACGCTCTTCATGCGGATCGCCCCTCACGTCGGTCTGACCGACGACGACGTGGAAGAGCTTCTCACTTGGGGTCGCGAACACTCCGGATAACGGGGAGCGCGACTGTGACCTCGGTGTAGACGCCCTCCTCCGAGGCCACACTGACATCGCCTCCGGCCTTCTCTACGATCGCGCAGACCGTGGGAAGTCCGAGTCCTGTGCCCTGACCACGCGGCTTGGTGGTCACGTAGGGCTTGAGCACCTCGCCCACGAGGTCCGCCGGGATGCCATGGCCGGTGTCTCGGACGGCTAGGCAGGCCATGTTGTCCCGAACGAAGGTGGAGATACGGAGCCGTCCGCCCTGGGGCATCGCGTCGCGCGCATTGAACGCAAGATTCATGAGCACCTGACGAAGCTGCTCCCGGCTAGCGCGGACGGTCGTGTCTTCGCCCAGGTCGAGAGTGACCTCAATCGTCGGGAAGCGCAGCAGAGAGGTGAGTTCCCGGATCACCTGGTTGAACGACAGCGCCGAGGTGACCTCCTTGCGCATGCGCGAGAAGTCCATGAGGCCGTCGATCATCTCGTCGCCCTCCGCTAGGGCCGCCCGGATGGCGGAGAAGCTCTCCTCAAGGCGGCCGTAGGAGCGGCGCTCTTCGCCGTCGTCGGGAGCGAGGTCACGTTCGATGAAGCGCACGTGCCCCCGGATGATCGAGGTGATGTGACGGAAGTCGTGGATCACTCCCTGCGCCAACTTACCCAGGGAATCGATCCGACGCATATCCTGGATCTCACGCTCCATCAGCCGAAGCTCGGTGATATCGGTCGCGATACCGACGATCCTCATTCGCCCCTCGGAAGAGAGGACGCTCTTCTGGTCGAGGAAGAGGCGGTCGTTGATCGTGAACTCGAACTCGTACTTGCCGTACTGCATGGCCTGCTCGTCGCCAAAGGTCGCCACCTCGGCGTCGTGCGGATCGAGGATGTCCATTACCGTACGACCGATGATGTCGGCAGGCTCGACGCCGAAGAGGTCTCCAACGGCACGGTTGACGTACGCGAATGTGCCGTCGAACTCCTTGATATAGACGAGCGACGGGATCGCGTCCACGATGCTACGTGCGACGGGACTCTGCCAGGGCATCAAAGAATGCCTCGGGCGGTGGCCTCGTTGAGCGCCTCGTACTTGCCGGAGACACCGAGCTTGGCGTACACCGACTTCAGCCGCTTCCGGATTGCCGCCTCGGTGACGCAAAGAGCGTAGCCAGCGTCCTTCGCGGTCATGGTGCGGTAGACCTTCAGCGTTTCGATCTCTTCCTCGGTGAGATCGGACTTCCGGCTCACGCGCCCGACGAACTTGGCGAGCATCCCCGGGTCCACGCAGGGCTTGTCAGGCGAGACCGTCTTGACGGCCTGAGCGATCTCCTCCCAGGGAGCGCTCTTCAGGAGGTATCCGGACGCCCCGGCCGTCAGGGCGGCGAATACCCATTCCTCCTCGGCCGAGCCGGTCAGAATCACGACCTTCGTCGGAATGTCCTCTTCCTTGATCGGCTTCAGCACGTCGAGGCCGTTGAGCCCCGGCATGTCAAGGTCGAGTAGGGCGACATCAGGCTCGTACCGGCGCACGAGCGCGAGAGCCTCCGGGCCATCGCTAGCCGTGGCCGCGAGCGTCAAGCCCTCCGTCTCTGTGATCTCTCGCGCGATGCCGTTCCTCACGATCGGATGGTCATCGGCGACTAGGACGCTTCGCAAGGCAGATCCCCCTCCTGCTTCTGGCTGCATCGTGCCAGAAGTATATCACGAACACCGGACCGTGTAGTCCGAGTCGAGGAGAAGGCGGTATAGGAAACCGATACCGCGCGGTACTCTGATAGAGTTCTATCCGCGACCGAACGAATACCTGCGACGGTATCCATCCTCCTATTGCCCGATGGCGGCGCCGTGGGCACAATACCCGCCATGTCCGATCGCCTCGTGGCTATCCACATGCTTTGGCGGGAGTTCATCGATGCGCTCACGTCTGGACGTGAAGAAGAGGCGTATTGGATCGATTGCGTGCTAGTGGAGTGCCTATCGCTCGCTGACGACGAGTTCCACGTGCGCTTCCCCGGCGCGCTCGCCGATGTCCTCGACGCGTGCATGGGATGACCGTCCCTAAGTTGCAGAGGGACCTCGTGGCCCTCTCGCTCCTACTCAAGCCTGATCCCCCTACCGAGAAGAAGGGTAAGTAAATGCGCAACGTTCACGTCACTCACCTCATCGCGGGCGGGGTCCAGGTGCCCGAGGAGAGCGACATCGAACCGGGCACCGTGCCCCTGCTGACGCTCCAGCTAGTGGAGGGTCTCGCCCTACCGATCCCGGACCCGAACAACCCGGGCCAGCCGATCGTGATCCCGGCCGTGGAGTACAGCTTCGGGCTTGCGGGCGAGACCGCCATCCAGATTGGGACGAGACTCGTGGAGGGCGGCGAGAAGCTCCCGAAGCCGTCGCGGATCGCGGTCGCTTCAAACGTCCAGGGCGTCGAGGCCGTAGCGGATCGCCTAGCGTCGCTGCGGAACGGTCAGTAATCGATGCCCGAAAGCGTGGAGGCGCTCCAAGCAGAGGTTGAGCGCCTATACGACGAGCTTAGGGCGCGAGACGACCTCGTGCACAACTACGGCCTGGCGCTCCGTGAAATCGCTGCGGAGGGCGGACCTCAGGGACGTACGGCCCTCGCCGCACTCGGCAACGCGGTCTAGACCATCGGACAGTATTCCGTAGCGATAGAGGGCTAGCGTGCCCACGTGCTAGCACCTACGCGCACGACAGAGTAGAGTGTTTCGAACTCCAGGGTGACGTGCGGCGTAATCGGGAACTCCTGAGTGCCGAAGCGTCACCTACTGTCCATCGCCAGGGTCGCTACGTGAACAAGAAACTTGCGCTCCAAGAGGTCCGAGAATGTGCTCGCGAGTACTTCGCTGACCGCGACAAGCTCGCGCTCTCAAAGGAGCACATGCTCGACCGAATGCTGGTCGCATCAGAGACCTACGGAGCGACTCAAGCTGAGATCGCCGCAGCAGCTTCATTCGATGTCCCTGAAGGCTGGCGATTTCATCGAACGCGGATTCAGCAGTACCTCCGCGACGCTCGTATCGCCAGGCGCATGCGCCACGGTGCCTAGTAGCTAAGCCGTTTCTGTCGCGTAAGACGCGATGGCACGACTTCATGAGAATCCGAGAACGGGCCTCCCGTGCTCGTGCACGTTTACCACGCACCTGGATCGGGAGCCGCTAGATCCTGAGCGACTCGGGAAGACAGCCGGAAAGCTTCATGACTTTCTGATGAACCCGAAGAGCAGGCCGGACCTCCAGAGCTACGGCGGCCGTGCTCTCACGACGATTCTCAACCGCTACCACTCTGAGCGCACAGACCCGCTCATGCCGTGGGTCGCCCGCGAGGTCAAGAAGGGCAGGCTCTTCCTACCTGAGCCGGTCGTGAGGCACGACGGCGAGTGGGGGCCGCAGCCGGGCTACAAGCGCACGATGTTCGATGAGATCGCTGCGGACCCTGAGCGCGGTCCCGAGGCGGCGGATCACGCCTTCGATGTATGGACCAGGCTGCCTCAGAATCATGACCTCCTGGTCCCTTACGATCACGCCGGAGAGACTCGTCTGGCGCCGATCGCCGAGCACGCGCTTGCCCACATCGCGGACTGGTACCACGACGAGAATCACCCGCTTCGTCGCGGTCAGGACATCATGCAACTCTCGTGGTCCGAAGCGCGAGAGTTGGCTGACGAGTACCACGAAGATCTCAAGAACCGCGAGCGCGCAGAGAATATGCGCAAGGGCGATGTCATCCACTCTTGGCCGGACGGCTGGACCCTTCAGGACTTGAAGGACGAAGAGGCTCTCAAGGCCGAAGGCGACGCGATGGGCCACTGCGTCGGCGGCTATGGGCACGAGGTGGACTCCGGGCGAACGAAGATTCTCTCGCTTCGCGACCCGAACAATCAGCCGCACGTCACGATGGAGCTTGAGCCTCGTAACTACGCGCTCCACGAGCAGTACGCGGGCGCCAAGGGTCCACAGTGGGGCAATAACGAGCATCCCGGACGCATCCCCGTTTACGACGAATCTCGACCCGTCGTCCCCGGCTCACGGATCGTCCAGATTCAGGGCAAGGGGAACGAGGTTCCCAAGGATGAGTACCAGCAGCGCCTCAAGGAGTGGTTCACCGCCTTCCCGGAGGAGGATCGTCCGAATTGGGAGTACGACGAGTCTCCCATCTCCCACATCGGCGCTCTGGAGCCTGAGGCCGAGTACCAGGACTATCAAGGGCGTTGGGTCCAGGGAGAGCCCCAGGCGGATGCGGACTATTGGGGCGATCAAGATATGGGCGGCTACGGTCCTCACGGCGACTACGGACTCGTCAAGCCTCATAGGGCGATCGACTACGGGGAAACAATCGGTTCGCTCGCGCGGCCGAAGTCCAACGGTACCGAAGACCACTATCCGCACGAGGTAACAACCCTCTATCACGAGGCTCTACGCCGTGGGGAACTTCCGCAGTTCGCCAAGGCCGTCGAGCAGTACGGCTTCAAGGCTCAGGAGCAGCTAGACGACGATCTTGAGTACCAGTACGACCGTCCCGACGATCCCGGCGAGGATTTCGATGAGGACATGATGCGCGAGTGGTACGAGAGCGCGCATTACGATCCGGTCGAGTATCACCACGAAGATCCCGAGGCCCAGGAAGCAGCGCTGCGCGCCTACCACCAGGAGATGCTCCAGCATTACCAGGATTGGCGCGAGGAGCAGGTTCGATACCACGCACCGACGCAGCTAGCGAACAGCCTCTACGCGAAGATCAACCCGCACTACGACCAAGCGAAGGGTGCGTTTACCAACGAGCTTCATGGCGATCTAGCCGGGTTCACTCCTAACCACGAGCAGACGCCGGTCCGTGCCCTTCCCCCAGGGACCGAGATCGCGTACAACCGCATTGGATGGGGTACACCCGAGTTGGTGAAGCGTAGGGTAGGCGATCCGAACGGTCCGTCTGACCACTTCATGCCGGACTACATCAGGTATCCCGAGCAGAGCGCCGTTCAGCCTACCCCACCGGCACAGCAGACGTTCTCCAGCGCGTCGCACGAGCATCCTCATCGCTACCTCTGGACGTTCTCTCCGCGCACGGGCGACGTGCATATCGGTCATGAATGGGACGGTCACCCCGCTCACGTCACGACGCACGAGGATCTCGCGCAGCGACTAGGGGAATCCAACCTCTACCACGGGTATGCCTACCCGATCGACGGTGGTTACCGAATCTTCAACTACGACCTGGATTCCGTCGGAGACCCGTTCATCACCCGTAAGGTTGTACAGGCACTAGCGAGAGAGTTCGGACCGAAGTTGTCGATGGCGCTCCTACCCGAACACCTTCAGGAGTACGTCAACCAACACGGCCCCTATCTAGAGCACTGGACGCGGCCGGAGAACATTCCGGGCATCCTTCAGCACGGCATCAAGCCCGCTACTCATCCTCTCACGGATCCGACCGAGGAGGAGATGGGCTATTGGGATGAGGAGTACCAGCCGCCTCAGGAGGGAGATGTCCGTCGTAGCTGGGACGGCTTCCTGGAAACACGCAACGGCTACGCCTACCTTGCGAAGCCGGGGCTCATCGGTGGACAGGTGAACCGGAATAGTCTTGGCGAGAATCCCTACCAGGTCCCCGTTCGCGTAGACATCCGCAAGTTGGACCCGAAGAACCTTGAGGCCGACGAGGACGCTGCGCGGACCCTCTGGCCGCAGTGGAAGGAGCGCGAGCTTCAGCGGATCCGAGACGAGGAAGGGCGCGAGCCCGAGTACTACGAGCCGGACTGGATGCATGACCCGCCCGAGGCTGGTATGTGGGACGCAGAGAGCGGCTACGGCCTAGGTCAGTGGGCCGACGAAATGCAGGTTGGCGACCCGGAATGGACGCGCGATTCGCTCATGGACGAGGGTACGGTCGCCCACTATGGCACGGTCCCGCCGGAGGCGATCTCGCTGCACCCGGACTATATGCACGCATATCCGCCCGAGGTACACCCCGGCAAGGCGAGCGCCGTTTGGGAGGAACTCGTCCAGTAGGGCGCCCGCTTGCTAAGACTTCATAAACCCGTCGGCAGGATGACAAGGATCTAGAGTTTCCGGGCGAAACTCTGTTGAGTTCTGTAGTCTGGAACTATGCTCCCGACTTTCGACGTGATGTTCGCCGAGGACCCGTGGTTCGACCGAAAGGTGCGGATCAAGAAGCTGCGTCCTGACGCGATCCTGCCGACCAAGGGGACCGAGCGCTCAGCCGGTTTCGACTTCTACCTGCCCGACGACGTGACGATCCCCCACCTAGGGACGAAGCGCGTCCTGCTCGGGCTGGTGATCGAGACCCCGCCGGGTCACATGCTGCTGGTCGCTCCGCGCTCTTCCACGTTCAAGAATTGGGGCATCAAGCTCGCCAACACGGTTGGCATCGTGGACGAGGACTACGCGGGCGACCAGGACGACATGTGCCTCCTCCTCCATAACCCGGACCCCTACCAGTCCAGGTCCGTCCCGAAGGGCACGCGCATCGCGCAGGGCATCTTCGTGCCGGTTTCCTCCGACTTCGAGTGGCACGAGGTCCCGGAGGGTGAGTCGATGGGCGAATCTCGCGGTGGCTGGGGATCCACCGGCACGCGATGACCGCCGTTGCCCTCGGATCCGTCGAGTTCAAGCCGTGGCCGAAGATCGCTCGCCTCAACCGCGAGATGGTCGTCACGGAGAAGATCGACGGCACCAATGCGTGCGTCATCGTCCGCGCGGAGAAGACCGGGCTAGAGGTCTACGCGCAGTCGCGCAAGCGCATCATCACTCCGGAGCAGGACAACTTCGGGTTCGCTCGGTGGGTCTACGACAACGCGCAACGACTCGCAGAAGGACTCGGCGAGGGTTACCACTTCGGCGAGTGGTACGGGTCGGGCATTCAGCGCGGCTACGGTCTTCAGAAGGGCGACAAGCGCTTCATGCTCTTCAACCACGATCGTCACGCGGAGGCAGTAGCAGAAGGACGACTACCCGAGAACGTCGAGACTTCGACTGTTCTCTATCGCGGCCCCTTCGACACGCTGGTCGTGAATACCTGCGTCGAGGCGCTACGTAACACGGGCTCGGTTCACGTCCCCGGGTTCATGCGTCCGGAGGGCGTCATCGCCTACCACGTCCCGGGCAACCTGTCCTTCAAGGTCACCGTGGAGAAGGACGAGGAACCGAAGGGCAAGTCCTAGTGAACCTGACGCCGGAAGAGGCGGACATGCTGCGCAGCGCAGTATCCGCCTGGGTCGCTATGGGCATGTGTTACGGCTGCGCTGTGGCGCTCGTATCGGCAACGAAGGGCTTCACCCGAGATCAGGTCAATATAGCCTGGACAGAAAGAGAGAAGGTATGACGGTTACCGATTTCGAGGCGTCGGAGACGACCAAGGATCTCCTGATCGCCGCGAAGAAGATCATCGAGGACGAGTGGCGCTGGACCGAAGGCTACCTGTTCGAGGGCTTCGATCTGAAGGTCGATCCGCTCTGCAATAACGTCAAGGTCTGCGCTCGCGGGGCGCTCGCGCTCGCGGCTTTCGGTTCGGAGGCCGTGAAGGGCTACGAGTGGTACGACGACAACGAATCACCTAGGCCGGAGTTGGCCGACTTCTGCACGGAGACGGTCGCCATCCACCCGAAGACGGCGGAGGCGTCCGACCTCTTGGATAGGGCCGCGCGCGAGGTGAGCGGCGCCCCTGACGTAGTGTGCCTCAACGACAACGGCTGGTACGGGTCGCGCGAGAAGCGCTACACGATGCTCCTGGAGAGCTTCGACTACGCGGTCACGCTCGCCGGGGCCGAGGAGACTTCCGAGGTGATGGCATGACGATCGCGTTCACTCCCCCGCAGACCGTCAAGGAACTTCTGATCGCCGCCAAGGAGATCATCTCCGACGAGCGGCGCTTCACGCAGGGCTTGCTCTTCCAAGGGCTCGACGCTGACAGCGACCCGCTCTGCGGCAACACAAAGGCTTGCTCGCTCGGCGCGCTCGGGCTCGCCGCGTACGGCCCCGCTGTGAAGGACCGGTTCGTGGACGGCTGTCAGATCACGGAGATCTCCATCTGCGGTAGCCTGCCGAGGACCGTGGAGGCGGCGCGACTCCTCAACGATGCCGCCGAGGAAATCGTCGGCGACGAGAGCTACGACGAGAGCTACGACGAGTTCGAGTACGCGATCGTGGACCTCAACGACAGCCCGATGTTCGATGATCCGGAGACGCGCGAGGAGGCGTACGCCAGACTCCTGCGCGCTTTCGATGTCGCGATCTCCCGCGCGCCAGAGGAACCGATCCTGACGTGAAGGCCCGAGGGCCAGGGACGTTCTTCCGCAAGCACTGATGATCGAGGCCCCCGAAAGGGGGCCTCTTCCTTTGTGTAAAGGTAGATGTGGACCGAGAACACAGGTACGGGCTTCGACGTTACGGCGACGTTCATGGGGGTCACGAACCCCATCGAGACGCTGTACGAGGCGATCCACTCACGTGGATGGGAAGTAACGAAGGTCAAGCCGACGAAGACCGGCTATGAAGCCGAGGCGAAGAACCCGGCGAACGGACAGAAGGTCACGAAGGTAGGCACGACGCCGGAAACGGCTGTGGCGGCCCTGCTGATGGCCCTGACGCGCATCGACTTTATCCGCACGCGTTGGAGTGCCCATCGCAAGGGCGCCTGGGAGACGCACTGGACCGACCGGCTCGAAGAAGTAGCTCAAGCGTACGCCAAGGCCCCGGTGTACGACCCGAAGGCTGTGCCCGCCTGGGTCGAGCTAGCGCACGACTGCAAGCAGCGTCGCGTCCACCTGGAGGATCAGCTTCAGATCGAGGTCGTGGACAATCCTCACCCCTACGACACGCCGGAGGATCTCTTCGAGGACGTGACCAAGAAGGGCCACCTCTTCGTCACCCGCTCGAACGCGCGTCACCCGGTCTGGTCCGTCGATCAGGTCGTGGACTTCCGCATCGTCCATGACGTACTCGGGCACGCAGCTTCCGGCGGCGACTTCTCCTGGCACGGCGAGAACCTCGCATTCTCGCACCACGCCCCTCTACTCTCCCCCACGGCTCAGAAGGCTCTCTTCGCCGAGGCCCTAGGCCAGGCCGCCTACGCGGCCTTCCACCCAGGCTACGGCGCCCAACAGAAGATCTGCTTCCTGGACGACGTGTTCTCCGACGACGACGCGGCCAAGGAGAACGGTCCGGTCCATCAGGGGATCCATCCTTCGCAGTCCCTCGCGCCCGTAGAAACACCGAGTGTGCCCTCTAAGCGGGCTTCTGTCCGCCCCGGCGCGAGGTACTACCACGTCTCGCCCGCGAGCAACCGCGCGTCAATCCAGGCTCAGGGTCTTATCCCGAGCCAGCCTGGCGACGACGATTGGGGCGACAACGCCGCAGGTGTCTACCTCTGGCCCGACCGGGATGTTGCACACGGATTCGCAGTGGGTAGTGAGCGTGAGACCGGCGAATCGCACGACGTATGGGAAGTCAACCACCCCGGGCTCACGCCCGAGGAGGACGAGATCGTCCCCGGCTCGTTCTACACGTCCCGGCCCGTGCCTGCGGCGAGCCTCCGGATCAGTCCTCGGAGCGAGTGGGCCTACCATCGTCAGGCGTCAGTTCCATCGATGGACGAACTCGCGCGTTTCCGCGCTTCAGACGAGTGTGTCTTCTCCGACGACGCAGCCGAGAAGAACGGTCCTGGACACACCGAGACCCACCCCTCGCAGTCGCTCGCCCCTACCGAGACTCCTAGTGCTCCGTCTAAGACATCAGCGTTTCTAGATCCAAACGCCGGTTGGGAGAGCGGCTACGCCCCCGCCGACCGGACGGAAGAGCCCGAGAGCGGCGCGGCTTACACCGATTGGGGAGACCCTCTCGGCTGGGATCGCCCGAATGACGATGGCATCACGGCTAAGGATATGGCGCACCGGCTTGATTCAGGCTGGTCTCACGTCACGCACCCGGACGGCACGCCTAACCGCGACATGATGAAGAAGGCAGTGGTCAATGCCTTCACCGCCGTTCTCCTGTCTCCGCGCAAGAACCTTCGCTGGAACGCGATCCACTACCAGCACCTAGCCGATCTGGCGCACGTCTCCAACGACCCGAACGAGTATCACCGGCTCCTAGAGCGCAATCGGACGGCATGGAATGTCGCCCGTAAGATCCCGATCAACGCGCACAAGCCGTACTACCGGGCCGAGCGCGACTATGCGCGCTACCTCCAGATCCGAAACCCGGAATGGAACGCAAGGGAGTGCACGGAGCGTGCCGAGTACTTCACCCGAGTACTACTAGAGGACGAGAAGCGCAAGCTCTCGGCGAAGCTAGAAGCTAAGGAAGCCAAGCTTCCCGAGGATAAGCGCACGACGACTTCGCAGATCGAGATCCAGGCCGCGCAGAGGGTCAAGAAGCACCTCGAAGAGATCATGAATCCGTCGCACAATCCGGAGACGGACTTCCACGTGCAGGACGCGTTCAAGATCGCGGCCCCGCATCCTCCGAGGCAAGTGTCCCTCAAGGCGACCGACGTGGACCCGAGCGTCACGGACCTCTTCAACGGCGATGTCAACCCAGACGATATGGGCGCATACAGCGCGTGGATGGGCGACCACCTGAAGAGCATCGCCGCCGTTTCCAAGCGTGCGGATGAGATCCTCGACGCCGCGCTGAAGGACGTGCATGACCACGACGGCGCGGGCCACCACTTCAGGGCCGCCGTCCTGAATATGGATCTGCCTGGTGTCGGCCCGAAGGTCACCTCATTCGCGTGGCTACTTCTCCAGCCGCTTACTTCGCAACTGGCAACTATCGACTCCCATATGCTCGACGTTCTCGGGTACGAGCCTGAGGACATGAACCGTCGCGACTACTTCCGCATGGAGCGTGAGCTACAGGCACGCCGAGACGCAGCCGGGTACAGCCACGTACCTCTCGGTCCCTTCCAGTGGGCTATGTGGGACTACAAGCGTAGCGGCCCTGACCAGCACCAGGATCACTCCGCCTTCCGTGTTCTTTCCCCGCTAGATCATAACCACGTCGATTGGAACGCACGCGCCAATGCGCCCAAGAGAAAGAAGTGGAAGACCGCTGCGCCACCGTGGTGGAAGGCCACCGACGCCGCAGCAGAAGAAGTTGCTCAGCACTTCAATGACACGATTGGTCTCGCCTATCCGAAGCATACGTATCCCTTCCGGGAGAAGCCTGCGTATGCCGTGACCGCATCGGAGCACCCGGCGAACGAGCTACACGTGTCCTGGGGTCTACCCGCGAACATCCGCAACGTGATCTCGAACTGGACTCTCACACAGGAGTGGCCAGAGGGCACCAAGTTCGAGGACCCAGACGACTACCACGTAACCGCTCTCTACGCTGAGTCCGGTTGGGAGAACGAGGAGTTCCATGCGTTCGTGAAGGCGCATAAGTCCGAGGGAGTCCCGTTCGAGGCGATCGACGTGCGCGAGTTCGGCGACGGCGACGAGAAGGCCATCGTGATCTACCTCAAGTCCCCGCAGGCCAAGGAGCAGGCCGAGCGCCTCATGGACAAGGCCGAGGAGCTAGGTCTGGAGCCGAATCGCCACGACGGCTACAAGGCCCACGTGACGGTCGCCTACGGTCCCGGCAAGCCGAAGGGCGCCGACATCAAGCTCTCGTTCCGGGGCACCGAGCTACTCGTCTCGCGCCCGCGTGGCCTCCGCGAGCAGGAGGGGGCTGACCGCGAGTTCCTCTCCGGCCTCGCAAGCCGTTCGCCCTACTTCGATCACGAAGACGGCACGAGCGACGTGGGCGCTCCCGGCATGACGATCATGCAGCATCTTCGCGAGTACTACCCGCTCTCGACCGAAGAGCTATGGGCTATGCCGGGCGTTGAGGTAGGCAAGGTCGCCTAACTAAGTCTCTGGTTCCGTGAGGTAACCAGAGACATGGCGAACAATCTCACCAACTACGCGGAGACGGAGACGCTCAAGTGGCTCCTGAATCTAGTGCCTGATTACTCTCCTGTTGACACTGAGCTTGCTCTGTATACCTCCTCGCCCGGTGAGGCTGGCGGCGGCACCGAGGTGAATGGTGGCTCGTACGCCCGCACGGCTATTACGTGGGGCTCTCCTGCGTCCGGCGCAGTATCTAACGCTTCAGACATCACGTTCCCGACAGCTACGGGCGATTGGGGCACCATCGTTGCTGCTGCGATCTGGGACGAAGAGGGCGACCACATGTTGTGGTGGGGTCCGCTAGCGGTCTCGAAGACGATCGCGACTGGCGAGATCTTCAAGGTGCTCACCGGCAACCTAACCCTAACCTTGGACTAATGCGCTACGTAGAGACACATGAGCTTCTTGAAGAAGACGGAGAGTTCATCTCCGGCGACCAGATGTCGAATGGTAGCGACCATATCGTGGGCGTCGTCTCTTCAGACGTAGATGGAACGCTCTACATCGAGCAAGGGTATCCGGAGTACGTCGGCGGCCCTGTCCACTGGACGGTCACTAAGCAGATCGAAGTGAAGGAAGACGAGGGTCAGGGCTTCGTGGAGCCGATCGTGGCCCCGAAGTGGCGTCTACGCTACGCAAATAGCGTCTCAGAAGCGCAGACATCGTTCGACCTACATGCTCGGGCGACAAGCGCTGGCCCCAGGGAGTAAGGCCACGAATGCACTACCAGGCTTCCTACGGGTGCGAGGACTGCGGTCACACGTTCTTCTACCCCGGACAGAACTCTCCGATGCTCGTGGAAGGCGGATGCCCGGAGTGCGGAGGCAACATCAGGCCGGAGCCGGACCAACCCTCCCCCACGCATGGTGACGGCGAGCTACGCGACATGGCTGGCCCTGGATACGACCAGGACATGGGCGGTAATCCGCTACAGGAAGGAATCCTCGGTCAGACCGACGGCGGCTGGCAGAACAGACAGAAGCGGGATGAAAGCTTCGCCTCAGTAAAGACACAGGACAACATGCGATTTCACCCTGAATCATCCAACCAGGAAGTCAAGCCGCCGTGGACCCACTTCGAGATCGAAGAGGTCGCGCCCCCGGGCATCTCGAACGAGGAGGCTGAGGAGATCATCGAGAAGAAGGAAGCTGCTCTGCCCGCGCTGGCGATCCCGGGCCTGCTGGCTGGCGGCGAGGCAGCCGCAGCCGGTGGAGCAGCAGGTGCGGCCGGAGGTGTAGGCGGCGGCATCGGCATGGGCCTCCTGAGGCGCGCTGTGCCGAGTCTGATGGGTTCGGCCCTAGGAACCGGTCTCGGAGGCGGCAGCGGCGCTCAGGGTGCCCCAGAGACCGCTCTGACGCCCGACCAGCGTCCGTTCGAGGCCATCGCTTCGCTCGACGCTGACAAGGATAAGGGCTCGGACCTGAGCGACCCTCGCGGAACGAGCACCGAGGGCTCCGAGGACGCCGACACGAAGCAGAAGGATGACGGCGACAGTAAGCCGTGGCAGAAGGCGATCGAGGACCACGCCGACGGCGTGGGCTCTATTACAGGTCTATCCCCGGACGCAGACGACGACTCCCCGACGCCGGGCCTTGAGTCGCTCCAGATGATGCTCCCGCTCGTGATCCACTACGCCGAGTCTCCTGACTCCGGCGCGGACCATCCCCTCGTCAAGGCGCTGAGCGATCTTCTCACCGAGGAGGGCCTACTTGAGGGTCCCGAGGATCACGACGCCGCCGCCCAGATCATCAAGCTTCATCGCCACGGTGCAGTAGCTCCGCAAGGGCTCGCTCCGGCGGCTCCTCCGGTCGCGGCGGGAGGTAACCCGTTCGCGGACGGCAACTGCACTCTCTGCGGCGCGACCGTGACCCCAGGTCAGCCATGCCCGCAGTGCGGTAACTCCGCGCTCGGCACTCAAGTGATGGCTAATGGCGGAGCACGTTTCAACGATCAGGGTCGAGTGACCTACGAGCCGCCGGTCAAGGAGTGCCCGCAGTGCGGTGCTCCGCCGGAGTTCAGCGAGGGCTCAGGATACGTCGGCGCCTGTGGGCATAGATGGCTCGCGCGACCGCAGGTGCAGGCAGACCAGGGCTTCAATAGCGTGCGTCGCGAGATCGACGCCTTGCCGACGGCTACCGAAGATGCACCTCGAACGGACGGCGCCAACGATCCCGTCTGGAATCAGTTCTGGCGCGGAGCAGCCGACGCAGGACAGGGACCGACTAACCCTGAGCAGATCGCCGCCGTTCAGCAGTTGCTCATCGACCAGGGCCGCGTCGAGGAAGTCCCGAACGTTCCGGTCAATCCGGCGCAGTACGCGCGAGAAATGGCCGAAGTCGCCAACAAGCCGGACATGCCGCCGCCCAACGTAGACCAGGGTCCGCAGCCCGCCCAGGAGGAGGCCCCGCCGGAGGCAACGATGCCGATGCCCGGGATGTCGGTTCCGCAGCAGGGCGTCGTGGCCAATATCGGCTTCGGTCAATGCCAGAAGTGCATGGGTCCGCTACAGCAGGACGGTTCCTGCGCGGGGTGCGAGCGCTCTCCCGCCGCCGGTCAGGCTGTCCCTCAGCCTGGCTACCCGGCCGCTGGCGCTCCCCAAGGCAACCAGAACGCGGCTACACCCGTGAATCCGGCCGTGCAGCAGTTCGATCCGGCCTCCCGTCCCCCGGCATACGCCAACTGGACTATCGTCGGCCACGACAACGATGGTGCGGCTGTAGGCGTTCCGGCGGCCGATCAAGGCCAGCAGTACGACCCGTCCAAGGATCAGGATTCGTCACATCAGTGGCAGGCCGCTGACGGCACCCCGGTCGTACAGGGGCAGCAGTACGAGCTACACACGCCTGGCGTAGCCGTGCCGGATGTCGTGACCGTGACTCGCATCCTGCCGGATGCGATCGAGCTTGAGTTCACTGGCGAGTTCCAGCTTGGATTCCAGAAGCAGATCTCTCGTCAGGAGTGGGAGACGATGGGCTACACACTCGTCGCCTCGAACGGCACGCCGGACGCTCCCCCGGAGTCCCAGGGGCCGGTTGGCCGCCCGGAGGACGAAGGCGGAGCAGGCATTGCCCAGGGTCAGGGCGCCATGGGCGTATCCGACTTCTCTCCCCCGCACGGTGTCCATTCCTCAAACGTGCCGCAGCTAGGTGTGCCGAACGTGGATCCCGAGACTGGTGAAGTCCTGTCTCAGGAACGTCAGGCCGCCGTGCAGCGGTTCCTTGAACTCGCCTCTCAGGATCCCGAGGGCGACGGTGGGCTTACGCACATCGCCGGAGCACACTTCACGCCCTCGGAGCAGCGTGAGCTAATTGACGAGGACGGCGTTGCCCGGAACGCGGACAAGCTGGACCTATCTAACACTCACTACGAGGCTCGTGCTCCGCTGAAGAACAATGTCGCTGCGGACGACTTCCTGTGGTGAAGCCTCTAATCATCTGACACCCCTACGAGGTAACAATCGACATGGAGTTCACATCTAAGACAGTGACGTGCAGGAAGGCTGGCCTCTCCCAGGAGGAGGCGCTACGCGGTCTGTACGAGACATATGGAGACGTTCGAGTAGCGTCGATCAAGCGCAAGGGTGACGCCTGGGTCGCCGAGATCCTCCAGAAGGTTGCGGAGTTCCCGCCGCCGAAGGATGACGGCGGCGGAGACGAGGGCGGCAGCGACAGCGCTCCGGACACGCCTGAGGACGAGCCTGTTGGCGACGAGGGTCCGGCCGATAGCGACCCGACGGACGGCCCGCCGTCTGACGAAGGTCCCGACGGACCGCCGAGCGACAAGGGCGACGACAAGGGCGACGGCGCTCAGCATCAGATCCTTCACCTCCTGCACGAGATCGCGCAGGCTCTTGGCGTGGGCGGCCCTGCTGACGGCCTAGCCCCGGGCGATGAGCCTGGCCTAGGAGGACCGCCCCCGGGTCCGGGTGGCGACGCTGGTGGCCCTCCGGCGACTCCGCCTCACAAGATGCCGACCAAGCTGAAGCCGGGAGAGGTACTGCCGACGCAGACGCCGATCGGCTCTCCGGCATTCTCCAGCACGCAGAAGGTTGCTACGCAGACCGTCCAGTCGGGCGTAGTCAACCCGAAGGAAATGACTCCTTCTCAGGCCGTCGCTGACCTAGAGCGTCAGTTCACTGGCTACAAGGTCAAGGATCTCTACTTCGACCGCGAGAGCAGCACCTACCGAGCGCTTCTCTCTATCCACTAATGCCAGAGACAGTCGTAAGGACTGTCGAGGTTGAGCTAAATCGTCTACGCGGGAGGCTCTGCGGACTCATCGAGTCGTGGGGCCTCCCGGAGCAGCAGGAGCGTGGAATGAAGTCCACGCTGAAGTATCTCACCTACGACAGCGAGAAGACGATCCGCCAAGCGATCGAGGCTATTAGTCCCTCAGACTCGGACGAATAACTGCTGACATGGCCTTCACTAAGTTCGCTTCATACGAAGTCTCCGAAGTCCTAGAGGTGAAGGGCGCGAAGGATCGTGCCCGCACTGCTTCGCTCTCCAAGCTAGGAGAGTTTGACGACTACAACACGGAAGACGGTTACCTATACGCACGTATCCGTGCAATCTCATCCCGTGTCAACAAGAACCACGACGGCTGGCCTTCTGTTGAGCTAGCTGGTGGAGAAGATGTATTCCGGCAGCACCAGTCCTCCGGGGGCGGCTTCACGGTCGAAGCGAAGAAGGGCGCCAAGTATGGCTTCAGCACCTTCCTAGGCAAGCCGATCTTCGTTGACCATCACAACTCGGACCCGAGCCGTGCTCGTGGCGTCATCGTTGACGCCAAGCTCCATGTCGAAGATCACCGCACGGCGGCCGAGCAAGACTCCTACTACGCATCGGCGCCCGAGAACCACATGCCGCCGACGTGGATCGAACTCCTCCTGGAAGTGGACGCGAAGAGCTTCCCGAAGCTCGCGCAGGCGATCATCGACGGAGGTAACGACTCGTCCAAGGGTATCGACGGGTTCTCCATGGGCTGCGACGTAGAGCGTTCGGTCTGCAATATCTGCAAGAACAGCGCCACGTCACCCGCCGAGTTCTGCAACCACATCCGTATGAAGGGAGCCCTTCACAACTATACGGATGAGCACGGCAACAAGAAGACAGCGAAGTCCTACGAGGACTGCTACGGCATCAAGTTCTTCGAGATCAGTGCGGTGTTCGATCCGGCTGACGAGACCGCCCTAACCCGTGAGATCCGCGCGAGTATCCACAAGGAGGCGACTGGCCTAAACGGCTCCCACGAGGCGTGTCCAGCGTGCGGCGCGACCGACGAGTATCAGGGTGACCTCTGCTACTCCTGCGGTCACGGTTCGCACCCCTGCCCGCGCTGTGGCTTTGAGATGGACCATC
>Ga0182742_1002630_pt1 | contig 19480 bp, 17 predicted proteins | sample eDN5th37CBELigMG_FD_128880 | JGI IMG/M metagenome (GOLD analysis project Ga0182742, IMG submission 128880) | Enriched Miracle-Growth compost microbial communities from Emeryville, California, USA - eDNA 5th pass 37_C BE-Lig MG (version 2)... ... | reverse complement strand
GTTGTATCCCCAACACTACGAAGAAATAGCTCTGTATGTTCAAAGATAGGTGTACGAATTTCACTATATTGATATCGTTGACAAATCTCTTGAATTTTCTTTTCAATATACTGCCATTTTTCTACTGTTCCTGGTAATATATCCTGTGTTCCTCTAGGTATATTAATTTGCATGTATGTATCCTCCTGTTACTAGAAAATCTTGTTTTAAGTCATTTCCTTTTACTTGTAGACACTTTAGTCTTTCTTCTAAAATAATCTTTTCTACCATGTTTTTAAATACCAAAAAAATCTCGTCTCTTGTATTGATTCATACAAGGGACGAGATTTTTTCCCGTGGTACCACCCTAATTGAAAAATGAAATTATTCATTCTTCCTCTTTACAGTTAACGCCTGTTTACGTTTCTACCTACTAATGGTTTATATTTTCAGAAGAAAGCCTCCCTGAGTGTTCTTTCTCTAAGTCATCATGTAGAAATGCTTTCAGCCTAACGGACATTTCCTCTCTTAACATGTGTCTCTTAGATACTTTTCTCGATCACTGGCTATTCTTTTTATTTTATTATTATTTAATTAATAATAAATAGGATGCTTTCTAATGTCAATAGGATACGAAGGGAAAATAGGAATCAATTTAGAATTTCCCCATTTGTTTCTTTAACTTTTTTACTTCTCCTATAGATAGTCCAAATTCAGTTGCTAACTCGACTACATTTGAATTTCCTTCTTTTTCCATAAAGTCATGGAAATCAATACCTAATAATTTTGAATCCAATCCATTTGCATTGGAATGTTTTTCACCAAATCTCATGTAATTCACCCTTTTTTCTGTTATTTTTTTATAGTATTTCCATGATTAATTAAAAAATTTCAACGAACATACAATTTCTTGTCAGAATTTGATTATGAAAAAATGGTATTACGAAAAGGAAAAAGCTAATGAAAAACAGAAAAATAGTAAAGTCAAAGAAGGTATTGTACGACCATGTATTAGTTTTAACAAGGAAGGAGTGTTCCTTATTTGGCTAGAAAGAAAGTATTAGTAGTTATTTTTGTAGCATGCTTGTTATTATTATTGATTGGCCCTACGCCACTTTTGGCTGAAGAACAATCTACAATTAGTGCAAATGTGGTAGTGAATGTAAGAGAAGGGCCTAATTTAGAGGAAGCTATAATTGGAAAACTTACCATTAACAAAGATTATATGGTTCTAAAAGAAGAGAATGATTGGATTCAAATACAATTTACTGACTCTTCAACTGGATGGGTTGCTGCTTATTTAGTTTCAAAAAATTCTAATTCAGCTATGAAAAAAGAAGCAACTATTCAAGAAAAAAGCGAGGCTATTGTTACAGAGGATGGGTTAAGATTACGTAAAGGACCTGGGACATCGTATCAAGTAATATCCACATTAACACAAGGAACGAAGGTAACTCTGATAGCAAGTGAAGGTGAGTGGGTAAATATACTAACAAGCTTTGGGAAAGGTTGGGTCCATAAAGACTTTGTTGGAACCTCCAATACCTCCTTACCTTCTCAAGAAAATACAACAAAGAGTAATCCAACTCAAAAAAATGAGCTTACCAATTCTCAACTAGCAACTGTATTAGAGGATCAAATTAATGTAAGAAGTAATCCTTCTACAACTGCAACAATCATCGGAAAATTAGCGAAAAACACAGCCCTCCATGTTGTAAAAGAAGAAAGTGATTGGGCGAAGATAGAGTATTCTGGCAATACAGGATGGGTTCATCGAAAATTCTTAGAATATAGTAGTACAGATTCAAAAGGAAAACAAATAAACAAACAAATATCTATTCAATATGATCAAACAAATATCAGAAAAGAACCATCTGTTTCCTCTCCTATCATAAAAGTTGCAGCAATAGATGATACATTTCTTGCAGTGGAACAAGTAAATAATTGGTATAAGATTGAGCTATCAGACGGTGAATATGGTTATGTTGCAGACTGGATTGTACAAGAAAAGAAAACTAATCAGATCGTAAACAACTCCTCCGATTTAAAAGGAAAGATTATTGTATTAGATCCTGGCCATGGAGGAAAAGATAGCGGCACAATTGGCTCAAGTAATAGTTTAGAGAAAAACTTAACCATAAACACCGCATTATTGCTAGGAAAAAAACTTGAATCTGCTGGAGCCAAGGTTGTACTTACTAGAACAGATGATACATTTATTACCTTGCAAAACCGAGTAGCTATTAGTCAATCGTATAAAGCAGATGCTTTTATTAGTATTCATTATGATAGTAACAAAGATGCACAAATAAGCGGTATTACTAGTTATTATTATTCTGCTGACCAAAAAGCTTTAGCAAATAGTTTACATAAAAGTATAATTGAAGCGACGAATATGGTAGATCGAGGTTTAAGAAAAAATAATTATTTCGTTTTAAGAGAAAATAGCCAACCTGCATCTTTACTAGAATTAGGTTTTCTTAGTAATCCTTCTGAAGAAAAAACAGTAGGTTCTAAACATTATCAAGAAACTATATCTACAGCCATCTATCAGGGGATTCAAGATTATTTTGACAGATAATAGAGTAAACAAAAAAGTTCTTTTTATAGTAATTCATAACTATAAAAAGAACTTTTTCCATTTATTTACTATCTAGTATTAAAGTAACTGGTCCATCGTTAATTAACTGAACATCCATCATTGCTCCAAATTCTCCAGTTTCTACTTTTAAATCATGAGCTCTTAATAAGTCATTAAATTCATTGTATAGGTTCTTCGCGTAATCTGGTTTAGCAGCATTCATGAAGTTAGGTCGACGCCCTTTTCTAGTGTCACCATATAAAGTAAATTGAGAAACAGATAAAACTGATCCTTTTTCATCTAAAATACTCTTATTCATCTTGCCTTCCTCATCTTCAAAAACACGTAAATAAGCTATTTTATCAGCAAGATATTTAGCATCTTCTACAGTGTCATCGTGCGTTATGCCAACTAAAAGAACAAATCCTTTATCGATTTCTCCTACTACTTCACCATTTACCGTTACTTTAGCATCTTTAGACCTTTGCAATACGATTCTCATCGTAGTTTCTCCTTTAGTTCATAATTCTTCGTACAGAGTATACATCTGGGATTTGTTTAATTCTATCAACTACTTTTTGTAAATGATTTACATTGGTAATCATGATACTCATGGAAATAGTTGCTACCTTATTGCGATCAGACTTACCAGATACTGCAGAAATATTTGTTTTCGATTCATTCACTGCTTGAAGAACTTCATTTAATAAGCCTCTACGATCATAACCGCTTATTTCAATCTCAACATTATACTCTTTTCGATTATTCATATTTGATTCCCATTCAACCGGGATTAAACGGGCTTTCGCATCTTCTGTATCAATATTTGTACAGTCTGCTCTATGAACAGAAACACCTCTACCTTTTGTGATAAAGCCAACAATTTTATCCCCAGGAACAGGATTACAGCAACGAGATAAACGAATTAACAAGTTATCGATTCCAGTAACTCTAACTCCAGATGTACTTTTCTTATTATTAGGAAATGCTTTTAACTCAGCAACAGCATTTGAAATAGTAGCAGACTGTTCCACATCTCTTTTCTTACGCCACTTTTCTGTTAATCGATTAGCTACTTGTAGTGCAGTAATTCCGTTATAGCCAACAGCAGCATACATATCATCTTCCGTTTGAAAATTGAATTTTTCGATGACAGCCTTTATATTTTCAGGAATAAGAATTTCTTTTAAGTCAAAATCCATATTTCGGATTTCTCTTTCCACCAATTCTTTTCCTTTTTCAATATTTTCTTCTCTTCTTTGCTTTTTAAAAAACTGTCTTATTTTATTTTTAGCTTGAGAAGTTTGAGCAATTTTCAGCCAATCTTGACTTGGTCCATAGGAATGTTTACTTGTATGAATTTCAATGATATCACCAGTTTTTAGCTTATAATCAAGTGTCACCATTTTGCCGTTTACTTTAGCACCTATCGTTTTATTGCCTATTTCAGAATGGATTCTGTATGCAAAATCAATAGGAACGGAACCAGAAGGAAGTTCAAAAACATCTCCTTTTGGTGTAAATACAAACACCATATCGGAAAACAAATCTATTTTAAGACTTTCCATGAATTCTTCTGCATTCACTATTTCGTCCTGAAATTCAAGTATTTCTCTAAACCAACTTAATTTCTTTTCTAAAGAAGAACCTTCGTTAGCAGATTTACCTTCTTTATACGCCCAATGTGCTGCAATACCATATTCAGCTATACGATGCATTTCCTGTGTTCGAATCTGCACCTCTAATGGATCTCCTTTTGGACCTATTACGGTTGTATGCAAGGATTGATACATGTTTGCCTTTGGCATAGCAATGTAATCTTTAAAACGACCAGGCATTGGTTTCCATCTCGTATGAATAATTCCAAGTATCGCATAACAATCTTTAATACTATTCACAACAATACGAACAGCTAATAAATCGTAAATTTCATTGAACTGTTTATTCTGCAAAACCATCTTACGATATATACTATAAATATGCTTAGGTCTTCCTGAAATATCTGCTTGAATATTTACTTCTTTCGTACCTTCACGAATTTCCGAAACAACCTCATCTAGATATTGTTCTCTTTCTGCTCTTTTTCGCTTCATTAAATTAACGATTCGATAATATTGTTGTGGATTCATGTATCGTAAAGCTGTATCTTCTAATTCCCACTTAATTGTAGAAATACCTAATCGATGAGCTAAAGGAGCAAAAATTTCTAATGTTTCATTCGAAATTCGACGTTGTTTTTCAGCAGGTAAATGTTTGAGTGTGCGCATATTATGCAATCTATCTGCAAGCTTGATCAAGATAACGCGAATATCTTGAGCCATTGCGACAAACATTTTTCGATGATTCTCTGCTTGCTGTTCTTCATGCGATTTATACTTGATTTTCCCCAATTTTGTTACGCCGTCAACGAGCATGGCCACTTCGCTGCTAAAAGCTTCACTGATATCCTTTAATGTGATTTCAGTGTCTTCAACAACGTCATGGAGAAAACCTGCAGCAACTGTAGAAGGATCCATCTCTAAATCAGCCAATATACCAGCAACTTGTATTGGATGAATAATATAAGGTTCCCCAGATTTTCTATATTGTTCACGATGGGCATGTTCAGCATATTTATAAGCTTTTTCTATAAATTCGACATGCTCCTCGTTTAAATACCCTCTAGTCTTATCGATGACTTGTTCGGCGGTTAAAACTTGATCATTCGCCATGTAATCACCTTTCATATTCCATTTATATTAAAATTAGATTATATTCTTGCATTCTGCTTATTCTACTTTGAACTTCGTTAAATAAAAATAAAATAGAATAAACTTAACTTTAGAATGATTATTACTATTATCGAAAAAAATCATTAGATTGTAAAGAGTTTACAGGTAATTTATATGTAATTATAGAGAATTTTGTCGAAAAAACACGATTGTATCAAGGAAATATAGAAAAGGAGGAAAATATTTCATATATTGTTTCCATATTTTTTCTTTTTAATACCAATGCCCAATCGATGGAAAGATTAATCATGGGTGTTACAAGGATTTCTTTCTAATCATTTATCAAAAATTTTTAAAAAAGACTGTAGCAAACATTCTATTATATAAAGAAGTTTGCTACAGTCTTGTAAGTAGTATTTAATATTCCATTAATGTTAAGATGTCATAACCATCTAAATTCTTACGTCCATCTAAATAAGAAAGCTCAATTAAGAATGCAATTCCAGCTACAACTCCGCCTAGCTCTTCCACTAATTTAATCGTTGCATCAATTGTACCACCAGTTGCTAGTAAATCATCTGTAATTAATACTCTTTGTCCAGGCTTAATAGCATCTTTATGGATTGTAAGTACATCTTTTCCGTACTCTAAACCATATTCAACTTTAATCGTTTCTCTAGGTAATTTACCTTCTTTACGTACTGGTGCAAAGCCTACTCCTAATGAATAAGCTACTGGACATCCAATAATAAAGCCTCTAGCTTCTGGTCCAACTACTATATCAATTTCTTTTTCTTTTGCATAATCAACGATTTGGTCTGTTGCGTATCTATATGCTTCACCATTATCCATTAATGTAGTTATATCCTTGAATTTGATCCCTTCTTTTGGCCAGTCTTCAACGATTGTAACGTATTGTTTTAAGTCCATTCCTTAACTTCCTCCTCATTATAAACGGCATTTCCTAGAATAAGATCAAACCAGTTCTTCAGCTGTTCATATGTTGAATAAATCAATTCATTTTCAAGCTTAAACTGAATCTGTTTTTGTTGAAAAGAAGGTGATTCACCTAAATCTCTTTTCGGTACATTCTTATTTAAAGAAATAAGCCCATCAACCATTGTAACAAAATTTAATTCAAAAAACACCTTTGACATAAAATCTACCGTTTCTTTACTCCAACCTTGCCTTTTCGCTAGCTCTGAACCATATTTTGCTAAATGGAAATTTCCTTGTTTAGCTAAAAATGCATAATACCATTTAAAATGATCTCTCGTAGGAATAGTGCTGAAGAAATCACTATCTTGTTTGTAAAAAACAGCATAAATTCTATCTGGTTTACTATTTGATAACAGTGCCTTTAGTATGTCTGTATTCATAGGAATATCTACCAACACAATCGTTTTTTCATTACAGTCATATGCTTTCGCTTCTTCTAATGTTTCTATACAATGATAAGTTACCTGTTCTAAATTTTTTGAAATAGAATCTTTATTAAAAACTAACCAAACTGCATCCTTAGGGACCATATTAAAAAGCGAATCCATTTTTCTAGTTGCTCTATAATCAAATAATTGCCAATGTGGCACTTGAATATCTTGCACAAAAATCTGCGCCTTCTTAATGTTATTCCATTCATTAATAGAAAGTTGTCCTAATACAGATACCTTTGCATTTGGAGTAATATGATCATGCAATTCACCAATACCAAATCCAATTCCATCTAAAAGTTGATCTTCTTGTTTTAGCTGTAGTTTTAAATGGTTTTGATTTGCTCCAATCTTTCGAATACTATCTATTTCTAAATGATTAAGTACAATCTTCGGTTTGCTATTATCCACTCCAAAAGGAGCTAACATTTGAAGATCTTGAATCGACTGGAGGGAAATATCCTGTAAAGTAAAGACGCCATCGACATTAGTTAAAGGCGATAAATCTTCGGTACTTAATTGTTCAAAAGCCAATTCATTTAAATTTTTTCGTAGTAAATCAACATGTTCTATTTTTAAAGTCATACCAGCAGCCATTGGATGACCACCAAAATGTGGAAGAATATCTTTTGAAAAGGATAAATTCTTATATAAATCAAATCCAGCTATACTTCTTGCAGACCCTTTTGCCGTTCCTAATGTAGAATCATAACTTAATACAATCGTTGGACGATAATATTTTTCTACAAGTCTTGAAGCTACTATTCCAACAACTCCTGCATTCCATCCTTCTTTTCCAACAATTAAAACTCTATTTTTATCAATAGGATAATTTTGTTCTACCTGAAGGATTGCTTCCTCTGTTATTTGATTAACAATGGCTTGTCTTTCTTTATTTGTTTCTTCCATTTCAATTGCAAGCTCTTTGGCAATTTCACTATCATCTGTTAATAATAACTCTACAGCTGGATCTGCACTTCCAAGTCTTCCAACTGCATTAATTCTCGGAGCTATCATAAAACCGATAGTCTCTTCATCAATGGTATCTGACTGTATATTCATTTGTTTATATAAAGCTTTTAATCCAATATTATCCGTTTCTTGCAATGCTTTAATGCCCTTTTTGGCTATTAACCGATTTTCCCCAGTTAAAGAAACAAGGTCTGCTATTGTTCCTATAGCAGCGAATGGCAGTAAATGGAGTGGAACTTCACCTAATAGTGCATGAGCTACCTTAAATGCTACACCAACACCTGCTAACTCATGAAAAGGGTAAGTACTACCTTCTATTTTAGGATGAATAACGGCTAAAGCTTCAGGTAATATGGGACCCGGTTCATGGTGGTCTGTAATGATTAAATCTAGTCCTAGTTCTTTTGCGACTTGTGCTTCATGAATAGCTGCTATTCCTGTATCCACAGTAATAATTAATTCAATTCCGATACTTTTAGCATACTGAAATGCTTGTTCATTTGGTCCATACCCTTCTGTAAATCGATTAGGGATATAGAACTGTACATTTGCCCCTAACCTTTCAAGGGTTTTCATCATCACCGTTGTACTCGTAACACCATCCGCATCATAATCTCCAAAAATAAGAATTGCCTCATTATCTTTTATTGCTTTCTTTATTCTATCTACAGCTTTATCCATCCCTACAAGTAAGTATGGATCATGAAACTCTTGTTTTTCCGCAAGTAAAAAAGCTTTTGCTTGTTCTATCGTTTGGTATCCTCTATTAATAAGTAAGGAAGCTACAATTGGTGTTACATTTAATTTTTCTGCAAACTCCATTACTTGTTTTTGATCTTGATTTTCTTTTACAATCCATCTAGTTTTTGGTCGTAACATACCATCACCTCAATTAAATCATTATACAAGTTATTAATAATGTTTTTCAATGAAAGACAAATGGAAATTTATAATAGGCAAATATAACATATAAATTCACTCATGAAGATCTATCAAAAACAAAGGGTCAGACCATAAAGCAATGTTTCCCTTTTAAAATAATAGTAAGAATAAAACTACTATCTTGGAAATTGCTTTATAAGGTCAGACCCTTAGCATTATCTTATAAACTTTTTATTAGTTATAAAACAAATCTCTTTTATTGATTTTATACTTGTGGGATATCTGAATTAGGACGTTTTTCTTTATACGTAATTAAAACACCCTTCTTCTTCAATTCTTTTTTCTTCCATACATACCAAAGCTGGGATGCAATGAAAATAGAAGAATAAGCCCCTCCAACTAATCCAATTAATAAAGCTATGGAGAAGTTTTTAATAGAGTCACTTCCAAATATAATTAAAGCAACGACACAAATAATTACTGTAATAACCGTGTTAAGTGAACGAGCAAATGTTTGTCTTATACTTATATTAATAATGTCTTTTATTTCTTGAGCTGTTTTAATACGTTTTTTCTTCACAAGATTTTCTCTAATACGGTCAAAGGTAACAATTGTATCATTGATCGAGTAACCGACAATGGTCAACACAGCCGCAATAAATGTTATATCCACTTCTAAACGAGTAATACTAAATATTACTACTATAAAGAATACATCATGTAACAATGCCAAAACTGCTGCAAGTGCCATATAGATTTCAAAACGAATCGTTACATAGAGAATGATACCGATGGAAGCATAAATTAGTGCATAAAAAGCATTTTTAGCAAGTTCTTTCCCAACGGTTGGGGAAACGCTGCTAACACTTGGATCATGTCCATATGTTTCTTTGAACTCAGATTTGATTAAGTTAATCTTTTCTTGGCTTAAATCACCTTTAATTCTTATAGCAGCCACTTCATTTTTTTCACCAGAAAGTACTATGTCATCTACGTGGATATCTATTTTATCCATTTCATCTTGTATTTCTTCTGTTGTCAATGATTTGTCTGCCATTATTTCAATACGAGAACCACTAGAAAAGTCAATTCCAAGATTCAATTTAAAGATAAACATAACAACAAGGCCAAGAACGATTAATACACTAGATACTGCAAAGAAGATATTTTTATATTTCACAAAATCTAAACGATCAAATCTTGTTGGCAATGTTAAAGTATCAAAGCCTTCACTAATATGATTAATATTTTTCTTAGATACACCAAACCAATATAATTTCTTATTGAACACTTTACTATTCACTAATAACCCAAGAAGTAATCTTGTTCCATATACAGATGTGATAAAACTTAAAAGTATACTAATAATTAGAAGTGTAGCAAAGCCTTTTACAGAGCTTGTACCAAAAACAAATAATACAATAGCAGCTAAAATAGTTGTAAGGTTCGCATCAAAGATGGTAGACAGTGAATTCTTATTACCTGCTTGGAAAGCTGCTTTTAAAGATTTTCCAACTTTTATCTCGTCTTTTATTCGCTCATAGGTGATAATATTGGCGTCAACAGCCATACCTACCCCAAGAATCAACGCTGCAATGCCCGGTAAGGTTAATACCCCATTAATTAAGTCCAGGACAAGTAACGTTAAATAGATATAAATAGATAAACTCACGACAGCTACAATACCTGGTAAACGGTAATAGAAAATCATGAATATAAATACTGCAACAACCCCAATGATTCCTGCTAAAACTGTATCTTGTAATGCTTGGTCACCAAATTGTGCCCCAACACTTGTAGAGTAAACTTCTGTCAATTTAACAGGAAGTGCACCAGCATTCAATAATTCTGCTAAGTTAGTTGCTTCTTCTAAGGTGAAGTTACCTGTAATAGAAACTGTATCTGAATTAATCACTTCACTTACCATTGGTGCGGATAAATATTTCGGTTCTTCTTTCACTGATTCAGCAGCATAAGAGTCTCCTTCTTCAAAATCCAACCAAATTACTAACGGATTTCCTAATACTTTTTCCGTAATTTTCTTGAATTTATCTGCATCTTTTAGCTTTAAGGATACGCTTGGTTTATTATATTGGTCAAATTCTTGAGAAGCCCCACCTTCTACTAAATCTGTACCATCTAAAAGCTTATTGTTCTCAATATCTCTGAAAGTTAAATTAGCTTCTGTAGAAAGTAATTCCCTTGCTTCATTTTGATCAGTAATCCCTGCTAATTGAACTCTAATTCTATCTTTTCCTTCAATTTGAATACTAGGTTCACTTACTCCTAGAACATTAATTCTTTTATCTAGAGCTTGTACGGTACTCTTAAGAACATCTTCATTTACCTTTTTTCCTTCTAGAGACTCTACTTTATAGAGCACTTCAAATCCACCTTGGAGATCTAATCCAAGATTTATGTGATTTAAAATTTTATTTGTTGTCCCACCCATTAACCCTGCAGCCAAAACAATGATTAACAAGAAAGCAACAATTCTACTGCGTTTAACCATTATGTAATAATCCTCCTCATAAATACAAAGCAGAAAAAAACCTTTTTATCTACTTATATTAGATAAAAATAGGTATATCTTAATCCTCGACTTATAAATACTTTTTCATACTATAATAATCTTTGAGTAACCTCACTTCTTCCATCTATTTTACCAATATATGAAATCCAGAATAAACTCATTATGAAACAGTTTATAAAGCCTGTCAATTCTTGTAGTGGCATTATTATGAATATTAATTGACTTTTTATTTCAATAATTCTTTTTTCTCTTCCTCAGATAGCTCCTTTAACAAATCTACAGACTTATATGCCTCAATAGTTGCGAAATTCATATAATCTGAAACGTTCACATGAAGTATATCTTGCACTATTTCAGCAAGGCGAATATCCTCTGTTGGCTTCTTCCACTTTTTCTTCGTTAAAAAGTCCCATAGCTCAGGTTCTTTAATCGTGTCATATCCTAATAAATGAAATTCTTCTAACTTACTTGTTAGAGCAGGCTGTACTTGATAACGAAAACGTTCATATAAGTGCTTTGATGACATATATCTTCAGCTCCTTTTTATAACTTCCTCTAATTCACGCTTCATGCAGTTTTTTATTAATATTTATTCTCTTTTTAAAACCTTGTCATGCTTTGTCCACAATGTTGCATATAGTTAATTGTATAGTATTATTCGCTATTTGAGAAGGCAGGGAATAGAATGTCTAAGTTTTTTAAGGGAACACTTATATTGCTATTAGCAGGTTTTATTACAAGAGTTTTAGGCTTTATCAATCGGATAGTGATTGCCCGTTTTATAGGAGAAGATGGCGTTGGCCTTTATATGATGGTGTACCCTACCATGATTCTTGTAGTAACGATTACGCAACTTGGACTACCTGTTGCAATCTCCAAAAATGTAGCAGAGGCTGAAGCAGAAGGAAACTTACCTAAGATAAAAAGTATATTAGTTGTATCTTTAAGTATAACACTAGGACTGACTATTCTATTTACACCAGCGTTATTTTTATTAGCTCCTTATTTATCAAAAACATTATTTACAGATGAAAGAACACTTTTACCTTTACTTGCTGTCACTCCTATTATACCAATTATCGCTATTTCTTCTGTTTTAAGAGGTTACTTCCAAGGAAGACAAAATATGAAGCCTGCTGCCATATCTCAAGTGATTGAGCAAGTTGTTCGAATTGCATTAATCGCTGCATTAACAAAAGCTTTCTTACCATATGGTATTGAATATGCAGCAAGTGGAGCCATGTTAGCCTCAGTTCTTGGAGAATTAGCATCACTAATATTCTTACTTGCTTCATTTAAATGGAAAAAATCCTTCCAATTAAGAAAGAAATTCTTCCAATATGTACATAAGGGAAGAAGTACCTTTAATGAATTGATGGAAGTAGCACTTCCTACAACTGGTAGTCGGATGATTGGAAGTATTGCATGGTTTATAGAACCTATAGTAGTTGCACATAGTTTAGCTATAGCTGGTATTAGCGCGATAAATGCAACAAAACAATATGGTGTATTAACAGGGTTTGCTTTGCCACTGCTTATGCTCCCATCCTTTTTTACACAATCTTTATCTACTTCTCTTGTTCCTGCAATCAGTGAAGCTAAGGCGAATAATCATTATAAGACAATTGACCGGTTATTACAGCAAGCTTTGAAATTCACCTTTTTAACTGGAGGGCTAGCTATTGTCGTTCTTTACGTCTTGGCAGAACCTTTAATGAATGTTATGTATGGAAGCTCAAAAGGTACCTCTTTTATTTTAGTTATGGCACCGTTTTTTATTCTTAACTACTACCAAGGTCCTTTACAAGCTACTTTACAAGCACTAAATTTAGCAAGAGCGGCAATGATCAATAGTTTTATTGGTGCCTTTGTTAAAACCGCCTTAATTTTTATTCTTGCCTCTAGACCAGAGTTTGGTATTTATGGAGTAGCTATTGCTCTTGTTGTAGGTTTTGTATTAGTTACACTTCTACATTTTGCTACCATAGTAAAATCAATAGGATTTTCATTCATTTTAATTGATTACATAAAAATGATTATAATTATTCTCTTAACTGGATTCATGGGAACTTATTTCTTAGATGTAATCACATTTCCTTCTCTAGTTTTAAAAATCATCATTACTACATGTATGATTAGTATTTTCTATTTGGTACTAATTTTTATTTTCCGTTTGATGTCAAAAGATGATCTTAAAAAAATTCCTTGGATCGGTTCTTTCTTCTCCTAAAGGTAATTAGAAGCTATATTTATATTAGTACATTTTTAGGATGTCCTAAGAGAGTTTAGTCTTTTAGGACATCCTATCCCCTTTTACACCATAATTCTAGCTAGTTAGGAATTCTGGTGTAATTCAGTAATCCCATACATCTATATAAAATTCTCCATCTTGATAACTACAAAAGGATATTTCCTTTATGTTCGGATATCCTTTTTCTTTTAAATTTTGTCTTAACCATAAATTTGTCTTTCCTATCCTTTCCAGATTACTTTCCTGAATCACACCGTCCATAATAAGTGGAAGTGTAATAGAAGAAGCATTCTTTTCTTTTTCAAATACCGATAACTTACCAGATGTTTCTAATATAGCAAATTCAACATCTGCTATATTACGGATATCCTTTTCTCTTAGTTGAGTTAATAAATCATCAAAATTATAACGTTGTCTTTTCATTGCAGCCTCATCAATTTCACCATGATTAATAATTACAGTTGGTTCTCCATCAATAAGATTACGCATTTTTTTACTTTTAAGTGAAATAAAAGCCAATAACATTTGAATAAATAATAGAACAAACATAGGAAATAAAATGGGGAAGAACGGCTTTTTATAATCTTCTATTGCTACTACTCCAATTTCTGCGATCATAACAAAAACGACCAGATCCAAAATACTCAGTTCTCCTATTTCCCTTTTTCCCATTAGTCTAAATATTAAGACAACCAAAAAGTACATTACAATGGTCCGAATGAATAGGATTAAGTATTGGTCCATATTATCTCCTCCGATTTGAATATTCATTATTAACTTGCTCTAAATAATAGAAATAATACAACAGGATCACTATCACTCATAGAAAGTCTAATAGATGATAATACCCCATTTTTTATTGAAATTTTGATTCTATTTTTTCTAACAATGAATATGCTTGTACTAGAAATCATTTTAACGAAAAGAAGGGAGATGTTTCTAATCGAAGGTAGTAAGCATGTTGGCACAGCAGTACTTTATGGTCTCATCACGATATTTATGATGCTCATAACTAGTAGCTTATTGTTTTCTTTATTATTAAGATTTACCTCTGTACAAGAGTCATCTTTGCAATATATAATCACCGGTGTTTCTTTTATTACTTTATTTGTAGGAGGATTTATTTCTGGAGGTAAAGGAAAACAAAAAGGATGGTTTTTGGGAGGTATTACCGGGTTAGTTTATTCTATTATTATCTTTTTATTCTCTTTCTTAGGATCCGATCAACTATTTACGATGGAGCAATTCATTTATCATCTCTGTTATACACTTATTTGTATGATGGGTGGAATATTAGGAGTTAATCTTTCGAAAGATACGGAAAGATAAAAAAGCTGTCTCCCTTGAGACAGCTTTTTTTCAGAAATTATTCTTCTGTTTTTTCTAGAGAAGGACTTGCAACAGGTGCAGATGCTTCTACTACTTCACGAATAGCATTTCTGTCGAATGTTAAACGACTGCCATCTTTTGATTTTAGTACTATTGTACCTTCATCAATTGCATCAATGGTTGCATGTAGCCCACCAATCGTGACAATCTTGTCCCCTTTTTTTAGGCTGTTTTGCATATCACGTACACTTTTTTGACGCTTTTGCTGTGGACGAATAAGCAAGAAATAGAATAATACAAACATTAAAATAAACGGTAATAAACTAACAATTGATCCCATATATTTCCCCTCCTTTCATATCTATCAGAAGTTTTTAGCGTTCGGTTTATTAAATCCATAACGTTCAAAAAACTCTTCTTTAAAATCCCCTAAGCGATCTTGTCGAATCGCATTTCGGACATTCTCCATTAAGTTTAACAGAAAATAGAGATTATGGTAAGATGTTAACCTAATTCCGAATGTTTCATCACAACGAATTAGATGACGAATGTATGCACGGCTGTAATTTTTACATGTATAGCAATCACAATCTGGATCAAGTGGACCAAAATCTCTAGCATATTTCGCATTTTTTACGACAAGGCGCCCTTCACTTGTCATAACTGTACCATTACGAGCTATTCTAGTAGGTAATACACAATCAAACATATCAATACCGCGAATGGCACCATCAATTAATGAATCCGGTGAGCCAACTCCCATTAAATATCGTGGCTTATTATCTGGCATTAATGGTGTTGTAAATTCAAGGACACGGTTCATGACATCTTTTGGCTCACCAACAGATAAGCCCCCAACAGCATAACCAGGAAGATCAAGAGAAACTAAATCTTTAGCACTTTGCTTACGCAACTCCTCGTATTCTCCACCTTGAATAATTCCGAATAAACCTTGATCTTCAGGACGTTGGTGTGCACGTAAACAGCGTTCTGCCCATCTTGAAGTTCTCTCTACTGATCTTTTCATATAGTCATATTCAGCTGGATATGGTGGACACTCATCAAATGCCATCATTATATCCGAGCCTAAAGCATTTTGGATTTCCATAGCCTTTTCTGGAGAAAGGAATAATTTATCCCCATTTAAATGATTACGGAAATGCACACCTTCCTCTTCAATTTTTCGGAAATCACTTAGGCTAAAAACTTGGAAACCACCAGAATCTGTTAGAATGGCTTTATCCCAATTCATAAACTTATGAAGGCCTCCAGCTTCTTTAACGATTTCATGACCAGGTCGTAACCACAAATGGTATGTATTACTTAAGATAATATTTGCTCCCATCGTTTTTAAATCCTCTGGAGCCATTGTCTTTACTGTCGCCAATGTACCAACAGGCATAAAAGCTGGTGTTTCAAAAGAACCATGTGGTGTATGTACAATACCTAATCTTGCACCTGTCTGCTTACATGTTTTAATTAATTCATAACGTATCGCTGTCAAATTCTTTTCTCCTTTATAAAAACTTTTTCGTGTAACATATAAATATTTATTTAACGTTTTATCGTATAAACATTGCATCCCCAAAACTAAAGAATCGATATTTCTCTTTTACTGCTGTTTCGTATGCATGAAGGACATTTTCTCTACCTGCCAATGCACTGACTAACATGATTAATGTAGATTTAGGCAAATGGAAATTCGTAATCATCCCATCTATCCCTTTAAATTCATACCCTGGATAAATAAAAATACTTGTCCATCCACTACTTTCCACAAATTTGCCATCATGTTGGGAAGCAATTGTTTCAAGAGTACGAGTAGAGGTTGTACCTACGGATAAAATTCGTCCACCTTCTGCTCTTACTTTATTTAAAAGCTCAGCAGTACCAGCTGTCAACTGATAAAATTCTGCATGCATTTCATGCTTATCAATGTCTTCTACGTTTACTGGTCTAAATGTTCCAAGACCGACATGAAGAGTTAAGAATGCTATATGGACTCCCTTTTCATTCAATGCTGCTAATAAGTCCTTAGTAAAATGTAGTCCTGCAGTTGGAGCTGCTGCTGAACCTCTTTCCTTAGCATATACTGTCTGATAACGGTCTTGGTCATCTAACTTCTCTTTTATATAAGGAGGAAGAGGCATTTCACCAAGCTCATCAAGAATTTCATAAAATATACCGTCGTACTTAAACTCTAGAATTCTTCCACCATGCTCCAGTTCTTCTATACATTTTGCCTGTAACTTACCATCACCAAATGAAATGACACTCCCTAGTTTTACCCTTTTAGCAGGCTTAACTAATGTCTCCCATTTGTCCCCCTCTTGTTGTTTGAGAAGGAGAACTTCAATATGAGCTCCCGTATCATTTTTAGTACCATGAAGTCTTGCTGGTAATACTTTCGTATCATTAAGTACTAGGCAGTCACCAGGATTAATATATTCTAAGATATCTTTAAATGTACGATGTTCTAATTCACCAGTTTCTTTATTCACTACCATTAATCGACTACTAGTACGATCTTCTAATGGTGTTTGTGCAATTAATTCTTCTGGTAAATGAAAATCAAATAAATCTAATTTCAATGTTAGTCACCTATTCTCTCTTTATTAAATCTTTTCTTTAAATCTCTTCTATCACTTGGTAAATAATCATTGCACCAAATAATAAAGTATTCAAACCTTAACACGAATAAACAATTAAGTATGGAGTAGTAACTCTATTCATATTGATCTTTCTTTAAGTTTACATGTTCATATCCTAATGGGGTCACTATTCTTCCCCGTGGTGTCCTTTGAAGGAATCCTATTTGTAACAGATAAGGCTCATATACATCTTCTATCGTATGGGCTTCTTCACCAATAGTTGCAGCAATTGTTTCTAACCCAACTGGACCACCTTTAAATTTATCAATCATTCCTATTAATAATTTATGGTCAATATGATCTAAACCTAAACGGTCTACTTGTAACAGTTCTAATGAGGTATTGGCCAATTCAGTAGTAATCATCCCGTCCCCTCTAACTTGCGCAAAATCTCGAACTCTTCTTAATAGACGGTTAGCAATCCTTGGAGTCCCCCTGGAACGTCTCGCTATTTCAGTAGCAGCATGGTCATCAATTCCAACTTGCAGTACTTCAGCTGTTCGCGTTACTATTTCTTTCAACTGACTTTCTTCATAGTATTCTAATCTTGCTAATACGCCAAAACGATCCCTTAATGGCGCAGAAACAGATCCAGCTCTCGTGGTGGCACCCACTAGAGTAAATGGTGGCAAGTCGAGTCTGACAGATCTTGCACTTGGTCCTTTACCGATAACTATATCTAAACAATAATCCTCCATTGCAGGATAAAGAACCTCTTCAATGGAACGAGGCAAACGATGTATCTCATCAATAAACAAAACATCTCCTGGTTCCAAAGCTGTTAAAATAGCTGCTAAATCTCCTGGTCTTTCAATTGCTGGTCCAGCGGTAGTACGGATATTAACTCCCATTTCATTTGCAATAATTGCAGCAAGCGTTGTTTTTCCAAGCCCTGGTGGACCATATAATAAAACGTGGTCCAATGCCTCTTCTCTATACTTAGCTGCCTCAATAAATACTTTTAAATTTGCTTTAACCTTTTCTTGACCAATATATTCACGTAAGTATAAAGGCCTTAAACTTTTTTCAAAAGACATATCTTGTGAATCAGCTTCACTCGATACAATGCGCTCATCATCCATTTAGTTCACCCCTTTCTATAAGAAAGATGCATATGATAAAAGAAGTCTGCTATTGTTACATCATTATTTTAAAAGTAGCTTTAATGCAAGCTTAATATATTCATCTGTGTTAAGAACTTCCTTTTTCAACTGAGGCGTTATCTTTTTCAATTCTCTTTCAGAATATCCCAGTGCTGTTAAAGCTAACAAGGCTTCATCAAGTGCAGAATCATTTTGGACCTTCTCTAAATGTTCATCTACATTGAAAATATTTGGTAAGTATTCTGGCATGAAATCTGCTAACTTCCCTTTCAAATCTAGAATCATTTGTCTAGCTGTTTTTTTCCCAACTCCAGGGAATTTAACAAGGAATCCCTCGTCTTCATTTTCAATTGCTGCGATAACCTGACTAGGCTCACCTGAGGCTAATATCGCTAATGCCCCTTTCGGACCAATTCCTGATACATTTAAAAGCTTCGTAAATAATTCTCTCTCTTCTCGAGACTTAAATCCGTATAAACTAACATTATCTTCTCTTACATAATGATATATATATATCGTAGTCATTGCCCCAGTATATGAAGAAAAAGAAAATGGGTTTGGTGTCTTAATTTGATAACCAATGTCTCCATTTTCAACCACTATGTATTCTGGACTAATAAACTCTATCTTACCTTTAATATATTCGTACAAAATGTATTCTCTCCTTAATAAATCATAACATTTATTTTAGCATACTATATCAAGGAACTGCTATTATAGTTGATTTTCATAATATTCTATCAAAAATCAAACTTAGGATTATTTTTCTTACTAAGATGGAGAAATACTTTTCCTTTCCTCTCAATAGTCTATTTACTTAATAAAGATTGTTTATTAGATTTAACATAAAAAAGCCTCTGTGAAAAAGAACAAATATCGTTCTTCTCCACAGAGTACATTAATTTAGTGTTTCTATAGTAGTTAAGCTTTTAAACGTTTCTAATACCCGAACATAACGATCTTTAGACTTTATAGGGATTCCTTTTTGTAAATTTTCTTGTTGTTTTGACTCCAACTTTTTTAAGTCTAGCTGAAAAAAAGATTGAATAATATTTTCT
>Ga0182742_1002628_pt1 | contig 19484 bp, 21 predicted proteins | sample eDN5th37CBELigMG_FD_128880 | JGI IMG/M metagenome (GOLD analysis project Ga0182742, IMG submission 128880) | Enriched Miracle-Growth compost microbial communities from Emeryville, California, USA - eDNA 5th pass 37_C BE-Lig MG (version 2)... ... | reverse complement strand
CGGGGTGCGGCGCCGGGCGATCAGCCGGCCGAGCCAGGGGCGCAGGAAGCCCGGCACCCGCAGGATGGCGGGATCCGTGAACAGGTTCTCCAGGAAGGGCCGCACGCTCTCCGGCGCGTCCGGTCCCCCCAGATTGAACAGCACCACCGCCACGCGTCGCATCGGGCTCATCCTTGCCTCCGCCCCCAGATGCCTCCGGGGCGGCGGGGGTCAAGACCTGCGGGCGGCATCACCCGGTCCGCACCAGCCGCAGCAGCGCCGCGACATGCTCCGGCGGGGTCTGCGGCACGATGCCGTGGCCGAGGTTGAAGACGAAGGGCCGGCCACGCATGGCGGCCAGGATGGACCGGGCCTCCGCCTCCATGGCGCCGCCGCCGGCGACCAGGGCCAGCGGATCCAGATTGCCCTGCAGCGCCACCCCCGGCGGCACCGCCCCTGCGGCCCAGCGCGGATCCATCGCGGTGTCCATCCCCACCGCCTGCACCCCGGTCCGCTGCGCATACTCGGCCAGCATCGGCCCGGCCAGGCGCGGGAAGCCGATGATCGGGATCTCCGGCCGGCGCCGGCGCACCGCGCGGACCAGCTCCGCCGTCGGCTCGATCACCCAGCGGCGGAATTGCGCGGGGGAAAGCAACCCGGCCCAGCTATCGAAGAGCATCAGCGCCTCGGCTCCGGCCTCGGCCTGGGCCAGCAGGTAGTCGGCGGTCGCTTCGGTCAGGCTGCGGATCAGCCGGGCAAAGAGCAGCGGCTCGGCATAGGCGAGGCCCCGGGTCGCGGCGAAATCGCGGCCGCCGCGGCCATCCACCATGTAGCAAGCGACGGTGAAGGGGCTGCCGGCGAAGCCGATCAGCGCCACCCGCGGTGCCTCCGCCTCCAGTGCCGCGCGGACCCGGCGCACCGTCTCCAGGATCGGTGCCGCCCGTTCCACCACCGCGCCCGCCTCCAGCGCGCCGATCGCCGCGGCGTCGCGCACCGGCTCCAGCAGCGGCCCCTCGCCTTCGGCGAAGCGGAGCGGCTGACCCATGGCCCAGGGCACCATGAGGATGTCGGAGAAGAGGATCGCCGCATCCATCCCGAAGCGGCGGATCGGCTGCAGCGTCACCTCCGTCGCGAGATCCGGCGTGGTGCAGAGGGCGATGAAGTCGCCCGCCTGGGCCCTGACCGCCCGGTATTCCGGCAGGTAGCGGCCGGCCTGGCGCATCAGCCAGAGCGGCGGCGGCCAGACCGCCTCGCCGCCCAGGGCGCGGAGCAGGGGCTTCGGCCCGATCTTCGTGCTGTCCATGGCCCTCTCACTCGCAAGAAAACAGGATTCCTTGAAGGGGGTGGCGGCGTATTGGTCCTGTGGATAACGGGGAGCCAATTCTCCCGGCACTTATCCACGGCTTCATCCACGTCAGGATCCGCCGGCAAGCCGCTGACTCGCCGTGCTGAATCCGATCCTCCCCGGAATGGGCCGGGATGGGCGCCCGAGTCATCCCATGTGCCGCGGAAGGACAGAGTCCTCCACGGGATCCGCGACCGACGCTCTCGCCGCCTGTTCTTTTCCCCGTTATCCCCAGGGATCCACGCTATTCTCCAGCCCACCATGGCCCAACGCACGATCAACCTGCATCTGGTGTCCGACAGCACGGGGGAGACGCTGAACTCCATCGCCCGCGCCACCCTGGCGCGGTTCGAGGACCATCACGTCGTCCACCACCGCTGGAGCCTCATCCGCTCCCGCCTGCAGCTCGACCGGGTGCTGGAGGGGCTGCAGCATGAGCCGGGCCCGGTCCTCTTCACCCTGGTGGACCGCAGCCTGCGGCACGCGCTGGAGGAAAGCTGCGAAAGGCTGGGTGTGCCCTGCCTCTCAGTGCTGGATCAGGTGGTGGAGCTGCTGCAGGGACAGATCGGCATCCGCGCCAAGGAAAAGCGGGCGGCGCAGCATGTGATGGATGCGGATTATTTCCGCCGCATAGACGCCATGCACTACGTCCTGTCGCATGACGACGGCCAGGGCGCGGCCGGGATCGCGGAGGCCGATGTGGTCCTGGTCGGCGTCTCCCGCAGCAGCAAGACGCCGACCTGCTTCTACCTGGCCAATCGCGGCATCAAGGCGGCCAACATTCCGATCGTGCCGAACACGCCCATGCCGGAGATCCTGGACGACCCGCCCTGCCCCGTGGTCGGCCTGACCATCGAGACCAACGCCCTGATCGAGATCCGCCGCCACCGGCTGCGGCTCATCGGCGCGCATGGGGTCCGGCAGGACACCAATGACTATATCGACCATGATTCGGTGAAGGCGGAGATCCTGGCCGCCCGGCGCCTCTGCACCCAGCGCGGCTGGCCGGTGATCGACGTGACCCGCCGCAGCATCGAGGAGACGGCGGCAACCGTGCTGCAACTGATGGAGGCCTGGCACCACCGCCGCGGCAGCACTCCGCGGCACACCCCGGAGGATCCCGCCGCCGTGGTGCTCGGCGCCGGCCCGGCCCCGGAGGGCGCATGATCCAGCGCCCGGAGCCGCGGCTGATCCTCGCCTCCGCCTCCGCCGCCCGGCGGGCGGTGCTGGAGGCGGCAGGGATCGCCTTCACCACCGAGGCCGCGGCGGTGGACGAGGCAGCAATCAAGGAGAGCGCCCGGGCCGAGGGCCTGCCGCCCGGCGAGGCCGCCATCCTACTGGCCGATGCGAAGGCGCACCGCATCGCCGGGCGGGCGCCGGAGGCGCTGGTGATCGGCGCCGACCAGTTGCTGGTCTGCGAGGGCCGCTGGTTCGACAAGCCGGCCGACATGGCGGCGGCGCGGGAACAACTCCTGGCGCTGCGTGGCCGGCCGCATGAGCTGGTGACGGCCGTGGTCTGCTGGCGGCACGGGGAGCGGGCTTGGCACCACATCGCCCGGCCACGCCTGGTCATGCGGGAATTCTCCGACGAGTTCCTCGACGCCTATCTGGCGGCGGAGGGGGAGCGGGTGCTGTCCTCGGTCGGTGCCTACCGGCTGGAGGGGCTGGGGCCGCACCTGTTCCGCTCGGTGCAGGGGGAGCACAGCGCCATCCTCGGCCTGCCCCTGCTGGCTCTGCTGGACTTCCTGCGCGGGCATGGCGTGCTGCTCGGATAACGCAAGGCAGCATTGCAAACCGACATGCCCTTTCCCGTTGACGGGAGTATGCAATCTCACAATTCTGTGTGCTGCAGCGCAGCATAAAGCGTGCTGCCATCGCCAGCACACGGGATCAGAGCATGGGTGTTCCGGACCAGCCCGGCGCGCGCGCCGAGCATGAGGATCTGCGTGCCGATGCGGGCCGCCGCGCCGGCATTGCCGAAGCGGCTTCTCCTGCCCAGGACCGCGCCGCTGGCCTGCGCAGCCATCTGGATCTGGCCGGGGAGAATGGCGGCTACACCCCCTGGTGCGGCCCGGCAGCCCTGGCCCTGGCCACCGGGCGGGACTACCGCGCCGCCGGCGCCCTGCTGCGCCGCCTTGCCCCGGCCTGGTATCCGGAGGACGGGGAGATCGTTACGGCCTACTGGCGCGACCTGCTGGCCGGGCTGGAGGCGGAGAACATCCCCTATGAGGCGCTGGACCTGCCGGAGCAGCGGCCGAACCTGCTGCGCCTGGTGCGGGACGGCCTCGCCCCCGGCTGGTATCTGGTCCGCGTCACCGACCATTTCCTGCTGCTGCGCAGCCACGGCTTCGGCTTGGCGCAACTCCACGACAACCGCCACACCGGCGCCCTGGTCACCGCCCGTACCCATGGACGGCGCAAGGTGACGCATGTGGTCCGGCTGCTGGGCGGACCGTTGGTTGAGGCGACCCGGGAGGCCGAGGCGGCCTGAGCATACCGGTCAGCCTGGCAAATGGCCGCTTCGGGTCGGGACTAGCCACCCGCTGGCACGGCCCGGTCAGCCCTCCGGCGGCAGTGAGTCCAGCACCGCGGTCATGGCAGCGATCGCTTCCGGCGGCAGGCGGCGGATCTCCCGCGCCAGGCGGTTCGCCAGCTCCGTCGCCTCGGGGCTGAGGCCGGAGGTGTCCACCACCACCCGCGGATGCGATAGCCGCGCCAGCCGCACCATCTCATCCGCATCGTCCCAGATCAGGCCGAAGAACTCGTTCACCTGATGGATCAGCCCGGCCGAGGGCCGGCCGCGATGCCCATGCTCCAACGCCGAGAGATAGGCGGGGGAGACATGCAGCGCCGTGGCCAGCTCGGTCAGGCTGACGCCACGGGCCTCGCGCAGGCTGCGCAGCCGGGCGCCGAAGGGGGTCATGGCCGCCGGCGCCGGAGCAGCAGATGCACCGCCCCGGGATTCGCAGCATGCGGATGTGCCGCGCCGAGCAGCAGCGGGCGGAGATCCGGCGCGTTCAGCCAGTGCGGCAGTTCCCGCCGCAGCACGCCCCCCTCCGCCGAGGAGCCCTTGCCGGTGACGATGGCGACGCAGCGCAGCCCCTCCGCTTGCGCTTCGGCCAGGAAGCGCCGCACCGCGGCATAGGCCTCCTGCGCCCGGCGGCCATGCAGGTCCAGGATGCGATCCGGCCGGGTGCGGCCGCGGCGCAGGTCGCGCCAGCGGCGCGCATCCAGCCCGCCGGGCGCCGTGCCGACATGCAGTTCCGGCAGGGGCCGGGGCGCGGGCGGCGGCGGGGCCGGGCGAGCCGGGGCGGGCGCGGATGGCGCAGGGGCAGCAGCGGCGGGCGGCGGGGGTGCGGGTGGCGCCTCCGGCAGCCTGCCCGGCAGCGGCGTGATCTGCGCCTTGAGCGTATAGGCCCGCCAGAGTGCGCGGTCGTACTCGCTCAACCCTCTCGAATGACGCGCGGACATGGCGGCATGCTCAGTCGCCGGGCGCGGTGGGGCCGCCCGGCTCGGCCGGGCGTGGCGGCACCTCGGCATCCGCCATGGGCAGGGCGGCGGGGTCGTCATCCACCAGGATCACATGCAGCCGCCGCGGCCCATGCGCGCCGAGTTCCAGGGTCTGCTCGATATCGGCGCTGCGGGAGGGGCCGGTGACGAACATGATGTTGCGCGGCATGAAGCCGCCGCTCAGCGCATCCCGGTGTTCGGCGCGCAGGCGGTCCCAGGCTTCCTCATAGGCGCCGACCACGCGGCTGGCGCGGAGCACCACGATCTCGGTTTCCGGCAGCAGGTTCAGCGTGGTCGGGCGGGCGGGATCGGAGGGGAGCATCAGCGTGCCCGTCTCGGCGATGCCGGCATAGCCGTGCTGCACGCTGACCTGATCGGTTCCTTCCGCCCGCCGCGTCTCGAATTCCAGCATCGGCCGGTCGGACCAGGGCACCCCGGCCAGGTCCGGATGCGGCGCCAGGACAAAGCGGGGCGGCAGGTTCTGCGCCGCCAGATAGTCCGCGACGGCGGCGGGCAGGGCGGCGAGGTCCGGCACGCGCTCCACCGTGCCGAATTCCTTTTCCACGTTCCGCACGAACAAGGCCACCTGCTGCGGCCGCGGCAGGCGGGAGCGGGCCGGGATCAGGTGCCGCGGATGGGTGGCGAGGCGGCTTTCCAGCATCGCCCGCTGGTCGGCGGGCAGCGGGCCACGCCGCAAGCCGCGCCGGATGCTGCCGAGGATCGCGTCCTTGCTCATGGGATCAGGCCCGCTTCTCGCGCCGCGCCTTGGCGTATTGCGCCATGAAGGTGCCGCCCGGCTCCGGCAGCGGCAGGTCCCGCCCTTCGGTCCAGCCGCCGGCCAGTGGCAGCGAGCGCAGCGCCCCCTTGCCGCGCCCGATCAGCCCGAGCGCGCCTATCGCCGCCCGCGTCGCCATCCGGTACAGCCCCGGCCGCCGCGCCATGAAGGCCCAGAGGCCGAGGTTGCGCCGTTGCGCCGAGGGCGTCAGGTGGCGCTCGAACTCCCGTTCGCGCCAATGGCGCATCATGCCGGGCAGCGGGATCTTCACCGGGCAGACGCTCTCGCACTTGCCGCAGAAGGTGGAGGCGTTGGGCAGCAGCGCGGTCTTGTCGATGCCGACCAGGGAGGGCGTCAGCACCGATCCCATCGGTCCCGGATAGACCCAGCCATAGGCATGCCCGCCGACCACGCCATAGACCGGGCAGTGGTTCATACAGGCGGCGCAGCGGATGCAGCGCAGCATCTCCTGGAATTCGGTGCCGATCATGTTGGAGCGACCGTTATCGACCAGCACCACATGGTATTCCTCCGGCCCGTCCAGATCGCCTGCGCGGCGCGCGCCGGTGGAGAAGGTGGTGTAGACGGAAAAGTCCTGGCCCGTGGCCGAGCGCGCCAGCAGGCGGAGGAGCGAGGTGCAGTCCTCCAGCGTCGGCACGACCTTCTCGATCGAGGCCAGCACGATATGCACGCGCGGCAGGGTCTGGGTCAGGTCGCCATTGCCCTCATTGGTGACAATGACGCTGCTTCCCGTTTCGGCGATCAGGAAATTGGCGCCGGTGATGCCGACATCGGCGGCGAGGAAGCGCTCCCGCAGCCGGGTTCGCGCCTCGGCCAGGATGTCGCGGCGCTCGTGGAAGACGCGGTCCGCCGGCAGGTCGGTGTGCATGCGGCGGAAGTCGGCTTCCCAGTCCTCCCGGTTCAGGTGGAAGGCGGGGGCGATGATGTGGGAGGGCGCTTCCTTGCGGAGCTGGAGGATGTACTCGCCGAGGTCGGTCTCGATCGGCTGGATGCCGTTCGCCTCCAGGTGCTCGTTGATCCCGAGTTCCTCGGAGATCATCGACTTGCCCTTGGTGACGGTGCGGGCGCCGGCCTTGCGGCAGATCTCCAGCACCGCGGCGCGGGCGTCCTCCGCCGTGCTGCACCAGTGCACCTTGCCGCCGGCCCGTTCCACATTGGCGGCATAGGTTTCGAGATAGAAATCGAGATGGGCCAGGGTGTGGTTCTTGATGTCGCGACCGATGTCGCGCAGCCGCTCGAATTCCGGCAGGGCGGCGACGGCGGCGGCGCGGCGCTCCAGGAAGGCGCCCTTGGCCTTGCCCAGCGCCTTCTGCAACCCGGCATCCCGCATGGCACGGGAGGCATTCGCCTTGAAGGCGGGGGAGGTGACATGCACGGGCGGAAAACTCCTGTCTCGCCAATAATGTAGCGCAGCCGGGCGCGGACGTCAGGGGTGTGGACCCGGCGCGGCGCGCAGGGCTAGCCTGTTCCGGCCGCGGACTACGGGGAGGGAACCATGATCCTGCCGGTGGAAAGCCTGCCTGCCCGGATCGCCGCCACCCCCGCCCTGCGCCGCTGGGGGCGGTATCTGGACGCGGATGTGCTGCTGGAGGTCGGGGCCGCCGCCTGGCTGCTGACGGTGCGGGACGGGCAGGTCCTGGCGGTGCGGCGGGGGCCCTTCGTCCTGCCCTCCTTCACCCTGGCGCTGCGGCTCGACCCGGCCGGCTTCGCCCGCTTCCTGGCGGCGGACCCGCCGCCCGGCTGGCATGACCTGATGGCGCTGCGCCGCCACGGGGCGCTGAAACTGGAGGGCGATCTGGTGCCTTTCTTTGCGCATCTCTTCTGGTTCAAGGGCGCGCTGGCCCTGCTGCGGGAAGGGGCGAAGCCATGATCGAACCCATCACCGGCCGCTACCTGCGCCTGGCGCTGGAGGGCCGGCCGCACCGGCTCTATTTCGAGGAGGCAGGCCAGGGCATCCCGCTGCTGCTGCTGCACACCGCCGGCAGCGACGGCCGCCAGTGGCGGGATCTGCTGAACGATGCCGAGGTCACCGCCCGCTTCCGTTGCATCGCCTTCGACATGCCCTGGCACGGCAAGTCCAGCCCGCCCGAAGGCTGGCAGGAGGAAGAATACCGCCTGACCACCGCCGCCTATACCGGCATGGTCATGGCGGTGGCACGGGCGCTGGAACTGGACCGGCCCGTGGTCATGGGCTGCTCCATCGGCGGCCGCATCGTGCTGGACCTGGCGGCGGAACACGCCGATGCGCTGCGCGGCGTCATCGGGTTGCAGGGTAGCGCCTTCGTCGAGCCCTATTACGACACCGCCATGCTGCATCACCCGCGCATCCATGGCGGCGAGACCTGCGCCGCGATCGTCTCCGGCCTGGTCTCCCCGAGATCGCCGGAGGCGGCGCGCTGGGAGACGCTGTGGCACTACATGCAGGGCGGCCCGGGCGTGTTCAAGGGCGACCTGCATTTCTACAAGGGCGAGGGCGACCTGCGCCCCAAGCTGGCGCGCATCGACACCGCGCGCTGCCCGGTGGTGCTGCTGACCGGCGACTACGATTATTCCTGCCGGCCGGAGGACACGCTGGCCACTGCCGAGGCCATCCCCGGCGCCCGCGCCACCATCATGCCCGGCCTCGGTCATTTCCCGATGAGCGAGGACTATGCCTCGTTACGTCGCTACCTGCTGCCGGTGCTGGAGGAATTCGCGGAGCAGGGATGAGTTTCAGCATCAGGCGCGCGGTCATCACCGATATCGGCGCCATGTTCCACATCCGCACCTCGGTGCGGGAGAATGCGATGTCCTACCGGGCGCTCATCGCGGCAGGCATCACGCCTGGCCGGGTGGCACATCTGCTGGACGGCAGAGGCGCGGGCTGGATCGCGCATGCCGATATGGAGGAGGCCGGCTTCTCCCTTGCCGATGCGAAGGAGGGCAGGATCTTCGCCCTCTTCGTCCTGCCGCAGCATGAGGGCAAGGGCATCGGCCGCACCCTGCTCCGCCCGGCCGAGGACTGGCTGGCGAAACAGGGCTGGCGGGAGATCTGGCTGGAGACAGGTGCCGATCCCAAGCTGCGCGCCGCCGGCTTCTACCGCCGCATGGGCTGGCAGGAGGACGGCATCGCCACGAATGGCCAGCGCCGCTTCCGGCGCAGCCTGTAGCGGCTCAGCACACCGTCGCGTGGCGTTCCTTGACGATCCGCAGCACCTCCTCCGGATCCTCCGCCCACCAGCGGCGGGAGAGGAGCTCGACCTCGATGAAGCCCTTGTAGCCGGCGGCCTCCACCATGGCGCGCAGGCGGGGGATGTCGATCACGCCGTCGCCGGGCATGCCGCGATCAAAGACGAGGTCGCTGGTCGGCACCAGCCAGTCGCAGGCATGGAAGGCGAGGATGCGCTTGCCGGCGCGCGCGATCTGCCGCGCCACGTCCGGGTCCCACCAGACATGGTAGACATCCACCGCCACGCCGGTCCCCTCCCCCAGCTCGTCGCAAAGGTCGAGCGCCTGGGCCAGGCTGGTGAGCACCGAGCGGTCGGCGCAGGTCATGGGGTGCAGCGGCTCCAGCGCCAGGGCGACGCCGGCGGCACGCGCCTCGGGAAGGATCTCGTGCAGCCCGTCGCGCACCATCTCCCGCGCGCCGGGCAGGTCCTTCGAGCCGGGCGGCAGGCCGCCGCAGACCATCACCAGGCAGGCAGCGCCGAGGATATGCGCCTCCTCGATGGCGCGGCGGTTGTCGTCTATGGCAGCGCGGCGGCCGGCCTTGTCGGCGGCGGTGAACATGCCGCCGCGGCAGAGGCCGGTGACGCTCAGCCCCACATCCCGGATGCGCCGTGCGGCCCGCTGCACGCCCATTTCGGCCAGCTTGTCGCGCCAGGGAGAGATGCCGGGGATGCCGTGGCGCGCGCAGCCCTCGATGCATTGCGCGAGGTCCCAGCGGTCCCGCACCGTGACGGTGTTGAGGGAAAGCGGCCCCGGCTTCGGCATCACGCCACCCCGTGCAGGGCCAGAAGCTGCTTCATGCGCGCCACCGCCATCTCCGGGTCGCGCAGCAGGCCGGCGCGGTCGGCCAGGCGGAACAGCTCGGAGAAATGCCGGATGCTGCGGGCTGATTGCTGGCCGCCGACCATCACGAAATGGTCCTGGTGCCCGTTCAGCCAGGCCATGAAGACCACGCCCGTCTTGTAGAAGCGCGTCGGCGCCTTGAAGATGTGGCGGCTGAGCGGCACCGTCGGCGCCAGGATTTCGTGGAAGGTCGAAAGGTCGTTGCGCGAGAGCGCCGCCAGCGCCCCGCCCACCGCCGGCGCGATGGGATCGAAGATGCCGAGCAGCGCATCGGAATAACCCTGCTCGTCGCCGGCGATCAGTTCGGCGTAGTTGAAGTCATCGCCGGTGTACATGCGCACGCCTTTCGGCAGGCGGCGGCGCATGGCGATCTCCTTTTCCTTGTCGAGGAGGGAGATCTTCACTCCGTCCACCTTCTCCGCATTGGCGGCGATGACGGCAAGGGCCGTCTCCATCGCCGCCATGTGGTCGTGGTGGCCCCAATAGCCTTCCAGCGCCGGGTCGAACATCTCACCGAGCCAGTGGATGATGATCGGCTGCTTCACCTGGGAGAGGATGCGGCCATAGACCCGCTCGTAATCCGCCGGGCTGCGTGCCGCCTTCGCCAGGGCGCGGGAGGCCATGAGGATGATGCGGCCGCCCATCGCCTCCACGGCCTCGCATTGCTCCTCATAGGCACGGATGACATCGTCCACCGTCACATCCGGGCCGGGCGCGAGGTGGTCCGTGCCGGCGCCGCTTGCCATCACCGCGCCCGGCACGTCACGCATGGCGTCCAGGCTGCGGCGGATCAGCTCCTGCGCGCCCGCCCAGTCCAGCCCCATGCCGCGCTGCGCCGTATCCATCGCCTCCGCCACGCCGAGGCCGAGCGACCAGAGATAGCGCCGATAGGCGATGGTGCGGTCCCAGTCGATCTTCACATCCAGCCAGGGATCCTGCTCCGCCAGCGGGTCCGCGACGACATGCGCCGCGGCGAGCGCGATGCGCGGGAAGGGCGGTGTGGCGCGCGGGAATTCGCGGGGCGGGCTGGTGGTGAAGGACTCCAGCCGGCCCTCGGCAGTGGGAAGGCGGATGCTCGGCATGGTCAGACCTCCAGCTTCGGCAGGTCGATCCAGCGGCGCTCGCGCCAGCTTTGCAGCCCGGCCTCGGCAAGCTGCACGCCCTTGGCGCCGGCCAGCAGGTCCCAGGGGAAGCTCTCCACCTCGCCCGCGACATGGTGCAGGAAGAGTTCCCACTGCGCCCGGAAGCCGTTGGGATAGGGCTGGGTGTCCGGCACTTCCTGCCAGCCGGCGAAGAAGTCGATGGTCTGCGGCACATCCGGGTTCCAGACCGGCTTCGGCGTGTTCACGCGCGATTGCGTCCAGCATTTCTGCAGGCCCGCCACCGCGCTGCCATGCGTGCCGTCCACCTGGAAGGTCGCCAGGTCGTCGCGCCGCACCCGCGTGACCCAGGAGGAATTGATATGCGCGATGATGCCGCCCTTGAGCTGGAAGGTGGCATAGGCGGCATCGTCCGCATCGGCGGTGTAGGGCTTGCCGTCCTCCCCGATGCGGGTCGGGATATGCGTGGCGCCGAGGCAGGAGACGGCCTCCACCTCCCCGAACAGGTTGTCCAGCACGTAGCGCCAGTGGCAGAGCATATCCAGGATGATGCCGCCGCCCTCGGCCTTCTTGTAGTTCCAGCTTGGGCGCTGCGCGGGTTGCAGGTCGCCCTCGAAGACCCAGTAGCCGAACTCGCCCTTCACCGAGCAGATGCGGCCGAGGAAGCCGCTGTCGATCACCATCTTCAGCTTGCGCAGGCCCGGCAGGAACAGCTTGTCCTGCACCACGCCGTGCTTGATGCCGGCGCGCTTCGCCAGGCGCGCCAGGTCCAGCGCGTCCTCCAGCCGGTCGGCGCTGGGCTTTTCCGTGTAGACGTGCTTGCCGGCGGCGATCGCCTTGCGCAGCAGCCCGGCGCGGAGCTGCGTGGTCGCGGCATCGAAGAACACCTCATCCTTCGGATCGCGCAGGCAGGCATCGAGGTCCGTGCTGAACCGCTCGACGCCATTGGCGCGGGCCAGGGCCTCCAGCTTCTCCCGGTTGCGGCCGACCAGGATCGGATCGGGCATCAGCCGGTCGCCATTGGCGAGCCTGACGCCGCCATCGGCGCGGATGGCGGCGATGGAGCGGATGAGGTGCTGGTTCGTCCCCATCCGGCCCGTGACGCCGTTCATGATGATGCCGATGCGGCGTTCCGCCATGGCGCGCGTCTCCTCAGGAAAGCCAGCGATGCAGGTTGTCGCGGACGAAGGCATCGTCCGTCAGGTGCGGGTAGCGCTGCGCCACGGCGGAGATCAGCTCCGCCTGACCGGGGCTCAGCCCCTCCTGTGGGTCGAGGCACCAGGTGCCTTCCAGCAAGCCCTGGCGCCGCAGCACCTCATGGCAGCCGGCGATGACGCCGTGGAAGTTGTGCGCCACGTCGAAGATGGCGGCGTTCATCTCCGTCACCTGCGCGTCCAGCGCCAGTAGGTCGGCCGGGATCGGCCCCTCCCCCACCGCGCGGCAGCGCCGGTGCAGCTCCACCGCCGCGCGGGTCCAGACGGACCAGTGGCCGAGCAGCCCGCCGACGATGCGCAGCGGCTTCGCCCCGCCCAGCGCGAAGGGCGTCAGCAGGTCGCCCACGATGTGGTCGTCATTGCCGGTGTAGAGGGCGATGCGGTCCTCTGCCCCCGCCTCCTGCACGCCGCGCAGCACGTCCAGCGTGGCGTAGCGGTTGAAGGGCGCGATCTTGATCGCGACGACATTCGGGATCTGGGCGAAGCGCCGCCAGAAGCCGGAGGAGAGCGGCACGCCCCCCACCGCCGGCTGCAGGTAGAAGCCGAAGAGCGGCATCTCCTCCGCCACCCTGGCGCAATGCGTAGCGATCTCCTCCTCCGACGCGCCCTTCCAGGCGGCGAGAGAGAGCAGCACCGCATGGTAGCCCAGGCCGCGCGCGACCTGCGCCTCCCTCACGGCCTGCTCGGTCCGCCCGATGGCGCCGGCGACGAGGATGGGCGGTGTGGCCTGTTCGGCCGCGGCCTCGGCGGCAAGGCGCAGCACCGGCTCGTACAGCCCGGCATCGCGGATGGCGAATTGCGTGGTGTGCACCCCCACCGCCAGCCCGCCCGCGCCGGCATCCAGGTAGTAACGCGACAGCGCCTTCTGCCGCCGCGGGTCAAGTTGCCGGCGCGCATCCAGTGCCAGGGGATGCGCCGGAATCACGCAGCCTTCGCGCAGCCGCGCCAGTACCCCGGCGGGCCAGTCCTGCCAGCGCAGACCCATTCGGGTTTCCTCCCGGTAACTGTCCGGTTACTCTGCCCGTCCCGTGGCCCGAGTCAAGGCCGCAGATAGCCCAGCACCACCTCCACGCAATGCGCCTCCCGCTCGCGCAGGGCCGCCTCCGTCCCCAACCCGGCGCCGAAGATGGTGGAGAGGGTGTGCATGTTGGCGACGTAGAAATGCCCGATGCCCACGATGGTCACATAGAGCTGCAGCGGGTCCACGCCGCGCCGGAACACCCCCGCCTCCTCCCCCCGCGCCAGCACCGAGCGCAGCGCCTCCAGCAGCGGCGAATACATGGCCGGCACCTGGGCGGAGCGTTGCAGATAGGCGGCGCGGTGGATGTTCTCCTGATTCAGCAGCGCCACGAATTCCGGGTGCGCCGCCGTGTAGCGGAGGTTGAACTCCACCAGGCGCCGCATCGCCTCCTCCGGCGGCAGGGCGCCGACATTCAGCGCCCGCTCCTCTGCTCGCTTCGCGGCATAGGCGTTCTCCAGCACCGCCAGCCAGAGATCCTCCTTGCTGCCGAAATGCGCGTAGAGCATGCGCTTGTTGGCGCCGGCGCGCGCCGCGATCTCGTCCACCCGCGCGCCGGCCAGGCCCTTGTCGGCGAATTCCGCCAGCGCCGCATCCAGGATGCGCTGCCGCGTCGCCGCGGCCCGCGCGGAGAGAGGCAGGGCGCCTTCGGGCATCAGAACCTCCCGTCCCGCACCTCGAATTTCGTCGGCTTGCCGAGCGCCCGCCCGCCCCGCATCACCCAATCCGCCACCCAATCCACCATGCGCAGCAGCGGCACGCGCGGATAGCCGAACAGGGCGAAGGCCCGCGCGGCGTTGGAGAGCAGCGCATCCGGCGCCTCCTCTCCTGCGAATTCCACCGGCTTGCCGAAGCGTGCCGCGAACTGGTTCGCCAGCCAGCGGATCGGGACCGTCTCCGGCCCGGTCACGTTCAGGATGGGGCAATCCGCCGAGGCGTGCCGCAGCGCCCTGAGCGTCCAGGCATTGGCATCGCCCTGCCAGATCACATTGGCATGGCCCATCGCCAGCGGCACCGGGGTTCCGGCCCAGATCTTGCTCGCCACATCATGCAGCACGCCGTAGCGCAGGTCGATGGCGTAGTTCAGCCGGATGCCGAAGCAGCGTGTCCCACGGGCGCTGGCGGCGTGCTGGAACACCCTCTCCCGCCCCAGGCAGCTTGCCGCATAGTCGCCGACCGGCGCCGGCGGAACGGCTTCGTCGGCGCCACCCGAAGGCATGGGCACCAGTGGCAGCACATTGCCGGTGGAGAAGAAGACGATGCGGGAGGCCGCGAAACGCTCCGCCACCATGGCCGGCAGCAGGACATTCATCGCCCAGGTCAGCTCTTCGGCGCCGGTCGAGCCGAATTTGCGCGCCGCCATGAAGACGATGTTCTCTGCCTCTGGCAGTGCCGCCAGCGCCGCGCGGTCCATCAGGTCCGCGGCGATGCACTCGATGCCCCAGGATTCCATGCGCTGGCGCAGCCCGGGCTCAGAGAAGCGCGCGACGGCGATCACGCGCCGGTCCGGATCCGCCCGCTTCGCCAGGCGGCAGAGCGTCGGCCCCATCTTGCCCGCGGCGCCCAGCACCATCAGCGTGCCCGGCACGGCGGCGAGATCCGCTGCCAGCGCCGGATCGGGACGCGTCAGCACCTCCTCCAGCTCCGTCTCGTCGGCGATGCGCGCGGGCCACTCCATGCCGTCCTCCCTCTCCCCGGGGCAGCATGGCTGGGCCGCCGGAGCGGCGCAATCGGGGCGAGGCGGGCCTAGCGTTCCGGATCGGGATCCCGGCGCGGCGGGGGCCGTGCAGCCAGGCCGGGCTGGGGCCGTGCCGGGGTCTCGAAGCGGATGGCCGTGCGCGCCAGATGCGTGACCGTTTCGACGGCCCGCTCGAAGCCGGCGGAGGCGGCCGGCGTCGCATCCTGCTCGATCACGGCCAGTGCACCGGGCAGCATCGATTCGAGGTGCCGCAGGATTTCCTCCCGCTTCGCATTCGGATCGCGCCCGGACAGCGCCAGATGCCCGACCAGAACCGCGATCATGCCGCGGAGGGCGCAGATCTCGCCCCGAAGCTCGTCCAGTTCGGTCTGCAGGCGTTTTGTCGCATTCGACGGATTATGGTTCATGGAATCACAGTAGCCGGGTTCGCGGCCGGGCGGGCTTCAGTTTCCGGATACCGGCCGCGCCGGCATCACCGGCCGGGCTCGGGCCAGATACCCTCACGCCGCCAGCGCCCTGGCCAGCAGGGACTCCGGCGCCTCCTCCGCCGCTGCCGCCAGCGGGTCGCGCGGCAGCACGCGATGCGCCAGCACCAGCCGCGCCAGCGCCAACCGCGCCGGGTCGCCGATCCGTTCCGCCTCCCAGGCCATCGCCGCGGCGGAGGTGAGGTGATAGAGCGCGCTCGCCGCCTGCCGTGCCAGGGACTGGTCCGCCTGCGCCGCCTCGGCCAGCGCCATGGCCCGGTCCAGCGCCGGCAGCAGCTCCGGCAACTCGGCAGCATTGCCGAGCAGTGCGTGGATATGCGCCCGCAGCACCGGCAGCGAGCCCTCCCGCGCCGCGGCCCGCAGCACGTCCAGCGCCACGATGTTGCTGGTGCCTTCCCAGATGCTGCCGAGATGGGCGTCGCGCAGCAGGCGCGGATCGGGCCATTCCTCGATATAGCCGCAGCCGCCGCGCACCTCCATCGCATCGCCCGTCACCTTGCGCGCGTCGCGGCAGGCGCGGAATTTCAGCAGCGGCGTCAGGATGCGCAGCAGGGCATAGGCGCCTTCCTCCCCGGCATCGCTGCGGCGCAGCGCCTCGGCGGCCTGGAACATCATGCTGCGCGCCTGCTCCATCGGCAGCATCAGCTTCAGCAATTGCCGCCGCATCAGCGGCATCTGGATGAGCCGCTTGCCGAAGGCGATGCGGTTATGCGCGACGAACATCGCCTCCGTCACCGCGCGCCGCATCAGCCCTGCCGCGCGCATGCCGTTGGAGAGGCGGGAGGCGTTCACCATATCCGCCATCTGCTTGAAGCCGGCCTCAGGATCGCCGACGAGGAAGGCCACCGCGCCTTCCAGCCGGATCTCGCCCGAAGCCATGGAACGGGTGCCGAGCTTCTCCTTCAGCCGCACGATCCGGTAGCGGTTGGCGCTGCCGTCCGGCAGCTCCCGCGGCAGCAGGAAGAGCGAGACGCCGCGCAGGCCGGGCGGCCCCCCGGCGCGGCGCGCCAGCACCAGCGCCATGCCGGCATCGGCATTGCTGCAGAACCACTTGTCGCCGGTCAGCGCCCAGGTGCCGTCCGGCAGCGGATCGGCGCGCACCGCGGTGGCGGCGATGTCGGAGCCCGCGCCCTGCTCCGTCATGAACATCGCGCCCTGGCGCAGCGCATCCAGATCCGTCGCGGTCAGCGCCGGCAGGTAGCGCGCGACCAGCGCCGGATCGCCGAATTTGCGCAGGGTGCGGGCCAGCGCGTCGGTCATGGAAAGCGGGCAGCACAGGCCGAATTCCGCCTGCACGAACAGATAGGTCAGCGCGTATTTCGCCGCCGGCGGCATGGGCGCGGGCCAGCCCAGCACGCCACCGCGATGCGACATCGCCGCCAGCCCGTATTCGCTGAAGGCGATCCGCTCCATTTCGCGATAGGCCGGGTGATACTCGATGCGCTGCGCCTCCTCGCCGCGCCGGCTGCGCTGGTGCAGGACCGGCGGGTTGCGGTCCGCCACCCCGGCCAGCTCGTCCAGCCTGCCGCCGGCAAGCTGGCCCATGCGGTCCAGATGCGGCTCCAGATGCGCTAGCAGATCCGCCGGCAGGTAGAGGCCGAGCAGCGGCCGCAGCCAGGGATCGGCGCGGTACAGGTTCAGGCCATGGCTGTCCGGCACCGCATCGGGGCCGGCAGGCGGGCTCACAGGCTGGATGTGCATGGCTGGCGTCCTCGTGATTTTGCCCCCAGCATGCGCCTACCGGCTGTTTCCTCCAAGCGCCAGCAGCCGTGCTAGGCTCGCTGCCGCTGCGCAAGAAGCCACGGGAGGAACAGCATGAAGCCCACACGCCGCGGCCTGCTCGGGGCCGCCGCCGCGCTTGCCGCCACCCCTGCCCGCGCCGCCTGGGAGGAGAGCCAGCGCTATCCGGATCCGCGCATCGAGATCCTCGACCCCTCCTTCGAACGCTACGCCATCTTCAATGCCGGGGTGGAACGGCTCTGGACCGGGGCGCGCTGGTCCGAGGGGCCGGTTTGGCTCGGCGATGCCCGCTGCGTGATCTGGAGCGACATCCCCAACAACCGCCTGCTGCGCTGGAGCGAGACGACCGGACGGGTGGACGAATACCGCAGGCCCGCGAACTACCCGAACGGCAACACGCGCGACCGCCAGGGCCGCCTCATCACCTGCGAGCATGGCGCGCGCCGCGTGACCCGCACGGAGCCCGACGGCCGCATCACCGTCCTGTGCGACCGCTTCGACGGCAAGCCGCTGAACAGCCCGAACGACGTGGTGGTGAAGTCGGATGGCAGCATCTGGTTCACCGACCCGCCCTTCGGAATCCTCGGCCAGTACGAAGGCTACCAGGCACAGCCGGAACTGCCGACCAACATCTACCGCATCGATGGCCGCACCGGCCAGGTCACCGTCGCCACGGGAGAGGTCAACCGGCCGAACGGGCTTGCCTTCAGCCCCGACGAGTCGAAGCTCTATGTCGTGGAAAGCGGCGCCTCACCGCGCGTGATCCACGTCTTCGACGTGGTGGAAGACGGCACGCGCCTCGGCAACAGCCGCGTCTTCTACCAGTGCCAGCCGCAGGAGCGGCCCGACGGCTTCAAGCTGGACATGGATGGCAATCTCTGGTGCGGCTGGGGCATGGGCGAGGGGCTGGATGGCGTGCGCGTGCTGAACCCGCAGGGCAAGATGATCGGTGCCATCCACCTGCCGGAACGCTGCGCCAATCTCTGCTTCGGCGGCGAGCGGCGGAACCGGCTGTTCATGGCCGGCAGCAAGTCGCTCTACAGCCTCTATGTCGGCACCCAGGGCGTGCCGATGGTCTGACCCCTTCCCGGCGGGCCGCGAACCGCGCAGGATCGCGGCCCGTTCAGGAGGAAACCGCCATGCCCGAAGCCTGGCAGCCCAGCCAACGCTACCCGGATCCGTCCATCGTCGCGCTCGATCCGTCCTTCCGGAAATACCACCTGCCGCTCTCGGCCGTGGAGCGGCTGTGGCAGGGCTCCCGCTGGGGCGAGGGGCCGGTTTGGATCGGCGACCTGCGCTGCCTGCTCTGGTCCGACATCCCCAACAACCGCGTGCTGAAATGGGAGGAGGAGACCGGCGCCGTCTCCATCTGGCGCAAGCCCTCCAACAACGCCAATGGCCATACGCGGGACCGGCAGGGCCGCATCATCGCCTGCGAGCATGCCGGGCGCCGCGTGGTGCGCTTCGAGCATGACGGCGCCATCACCGTGCTGGCGGACCGCTACCAGGGCAAGCGGCTGAACAGCCCGAACGACGTGGTGGTGAAGTCGGACGGCAGCATCTGGTTCACCGACCCGCCCTTCGGCCTCCTTGCCTGGTATGAGGGCGAGAAGGCGGAGCCCGAACTGCCGCACACCAATGTCTACCGCATTGACGGGCAGAGCGGCGAGGTCACGCTGGTGGCCGACGACATCAACCACCCGAACGGCCTCGCCTTCAGCCCGGACGAGCGCATCCTCTACGTCATCGAAAGCCGCAGCGAGCCGCGCAACATCCTGGCCTATGATGTCGGCGCCGACGGACGCAGCCTGACGAACCGCCGCACCTTTTATGGCTGCAGGCCGGGCGAGACGCCGGACGGCTTCCGGGTGGACGTGGACGGCAATCTCTGGTGCGGCTGGGGCATGACCGCCGATTATGACGGCGTGCGCGTCATCAACGCCGCAGGCGAGCCGATCGGCCATATCCACCTGCCGGAACGCTGCGCCAATCTCTGCTTCGGCGGCCGCCATCGCAACCGGCTGTTCATGGCGGCGGCACAGTCGCTCTACGCGCTCTATGTGAACACGCAGGGCGTCGCCGGGGGCTAGCCCGGTGGGGGGCGGTTGCGTGCCACCGCCCGGCCGCAGAGGCCCGCCTGTTCAGCGCTGCGCGGCCATGCGCCGGCGCGCCGCGATCCGGCGCCGCCTGGCGCGGCGGGCCAGCATGTTCAGCCCCTCGACCAGGGCCGAGAAGGCCATGGCGACATAGATGTACCCCTTCGGCACATGCGTGCCGAAGCCGTCCGCGATCAGCGTCATGCCGATCATGAGCAGGAAGCCGAGCGCCAGCATCACCACGGTCGGGTTGCCATGGATGAAATCGGCGAGCGGATTGGCGGCAAGCAGCATGACGCCGACGGCGATGAGGACGGCGGCGATCATGATCTCGATATGATCGGTCATGCCGACCGCGGTGATGATGCTGTCGATCGAGAAGACGATGTCAAGCATCAGGATCTGCCCGACCGCCGAGACGAAGCCGATCTGCCCCGCCGTGCCGAACATGT
>Ga0182742_1002627_pt1 | contig 19485 bp, 16 predicted proteins | sample eDN5th37CBELigMG_FD_128880 | JGI IMG/M metagenome (GOLD analysis project Ga0182742, IMG submission 128880) | Enriched Miracle-Growth compost microbial communities from Emeryville, California, USA - eDNA 5th pass 37_C BE-Lig MG (version 2)... ... | reverse complement strand
GGAAGGCGCTCGCCTTGTAGCCGGCGGCGAAAAAGCATATGAAAAAGGATATTTTGTGCAGCCAACTGTTTTTGCCGATGTAGAAGATCAAATGGTGATTGCCCGCGAAGAAATCTTCGGTCCTGTTATGTCCATTTTTGTTTTCGACACAATCGAAGAAGTTATTAAACGTGCAAACGACAGTGATTACGGCTTAGCAGCAAGTGTTTGGACAGAGAATATCAAAAAAGCCCACTATATTGCCGGCAAACTGCAATCGGGCACAGTTTGGATTAATGATTTTGGCCTTGAGTGGGAAACAATGCCATTCGGCGGCTACAAACAATCAGGAATCGGCCGCGAAATGGGCGGCGAGTATGGCCTGCAAAACTACACAGAAGTGAAAAGTGTATTTGTTAATATTAAGCAGGATCAATAATTCTTCTATTTGGAAAACGGTTCTGACCTTGTGTTGAACCAATAGCAGGTTACGGTGGGACAGGGTGCCTGTCCCCGTGTCCTTTGCAGGTTACGGTGGGACAGACCAGATGCCCTAGCTGCGGGCAGCAGGTCTGTCCTCATCTAAACTCACTATTATCTGAAAATTACTATTGTTGAAAAGGATATAAAAAGATAGAATTGTTTAATCAAGACTAGTTCGAGGAGGGATAGGATGGAAGAATTAGTGAATAATGCGTCAGGTATGGTATGGAGCCTTGGATTAGTGGTATTTGCTCTTGGTGCTGGATTGTTTTTTTCCATTATGACACGTTTTGTGCAAATTAGATATTTTAAGGAAATGATCAAGCTTCTTTTGGAAAAGGGTAATCCAGAATCAGGTGTTTCTTCTTTCCAAGCGTTTGCTATGTCTTTAGCAAGCCGTGTTGGTATTGGAAATATTGCTGGAGTAGCCACTGCGATTGCATTTGGCGGTCCGGGAGCAGTTTTCTGGATGTGGGTTATGGCTATATTAGGAGGCGCAAGTGCCTTTATTGAGTCAACTCTTGCTCAAGTCTATAAAGTAAGAGATGGAGATCAATATCGAGGCGGAACACCATTTTTTATCGAAAAAGGGTTAAATATCAAGTGGTTTGCAGTGTTTGTTGCGATTGTTGTTACTATTTGCTATGGCGTTTTCGTCCCCGGCATACAGGCCAACACTATAGCCGTTGGATTTGAAAACACATTGGGTCTAAACAAAAGCATCACTGGTATTATTCTTGTCGCTTTAATTGGTGTCATTATTTTCGGCGGAGTTAAACGAATTGCTTCTGTTGCGGAAAAAGTTGTTCCATTCATGGCTTTGGGCTATGTGATTATCACCTTTGTTCTATTAATTGCTAATGCAATAGAAATTCCATCAATGCTGTGGCTAATCATCTCAAGCGCATTTGGCACTAATGAAATGTTCGGCGGAATGATTGGAGCTGCTATTGCATGGGGAGTTAAGCGGGCTGTATTCTCTAACGTTGCCGGTGTCGGAGAAGGTACCTATAGTTCAGCAGCTGCTGATGTTTCCCATCCGGCCAAACAAGGTCTTGTTCAAGGATTCTCTGTTTATATTGATACTATCGTTGTATGTACAGCTACGGCACTTATGATCCTAATCACCGGTATGTACAGTATTACACCAGAAGGTCAGCAACAGCCGATTGTTGACAACATTCCAGGCGTTGAGGCTGGACCAATGTGGACACAGGCAGCCGTTGAAAGCGTTATCCCTGGATTTGGCGGATTTTTCGTAGCCGTTGCGATCTTCTTCTTTGCTTTTACAACTTTGATGGCTTACTACTATATTTCAGAAACGACTTTATTCTACCTTGGCAGAAATAGAAATTTAAAAGGGCTAAGGACAGGCTTAATGATTCTTTTCCTAGGAATGATTTACTTCGGCAGTGTGGAGAATGCATCCTTGTTATGGGGATTAGGTGACTTTGGCTTTGGCCTAATGTGCTGGCTTAACTTAATAGCCATTCTATTTTTAACAAAAACGGCCTTAAAAGTATTTAAAGACTATGAAACTCAGAAAAAAGCAGGCTTAGACCCAGTCTTTGATCCAATTAAACTTGGTATTAAAGGTGCTGATTTCTGGGAGGAAAAGATCAAAAATGAAGCTGCAAAAAATAAGAAAAACGTTGGTTAAATAGAAATAGGGCGGTTTTCCTTCTTCTTATGAAGGGGAGATCCGTCCTAGTTTAATTTAGGATGAACACACAGTTTGTACAGCGAACAGGTGAATAGTCAACTATCTAAACAATAGAAAATTAATGATCGGGGGAAAATCATGAATTTTAGTAAAATGTTTACAACGGTTGATTTGCATGTGGATGGAGAGCCGCTTCGTGTTATTACTGGCGGGTTCCCAGAGATTAAAGGGGAAACACAGCTCGAAAGACGGGCTTATTGTATGGAACATCTTGATCATCTTCGAGAAATTTTAATGTATGAGCCGCGCGGCCATCACGGCATGTATGGTTGCATCATCACACCACCGGCAAGCACGCATGCAGATTTCAGTGTGCTGTTTATGCATAATGAAGGCTGGAGTACGATGTGCGGCCATGGAATCATCGCGGTAATGACTGTTGGCATTGAGACTGGGATGTTCGATTTATCCAATGGGAAAGAGAAATTTATTATCGACAGCCCAGCTGGTGAGGTGATTGCCTATGCGAAATACGAGGGTAATCAAGTTCAATCCGTATCTTTTGAAAATGTTCCATCCTTTGTTTATAAAAAAGATTTTCCGGTGACAATCGATGGCTGTGAATTTACCATTGATATCGCTTTTGGCGGAGCTTTTTATGGGGTTGTAGACAGTAAGGAAATGGGGCTTAACGTGAATTTTGAAGACCTCCGCAAAATTCAAGCCTGGGGAACAAAAATAAAAAACTTTATTGAAAGCAATATAGAAGTAATGCATCCGCTGGAGCCAGGTCTAAAGGGAATATACGGCGTAATTTTTTCAGATGAGCCAAGGAAAGAGGGCGCGGATCTTAGAAATGTTACGATTTTTGCAGATGAGCAAGTCGACCGCTCAGCTTGCGGTACCGGTACTTCTGCCAGAGCTGCAACATTGTATGAGCATGGCCGATTAAAAGTAGGTGAAAGCTTTGTTCATGAGTGCATTACCGATGGCCAATTTATAGGAGAGATCTTGTCGCTTACAAAGGTAGGAGAATATAATGCTGTCATACCAAGAGTGTCCGGGCAAGCCTTCATTACTGGTTTTCATCAGTTTGTTGTTGATCCGAGGGACCCGCTGAAACAAGGCTTCTTATTAGAATAATATATATATAAGGCGGTTTGCTGCTCAATAATGGAGCGGGGACCGCTTTTACTTTTAGAGATTTTCATTAAATATCGAAATTATTGTGTTTAAATTACGAGTTTATCTATTTTACATATAAAATGCTGGAGTTTAATATTGCTTTAGAAATATCTAAATATTCAGATTCAATGTGGATTAGTACTTACAGACGTAAAGCTTGCTTTTCATTGTATATCAGATGTTCATCCTTAAACAAGAGTCACAAAAGGAAAAGGTGACGAGTAATTTAATAAGAAATATAAAGAATAAGAGGGTGGAAATTGTGGATTTGGTATTTTTTAATGGTCAAATAATGAGAATGAATGAAGTTAACATTTCTTTTGAAGACCGCGGCTATCAATTTGGGGATGGAATTTACGAGGTTATTAGAGTTTATGATGGAAAACCATTTACTCTAAAAGAACATCTTGATCGTTTAGAACGAAGTGGCAGGGAGATTCTTCTTGAGTTGAAGGATATGCGAAAAGACATAGAAGAAAGTATTCTAACTCTAATTGAAAAAAATAATATAAGGACAGGAAATGTATACATCCAGATTACTCGGGGAGTAGCTCCAAGAAATCATGATTTTCCAGATGGGGATACAAAACTGCAAGTAATAGCTTATACAAATGAAGTTGAACGTCCGATTCAAAAACAGAAAACAGGAATCACTGCAACTCTAAAAGAGGATATACGCTGGCTTAGATGTGATATTAAAAGTCTAAATTTATTAGGTAATGTATTAGCTAAACAGGAAGCAAAGATGAAAGGGTTTCAAGAAGCCATTCAACATAGAAATGGAACTGTTACTGAAGGCAGTGCTACTAATGTATTTATCGTTAAAAATGAACAGCTTTTTACACATCCATTGTCTAATTTAATATTACCTGGAATCACTCGTGAATTAATAATAAAATTAAGCAAACAAATTGGTCTTCCAGTCATTCAAGAGCCATTCACTGTAGATCAGCTTTTAGATGCCGATGAAATTTTTATTTCAAGTACGACAAACGAGGTAATGCCGGTAATAAAGGTGGATGATAAAATTATTGGGAATGGAACCCCAGGAAAGATAACCAAAAAGCTCCAAGATCAGTATGAAAAATTGGTTTCTGAAGTGATAGCTAAGGTTTAATTGACATCTTCTTATAGTAGAAAAAAGGCCTTCATCAGATGATGAGGGCCTTTTTTTGAAAGAGTTAGTCTTTGTAATCAACCATTGCATCTACAGAAGATAAACCGCTTGGAGCTGCAGCAGCTGGTTCTTCTTTTTGAAGCTTTGGATACGGATTGAATTCTTTTTCTGTTTTTGAAACAATTACTGTTGCAACACCATTTCCGATTAGGTTTGTGATCGCACGTGCTTCTGACATGAAGCGGTCTACACCTAGGATTAAGGCAATTCCCTCAACCGGAATCATTGGGAAGGCAGCTAATGTTGCAGCTAATGTGATAAAGCCTGATCCTGTTACTCCCGCAGCACCTTTAGAAGTAAGCATTAATACACCTAATAGAGTAAGGAGCTGCCAAATAGTTAAATGAACATCATATGCCTGTGCGATAAACACGGTGGCCATTGATAGATAGATGGATGTTCCATCGAGATTAAAGGAGTAGCCTGTTGGAACAACTAGTCCAACGACTGATTTAGAACAGCCGTACTTTTCAAGCTTGTCCATCATGGATGGAAGTGCTGATTCAGAAGAAGAAGTTCCTAGTACAAGCAGAATTTCTTCTTTAATATATTTGATAAATTTAATAATATTAAATCCATAGAATTTAGCAATTGTACCAAGGATAAAGATAATGAATAGGAACATTGTAATATATACAGAGCCCATCAATTTTCCAAGTGAAATAAGAGATCCAATACCAAAGTTTCCAATTGTATAGGCCATAGCTCCAAATGCAGCGATTGGCGAGATTTTCATAATCATATTAACAATATTGAAGAAAATATCAGCAAGCTTTTGGAACAATGTGATTACAGGTGCAGCCTTTTCCCCCAGTGATGCAGCAGCAATCCCGAATAAAACGGCAAAGAATAAAATTGGCAGTAATTCTCCGCCTGCTAATGCAGCAAGAGCATTTTCTGGAACAATGCCAAGGATGAAATCCATAAACCCATGGCTTGACTCTGAAGCAGCCTTAGTATACTGGGAAACATCGGCTCCGTTTGCTGCAGATGTGTTAAATCCATGACCTGGTTTAATAATAGACACAACAATTAGTCCGATAGCTAAAGCAAAGGTTGTGACAATTTCAAAGTAGAGTAAGGCCTTTCCGCCGATACGGCCAACCTTTTTTAAGTCGCCCATACTGCCGATTCCGATGACAACGGTAAAGAAAATAATTGGTGCAATCACCATTTTAATTAACTTAATAAAAATATCCGCTAACACTTTTAATTTTGCTCCAAATTCAGGGAACAAAAAGCCAATTGCAATACCAAGGATGATACCAATAATAACTTGGACGGTGAGATTCTTAAAATTAAATTTCAGCTTCATCTGTACTACTACACCCCTTTATTGATAACGTTTTCAAATTAGCCTTTTATATAACAACAATCTTTAATCTCATATTAACTGATAATTTTAAAGATTAATATTTATGGTTTTAATGGTCTTTTTGGTCTTTTTGGTCGTGAAAAAAGACGCCTTTTACAGCGTCTCGATTTCTTCTATTTTCTTTTTCATATATTCCTTCATAAAATCTTTCTTAATAGAATGAAGAAAGGTTTGATAGACAGGCTGAAGCACTTTTAGCCATTGCGCTCTTTCTTCTGCAGAAAGTTCATAGACATTGATGCTTGATTCCTCTTTAATTTTTTCTAGCTGAGCTTTGTTCATTTTTTCAGACTCGGCAACCATCCATTCTGTGGTTTCTTCCATAGCTTCCTGCAAGCTTGTCTGCACATTCTTTGGAAGTCTGTCCCAAAACTCCTTATTCATTAATACTGCATAGCCTAAAAACCCATGGTCACTGATGGTCATATAGTTCTGCAGGCCATATAATCTTCTTGAGTAAATGTTGGATATGGTGTTTTCCTGTCCGTCAAATTGCTCTTCCTTAAGTGACGTATAAATTTGGTCAAAAGGAACAACCACTGGCACTGCTTTAAGCTGATTAAATTGTTCCTCAAGTATAAAACTAGGCATAATCCGAAAACGCTGGCCCGAAAAGTCTTTAGGTGTGTGCAAAGGCCTGATGTTACTGGTCATTTGCTTAAAACCATTGCTCCAAAGAGCAAGTCCATGAATCCCTTCTCTTTCGTGAAGGCTTAAAAGCTTTTTACCAATATCACTGGACAGAGCGGTTTTAATTTCATCATAGTCATGAAATAAAAATGGCAGATCGTAATATCCCCATTCTGGGGCAAGCTTGGTCATTTTCGAAACTGAGGGAGCAATCATCTGCACCTTGTTATCCCTAAGTGCATCTAGTTCCTCCTCGTCTGTAAAAAGCGTGCCGTTCGGAAAAATTTCAACTTTTACTAATCCATCTGTTTTTTCGGAAATTAACTGGGCGAATTTTTGTGCAGCCAGCCCTTTAGGTGTATTTTCCGCAACCACGTGGCTAAATTGAATAACAATTTGCTGAGTGATCCCTTCTTGTTCATCATCATAGCTTAGCTGATTTTTTTGATCAAAGGGATTAAAAAGGATATACAAGGTTATCGTTATAAAAAGAATGCTTGTCCCAATTAAATACTTCATTATTACACACAACTTTCCAATGATATTTTCCATGGTAAACTAGAATTATCAACTAGGAGAAAGGAATACCCCATTGTGAATCGACTTTCCATTCAAACTAAAATTATGGCGTTAATCTTTTTTATTGTGGGATTCTCTCTTTTATTAGCTGGGATTGTTATTATCAGTAATATTATAGATGCAAAAGAAGAGGACTTAAAGCAGCGGGCGCTTTTGACTGCTCAAACCGTGGCAGAGCTGCCCGACATTCACTCCGCTTTAACGAGCGGAAAAGAGGAGCAGGGGAAAATTAATGATCGGATGGAAACGATTCGAGTGATCCATCATGCTGATTATATTGTGGTGATGGATATGGATCATATCAGGCTATCCCACCCTGTCCCCCAATTGATTGGAAAAAAATCTGCAGGAAGTGATGAAGCGCCGGCTTTTGCTGAATTGACCTATACCACGAAAGCCAGAGGAGAGGCAGGAACGGTTATTCGTGCTTTTGTCCCTATTATTAACCAGGAACACCATCAGGTGGGGGTAGTGCTCACAGGCTATCTCCTTCCATCAATTTTTGAAATGATTTGGAATATCCGGGCGGAGATTTTTTTGGCAGGAGCTTTTTCCCTGTTCTTTGGCGGATGGGGTGCTTGGCTGCTCGCATCGCGGATTAAAAAGGAAATGTTTAATCTTGAGCCGCATGAAATTGCAAAGGTGGTCCTGGAACAAACGGAAACCTTCAATGCGATGCATGAAGGGATTATTGCGATTGACAAGGATGAACGAATTACGATTTTCAATGTGAAAGCAAGAGAGATCATGGGTGTTAAAGGAGAGGTTATTGGGAAGAAAATTGAATCGGTTATTCCGGATACTAGGCTTCCTGAAATCCTTTATCTTAAAAGGCCCGTTTATAATAAAGAACTGACTGTTCGCAATCAGCATATTATGAGCAATCGAATCCCGGTTAGGGAAAATGGGGAAATTGTCGGAGCGGTTGCCATTTTCCAGGACCGGACGGAAGTGAAAAAGCTGGCTGAGGAGCTTACAGGCGTGAAGGCATTTGTGAGTGCTTTAAGGGTGCAGAACCATGAGCACATGAACAAGCTTCACACCATTGCCGGTCTGCTGCAGCTTGGCCGTAAAGATCGGGCACTTGAGTATTTATTTGAAACCACGGAAGAGCATGAGGAGCTCATGCAATTTTTATCTAAAAATATAAAAAGTGAAAGCCTGTCTGGACTGCTATTAAGCAAGGTCAGCCGGGCAAGGGAATTAGGAATTGCTCTTCACATTGACAGGAACAGCAGATTATCTTCCTATCCATATCCGCTGGACGAGCATGATTTCGTCATTATTTTAGGGAATCTTCTAGAAAATGCTTTTGATGCTTTTAAAGATCTGGAGCGGGATGAGAAGGAAGTATATCTAGGCATTGATCAGCATGACGCCTATTTGTCCATTCTTGTTGAGGATAATGGGAAAGGGATTCCTGAAGAAATTCAATCGCATATTTTTACAGAGGGATTTTCGACTAAAGGAAATATTAATCGGGGAATTGGGCTTTACTTAATCAAGGAAACGGTTGAAAAGGCTAATGGTCATATTGAGGTTGAATCGGTTCCTGGCAGAGGTACCACCTTTACGATTGTTTTCAAAAACGAAGGGGAGGCTTGAAAAATGAAGGATCCAGTCATTCGGGTACTGCTAATTGAAGATGATCCCATGGTTCTGGAAATTAATAGGCAGTTTGTTGAACAAGTTGAAGGATTTGAAGTTGCCGGTGTTGCTTCAAATGGAAGTGAAGGAATGAAAATGATACATAAAGAAAAGCCTGACTTGGCATTGGTAGATATCTACATGCCAAACAAAAATGGACTGGAAACCATTGCGCAAATACGTGCAGAAGGCTATTCTACAGATGTTATAGCTATAACTGCTGCCAGTGACATTGAAACGGTCCGGAGAATTCGGCAGCTTGGCGCCATCGACTATATAATGAAGCCATTTAAAGCCGACCGGATCAAAAAGGCGCTGGCCAATTATCGAGACTATTATCTTAAGCTTCAGGATAAAGAAACAATATCCCAGCAGGAATTGGATGCCATCATTTTTCAGGGTAGCATAGAAGAGAAAAAGCAGCTGCCGAAAGGGCTGAACGCACATACCCTTGAAAAGGTGGTCGCCTTCTTAAAAGAACAAAAAGAAGCTATATCAGCCGAACAAGTTGCTGAAGGAATTGGAATTGCCCGGGTCACCGCCAGAAGATACCTCGAATACATGGAACAGACAGGGTCAGTCAAAATCCACATCGAATATGGAGGAATAGGCAGGCCTATTAATCGGTATGTGATTGTGTAACGTTTTATTTTACCAAAAGGTATAATAAACTCTGGAAAATGTTGAAAATTTCTGTAAAAAGAAATAAAATGATTTTGAATGAATGAAAATTGCGCCTTTATCTTATAAAGGATTGACTAAATTTGGAACCAATCCTAAAATGAAACTGTAAAGTAATATATATATATTAATTGGGACTTAAAGCTTGATAAAAGGACCATTGTTCTCATACTTACCCTTATAAATAAAAGGTAGATACGAACTTGACAATAGGGCTAACTGTAAGCCGAAATAGAAGGGGATTCTATTTCGGCTTTTTTTAATATAGATGTTGAAAGGAACTGATATAGAGAGATGGACAGTTCAGCACTTTTTATGGAGAAGAGAAAAGTTCTAGAGGACTATTTAAGAGAACATTATAAAAGTTACAAAACTCTTTTTAACAGCAATCCAGATGCTATTTTGACATTGGATTTGCATGGTTACTTTGTCAGCACCAATCCCGCTTGTGAGGAAATGACGGGGTATCCCCGGGATGAAATAACCAAACTGTCTTATCAGCATTTAATACAGGCTGAATTTTATGATAAGGCCAATCATCTCTTTCATAAGGCACTTCAAGGGGAAATCCGAAACTATGACTGCCAATTAAAGCATAGGAATGGAAGATATATTGATGTCAATCTTACAAATGTACCTATCAGCGTAAATGATGAAATAATCGGTGTCTATTGTATTGCAAAGGATATTACCGAAATTAAACGTAAAAGTGAAGAGCACAGAAAGCTTTCTCAGATGTATAATGTCTTAATTGACAATAGCTTGGACATTGTTGTTTTGACAGGTTCTGATGGGAAAATTCTTTATGTTTCGCAGACATGCAGGAATATTGTTGGCTTTACTCAAGAAGAATTAGTGGGATCCTATACTTTAGACCTTATCCATCAAGATGACCTGGGTAAAGCCCGCAGCCATATTAAAACTGCAGCCGGCGGTAAAGAGATAGGTCTGGATACATACAGATTGCATAAAAAAGACGGTGGTTTTGTCTGGATTGAAGCACTCAGCAAACCAATTTTTGATAAAGAAACAAAAAAGGTAAAAGAGATTGTCAGTATTGTAAGAGATATCACACAGAGGAAATTATCCGAAGAAGAGATTATCAGACAAGAAGAGCGCTATAGAAACCTAGTAGAACATTCGCCAGATGCAGTTGTCATTATCAAGGATGCTGAGATCATTTATATCAATGATACAGGAATGGAGCTTTTTGGAGCATCGAATAAAGATGAATTAATCGGAAGAGAAATCTTTGACCTGCTGCATCCTGACTATATTAATAAGTTTCAAAACCGAATAAAGCAATTAAATGCTGGACAAACTGTTCCCTTTATGGAAAAAAAGTTTCTTAGAGTGGATGGGGAAGCATTCGATGCGGAAGTTAAAGGGATGCCAACCATTCATGATAATGTCCAGGCATCACACCTCATCATTCGGGATATCGCTGAAAAAAAGCAAACGCAGGAGCTCTTATTGCGCTCTGAAAAACTATCTGTGGCAGGTCAGCTGGCGGCTGGCATTGCCCATGAAGTGCGCAATCCGTTGACCGCAATAAAAGGCTTCCTTCAATTAATGGATGAAAACTCGAATGAAAATAAACCGTATTTTGATATTATCGGTTCTGAAATCAATCGGATTGAGCTGATTCTTTCTGAGCTTTTAACCTTAGCAAAGCCGCAGGAGATGAAGGTGAAAAAGGTTAATTTAGAAGGGTTAATCGGACAGGTAAAAACACTGTTGGATACCCAGGCAATCATGAATAACATTGAAATCCTGACAGAATATCGCGGTCACTTAACAGAAATTATCTGTGATGAAAACCAAATAAAGCAAGTATTTATAAACCTGTTTAAAAATAGTATTGAGGCAATGTCTAAGGGCGGGACAATCACCGTTCAAGTGAGCGATTATGTAACAGGAAAAATCAAGATCACATTTAAAGATACAGGTGCAGGGATCCCGCCGCATATTTTAAAAAGGATTGGAGAACCGTTTTTTACAACCAAGGAAAATGGAACTGGGCTTGGACTAATGATTTCAAAGCAGATCATTGAAAACCATAACGGAGAATTCCATTTGCATAGCGATTGCAACGGAACGACAATAGAAATGATATTTCCAGTATGATAGAAATCCTATAACATCCGAAAGCCTTTGATTAAGGGTTTTCGGATGTTTTTATTTTTGAGTAACAAAATAAACTTACAGAAAATGGTTCGATAGAAGAAATAGGATTAATCTTCCTGCGCGATATCTCCGATTCATGTAGTATGATTAATTTTGGTTTCTAAAAGAAAATTTTCTTGGAGGAAAAGCAATGAGAAAACTACTTATGATATTACTGACAGCTGTGTTGTTTTTTTCTTTCTCAGGATTTCAATCATCTGATGCACACGCTGCATCCCGTGTAATGTGGGGAAAAACAGAATTAAAGGTCGGCCAGATCGGAAAGGTGACGGTCTTATCAAATACAAATTTGGTCACTTTAGAAGCAAATGGTTCTCTAAAGACTGTTCGTACATTAAAAGCTGGCGACGAATTTCGTGTATACAGCTATAAAAGTGCACATGGCGGATTATATGGCGTTGGGGGTGGACAATATGTCCAAAAGAGCTCCAAAGTAAAATACGAAACGCCTTCAAAAGCAAAATTAGCACTGCTCGAACAACAATCATCGGCTCCACAAAATACTGTTACTCCTGGATCCACCAAAATCATGTGGGGAAAAACAGAATTAAAGAAGGGCCAAATAGGAAAAATCACCGTTCTTGGCAATACGCCAGTTTACGATGTAAATATGAAAGTGGTAAAAACACTGAAAAAAGGTGAAGAGTTCCGTGTCTATTCCTATAAGAATGCAAATGGAGGAATGTATGGGATTGGAGGAGGACTTTTTGTAAAAAAAGGGTCGTCTATCAAATACGAAACACCTTCAAAGAGTAAATTAGCACTATTGGATATTGTAAATAACAAGCCGTTACAGGTTCATTTTATCGATGTAGGACAAGGGGATTCTATTCTAATCCAAACTTCAAACGGTAAAAATATGCTTGTTGATGGCGGGGCAAAATCAGCTGGAGATGAAGTAGTTAGCTTCCTAAAAAATAAAGGAGTAACCAAGCTCGATTATGTAGTTGCTACACATCCAGATGCTGATCATATCGGCGGATTAATTTCAGTCCTTAATACTTTCCAGGTAAGTAATTTTGTAGATCCCGGACAATCACACACGACTCAGACTTACTACGATTTATTGTCATTGGTTGATGCCAAAAATATCAATTATGTGATTCCTAAGGCAGGCAGCACGATTAACCTAGATTCAAACCTCGGGATTACTGTTTTGAACGCTGCTGAAGCTGGAGACGATAACAATGAAGCATCCATAGTATTACGATTAACTTACGGAAATATTAGTGTGTTATTAATGGGCGATGCAGACACTGCCACAGAACAAGAAATCATGGGAAAATATACAGTTAAATCCACTGTATTAAAAGCAGGACATCATGGTTCAAATACAAGCAGTTCTCAAGCATTTATAAATGCAGTTAAGCCTGCTGCAACTGTCTTATCATATGGTTTTGAAAATTCATATGGTCATCCTCATTCAGAAGTTGTGAGCCGTCTAAAGAATGCAGGATCATTACTATACTCCACTGTGTTTTCTGGTAATATTACTATGAGCACAAATGGATTGAGCTACTCTTTTAATACTAAACCGTGGAATGGTGTGACAATTACGCCTACTCCTCCTGTTCCAGAAAAACCTGCAGTTACTCCTGAACCGTCAAAAAATCCGAGTTCAGGAACCTATATTTTACCGGGAGCACCTACATCATTCAGTAACTGTACATCCATGCGTGTATACTACCCGAATGGTGTACAAACTGGCCACCCTGCTTATTCAACTAAGCACGATCGCGATAATGACGGGTGGGCATGTGAACGTTAACTAAAGGAGTTGTATTGAATGACCAAATATACTCTTGACCGGTTTGAAGAATCATTGGGAGTTCTTTTGAAATATCCAAACGAGGAAGAACAGCTACTTATTCCTAAAGAAGAGATTGCAGAATTTAGAGAAGGAGATATTTTATCTGTAACAAAAATTGATGATGAATATTCAATATCTCTGCTTAGTGAAGAAACGGAAAAAATGAGAAATAAGGTAAATGCTTTAATGAATAAATTGAAGAATAAAAAATAAGCATCTCTTCGGAGGTGCTTTTTGCTTTTAATCTTTAAGTGATGGGAAATTTGGCCGATATAAAAATATATGAAAATAGATTGGGGATGTACATCATGAAAAAACATTTCTTGTTGCCTGTATTAATGGTGCCAATTTTGTTCCTATCAACATTAACAATAGCAGAAGCAGCACCAACGAAAGTGATGTGGGGGAAGACAGAATTAAAAATCGGGCAAATTGGTAAGATCACAGTAATAAGTTCCACTCCCACTTACCAAATGAAAGAAGGTGTATTTAAGCAAGGGTCAAGATCCTTGAAAAAGGGTGATGAATACCGGGTTTATAGCTATAAAGGCCAAGAGGGCGGCTATTACGGTTTAGGTGGAGGATTATTTGTTAAAAGATCCAATGCTGTCAAATATGAAACTCCTTCCAAAGCAAAACTGGCTTTATTAAAAATACAGGAACTCTCTCAAAAAGAAGGAAGTACATATCCGGATGGTTGGGTTGCACCAGTCTTAAAATCTAAGTGGAGCTCAAATCATGCAACAAATCTCAAAACTCTTCAAAATGAACTTGGATTTGAAAATGGTGGTAATACTTTTGGTGTTACCGGCCGTTCCGAAGCAGTTCAAGTTATTGGCCAAAGCCCCTCTTCGTCAGATGAAGTAGAATTATTATTTTATATGTGGACTGATAGTGCTATACCTGAATCATACCGGATTCCAATTGTAGCAAAAGAATTATTCAAACTATATTTTGGTGAAGATGCAACGAGAGTTTGGAATTACCTTGACAGTGGAAATATTCCAGACCGTTTCACTGCTAATGGAAGAAATGTAACTGTACTTTATGACCCTAACTCTGGGGGATTACTCTTGGAATTAGGAAGAAAATAATAAACTTCATACTATGCAAAAGGCTAAGAGAATTTTCTCTTAGCTTTCTGTTATTTATACAGAGGATATACTTTGATCTTGTTGCAGAATAGGACAAAATGTGTAATAACATATTGTAAAAATATAATGAAATCTTCCGATATATGTACAGTACATAATAAGATATCGGGGGTAAAATACATGAAGAGAAGATTGTTAATTACAGTATTTATGATCATTGGATTACTTTTAACAACAGGGTCAGCTTCAGCTGCAACTCAAAAAGTGATGTGGGGAAAGACCGAATTAAAAGCAGGTCAAATCGGCAAAATAACCGTTTTAAGTGCTACACCAATATTTCAATCTAAAGACAAAACATTTGAAAGGGCAGACAGAACACTAAAAAAGGGCGATGAATATCGTGTTTACAGCTATAAAGGACAGGACGGGGGCTATTACGGTCTTGGTGGAGGTCTTTTTGTGAAAAAATCAAGTGCTGTTAAATATGAAACTCCTTCAAAATCCAAGTTAGCACTTTTAGCAGAGCAGTCACAAGCCGAATCAGTTGGAAAAGTCTATCCCGATGGATGGGTTGCACCAGTCTTAAAATCTAAGTGGAGCTCAAATCATGCTGAAAATTTAAAAACGCTGCAAAATGAACTTGGTTTTAAAAATAGCGGTATGAGTTACAGTATCCCTGAATATCCAGAAGCAATGAATGTAATTGGTCAAAGTCCATCTTCATCTACTGAAGTAGATTTAACTTGGCTATTTTGGGAAAGTAACAGTTTTCCAAACTCTTACCGAATTCCAATTGTCTCAAAGGAATTATTTAAACTGTACTTTGAAGAAGATGCGAATCGTGTATGGAATTACTTTAATAATAACGAGATTCCAGAACAATTCACAGCTAATGGAAGAACAGTAAAAGCAGGATTCGATGCTACCACTGGAACAGTTTATCTTCAAGTTGGCCGTAAATAAGGATAAATGGTTGATTTCAAGAGGCTAAGAGAGATTTTTCTCTTAGCTTTCTGTTATTTATACAGAGGATATACTTTGATCTTGTTGCAGAATAGGACGATAATGTGCAATAGCATATTGTAAAAATATAATGAAATCTACACATATATTTAAAGTACATAGAAAGATAACAGGGCTTTGGTGAAAAACAAGGTACTGCTGTGACCAATGTGTGACCAAACAGCAATTTCAAAGCAAAACATTAATTTTAAAATAAAAAAGAAACCTTGATATATCAAGGTTTCTTTAGTATGGAGCATAGGGGGCTCGAACCCCTGACCTCTACGCTGCCAGCGTAGCGCTCTCCCAGCTGAGCTAATGCCCCGGTTATTGGATACAATAAGATTATATCCGCAACCCGATTTTTTCGCAAGAGAAATTTTTATATCAGGATAGGCTTTCGACCTCTACCTTTTTTACACCATTCAATTCCGAGATACTATAATACACGTCTGTGATGCTCTTTTTGTGATTCACAGTGACTATTAGCTGCACAAGGTGTCTGTTTTCTTCCAAGTCCTTAATGCGTACCCGTCTAATCGAAATTTTTAAGTCGTTAATCGCTGTAAGGATTTCTGAAATATTTTTCTTATCGTGGACTTTTAGCTGAAGGGTTACTTCCTTTTCTCTCAGCTGTCTTGGACCAATCAAAGCCATAATAAAAGGAACTACTTCAACACTGATAATTAACAGTGCAACCCCCGCCATTGCTTCAAGATAAAAACCTGCGCCAACAGCGATTCCGATGCCTGCAGCTCCCCAAATTAAAGCAGCGGTTGTCAAACCAGAAATACTGTCATTTCCCCGCCTGAGAATGACCCCCGCCCCTAGAAATCCAATACCTGATACGATTTGTGCTGCCAGGCGGAGCGGGTCCATTTGAATATTAATTCCTTCTTTACCTGGAAAGATATAGGCCGATTCTATTGATACGATAGTCAGCAAGCAGCTGACAATGGAAATGACGAGACTTGTTTTTAAGCCGACGGGTTTTCTTTTTAATTCCCGTTCGATGCCGATAATGAGGCCTAGGACAGCAGATATCCCCAATTTCATTAAAATTTCTAATTCCATATCATTAAACAACATATTCTTCCACTCCACATTATGTATTCTTTATTAAAATTTGGAAGTCGGTCGGAAAAAAGCGCCTTGTTACCAAGTTTCTCATTGAGGGATAAATATTTCAAATATTATTTATTTATAATTATATTAAAAAAGTTTTTTTGTGATGTATGATTATCTTGGTTTAAAAATATATAGAAAAGATATAAGGAGAACTCATCATGAACGAAGCAAAAATTAATCCATATGTCTTATTGGCCATAGGGGTTTTTTCAATATCCACCTCAGCCATTTTGGTGAAGGTTTCCAGTGCCCCGTCCGGTGTTATAGCCTTTTATCGAATGTTTTTTTCAGTGCTGTTTATGCTGCCTGTTTTCTTATTAAAATATGTTCCTGAGCTTCGCGTTATTACTAGAAGAGATTGGATCTTTTCAACCATTTCGGGAGTCTTTCTTGCTTTTCACTTTATTTTGTGGTTTGAATCTTTAAACTACACATCTGTAGCAAGTTCTACTGTATTAGTCACTCTCCAGCCATTATTTGCGTTTGTCGGAACTTATTTCTTTTTCAAAGAAAAATTTTCTTTCAAAGCCATTTTAAGTGGATTGATTGCCATATTAGGAAGTATCATTATCAGTATGGGCGATTTTCAGGTTAGTGGTGCTGCGCTTATAGGCGATTTCTTGGCATTGGCTGCCTGTGCATTAGTTACAGCCTATTTCATGTTTGGCCAGGAGGTACGAAAAAGGCTTTCCCTGATTACGTATACTTTTGTAGTATATAGTATAAGTACCATTACGCTGTTTATTTACATTATGATCAAGCATGAACCTCTTGTGCCGTACCCATCAAGTGACTGGGTATACTTCATTCTGCTTGCCCTCGTGCCGAACTTGATGGGGCATACGTTCTTCAACTGGTCGCTAAAATGGGTAAGTACTTCTACTATATCAATGGCAGTTTTATTTGAACCGATTGGTGCGGCAATCCTTGCCTATCTGCTATTACAGGAATCGTTGACATGGACTCAAATTTTGGGAGGAGGCGTTATAATCGCTGGCCTATCTCTATTTGTCCTGGATGAGCATAAGATTCATGTGAAGCACAGGAAAGAAAAAATGATCAGCCAATAATGATGAAAATTAGGTGACAAAATGGGTTTTGCAGAGGCGTTTAAGGAATTTCCACATTTAGAGACAGAAAGAGTTTTGCTCAGGAAGCTAGAATTAAATGATGCCACAAGTATGTTTGAGTATTTTTCAAAAGACGAAGTGACTGAATTCTATGATTTAGAGACATTCACCTCTATGAAACAGGCTGAAGAGTTAATTGAACGGCTTCTATTAAGATATAGCTCAGGACAGCAGATTCGCTGGGGGATTGTTTTAAAGGAAAACCGTCGATTTATCGGCACCTGCGGCTTTCATGAAATCGAAGAGGAACATTTTAAAGCTGAAATAGGTTATGAACTGCATCCTGATTTTTGGAGATCGGGGATAATGACAGAGGTAATCTGCAAAGTTGTTGAATATGGATTTGAGAAGATGGAATTTAATCGCATAGAGGCATTCTTCGACCCAAGTAACATCGCTTCAGGAAGGGTGTTAGAAAAAAACGGTTTTCATTTGGAAGGTATTCTGAAGAAGCGGTTTTATGAAAAGGGTAAATTCGTGGATGCAGCTATTGCGGCAACCATAAAATGAAAAGAAGCAGGGCTTACTCGCTTATGAGAACCCCTGCTTCTTTTTTTACGAAAAATAATATGTGAATCCGGAGAAAATAAACCCGAATGTAACAGATAGGATAAATGTTCCTCCATATATTTTTTCGTCCGAATTTGCGATTCGTAATCCCTCAACATAGGAGTATGCGAATAAAAAGATTGCCATAAACACTGATAAATAAAGGGCGATTGTCTCCAGAGTTATTCACACCTTTCAAAGAATTAATAGGAATTAGTAGATCATATGTAATAAAAACTGGTAATATGAATGACTTGATAGAATTGTTTGAAGAATAATTGCTGTGTATAACCAACAATCTGTGGATAAGCACTCGGTGGTTACCCACAGATTGTTGATAAATAAGTTGATTACTGTTCATTCTTATGTCGTGAATGTGGATAATGCTGTGGATTTGTGGAGAATAACTTTATCTTTTTAAAAACTAGTATCTATTTGTTGATATAAAGAAGCAATTCTTCCTTTAAGACAACGGCATTATTGAAATCTTGGTCCGTTGCTGCATAAAGCAGGGTTACATTACTGTCTTCAGTCAGTCTGCATAGCTCTTTTAACTTTTCTATTTTAGTATTATCCCCGTGCAATTCTTGTACATATTTCATGCGGAATTCTTCAAATAGCTCTGGTTTGTGGCCAAACCATTTTCTAAGTTCATTGCTTGGTCCAAGCTCCTTCATCCAAGAGGTTAATTGCGCTTTTTCTTTTGAAATCCCTCTAGGCCAAAGCCTGTCAACTAAGATCCTGTTTCCGTCGGCTTCATCATAAGGATCATATATTCTTTTTATTTTGATGCTGCCCATAATGAATTCCTCCATTCATATCCATTACTGAAATAATCTTTTAAAAAGAGTGTATGATAAAAAATGCCCATTTACTAATTTATCATTTGTAAAAAGAAGAGCATAAAAATGAAAAATTATATTGCAAACATTTATAAGGCATGATATATTAAAACTCGTCCTTATCAGAGAAACAAACTTCTGGAAAATTGCTTTCAAAAAAGTTGTTGACTTAAATAAGAGACATGTGTTATATTAATAAAGTCGCTTCTGAGCGACAAACTTAAATAAGTGATATAAAATTGTTCTTTGAAAACTGAACGAACAAAAACGTCAACGTTAATTTTTTGTCCCGCATGGGACTAAACAATGAGCTATATCAACTCTTTATTGGAGAGTTTGATCCT
>Ga0182742_1002626_pt1 | contig 19495 bp, 14 predicted proteins | sample eDN5th37CBELigMG_FD_128880 | JGI IMG/M metagenome (GOLD analysis project Ga0182742, IMG submission 128880) | Enriched Miracle-Growth compost microbial communities from Emeryville, California, USA - eDNA 5th pass 37_C BE-Lig MG (version 2)... ... | reverse complement strand
TGGCAGCCATCAACAGCATGGTGGTCTGGCGCGGGGCGGAGCACCGGCTGCATCTGGCGGAGCAGGTGCAATGGGCGCGGCCGAATGTGCCGGTCTGGCTGGAGGGGCTGGCGGCGCGGATCGCCGCGGTGCAGCCCTCGCTGCCGGCCGATCTCGCCGCGCTGAAGCGGCTGGCCGTGCTGGTGCAGCGGGAGGCGCTGGTCCTCGCCTATAACGACGTGCTGCTGGCCATGGCGGCGTTGTTCCTGCTCGCCATGCCCTTCGCGGCGGCGGTGGCGCGGCCGCGCCTGCAGGCGGAGGGCGGGCATTAGCCAGATGGTTGTTGCGACAGCGACGCGCTAGTATTGATGCTGTCTAGCCTTCCCGGGGGGATTTCATGTTTCGCCGTGCTCTGCTTGCCACGCTCTTCGGCCTCTCGGCCATGCCGGCCTGGGCCCAGTCCATGGATCCGTCTTTCAGGATCGTCAACAACACGCCGAAGGTGGTGAACGAGATCTATGCCTCGCCCTCCAGCCAGCGGAACTGGGGACACGACCGGCTGGGCGAGGAGGTCATCCCACCCGGCGGCACCCACATCATCCGTCTGCCCATTGACGGCAACTGCATCTATGACATCCGGGTCGTCTATCAGGGCGGCACTGCGGAGGAGCGGCGTAACCTCAATACCTGCAACCTGGTGAATGTGGTCCTGGGTAGCGATGGGGTGCAGCAGGGCGCACAGCAGGGCAATCCCTCCTTCAACTTGGTGAATCGGAGCTCGCGGGTGATCCTGGAGCTCTTTGCCTCGCCCTCCTCTCAGCAGAACTGGGGGCCGGACCGGCTGGGCGACAGCATGGTGGGGCCGGGCGAGACCTATCCAATCCGCCTGCCCTATGGCGAATGCCAGTACGATATCCGGATTGTCTTCCAGGGTGGTGACGCGCAGGAGCGCCGCAGGGTGAACGCCTGCGCCACCGTCAATTACGTCGTGCGGTAAGCTGCCGGACCTCCCCCGCCAAAGGGCGGGGGAGGGGAGGCGCAGGCCCTTATGCCGCCTTCGCGGGGTGCAGGTGGACATGCAGCACGGCGTGCAGGACTATCTCTCCGGCGCAGGCCCTTATGCCGCCTTCGCGGGGTGCAGGGCCTTCCACACCGTCTCCGGCGTGGCCGGCATGTCGACACTCTTCACGCCGTCCTCGGCCAACGCATCGATCACGGCATTCATCAGCGCCGGCGGCGAGCCGACCGCGCCGGCCTCGCCCGCGCCCTTGACCCCGAGCGGGTTGGTCTCGCAGGGGATCTCGATCAGCTCGACCTCGATATCCGGCAGGTCGGTGGCGCGCGGCAGGGCGTAGTCCATGAAGGAGGCGGAGAGGAGCTGGCCGCTCTCCTTGTCATAGGCCGTGCGCTCCAGCATCGCCTGGCCAATGCCTTGGGCCACGCCGCCTTGCACCTGGCCGCGCACGATCAGCGGGTTGATGGCGTGGCCGACATCGTCCACCACGATATAGCGCGCTACCTCGATATGGCCGGTATCGGGGTCGATCTCCACCTCGGCGATGTGGCAGCCATTCGGGAAGGTGTGGGACTTGATCTCCGCCACCTCCGCTGCATCCAGCAGGGTGGCCGGCTCGCCGCGCGCCGCGCGCTCCCGCTGGATCTTCGCCAGGGAGAGGATGTCCACGCCGCGATCGGTGCCGACCACGCTGAAGCGGCCGCCCGCCGGGGTGAATTCGATATCGGCCACTGCCGCCTCCAAATATTCGGAGGCAGCCTGCTTGCCCTTCTCGATCACCGTCGCGGTGGTCGCCAGGATCGCCTGGCCCTCCGAATAGAGGGAGCGCGCACCGCCGGTGCCACCGCCCGTCGGGATCTCGTCCGAATCGCCCTGGACGATGCGGATCTTCTCGATCGGGATGCCGAGCTCGTGGCTGGTGAGCATGGCATAGGCGGTTTCGTGCCCCTGGCCGGTAGATTGCGTGCCAACCAGCACATCCACCATCCCATCGGGGGCGAATCGCACCTCCGCGCGCTCGGTCGGGCCGCCGCCGGTCGCTTCCAGGTAGTAGGAGAGCCCGATACCGCGGCGCTTGCCGCGCCGGGCCGACTCGGCGCGACGGGCGGGGAAGCCAGCCCAGTCGGCCTTCCGCACCGCATTGTCCAGCACCGTGGCGAAGTCGCCGCTGTCGTAGCGCTGGCCGATGGCGGTGACATAGGGCATGGCGCTCTGCGGCACCATGTTGCGCTTGCGCAGCTCGACCCGGTCGATGCCGAGTTCCCGCGCCGCGGCGTCGATCAGCCGCTCGACCACATAGTTGCTTTCCGGCCTGCCGGCGCCGCGATAGGCGTCCACCGGCACGGTATTGGTCAGCACGCCCAGCACGCGGGCATGGATGGCCTGGAAGCCGTAGACGCTGGCAAGCACCTTGGTCCCGGCGGCGGTCGGGATCATCGGCGCGAAAGTGTTGAGATAGGCGCCCATATTGGCGTAATTGCGGGTGCGCAGCGCCAGGAACTTGCCGTCCTTGTCCAGCGCCAGCTCGGCATGGGTGATGTTGTCGCGGCCGTGGGTGTCGGAGAGGAAGGCCTCGGTCCGCCCGCTGGTCCACTTCACCGGCCGGCCCAGCCGCCGCGCCGCCATGCAGACCAGCGCGTATTCGGCATAAAGGTATAGCTTCATACCGAAGCCGCCGCCGACATCCGGGGTGACGACGCGGAATTTCTCCTTCGGCAGCTTGAAGACGCTGTCGGCCAGCAGGTCCTTCACCAGCCAGGAGCCCTGGGTGCCGCAATAGAGGGTGAACTTCCCCGTCGCCTGGTCGTATTCGGCGGTGGCTGCCCGCGTCTCCATGCTGGAGACGACGACGCGGTTGTTCACGACGGTCAGCCGCGTGACATGCGCGGCCTGGGCGAACAGCGAATCGGCCTTCGCCTTGTCGCCGGCCTCCCAGTCGAAGCAGATGTTGTTGGGGATATTGTCCCAGACCAGCGGCGCGCCCGGCTCATGCGCCGTGGCGAGATCGGTGGCGGAGGGCAGGATCTCGTAATCCACCATCACCGCCTCGGCGCCGTCCCTGGCGGCTTCCGGCGTCTCGGCGACGATGAAGGCGACGGGGTCGCCGACATGGCGGACCCGGTCCTCGGCCAGGGCGCCGCGCGGCGTCTCGGCCCGGCTGGTGCCGTCGCTGTTCTTCAGCGGGATGACGCAGGGGATCTCGCCCAGCCCTTCCTCCCGCCACTCCTTGGCGGTGATGACGGCCAGCACGCCGGGGACGGCCATGGCCGGAGCGGTGTCGATGGACAGGATTCGCGCCGCCGCATGCGGGCTGCGCAACAGGACGCCATGGGCGACGCCCGGCAGGGCGATGTCGTCGGTGTAGCGGCCCCCTCCCTTCAGCAGGCGTGGATCCTCGATGCGGCGCATCGGCTGGCTGAGCCCGAATTTGGCCATCTGAACCCCCGTTTCCTTCTGTCCCCATCATTGGCGACCGGAGCGCGGACGGGAAGGGGGGGATGGCACGAAGCCGCCCTCCAGGGGGCGCCGGCCGATCCGCGGCGCCGCCCCTCCGGCGCCACGGATCACGCAGGCGTCATCCGGCAGGTGCCGGCGGTGCCCTCACCGGGATACCGGCCGGTAGCCCATCCTGCCCTTCACCCGTTCCCGCAGCGACTGGAACACCACATAGAGCATCGGGATCATGAAGATGCCCACGGCCGAGGCGGCGATCATGCCGCCGAAGACCGGCGTGCCCACGGCGCGGCGGGAGAGCATGGCCGCCCCGGTCGCCGTTACCAATGGCACCAGCCCCAGCACGAAGGCGATGGAGGTCATCATCACCGCCCGGAAGCGCAGCCGTGCCCCCTCGATCGCCGCATCGCGCACCGAGAGGCCGCGATCCTCCCGAGCCTCCTTGGCGAATTCGATGATGAGGATGCCGTTCTTGGCCGCCAGCGCGATCAGCACCACCAGCCCGATCTGGGCATAGACGTCCAGGCTGAGCCCGGCCAGCAGGATGGCAAGGAAGGAGCCGACCCCGCCGACCGCCACCGAGAGCAGCACCGGCACCGGGATGGTCCAGCTCTCATACAGCGCCACCAGGAACAGGTAGGCGAAGAGCACCGCCAGCGCGACCAGGATGCCGGTCTGCCCCGCGGCCTGCTTCTCCTGATAGGCCGTGCCGGTCCATTCGAAGCCGTAGCCGGGCGGCAGGGCGCGGGCGGAGATCTCCTCCATCGCCATGAGAGCATCGCCGGAGGAGACGCCGGGCTTCGGCGAGCCGTTGATCGTGAGCGAGCGATAGTTGTTGTAGCGCTGGATGGTCTGCGGCCCGACCACCACCCGCACATCGGCGAAGGAGCGCAGCGGCACCATCTCGTTCCGACTGTTGCGCACGCGGATTCGCCAGATGTCGGGGACGTCGCTGCGGTCCTGAGAGACAGCCTGGACATTCACCTGCCAGACGCGGCCGAACAGGTTGAAGTCGTTCACATAGAAGCCGCCGAGCGTCGCCTGCAGCGAGTTGAAGATGTCGCTGATCCGGATGCCGAGCGCCTGCGCCTTGTCCCGGTCCACATCCAGGTAGAGGCTGGGCGTGGTGGGGGAGAAGGTGGAGAAGACCGCCGACAGCCGCGGATCCTGGTTCGCCGCGACCACCAGGCCGAGCATGGCGCTGCCGAGTTCCGCCGGGTCCCGCCCCTCGAAATCCTGCAATTGATACTCAAACCCGCCGCCGGTGCCGAGGCCGATGATCGGCGGGATGTTGAAGGCGAAGACATTCGCCACGCGGATCCCCTGCGTCTCGCCGAAAACCCGGCCGATGGCGGCGAAGACGCTGTCCTGCGCCGCGGTCCGGTCCTCGAAGGGCTTCATCCGGGCGACCATGAAGGCGGAATTCGACTGTGCCCCGCCATCGATCAGGGAGAAGCCGACGATGGAGAGCACATCCTGGATCGCGTGATTCCCCTCCAGGATCTTCTCCACCTGGATCGCCGCGTCGCGCGTGCGGTTGACACTGGCGCCCTGGGGAAGCTGGAGCTGGATGAAGAAGGCGCCCTGATCCTCCTGCGGCAGGAAGCCCTGGGGGGTCTTGGCGGCGATGGACCAGATGCCGAAGGCGAAGCCCGCGGTCAGCAGCAGCGCCAGGGCGGAGATGCGGACCAGCCGCCGCACCACCGCCGCATAGCCGTCCCGCACCTTGTCGATGCCGCGCAGGACGTACTTGATCGGCCCCCGCTTCGGTCCGGTATGCCGCAGCACCAGGGCGCAGAGGGCCGGGGAGAGGGTCAGCGCATTGATGGCGGAGATCAGCATCGCCACGCTGATCGTCACCGCGAATTGCCGGAACAGCGCGCCGGAGATGCCCGGGATGAAGGCCACCGGCACGAAGACCGAGAGCAGGACCAGGGTGATCGCGATGATCGGTCCGGTGATCTCCCGCATGGCCTTCTTGGTGGCCTCCGCGGGGGAGAGTTCCGGATGCTCCTCCATCACCCGCTCGACATTCTCCACCACCACGATCGCATCGTCCACGACGATGCCGATGGCGAGCACCATGGCGAGGAGGGAGATGGTGTTGGCCGTGAAGCCCACCATCAGCAGCACGGCGAAGGTGCCGATCAGGCTGACCGGGACGGCGACGGTCGGGATGATGGTGGCGCGCAGGCTGCCGAGGAACAGGTAGACCACCAGCACGACCAGCACGAAGGCTTCCAGCAAGGTCTTGATGACCTCGCGGATCGTATCCATGACGAAGTCGGAACTGTCATAGACGACCTTGTACTTCACCCCCTCCGGGAAGCGCTGGGAGAGGTTCTCAAGCGTCTGCCGCACCGACTTCGCCACCTGCACCGCATTGGCGCCGGGGGAGAGATAGACGCCCATGGTCACGGTCGGGCGGCCGTTCAGCCGGGCCTCCGTATCCATGTTGGAAGCGCCCAGCTCCACCTGTGCCACGTCGCGGACGCGCAGGATGGAGCCGTCCGGATTGGCGCGGATGACGATGTCACCGAACTGCTCGGGCGAGGTGAGGCGGCCCTGGGTCTGGATGTTGAGCTGGAACTGCTGGTCCTCGCTGATCGGCCGGGCGCCGATGCGTCCGACCGCCGCCTGCACGTTCTGTGCCTGGATCGCCTGGATGATGTCCTGCGGCGTGACGTTCAGGCTGATCAGCCGGTCCACCTCGAACCAGATGCGCATGGAATAGTCCATGGCGCCGAACAGGCTCACCTGGCCCACCCCCGGCACGCGGGCCAGGGTATCGATCATGTTGATGGTAGCGTAATTGGACAGGAACAGCGGGTCCTGCTGCCCGGTCTCGGAATAGAGCGCGAGGAACTGCAGCACCGAGGAGGACTGCTTGCGGACCGTTACGCCGCTCCGCTGCACTTCCTGCGGCAGGCGCGCCAGGATTGCCTGCACCCGGTTGTTGACATTGACCGTGTTGATGTCCGGATTGGTGCCGAGGGCGAAGGTGACGTTCAGCGTGTAGCTGCCGTCATTGGCACTGTTGGACCGCATGTACAGCATGCGGTCGGCGCCGTTCACTGCGCTCTCAATCGGCTGGGCGACCGTCGCCTCCACCACCGCGGCGGAGGCGCCGGGATAGCGCGCCGTGACCGAGACCTGCGGCGGCACGATATCCGGGAACTGGCTGACCGGGATGGAGAACATGGCCAGCAGCCCGGCCAGCGTCATCACGATGGAGATGACGATGGCCAGCCTGGGCCGGTCGATGAAGATGCCGGAGATCATCGGATCAGCCCTGCCGGGTGCTGGCGGCGGCGGGAGCCGGCGCGGCGGGCGCGCCGGCCGGGGCCGGGTTCACCGGCTGGCCGGGGCGGACGCGCTGCAGTCCCTCGGCGATGACGCTCTCGCCGCCCTGCAGGCCCTGCTCGATCACCGCCTGCTCCGCGGTGCTGCGGCCAAGGGTGACATTGCGGCGCTCGGCCTTGTTCCCCTCGCCGACGATGAAGACGTAATTGCCCCCCTGGTCCTGCAGCACGGCGGCGCGCGGGATGACGATGGCCTGCACCGGCTCGGCGCCCTCGACAAGGACACTGACGAAGAGGCCGTCGATCAGCTCCCGGTCGCTGCCGGCACCCGGCTGCGTCTCGTCGCGGCGCGGGTTCGGGATCTCAGCGCGGAGCAGGATGGTGTCGGTGCTGCGGTCGATATGGGTGTCGACAAAGACCACTCGGCCGGGATGCGGATAGAGCCGCCCATCTGCCAGCCGCACCCGTACCACCACGGCGGAGAGGCCGCCCCGCGACTCATAGCGCTTGCTCAGCTCCTGAACGGCACGGGAGCTGACGGTGAAAGCCACCCGCATCGGGTCCTGGCTGACGATGGTGGCCAGCGGCTCGGTCAGGGTCGGCGAGACGACATTGCCCGGCGTATAGGTGGCGCGGCCGATCCGGCCGTCGATCGGCGAGGCGATGTCGGTGTAGCCCAGGTTGATCTCCGCGACCCGCACCTGCGCCTGGGCGCCGAGGAGCTGAGCTGCCGCCGTGCGCTCCTGCGCCTGGGCATTGTCCAGCGCCGCCTGGGTTCCGGCGCCGGTCTGCCGCAGCTCCCGCGCGCGTTGCAGCGCCACCTGGGCGTTCTGCAGCGTCGCCTGGGCGGAGGCGACGCTCGCCCGTGCCTGCTCCAGCTGCGCCTCGAAGGGGGCTTTCTCCAGACGGAACAGGATATCTCCCGCCTTCACCTCCTGGCCCTCCTGGAACAGGCGCGCCTCCAGGAAGCCGGTGACGCGGGCACGGATGTCCACGCGGTTGATCGCCTCGATCCGGCCCGTGAATTCCGTGCTCTCGGTGACGGGCTTGCGTTCCGCCGTCACCACGCCGACCGCGGGCGGACCCTGCGGGCCGAATTGCGCCTGCGCCGGCGGCAGGGCGAGGAGGAGAAGGAGCAGCGCAAGGGAAAGGCGATGCATCGGAGGCGGCTTCCCAGGGAAGCTGGCGCGTGCTGCGCCAGCGAAGAAGGAGGGGACAGATAGGCGTGCGTGGCGCTGCCGCAACCATGCCACCCCTGCATAGGGATCACGGCAGCCCCGAAGGGCGTGCGGGCCGGGCGTCCTATGTGCCGTCGATTGGGCTGGTGGGCATATGGTCCCGGCGCTTTGCTTTATTGACTCAGTGGTCGATAGAAGGGCGCTATATCTAGAATGGCAACCGGGCGCGCAACAAGACAGATGCCGGCGAGGCCCGCTTGCCGCCTGGGAGCAGGAGAGGCAGGTTGCCCGCATGTGGTTCGCCCCGCCCCGTGAGATTCCGACCCGCCTCTTTTCCTCCCTGCCTGCGGCGCATCGCCGCCCGCGGCGCACCGCCTGGTCCGATGCAAATCGCGGCGGGGCGGAGATCGACAGCTTCCTGGAAGGCCCCTGCTTCGACCGGGCCGGGAATTTCCTGGTCACCGATGTCCCGAACGGCCGGGTCTTCCGTGTCGGCCCCAGGGACTGGGACCTGGTGGCGGAGTATGACGGCTGGCCGAACGGCATGGCGGCCGGGCCGTCGCAGGGCCCGCATGCCGGCTCCCTGCTCATCACCGATTACCGGCATGGGCTGCTGAGCCTGGACCCGGCGACGGGCGCCATGGCCCCGGTGCTGGAAACCGTGCTGTCCGAGAGCTTCAAGGGGCTGAACGACCTGGTGCTGCAGGCCGATGGCTGCATCCTGTTCACCGACCAGGGGCAGAGCGGGCTGCAGGATCCCTCCGGCCGGGTCTGGCGGCTGTGGCCGGACGGGCGGATCGACCGGCTGATCGGCAATGGGCCGAGCCCCAACGGCATCGCCCTGAACCGGGCCGGGACACATTGCTACGTGGCGATGACCCGCTCCTGCGAGGTCTGGCGCTTCGCGCTGCGGCCGGATGCGGTGGTGGGCAAGGCGAACTGCTTCGTCCGCATCCCCGCCGGCACCTCCGGCCCGGACGGGCTGGCGGTGGATGCCTATGACCGGCTGTTCGTGGCCAATCCGGGGCATGGGCAGGTCTGGGGCGTCGATCCACATGGCCAGATTGTGTTGCGGGTGGACTGCACTGCCTTCGGCCGGCACAGCACCAATTGCTGCTTCGCCCCGGATGGCCGGACGCTGCTGATCACCGAAAGCGCCAGCGGACGCGTGCTGGCCGCAGAGATCCCGCCCCCCTGATATCCCCGGGCACCACTGGCCTTGCCGGACGGGGCATGGTGAAGCTGCCCGCCCTGCCGATGGTCCTGGATTGCGAGCACCCGGCCGCCAGGCGCGATCTGGCGCCGCCGGGGGTGGACAAAGCCACGGTCGCGGCGGAACCGGGCTGCGGCGCCGAGGAGATCGCGGCGCGGCGGGAGGCCGGGGTGGTTTGCGGCACGGGGGGGCGGGCAGGGGGCAGACGCAAGCTGCCTCAGTGCAACGCGAAGACCGTGCAAGGCGCGTCCCGCAGCAGAGGCCGGGTGGAGGTCCCAAGGAACAGGGCGCGCAATCCGGTGTGTTCGAAGGCGCCCATGACCAGCAGCCTTGCCTTCAAGTTCCGTGCTTCGGCCAGCAGAAGTTCCGCCGGCTGGTCGCTGGTGACGGGCCATTCCTCCACCGCCTTGCCATGCCGGCGCAGGAAGGCCGCGCCCTCCGCTGCCAGCCGCGCCGCCTCCGCCCGATCCTCGGCGGCGGCGAGCAGCTTCACCCGCGATCCCTCGGCCAGGCCAAGCAGGGCGAAGAGCTGCAGGGCGCGCATGGCAGGCGCCGAGCCGTCATAGCCGATCAGCACCGGCGCCTCCGTCCCCATGGGGGCGCCGGGCGGTACGACCAGCAGAGGCCGGCCACCCTGCTGCAGCAGGAATTCGATGGCCGGGGCGATGCCGTCCTCGGCTTCCTCCTGTCCCAGGCTGCTGTCGCGGCCGAGCACGATCAGGTCGTGCTGCGCTCCGGCGCGCAGCAGGGCCGGTTCGGGGGCGCCCTCCAGCCGCAGCACCTCAAAGGACAGGTCCCCGGCCTTCCGCCGGCATGCCTCCAGGACGGCACGGGCCTCGGCCTCCGCCTTCTCGGCCAGGGCGGCATTGCGGCGCTCGGCATAGGCGGCGGCACCGATTGGCACCGCCTCGCTGGCATCCGGCGGGGGGCGGTCCAGTATGGCGGCGGCGGTCACCTTCGCCCCGGTGCGCCGGGCCAGGGCGAAGCAGATGTCGCAAGCGGCCATCGCGCCGGGAGTGTCGTCCAGAACCAGAAGGATGCTGCGCAGCATGGCGTCCGTCCTTGTCTCCGTCAGTCCCCAGCCTAATGCCGCCTCAGCAGCAGGAAAGCTGCGGAGCAGGCTAGCAACGCCACCGCGAAGCTGCCGAGCGCCGCCGCCACCCCGCCCCAGGCCGCCGCGAGGCCGGAGATACCCTGCAGAACCGCGGCGCCGCCGAAGAAGGACATGTTCTGGGCGGAGAGCGCCCGGCCCGTCTGCTCCGGCGGCACCGCCGCGCGAGCGAGAGAGAAGGTGAGTACCTGGAAGGAGATGACAAGGCCGAAGGCGAACAGCACCACCGTGTCGAAGACCGGCGGCAGCATCGGCAGGCCCAGCAGGGTGGAGAGCGCGCCCCCCGGCCCCCCGGCCAGCAGCAGGAAGATCAGCCCGGCCACGGCGACATGGCTGCCGACCAGCAGGGCGACGCGGTGCCCCACCGCCCGGTCCACCATCCCGGCCAGGGCCGGCCCAAGGGTCAGGGCCACGGTGCAGAGTAGCAGGGCATTCCCTGCCTCCACCCGCGACAGCCCCTTCACCTCCATCAGCCAGGGTCCGCCCCACAGCCCGCGCAAGCCGAGCACCACGGCGAAGCTGGCGAAGACGAAGACCATCAGCGCCCGCATGGAGGGGGAGACGGCGATTGTCAGCACCTCCCGCGCATCATGCCAGAGGGAGCGGGGCGCGGTGCGCGGCGGCGGCGGCTGCCGGACCGTCGCCGTCACCGCCAGCCAGGTGAGGCCGGCCAGCAGCGCGGCCGCCCAGAAGCCGGCCCGCCAGCCCTGCCATTCCACCAGCAGCGCCAGCGGGCTGGCCGAGAGCAGCATGCCGGAGTTACCCACCGCCTGGATCACCCCGGACCAGAGGACGAAGCCGGTTGCGGAGGTGGCCCGCGCGGCGTAGGTCATCGGGCACATCAGCATGCCCGAACAGCCGATCCCCAGCACGATCTGGGCCAGCAGCATCGTCCAGGCCCCGGGTGCGAGCGCCGCCGCCACCGCCCCCGTCCCGGCGATGCCGAGCAGGGTCAACGAGGTCCGCCGCACCCCATAGCGGTCCAGCGCCACGCCCACCGGGATCATCGCCAGGGCGAAGGCCGCCGGGAAGGCGCCGGTCAGCGCCGCCAGCCCCTCCGCCGAGATGCCGAGGTCGCGCGAGAGCACATCCGCCGCCACCGCCGGCAGGGTGCGCACGGCGTTGGAGAAGACATGCCCCAGCGCCAATACCAGGATGGGGAGGGCGACAGCCCCGCCCCGCTCAGCCCTGATCAATTGCGGAACATCTTCCCGGGGTTGAGGATACCCTTCGGGTCGAGGCTCGCCTTGATGCTGCGCATCACTGCCAGCGCCTCCGATCCGTGCTCCTGTTCCAGGAATTCACGCTTGCCCAGGCCGACGCCATGCTCGCCGGAGCAGGTGCCGCCCAGCGCCAGGCCACGGGCGACGATACGCCGGTCCATCTCCCAGGCGCCTTCCAGCCCCTTCGGGTCGTTCGGGTCGAACAGCACCATCTGGTGGAAATTGCCGTCACCGACATGGCCGACGATGCAGGTGGTGTGGCCGAGAGCCTCCGCCTCCTCCTTGGCGCCGACCAGCGCCTCGGCGAGGCGGGAGATCGGCACGCAGACATCGGTGGTCAGCGCCCGCCAGCCCGGCTTCAGCGCCACCCCGGCCCAGTAGGCATCATGCCGCGCCTTCCAGAGCCGGTTGCGCGCCTCGGCATCCGTGGCCCAGGAGAAGCCGGTGCCACCATAGTCCTTGGCGATGGCCTCCACCGCCTCGGCCTGCTCCTTCACTCCGGCATAGGTGCCGTGGAATTCGAGGAAGAGGGTGGGGGCGGGGCGGTAGCCCTCCAGCTTGGAATACTTGATGCAGGCTCCCATCATGTCGGCATCGAGCAGCTCGATCCGCGCCACGGGGATGCCGGACTGCATGGTGGTGATGACCGTCTCCACCGCTGATTTCAGGTCCGGGAATTGGCAGACGACGGCGGACATCGCCTCTGGGATGCCGTGCAGGCGCAGGCGGATCTTGGTGATGACGCCGAGCGTGCCTTCGCTGCCGATGAAGAGGCGGGTCAGGTCGTAGCCATTGGAGGATTTCCGGGCACGGCTGCCGGTCTGGATGACGCGGCCATCGGCCAGCACCACCTCCAGGCCCAGCACATTCTCCTTGATCGTGCCGTAGCGCACCGCATTGGTGCCGGAGGCACGCGTTGCGCACATGCCGCCGATGGTGCAGTGGCTGCCGGGATCCACCGGGAAGAACATGCCCTGGTCGCGCAGATGGTCGTTCAGCTGGTGCCGGGTGACGCCTGGCTCGATCAGGCAATCCATGTCCTCGGCATTGACTTCCAGGATCGCGGTCATGCGCGAGAGGTCGAGCGAGATGCCCCGCCGCACCGGGTTCACATGGCCTTCCAGGCTGGTGCCGGCGCCGAAGGGCACCACCGGCACGCCATGCTGGTTGCAGAGGGCGAGCAGGCGGCTGACCTCCTCCGTCGTTTCCACGAAGGCGACGGCATCGGGCAGGGTGGGCGGGGTCTGGTCCTCACCATGGCTGTGCTGCTCGCGGACCGCCTGGGCGGTGGAGAGGCGGTCGCCGAGGAATTCGCGGGCGGCGGCGATCACCGCATCCACGGGGCGGGCGGGGATGGTGTTCACGGTGTTTCCTCCTCCCGCCGCAGCGGGCAGGTCAGACAATGCGGGCCACCGCCGCCGGCGGTGAAGAGCGAGAGCTCGGGGTCGAGCACCTCGATCCCCTCGGCGCGCAGGGCGGCGTTCAGGGCGCGGCTCTGCCGGGCCGATATCACGCGGCCGCCGCCGAGGGAAAGAATGTTGCAGCCGAGGCGCATCGCCTCCCGGTAGGGGACTGGCAGGCAGCGAATGCCGTGGCCGGCAAGCCAGGCGGTGAAACCCTCCGGCAGCACGTCCAGGCAGGCGACGGCGAGGCCGGGGGCGGCCATGCAGAACAGCACGTCGAGATGCAGGAAATGCTCATCGAAGGGCTCGATCCGCACCTCCCAGCCCTCGGCACGCAGCCAGCCGGCGAATTGCGCCGCGCCATCCAGGTCGGTCCGGCCGCCGCTGGCGCCGACCAGAGCCAGGCCAGGGCGGAGGATATGTACATCGCCCCCCTCCAGCGTGCCGGCAGAGGACATGCGCCAGAACCGGCTGCCATGCGCCGCGTGCCAGTCCAGCAGATGGGCATACTCGCCGCGCCGCTGCGGGCGCTCGAGCTGGCACAGCACCGGGCCGCGATGCGTCACCACCACCGAATCGCGGGTATAGGCCATATAGGGCAGGTGGGGCTGCGGCGGCAGGACATGCACCGTGGCGCCGCCCTGGCGCAACGCATCCACGAGTTCCCGGTGCTGCGCCGCCAGCCCTTGCAGGTCCGGCTGCCCCCCGGCCGCGAGGGTCCGCCGTGCGATCGCATTGGTCGGGATCCAGCGATAGTGATCGGGCAGGCAGACCAGCACTTCGGTCAGGCGGCCGGTTTCGGAACTGAGGGTCCAGTCGGGCATCGCCCCAGGGTGCCGCCCGACGGGCCTTGCGTCCAGCGGAGGGGCGGCCCCGCTGGGTTCTGCGGCTAGACTCGGCCCTGGTCAGGCATGCGGCCTAGGGGCGTCGTGCGCCGCCCGTAGTGCCTCGCGGGAAATCCGGGTCGCTGCCCAGGTAGTAGTTTCGGTCTTGCGGCGGAGACGCGGTCGATCCTGTAGTGGGCGCGGCCGTTGGTGCGTTGCCTGTCTGCCTCGGCACATCGTAGCGGTCGCGCGGGGTGCAGGCGCCGGTCATGGCGAGCAGGGCGAGGACACCCGCGGTATGGAATGCGGCGGCGATCCATGAATGCAGTTCGAGGCGGGCACGGGCCTGGTTGGGCACGGTATTCGCTTGCATGGGACATGCCTCCGTTGTCGGGGGTTAGCCTTCAATCCCACGGCGTTGTACCAACCGGCCGCAACCAGCCAGGAATGGCCGCAACAGCCCAGGTGAGGCCGTGGTTACGCACCAAGGTCCCACAGGCACCGTAGCATAGCGGGACCGGCGCAGGGCAATCTGTCCTTTGGTCGGGATCGCCCGCCTGTTGTTCGCCTCTGGCGAGAATCCCGCTTCCGGCTGCGTTGACGGCCCGCCCCCTCCCGCTTAGCGTCGGGCTGTCTTCTGGCGGACCGATTCACGGCCTCGGGCAAGTGCCCTCCGCTGATCGGGCCGCGTGAACCCGCGGGGGAAGCGATGCCGAACAAGGTCAAGGAAGCATGGAAGGCCGGCAAGGCCGTGGTGAATGGCTGGCTCGCCATCCCCTCGGCCTTCAGCGCGGAGATGTATTCCCAGGCGGGCTGGGACAGCGTGACCGTGGACATGCAGCACGGCGTGCAGGACTATCTCTCCTGCATCGCCTGCTTCCAGGGCATGCAGCCGCATGGCGTGACGCCCATGGTGCGGGTGCCCTGGAATGAGCCCGGCATCATCGGCAAGGTGCTGGATGCCGGCGCCTATGGCGTGATCTGCCCGATGGTGAATACCGCGGAACAGGCCCGCAACCTGGTCGCCTACTGCAAGTATCCGCCGCAGGGCACCCGCAGCAACGGCCCGATCCGCGCTGGCATCTATGGCGAGGGCGGCAACTACCAGAAGACCGCCAATGACGAGATCCTCGTCATCCCGATGATCGAGACGCAGGAGGCGCTGGACAATCTCGACGCCATCCTGGACGTGCCGGGCATCGACGGCATCTATGTCGGCCCGTCGGACCTTGGCCTCTCGCTCGGCATGGCGCCGAAGCTGGACCGGGAGGAGCCGGAGATCCTCCGCATCTATGAGCGCCTGCTCAAGGAAACCTCCAAGCGCGGCATCGCGGCCGGGCTGCACAACGGCACCGCGGCCTATGCCCGCCGCATGATCGATATGGGCTTCAAGCTCGTCACCATCGCCAATGACGTCGGCCTGATGGTGATGGCGGCCCGTGCGGCGGTGAAGGAAGCCCGCGGCGGCTGAAGCTGGCGAGGAAAGTATTGGGAGGGCCGGTGCGGCAGGCTGCGCCGGCCTTTTCCATGCGAGGGCGGATGGCCCACTCAGTCCCGAACAAGTCTCGGCTGAACGGTGAATGTCCCTAACCCACCGGGAAGCAGCATGAAGAAGGAGGTTGTCTTGATTAAGCGCCGTGGTTTCGTTTCTGCCTTGGGTGCTGCGCCGTTCGTTTCCGCAGCCACTGCCCTGGCGCAGACGACACCTCCCGCCTCGGCCTGGAGCCCTGACCGCCCGATCCGGTTCGTCGTCGGCTTTGCGCCAGGGGGCAGCACCGATACCTCGGCGCGGGTGCTCGCGGAAGCACTAACGGGGCCGCTGGGGCAGCCTGTCGTGGTGGAGAACCGTACCGGCGCAGCCGGCAATATTGCTTCGGAGTTCGTCGCCCGCAGTGCTCCGGATGGATATACCTATGTCGTCGCCTCGATTGGCACGCATGTGACCAATCAGTTCCTCTATCCCGACCTGTCTTTCCATGTTGTGCGGGATTTTGCTCCCGTCTCGCTTGTTCTCCTGAGCGGCTGCCTCCTTGTGGTGCACCCCTCGCGCCCGTTCCGGAGCGTCGCCGATCTGGTCGCTTATGCGAAGGCTAATCCTGGCAAGCTCAATCTTGGCACGAGCGGCCCGGGCAGCTCGCAGCATTTCGCCGCAGCTCTGTTCGAGCAGCAGGCGGGCGTGCAGTTCACGCATGTCCCCTACCGTGGCGGTGCCCCGGCGATGGCGGATCTGATTGCGGGCAGGCTCGATGTCATCTTCTCGCCGATTGTCGAGGCGCTGCCCTATGTGAAAGATGGGAAGCTGCGGGCACTCGGCATCACCTACCAGGAGCGTGCACCGAGTTTGCCGGACATTCCGGCGGTTGGCGAAACCGTGCCGGGCTATGTTTTCAACAGCTGGCTGGGCCTGTTCGCACCGGCCGGCACCCCGGCCCCGATCATCGCCCGGATGTCCTCTGAAATCGCGAAGGCGCTACGGTCACCCGCAACCCGCGGGCGGATGGAGCAGTTGGGCTACCGGCCGGTTGGCAGCACACCCGAGGAGTTCGCTGCCTTCCAGCTCGCGGAAATGGAAAAGGTGAAGGAGCTGGTTCGTATCACCGGTACCACCGCGAACGCGAACTAGCGCTCTTTAGGTACTTGCCCGCCCAGGCCCGTATCAGGCTCACCAGCAGTCCGATACGGGTCTGGCTTGCGGATCCGGGTCGTCTTCCGTGATGATCCACCTTGTTCCGCCTTAAGCGGAAGGCCATGCGCATTGCCCGGAACCGGTCTAGCCTCAACCGATGTTCCGCCTCATTGCCGCGCGCCTGTTCCAGATTACCGTCACCCTCCTCATCCTCTCGGCCCTGACCTGGCTGGTAATGGGGCTGATGCCGGGCGACCCGCTCGACCTGGCCATGCTCTCGGATCCCAGGCTGACGCCGGAGGACATCGAGCGGATGTGGGCCCTGCACGGCCTCGACCGGCCGCTGCATGAGCGCTACCTGGCTTGGCTCGCCTCGGTGCTGCGGGGGGAGTTCGGCTATTCCCGCCTCTATGCCGTGCCGGTGGCGCAGGTGCTGTGGCCGGCGCTCGCCTCGACCCTGGTGCTGCTGGGCCTGTCGCTGGCCCTGGCGGCGGGGCTCGGCGTGGTGTTCGGGGTGATCGCAGCGGTGCGGGGAAGCGTGGCGCCGGCGGCGGATGCCTTCGCCATCCTGGCGCAATCCACGCCCAGCTTCTGGCTCGGCATCCTGCTCATCATCCTGTTCGCGGTGACGCTTGGCTGGCTGCCGGCCGGCGGGATGGCGGACCAGCCGGGGCTGCTGGAGGCGCTGCGCTTCCTGGCGCTGCCGGTGGCGACGCTCGCCATCGTCAACAGCGCCGCCTATCTGCGGCACAGCATGGCCTCGATGCAGGCGGTGCTGGCCGAGCCCTATATCCGCACCGCGCGCATGAAGGGCCTGCCGGAGCGTGCGGTGATCTGGGGCCATGCCTTCCCCAATGCCGCCATCCCGGTGCTGACCGTGGCCGCACTGGATGCCGGCGCCCTGGTCTCCGGCGCCCTCATCACTGAAACCATCTTCGCCCGCCCCGGCATGGGCAAGCTGATCTATGACGCCATCATGGGCAATGACTACAACCTGGCCCTGCTGGCTCTGCTGTTGGCGGCGCTGGTGACCATGCTGGCGACGCTGGCCGCGGATGTGACGCAGCGGCTGCTCGACCCACGGCTGGCCGGCTGATGCGGCTGTGGCTCGGGCTCGGCCTGCTCGGCCTGCTGGCGCTCGGGGCAGTGGCGGCGCCCTGGGTGCAGCAGGCGCTGGGAGTTGATCCCTTCACGCCGGACCTGTTCCTGCGCTTCGGCCCGCCCTCGGCGGAGCATCCGCTGGGCACGGACGAGTTGGGGCGGGACATGCTGCTGCGGCTGCTCCATGGCGCGCGGGTCTCGCTGGTGGTGGGGGTGGCGGTGGCGCTGGGGGCGACATTGCTCGGCACTGCCATCGGCCTCGCCGCCGCCTGGGCCGGGGGCTGGCTGGATGCGGTGCTGATGCGGATCGCGGATGGGATGCTTGCCCTGCCCGCCCTGCCGCTGCTGGTGGTGCTGGCGGCGGTGGATACCGGCCGCTTCGGCTTGCCGCGCGGGGAGGCGGCTGCCGACATCGCCCGGATCGTGGTGATTCTGACCCTGTTCGGATGGGTGGGGGTGGCCCGCCTCGCCCGCGCTGCGGCGCTCACGCAATTGGCGCAGGATTACGTCGCGGCGGCGCGGGTGGCCGGAGCTGGCGAGGTCCGGGTGCTGCTGCGCCATGTGCTGCCCAACATCCTGGGCCCGATCACCGTGGCGACGGCCCTGGCGGTGGCGGGGGCGATCCTGGCGGAGAGCACGCTGAGCTTCCTCGGACTCGGCATCCAGCCGCCGGCGCCCTCCTGGGGCAACATGCTGGCGAATGCGCAGGAGCTGGTCTTCAGCGCGCCCTGGGTGGCCTTTTGGCCGGGGCTGATGATCCTGCTGGCGGTGGCAGGCTGCACCCTGGTCGCGGACGGGCTGCGTCAGCGCGTGCCTTGAGGCGGCCGCAACCCCCGGCCGCGCACCACCACCCCATCCCCGAATTTTGCCCGCAACGCCTCCATCGCCTTCCAGCGCGCCGCGCGCTTCGGCGCGTCCGGGTCGGCGAGGTCGCCCTGGTCGGCGGTGCTGGCCGGCGCCAGGGGCTGGGCGCCGATGCCGATGAGACGGAAGGCGGTGCCATCCACCTCCTTCAGCAGCAGCGGCCGGGCCGCGGCGAAGAGCGTCTCCGGCAGCAGGGTGGGGGAGGGTAGGCGGGCTGCGCGGGTGCGCAGGGCGAAGCCGGCGGTCTTCAGCTTCAGCACCACGCCGGCCGCGGCGAAGCCCTTCTCGGCCAGGCGGCGGGACAGCTTCTCGCACATGCGCCAGAGCGGCGTCTCCAGCGCCTCCACCGTGGCGAGATCCGTGTCGAAGGTGGTTTCGGCGCTGATGCTCTTGGTCTCGCGCTCCGGGGTGACCGGGCGGTTGTCCTCGCCGCGGGCGCGGGCGGCGAGGGCTGGTCCATCCTCCCCGAAGCGCCGCGCCGCCTCCTGCGGCGAGAGCGCGGCAAGCTGGCCGAGACGGGTGATGCCGGCGGCCTCCAGCTTGCGCGCCAGGGCCGGACCCACGCCGGGCAGCAGGGTGACAGGTTCCGGCGCCAGCAGCGCCGCTGCTTCTGCCCGGCCGATCACTGCGAAGCCGCGCGGCTTGTCCCGCTCCACGGCGATCTTGCCGAGCAGCCGGTTCGGTGCGAGGCCAATGGAGACGGTGACGCCGACCTCCCGCTCCACATCCCGGGCGAAGCGTGCCAGCACGGCGGCGGGCGGCGCCTTGTGCAGTGCCTCCGTGCCCTTCAGGTCCAGCACCGCCTCATCAATGGAGAGCGGCTGCACCAGGGGTGTCAGGCGTTCCATCAGCGCCCGCACCTGGCGGGCGACAGTGGCGTATTTGGCCATGTCCGGGCGGATCACCACCGCGTCGGGACAGAGCTGCAGCGCCTTGAACATCGGCATGGCGCTGCGCACGCCGCTGGTCCGGGCGATGTAGCAGGCGGCCGAGACCACGCCCCGCTTGCCTCCGCCGACGATGACCGGCTTCGAGAGCAATTCCGGCCGGTCCCGCTTCTCGACGCTGGCATAGAAGGCATCGCAGTCGATATGGGCGACGGTCAGCGTGAACAGCTCCGGATGCCGGACGATGCGACGGGAGCCGCAGCTGCAGGCGGCGCGGCTCTCCGGCAGTTCCGTGAAGCAGTCGCGGCAGAGGGC
>Ga0182742_1002624_pt1 | contig 19500 bp, 12 predicted proteins | sample eDN5th37CBELigMG_FD_128880 | JGI IMG/M metagenome (GOLD analysis project Ga0182742, IMG submission 128880) | Enriched Miracle-Growth compost microbial communities from Emeryville, California, USA - eDNA 5th pass 37_C BE-Lig MG (version 2)... ... | reverse complement strand
GACCGGCGCGGCTTCCGAGGGGGGCTCGGATCGTTCCGGGGCGGGCTCGACGATCTCCCGAAGAAACGACGCGACGCGAACCGCGGCCGGGGAGCGGGCAAGTTCCGAGAGGAGCGGGAGAGGGTTGAGCCGTTCGGGAACGTCGGGAGGGGCGAGGTCGTCGATGGAGGCGTTTGGGCCGGCCGGGGGCTTTATCCGTCCGGCGGGCGATTCGGCCGAGGAATGCAGCGAGACGGCGACGGGTCTTCCGAACGACGAGGGGGCCGTCGTGCTCCAGGCGCTGATTGACCAAATGGCCAGGTGGGCCGACAATAACAGAAGCAGCGCGACGCGCAAGAGTCCGGGGGGAGCGGCCAGGGACCGCCGTTTTCTGGAGGCGCTCGGCGGCGGCTTCGGCGACGTCGCCACCGTCCGCGGGGAGGGAGAGGCCGCATCGGGACCTCGGGGCCGCGGGGGGATGACCGCGCGGCAGGAGCGGCAAACGAATCGACGGGCGCTTTGGGAGCGACGGACGCGGATGGCCTTGCCGCAACCGTCGCAGGTCGTCACCACCGGTTCCATGGCCGTCGCCTCGCGAATCGTGGGGCTTAGGGAATTCGGCGAAAGAGGCCTTGTGGTGAAGTTTAGCATCCGCGCGCCGCGTCGGAAAGCCGTTCCCGTCGCGCTTCGGTGGTTTCGAGCCCGAAGTGAGGGTGGTGTGGTTTTTCGGGAGCGCCGTCGGCTCGCGGGGAGCCGGTGGTCTTGGCTCCGGGTTCGAGGCGATTCGCCGCAAGCCGATGGTGATTCTTGATTAATTCGTTGGGGATGCGATATAAGGGGGCAGTGGCTTCTCGGCTCGTCCGGTTGAATTGATGCAACAAAATGGGAGACGAACGATGGCGGCGCCTTCCCTGGTCGGCAAACCGCGCAAGGTCATTCCCAGGATCCTGGCCGTGATCCACGCCGACGGCTGCACGGGATGCGAGGCTTGCGTTGAGGTTTGTCCGGTCGACTGCATCTACAAGGTTCCCGGCGAAGAGCACTCGGGACTTCAGTCGTTTTGCGACATTGATCTCGATCGCTGCATAGGTTGCAAGCACTGCGCCCAAATTTGTCCTTGGGACGCGATCGACATGGTCGAGACCTTGGACGTGACGTACCACGTCGCCGTCAAGGGAGGGCCTCCCCGATACGTCGACGAAGAGTGGGACGCGCTGGTTGACCAGGCGCGGCGCAACGCCGAGGGGTTTCTGGCCAAGAGGAAGTGAGCTCTCGTTTTGGGGCGGCGCCGCCCCACCGGGATTTCGATATTCACGCGCGGCCGCGCCCGTTGACCTCGGCCTCGCGATGCTGGATCTTCTCTCACATGACGGGACGCGCGGCCCCATCGCGGTCGAAGCCGGCCTCGGCGGTGGCCGAGTCGTGTTGACCTCATTTGGATTTATTGTGGAGTTGGACCATGAGACGGAAGACATCGCGGCTCCTTTTGATTCCCGGCGTTCTCCTTTTGGGAGGTTTGGTCGCCATTCCGCGGGCCATCAAGGCGACCGCGCAAGAGTCCATCGCCGACGCCTCCTCGGAGGATCCGGCCAGCCCCACCGATCTTCTTTACCAAACGCCCGATCCGAGTTTGATCGACGACGAGCCCTTGGTGGTCAAGCCTCCCCTGGGACTGCCTCCCCTGTCTCCCGTCACGGTCGTTCCGGCCTCCAATCCGCTCACCAAGGGGAAGTATGAACTGGGTCGTCAGCTCTATTTCGATCCTCGGGTCTCGCTGGACGGCTCGGTGAGCTGCGCGACCTGTCACAATCCGGACAAGGGCTGGACCGACGGCCTGAGCGTCTCCACGGGCATCGACTCCTTGCGAGGCAATCGCAACGCCCCGACGGTCACGAACAACGCTTACGGGAAGTCGATGTTCTGGGACGGCCGGGAGCCGAGCCTCGAAACGCAGGCTCTGGGGCCGATGATCAACCCGGTCGAGATGGGGAACCCGGATCACATGATGGTCGTTGAACGGATCCGCGAGATCCCCGGCTACCGCGAGCAGTTCGCGAAGGTCTTCGGGACCAACGTGACCCTCGACGGAATGGCCAAGGCCATCGCCACGTTCGAGCGGGTCGCCTCCCTGTCGGGCAACTCGAAGTACGACCAGTACAACGCGGGCGAGGTCGACGCGCTGGATGAGAGCGAGAAGCGCGGGATGGTCCTCTTCGGACTCCGACTCCATCCCGAGGACGAGTACGAGCCGGAGGTCGAACTTCAGAAGGCCAAGTGCACGCTCTGCCACGTGGGGGCCAACTTCACCAACGAGGACTACCACAACCTGGGTATCGGTTGGAACGAGGAGCAGCAAAAGTTCGACGACGTCGGCCGTTGGGGCGCCGAGCGGATCGGCCATCGAGACGAGGCCTCAATGGGAGCGTTCAAGACCCCGACCGTCCGCGACGCGGCCCTCTCAGGCCCGTACATGCACGACGGCAGCCTCAAGACGCTTGAAGAGGTCATGGACCACTACAACAAGGGGGGGACGCCCAACCCGGCCCTCGACCCCGATATGAAGCCGCTGAACCTCACTCCCGAAGAGTCGGCCGACGTCGTGGCCTTCATGAAGGCCCTGACCGGCGAGGACCGCAAGAGCACCGAGGAACTCCTCCCGACGCTTCCCCCCGACGTTGACGGCTCGGTTCCCGACGCCCGCGCGGCCTTGACGCCTCCGGGAATGTAAGGGACGCCGATCGACGCGCGTTTGGGAAATCCCAGAGTCTTCGACAGTCCGAGGGTCTCCGATCGGGGGCCTTCGGACTTTGTCTTGTCCGCCCCGCGGGGTGGGCTCGGATTCTTGGGAGGGCGAGGCGCCCGGATCCCGGGCGTCCAACTCGCGCCGCTCGGCGCGTTCGGAATCAAATGTTCGCGTAAATCAACGATCAACGCCAACTTGGCGTCGCGCCCGCTCCGCCCTCCCTGAATCAGGCGCATCGAACCCATGAATCGCGACTCCCGTCTCTTGAAAGCGCTGCCGATCGTCTGTCTCGCGGCGCTGCTTCTAATCTGCTTCCACCGCGTCCTCTTCGGGGGGCATCAATTCGCCTACCGAGACGCGGCGCATTATTACTACCCGCTTTATGAGCGGGTTCAGCACGAGTGGGATCAAGGCCGTTGGCCGCTTTGGGAGCCCGAGGAGAACTCGGGGATGCCCCTTTTGGGCAATCCCACCGCGGCGGTGCTTTATCCGGGGAAGGTTCTCTACGCGCTCTTTCCCTATGCGTGGGGGGCTCGGCTTTACATCATCGCCCACGTCGTTCTGGCGTTCGGGGCCATGATGGCCTTGATGCGCTCGTGGCGGGCGAGCTGGACCGCCGCCGGGCTAAGCGCCTTGGCCTACGCGTTCTCCGGGCCGATCCTGTTTCAGTATTGCAACGTCATCTATCTGGTGGGGGCGGCGTGGCTCCCTCTGGGATTTTTGGCCGTCGATCGCTGGACGCGGCTCGGGAGTCGCCGGGCCCTGCTCGGCCTGGCCTTCGTCCTGGCGATGCAGACGCTCGGCGGAGATCCTCAGTCGGCGTATCTCCTCGGCCTCTGCGCGGGCGGCTACGCGGCCGCCGCGTCGTGGACCGAAGGGCGCGGATTTCGACGACTGGATGAACCGGAGAAGTCCGCCGACTCGCTCTCCGGGCGACGCTGGTGGGTGTGGCCGCTGATCGTCGCGAGCCTGATCGGCTGGGCTTGGATCACCCTGGAGCTGGCTCGGGTCTTGCCTGGTTTTCGCCCCCATCGCCCGGCCGACAAGCCCACGGCGGCCTTGCCCTGGATGCTTTGGGCGCCTCGGGTCGTACCGTTGCTGTGGGGCCTGGGGCTGCTGATCGTCTTCGCCAGGAGACGGGCCAAACGCCGAGGGCGAGACCTGGAGCGGTTGGCGCTCGGCTTGGGCGCCTCGGCGGCGCTGGCCGTCATGCTGACCGCCGCGCAGCTTTGGCCGGTCATCGAATTCACCCAAAGGACCGTTCGGGCCGCCGGCGAGGGGCCGCACGACATCTATCCCTTCAGCCTCGAACCCTATCGGCTCGTCGAGCTGTTTTGGCCGAACGTCTTTGGGACCTATTTCGGCCGCAACGCGAACTGGATGGATCTGCTGAAGCTTTCGAACACCCCGGGGAAGATTTGGGTCCCCTCGCTCTACATGGGCGCGTTGGCGGCCGTTCTGGCCTTGCGCTCACTGACGTTTCGGCGAGGAGGGGCCCACCGCGTTTGGTTGTCCTGGATCATCGCGCTGGCCGTGCTGGGGAGCCTGGGGCAGTACACCAGCCCGATCTGGGCCGCGCGCTGGGCCGAGCAAACCACGGGCGTCGGCTACCCGGGCATCGGCCCCCTTGATCAGTTGGATAGCGCTCCGTTGCGAATGGACCGATTTCTTCGCGACGGCGACGGCGGCGTCTACTGGGCGATGACGACCCTCTTGCCGGGGTTCCGCCAGTTTCGTTTTCCCAGCAAGCTGATGACGTTCGCCGTGCTTGGAGTCGCGGCGTTGGCGGGGTTCGGCTGGGACGACCTGAAGCGCGGTCGGAGTCGAGGGACGTTGCGGCTCGCCACCGCGTTCTTGGGGCTGACGGTCGTCGCCCTGGTTGGCTGGCTCGCCGCCGGAGGGGCGATGCTTCGAGCCTTCGAGCGCTCCAAGCCGTCATCGTCGTTCGGACCCTTCGAGCCGTCGGCCGCCTTTGGCGAGACGGCCTGGGGGCTTGGGCAGGCGGCCTTGATCCTCGCTCTGGCGATCGCCGCGATGCTCTTGGCCCGCCGTCGGCCCAGGCTCGCCGGCGCGTTGGCGTTGGCGATCGTCGCCGCCGATCTGGCGGTCGCCAACCATCGGATGATCGCGACCGCTCCCCAGGCTCTGTTCGAGGTCGAGCCGGAAGTGGCGAGGATCATCCGGGAGGCGGAGAGCGAGAAGCCCTCGGATGGGCCCTTTCGGATCCACCGGATGGCGATTTGGAACCCTCCCGGCTGGTACGCGACGAAATCGGACGATCGGGTTCGCGACTTCCTGGAGTGGGAGCGAGCCACCCTTCAGCCGAAGTACGGGATCAACCTGGGGATCGAATACACGCACACGGTTGGCGTGGCCGAGTTGTACGATTACGAGTGGTATTTCGGGGGCTTCCTGCGGACGATCAACGCGAGCGTCGCCGCGGCCCTCGGCGCCGAGCCCGGCCGTCGGGTTGTTTACTACCCGCGTCGGGCTTTCGACATGTGGAACACGCGATACTTCGTTCTGCCGTCGTATCCGGGGGACTGGACGGAGGAGAATCGGGGCTACGCGGCGTTCATGCCCGAGACCGAACCGCTCCATCCGCCGGAGTCGCTCGGGCAAGGACCGGAGGGCCCGGACCGAGTTCGAGAGTGGGTCGAAACCAAGGATTACCAGATTCGCCGCAACCTCAACCAGTTCCCCCGGGCCTGGGTGGTCCACCAGGCTCGGACGCTCCGGCCGATGAAGGGGATGTCGCGCGACGATCGCGCCGGCTCGATGCAGGAGATCATCTACGCCAACGACGCGCTCTGGCACGACGCGACCCTGCGCGCCTACGATCCTCGCCAACTGGCCTGGATCGAAGCCGCCGACGCGCCGGCGCTGCGGCCGTTCACCGCTGGATTCACCGCCCGACCATCGGAGACGGTTGAAGTTTCCTATCCCAGCCCAACGCGCGTTGAGTTGACCGCGAAGCTCGATCAACCGGGAATTGTGGTGCTGGCCGACGTGTTCTATCCCGGTTGGAGGTTGTCGATCAACGGCGAGCCCGCGACGATCTACCGGGTGAACCGAATGATGCGCGGCGCGGCCGTCGAGGCGGGGACGCACAAGTTGGTTTACACCTACGAGCCGAATTCGTTCCGCTTCGGCGGCATGATCTCGTTGGCGGGGCTGGCCGCGTCGGTCATTCTCGCCCTGTATGTCGCCAAGCGTCCCCGATCGCCCCTGCCGTGGGCGGCGGACGCCGAAGCGGCGTGGAACTCGTCAAGCAAATGATCCGGCGCGCGACCGGACATCGGGAGCATGAGGCGATGACGATGCATTGGATTCGAGGTTTGGCCGCTTCGGTTGGTTTGGGAACGGCGATGGCCTTTTGGGTTTCCCCCGCGCTCGGCCAGGCGCCGAACCAGCCGAAGGTCGCGCCGGGGCCCAACGAGCCGGATTGGGAGGTCGTTTTGCGCGAGCGATACGGCTTGTCGATGTTCGACGACCTGCTCAACCCGGTCGTCACGACCGCCGCGGAGACTCCGGGGCTCTTTCGAAAGGCGGGGCCGGGACCGGTGACCTACGCTCCCGTGATCGCGCTCGGTCTGGAGACACGGAACCGAGGTGGCTGGTATCGGCCGGCTTCCGACGACGCGACGCCGAACAAGACGAGTCTCTGGTCCTACACGTTCAAACATTCGGACGACGACGCGCTGAGTGGTCGGAACCTCCCGAAGCTGGAGGAGAACGCGAAGACCGAGTTCGATCCCGGCGACGAACCGTTCGGCCTTTGGGTCTCGAACGACGGTCTCGACGATGGCGGAGTCTTCAGCGAGCCGGCCGCCGTGGCCCGAGTCAACGAGCGCTTGGCCGCTCAGCCGTATAAGGCGATGATTTATCCCAACCGCGACAAGGCCACCGGGAAGCGAATCCCCAACAGCTATCTGATCGGCTGGGAATATTCGACCAACGACGATTTTCAGGATGTTGTTTGCCGGGTGGACAACGTGATCCTGGTCGGCGAGAAGGAGGCCGGCGAGCCCGCCAAGTAGCGGTTCGCGCCCCCCACGAAAAGACCGACCCCAAACGGGCTTCCCCGGCGGGCATTGCCCGCCGGGGAAGAGCCTCCGGATTCGAGCTGGTCGTCTCTCTCCTACGAGCCCTCGGTCTTCGCCTCGGGCGAATCGGCCTTGCTCGGCTCCTCGGCCTTGGGCGGAGGAACGGGCTCGCCGATCCGTTCGAGGTAGTAGGCGATGATCGGCCGGTACGCGAGGTCGGGCGCCAGCTCGAGCGCCTTGGTGAAGTGCTCGGCGGCCTGGACCGGATCTCCCCATTCGAGGAGGTTCCGCCCCAGTTCGTATTCCCAGATGGCTTCCCGATCGACCATGCCGGGCAGAGACAGGGCGTCGGACGTCGCGGCGACCGCTTCGCCCATGAGCAGCCTTTGGCCCGCGCCCAGAGCCTTGAGGCTCCGGCTGAAGGCCAGCCTGGGAATGGCGCGCTCTCGCCAGAGCGTCGTCGCCGACGTGTAGTTGCCCAGCAGTTGATACACCTGGCCTTGTCGGAACCAGGACGATCCCGGCTCGTGCTGGTCGAAGTCGTCGGCGCCGCCATCGGAGAGCAGTTCCAAGGCCCGATCGGGTTGGCCCGTGGCGCAGTACAGCTCGATGAGTTGAGGCTTGACGATCATCGGCGCCATGTTGGCGCGGTCGGCCTCCTCAAACTCGATCAGGGCGAGCCCCGGCGCGCCTTGGCTCAGCGCGAACTGCGCCTTTTCGATCGGCCCGGCCTGGCGCTCGATCTGAAGCTCGTTCAGGGCGTCCTCGATCCGCTTGACCCGCTGATCCAACTCGTCGAGTTGGTTGCGCTGGTGCATCCGAGCCTCGGGATCGAGGTCTCCGGTCTTGGCGCGGTTGAGCGCGGCCTGGAGATGGTCGCGGGCCAAGTCGAGCTGGCCCAGCTGGAGGTGGGCCGCGTACAGGTCGAAATGAAGCGAGATCAGCGCCCGGCGCTCATCCTGGTCTTTGGGGGGCGGGGTCGTCTGAATCGCGAAGTTGAGCGCCGCGAGGCGCTGGCGAACGAGACCGTTTAGGAGGTTCACGCTCGGGTGGACGGCGGCGATCTGGTCGCGCTGTTCCGGCTCGATCGGGATGCCGGCGAGCAGAGCGCTTTCCTGTTGGATCAAGAGCTCGTAGGCGACGGCCAGCAGCCGATAGGCCGTGTGGTCGTCGGGATTGTCGGCCAGGGCCGCCCGGGCCTCTCGGATCGCCAGAAGGCATCGAGCCGGATCGGGGACCGTCGGCTCGTCGGGCGACGACGCGGCTCCGCTCAACCACCGGCGCGCGGCGTTGTTGTGGTATCGGGGGGGCGTCAACGCGCGACGCTGGAAGATGTCGTCCATCCAGTTGACCGCCATCGGCGGGCGAACCCACGTGGGAATCGGCGAGACGAGCTTGTAGGCCCGAAGCTCGGGGTCGAGACGAGTGGACTCGAACGCCGTCCGATCCGGCTCGGGCGCGTCGCTCCGTCCAAACATCACCACCTTGCCGTCATCGTAAAAGGGAATCCACGCGGGGCTTTGCGTTAACCGGCGATACGTGTTGACGGCGCTCTCCGAATCGATCATCACCGCCGTGATGTTGTACTCGTCAAACGCCGGCTTCCAGACGCTCTCGTCGTCGTCTCGGAGCGCGTTGCGCAGTTGGTGATGCTTCTCTTGGAGCGCGGCGGGGAAAAGGCGCGGGCGGCTGTCGAGGAAGGTCTTTCGATCCGGGCCGGCCCTCCAGACGATCGCGTCGCCCTGGCTCGCGCTCCAGTTGAAGACGTTGCCGGCGATCTCGTCGTGGGCGGCCAGGTAATCCGCCGCCTCAAACGCGAAGTCGTTGGGATCGAACCCGAAGCCGAAGCGCGAGTCCCCCGGAGACTTGCCGTATCCGGTGATGGCCACGCTCACGAAATAAAAGAGCGTGGCGAGGGTGACGAGCCGTCCGCCGGTCGACCAGACCGTCCAGCCGGTCCCGAGCCTCCCGGCGATCCCGAAACGCCGCTGATACCATTCCTGACCGTTCAGAGCCATGACCGACGCCCAGACGATCGCGAACTCGGGGCTATACCGCATGTAGGCGCCCCAAGCGACGGCGACCGCGGCGTAGGGCAGGAACCGCGCCCACGAGAACCGAGCCCGATTCACCAGGAACGAGGCCGCTCCAACGGCCACCACAACCAAGTAATACGCGGTCAGCAGATACCAGCCGGGGAACTGGGCCCGAAGCGTCGGCCCGAAGTAAGAGATCTGATCGAAGGTCGGCGGCGCTTCCCCCCGCTCGAAGAGCGCGGTGACCGGCGCGAGCGCCGCGGGGTAGATCCGGTACGTCGACGGATTCGCCAGGCAGGCCAACGCGCAGACGAACAGGACGACCCCGATGGCGGGCGCCGAGACCGGCGAACGGGCCGGCGCGTCCTCCTCCTCGTAGCCGAGCGAGACCAGCGCGCCGGTTCCCGCCGGGTGTTTGATCAGCGCCTCGGCGTTCCGACCGTCGAGGAAGCGACCGACCGCCGCCGCGGCCAGTACGAGCAGGCCGAGCGCGAACGAATCGTCGAGGTTCACCCAGACCAAAAAGAGCGGAATAAGGGCGTAAAGTCCCCAAGGTCGGCCTTCGCCCAGCGCCTTGTACAGGAAGAGCAACTCAAGCGCCAGGCACAAAAGGCCCCAGGTCGCGGGGCTGACGGCCCCTGGTTGCGCGATCCCTCCCAGCATCGCGCCGGCGGGACCGACGACCGCTCCCAGAGCCAGGGCCGCGCAGAGCGCCGTCCACCAGAGCCCGGGGCCCTTGCGGCGGATCCGAAGCAGGATGTAGGCCGTCGCCAAACGCGCCAGAGCCGCCAGCGCGACCAGAACCCCGATCGCGATTTGCGCGGCCGACGCGCGATTGGCCGTCGGGTCGGCCGGGTCGGTGGGAACCAGGTCGATCGCCAGGTCGTGAACCGCCGCGTGACTCGTCTGGAAAAGCCAGGGAATGTTCACCCATCGCGTTCCCTCCCGCGTGTACGAGAAGGCGTCCTCGACCAGGGGCGAGGCTTGGGCGATGATCTGCCGCCCGACCTTCAGGTTCGACCAGAGCGGGGCGTTGTTGGCGCGAACCGCCGAGACGACGAAGGTCAGCAGCAGAGCCGCGCCCATCACGTAGAGGTCGTAGTAGGCGTTCCATTCCGAGACGCGGGCCGGCGTCCAGGGCTCCGGTTCCGGCTCGACGTCGAGCGCTTCGGCCGCGTCCGGCGCGTTGGTCGTCTCAAGGTCGTCGTCTTGGTCTCGCCCCTTCTTGGGAACGGACGAGGAAGCGTCAGGTCGTGTCATGAGAACCAGCCGAGGATAATTCCCGAGATGAAGGCGAAAGGCGCCAATGGCTCGTCCGCGGGCGAACGAGAGAAGATTTTCATGCTAGAAGCCCGCCGCCACTACGGTCAAGGGGGCTGGGGATGGCGAGGGGCCCGGGGTCGTTGACTTCCCCGCTCCTTCCCCTAAAATGCGTAAGTTCCAGGTTGGCGGAAACGGGGTCGCTTGACCCTTGGTCGGACATCGATCCCAGACCGAAAAACCACGCAATGAAACTCCTCACCGCGGTACCCGTCTACAATGAAGAGAAGCACTTGGAGGAGGTCCTCCGAGAAATTTTGAAGCACGCGGACGACGTTCTAGTTGTCGACGATGGCTCGGTCGATCGGACCCCCGAATTATTGAAGCGGTTTCCCACGGTTCAAGTCATACGCCATCCCTCCAATCTTGGCTACGGAGCGGGATTGCGTTCGGCTTTCAACCACGCGCTCGAGAAGGGCTACGACGGCCTGGCGACGCTCGATTGCGACGGCCAGCACGAGCCGTCGCGGATCTCGGAGCTGGTCGCCGGCCTCGACGAGGCCGACATCGTTTCCGGGAGCCGATACCTCAAGGTCTTCGACCCCTCGCAAAATCCCCCGGAGGACCGGAGGCGGATCAACGTCGAGGTTACGGGGTGGCTCAACGAGCGCCTGGGCTTGAACCTCACCGACGCCTTTTGCGGCTTCAAGGCGTACCGGCGTCGGGCCCTTGAATGTTTTGAGATTACCGATCTCGGCTACGCGATGCCGCTTCAGGTTTGGGTTCAGGCGGTGGCCCACGGCTTGAAGATCGTGGAGGTCCCCGTTCCCTTGATCTATCTGGACGAATCCCGGGCCTTCGGCGGCGCGCTCGACGACTCAACCTATCGACTGAACCACTACAGGCGCGTCTTTGAAGACGCGCTGAAGGCTTCCGGGCTTGAGGCCGCCGGAGGCCGTCGAGGATGAAGACCCATCGCCTTCGGGCGCCCTCGACCGACGGCGGGCTGTTGGCGACGCCCTCACTCGACGAAATCGGTCCTCTACTGGACGCCAACATCCGTCGGCTGAACTCCTGGGACTATGATTTTCAGGGTCGGCCCCTCGCTGCGGTTCGCGACCTCACCCGCCGCGAACTGACGGCCAAGGCGCGTTGTTTTTTGCGCTCCCATGGCGTCTCCCCTTCGGCCGCGGGCGACGCCGAGGCCGTGGAACCATCGGCTCCCCTGATCGTTACCGGGCACCAGCCCGAACTGTTTCATCCCGGCGTTTGGGTCAAGAACTTCGCCGCCGGCGCCATGGCCAACCAGCGCGGGGGCGTCGCGCTGAATCTGATCGTCGACGACGACATCCCCAAATCGTCGTCGATCCGGGCGCCCCGGGTCGAGGGAGGCCGAACCACGTTTTGCCGGATCGATTTCGACCGCTGGGAGGGGGAAGCGCCCTACGAAGAGTTGCCCGTTCGCGACGAGGCGCTTTTCGCCTCGTTCGGCGAACGGGTCGAGCGAAGCCTTCAAGGGCTGATCGACGACCCCTTGATTCGCGATTTTTGGCCCGAGGTGGCCCATTATCGAGATAGCGGACTCCCGCTCGGTTTGCGACTGGCGCTGGGCCGGCGACGGCTCGAGGGCGCCTGGGGCGTCTCGAATCTCGAACTCCCGCTGAGTCGGATGTGTCAATCGGAGGGCTTTTATTGGTTCGCCTGTCATCTTCTGGCCCACTTGCCTCGCTACCTTAGAATTCACAACGAAGCGCTCGGCGAGTACCGCGCTCTGTACGGGATCCGGAGCAAAAACCATCCCGTCACCGCGCTGGCGCGCCGGGGAGACTGGCTGGAGGCTCCGTTCTGGATCTGGAGGGCCGGGGGAAGCCGCCGCCGATCGCTCTTCGTTCGCCAGGACAAGCGGACGATGCTGCTGCGGATCGCCGACGAGGACGAGCCGTTCTTGGAGCTTCCGCTGGCCGAGGATCGCGAGGCGAGCCCGGCGGTGGAGCGGCTCAAGGAGTTGGAGGCGACCCCAATCCGACTCCGCACCCGGGCGCTGACGACCACGATGTTCCTCCGGACGCTGTTCGGAGATCTGTTCATCCATGGAATCGGCGGCGCCAAATACGACGAATTGGGAGACGAGATCACCCGACGCTTCATGGATTTTGATCCGCCCGGCTTTATGACCATGTCGATGACCGTTTGGCTCGGCCTGGCCGAGCATGCCACGTCCCAAGCGGCCTTGACCTCGATTGATCGGGAGATTCGGAGCCTGATCTACAACCCGGATCGCCACCTTGGCGAGCCGATGGACAACGGTCAACGCGAGCTTGTCGCCCGGAAGGCCGAGTTGGTCGCCCGGGAACCCGAAGCCGGGCCCGAGCGGGTGGAGCGGTTTCGCCGGATCCGGGCCATCAACGACGCGCTCTTTCCATTCGTCGAGGAGCGGATCGACGAGCTTCGGCGACGTCGCCGGCGCGTGGCCGAGGAACTGGCCGCGAATCGGGTGGCGCGGAACCGCGAGTTTTCCCTGGTTCTCCACTCGCGCGAGCGGTTGTTGGAGTTGATGGAGGGCGTTCAAACGGCGGTCGCAGAGGCCTTTAGGGCGGCCCCCGCGCATCCCTCCAAACCCTGACAACCCCCCGTCGCGCCCTTTTGGCGGCGAAAAAGCGTCGGTCTTCTTATGTTTTTGCGGCGGAAGGCTTTTCCAGCCCGTACAATATGAGCGAGGCGCCGTGTTATGAGTCGCGTCGGATCTTCCTGTTCCACGGTAGACAGTCCTCGCCCCGCGCGGCGCGCCCGAAAGATGGTCGACCTGATGAAAGCCTCCACGCCGGGGACGCGGCTCCCATTTCGACGCGGATCGGTCGAGTATTGCCTGGGAACCGAGGCCGATCATGAGGCTGTGTATCAAACGCTCCTGCACGTATTCCACGGGCCGGATCGCGAAGCCTTCCTCGGCGCTCTGAGCGATCCCGACTACCGCCCCGACCAGAGACTTTTGGTCAAGGTCGATGGACGAGTCGTCAGCCACATCCATCTGACCGAGCGGGAGATCCGCTATGGATCGGTCAAACTCCCCATGAACGGAGTGATGTGGGTTGGGACCCTGCCGGAGTATCGAGGGCTCGGGTTCGCCCAGAACCTGATGAGGCTCGCCGACGAACGCTCGCGAGCCACCGGCGCGGTCATCCAGGCGCTGACGACCAGCATGCCGCGGTTCTACAAGTCCTTGGGCTGGGGCGTCTGCGGCAGGCAAACCTTCGGCCAGACGCTCAGCCGGAATCTTCCCCAGATCGGCGATGGAGCCGTTGAGCCGAAGGGAGGCGGCTGGACCGTCCGTCCCTGGCGGCAGGTTGAGCTTGGCGATCTCATGGAGTTTTACGACCTCCAGTTCGGCTCGACGACCGGCACCGTCGCCCGCTCCGAGGAATACTGGCGGTGGATGATCGGTCGGCGCTACGCGCACGTCATCTGGGTGGCCTGCCAGGGAGAGGCGGTGCGCGGTTACGCCTTCGTCAAGGACCATCGAGTGCTCGAAATCGCCAGCGATCCGGCCCACCCCCAGGCGCTTCGGGCCTTGCTGGGGAGGGTTCGGGCCGAGGGGTTGGAGCGCGCCTATCCCGACGTGATCATCAACGCGCCCGTCGACCACCCGGCCCTCGACGCGTGCCGAACCGGCACGGGACGCGTTTTCGATCAAGACTCCGTCGACGGCATGGTTTCCATGTACCACGCGCCCGACGTCGGCCGCTTCCTGAAGGCCATCCTCCCGGAGTTGAACCTCCGAGCCGCGAACGCCGGCGTTCCTCTTCCCTTGGAGTTGGGGATTACGACCGGAGAGCAACGGTGGCTAATCCACGTCGACGGCAAGAGCTCGCGCATCGAACCCGACAAGCTCAGCCGGCGGCATCTGACGCTCGGCTCGGGGACCTTCGTTCGCCTGACCATGGGACACATCGACATCGACGCCGCGGCCGAGGAGGAGGGATTCGTCGCCTCGACCGCCACCGCGCTCGACGCCGCGCGCATTCTCTTCCCCGCCGGGCCGATCTGGCGAAGCCCCCTCGACGCGGCCACCGCCTGACCAGGCCGCCGCGCTGCTCGGGGCGGCCTGGTCTGGGGCCGGTCATCAAAGCTCCACGTGTCGGCGTGCGAAATAGCGCTTCACCATCGGCGAATTCAGATAAATCACCAGGATCGCGTACACGATGATCAGCGAGACGCCCCAGGTGATCCGCTGTTGATCGAGCCGATCAACCAGCGGTTTGAACTGCCAGTCGGCGATCTCGTCGGGATCGGGGTCTTCGAGTGGAGCCGTGATCCGCGTGACGACCTGCTCCTTCTGCTCGAAGTTCGCCTCGAAGATGGGTAGGGCGATCATCGACATGATGTTGACGAAGAGCCCGAGCGTCAGGGCCAGCAGCAGGTTCTTGATCGACTTGCCCTGAACGAACAGAACCGAGCCGTAGACGCCGTAGCCCGCGATGACCCCCAAGGCCATCCAACCGTACTGGTACACTCCCTCGGCGCCCCGAGCCGATTGGACCAAGGCCAGGATGGCGAGGATGACGCCGGCCAACCCGCAGAGCATGCCGACGATCGCGATGTGGATCGGCGGGCCGGAGGGGCCCGGCGGGGGAGGCGGAAAGAGGTCGTCGTCCAGTCCGATGAACTGGCCGCTCTCTTGATCGGTCCCGCAGGCCGGGCAGATTGACATGCCCTGGGGGACCACGGCGTGACACCGGGCGCAGGGGCGGGCCCGGGATCGCGCCTCCGCGCCGGTCGTCCTCCGTCTGGGCCCAAGGTCGTCCTTGAAGAGCGCCGCGGCGTCGGCGGTCTCCCCGGTTTTCCGGGAGCCGACGCTCTCCTCGGCGTCCGACGACAAGAGGGGGAGATCGAAGGCCTCGCGCAGATCCCCCTCGGCGGTGGGAAGGAACGGCTCGTCCGCCTTCACGGGGCGCGGCTTCGGCTTCGGGGCCTCGTAGGTCGTGGCGTTCGCGGCGTCGGCCACGCCCGTCCCGGTCGAGGACGCGCCGAGATCCTGCTCGGTGATCACGAAGCGGTGGGCGCACTTCGGGCACTTCATCCGCTTGCCCACATGAGCCTGGGCGGGCACGTTGAGAAGGATGCCACAATTTTGGCAGGTTCTGGTGCGCGGCATGATCTCGTCTGGTTTAAGCCGTTGTCAACTTGCCATGGCCGCCCGCAATCGCGCGAACCGAATTCCGCCCGCGCCTCAATCCGCCCCGACCGTCCGCTTCTATTCTACTCGCGCCTGAGCGAAGGGAAATGAGACTTGGCGAGAACGACTCGCCGCGAGGCGGAAAAAACGGGCGCATGGAGGGAGGCAACCGGCCAATCCGTCGGGGCCTGGTCGCATGGACCAGTCGAGTTTCACGCTGGTTCCGCGTCAGGGGCCCGGCCGTCTTCGCAGGCCCGCTGAACGACCTCGTGGCGGAAATCAAAAAGGCGCCGCAATTTCGATTCCAGAATCGGGCCGGCCAGAATGGCTCCGATCGGGCCGAGTGGTGGGAGATATTCGACCTCGTCGCGATAGATCGTCCCGCCCGCTCCATCGTCGAGGAACCGATGGCGATGATACCAGTGGCCGAACGGTCCGACCACCTGGCGGTCGGAGAACAGGACGCCCGGCTCGTACTCCACGTGCTCGGCGACGCACTCGACGGAGAAGAGGCCGAGCTTCACGCGGAAGATCGCCCGAGACCCCGGCTTGAGCGAGCGCGGGGGTTCGATGATTCGAACCTTCTCCCAGGGGGGAGTCAACAGTTGGAGGGCGTCGGGACGCTCGTGAAACGCGAAGACCACCGCGGGGGGGGCCGAGATTCGCGATTCCTTGTGGAAGTATCGCATTGAGCCTTGGTTTCCGTTTTGGGGGAGGGGGGCGAGCCGGGTCGACATTGGGTCTCGATGCTCTCGCGCCGGCGGGTTCTTGACTGGCCGACGTTGGGAGGAGTAGCCTTGTAAGCTGTTCGACGGCCGAATTGAGGGGTGGGGGACGGACCGCTCGTTTTCGCGCGCGACCGCCTTCCGCCTTGCCCCGTTCGCCAACTTGATCGCCGTCTCGCGGCCGTTTCTCCATCGATTTTAGACTCATGGCCCGGAGATTCTCAGTATGCAAAACAAACCCCTGGTCAATCGTCGCGCATTCCTGGAAACGGCCGGCGTCGCCGCAGGCGCCGCCGCGGCCGTCGGCACGATCGGCCACCCGGCGATCGGCGCGGTCAAGGGAGCCAACGAGCGCCTCAACGTCGGCATTCTCGGCTCCGGCGGTCGCGCTCAGCAGCACATCCGCATTCTCAACGCCTTGAAGGAGGAAACCAAGCTCGTCGACATCAACGCCGTTTGCGACGTCTGGGACGGCAACGACGCGGTGAAGCGCGGACTGTACTACTCCGCCAAGCAATGCGGGCTCGACGCCGAGGGCAAAGACAAGGACCGAATCACCAAGGATTATCGTCGCCTGCTCGACAACAAGGACATCGACATCTTCCTGATCGCGACGCCGGACCACTGGCACGCGAAGATGTCGGCCGACGCGATGGAGTCCGGCAAGGATGTCTTCCTTGAGAAGCCGATGACGCACACGATCGAGGAGGCTCGCGACCTCGTCGGCGTGGTCAACCGGACCAAGCAGGTCTTCACCGTCGGCGTCCAGTCGACCGCCGACCCGCGGTGGATGGAGGCCCACAAGCTCATCACCGAGGGCAAGATCGGCCACGTGTTGCAGGGGCAGACGTCCTACTACCGCAACAGCAACATGGGCCAGTGGCGCTACTATCCGCTCACCAAGGACATGACGCCCAAGTCGGTCGACTGGAAGATGTTCCTGGGAACCGACTTCGGCCTCGCCCCGGACATGCCCTTCGACCGCGCCCGGTACGCCCAGTGGCGTTGTTACTGGGAGTTCGGCGGCGGCATGTACACCGACCTCTTCGTCCACCAGCTCACCCACTTGATCATGGCGATGGGCGTTCGCCTGCCCGCGCGGGTCGTGGGCGCCGGCGGCCTCTACATGGAGTATGACGACCGCGACGTGCCCGACGTCGCCACCGTGGTCGCCGATTACGACGAGGGCTGCCAGGTTCTCATCTCGGCCACGATGTGCAACGACGTGCAGCTTCCCGAGCTCATCCGCGGCCACACCGCGACCATCCGCTTCGGCGGCCGTCCCGCCGACGGCTATTCGGTCGTTCAGCAGAAGCTCGAAGGCCGTCCGGCCCCTCCGGGAGCCAACATGGGCGAGGGTGGCGACACCTTCAAGCCCGAGCAGCCCCGCGAAGACACCCGCGCCCTTTGGGAGCACTTCCTGGAGTGCGTCCGCTCGCGCAACCCCGAGACCCTCTGCCCGGTCGAGCTCGGCTACGCGGCCATCGCCACGGTCAACCTGGGCGTCCGGTCGTACCGCGAGGGCAAGGCCTTCTACCTGAACAAGGAAGACGGCTCGGTCGTCTCGGCTGATTCCGCCTGGGCCACGCGCTGGGAGGAGCGGAGCAAGCTTCGCGGCAAGCCCAATCAGGTCATCGGCTGGAAGGCCGGCGACACCGGCTCGCTGCTCCAACCCCCCGAGTATCAGAAGCTCGGCGGCGACTGGATCGACGGCCAAGATCCGGCCGAGAACGTCTGACGATCTCACAGGCGCGCCTCGCCGTATTTGTCTCGCGAGGCGCGCTGGAGGATCGGCCTCCCGTTCTCGCGCGTCAACTCGTCGGGGGATGGGCGTTCGCGCCCGTCCCCCGCGTCGCGCGTTAGATACCCGTCGGTGAGCGGCGAGTCTCACCTTCGGTTGCCTTCACTCTTCGGGATCCACCCAGGCGCCATCCACGCAGACGCGGTCGAGGGTTATGTTCCCGGGCGCGGGGCTCCGCAGGATCACGAGGTTCGCCGGTTCGCCGGGGGCGATTCTCGGGGCGGGCTTGCCCAGAAGCTCGGCCGGGTTGCGAGTCACGGTGTTGAGCAGGGAGCGCGGAAAGCTTGGTTCGACCGCGTCGAGGTTCCGCAGTCCGGTCATGAGTCCTTGCGTGGATCCGGCCAGGTAGGGCGTGCCGGCCACGACGATCTTGCCGGAGGGATCGACGGCCCACTCGCCGTAGGTTCCCGGCGGCAGCCCCGCCAGCCAGCCGGCGTCGCTGACCAGGATGATTCGGTCCAGCCCCTTGGACCGAACGAGGACGCGGAGAACGTCTGGGTCGAGGTGGTGGCCGTCGGCGATCAGCGAGGCGGTCAGCCGGTCGTCGGCCGCCTGACTCCAAATCGGGTTGGGATGCCGGTGAAGCTCGGCGGCGATCCCGTTGCCCAGGTGCGTGCTCAGCGTGGCCCCGGCCGCGGCGGCGGCGTGAAGCGTCGGCTGATCGGCCGCGGTGTGCCCGAGGGAAATCACCACCCCCGCGCGCGTCGCCTTCTCGATGAACTCGATCGAACCCGCCCGTTCGGGCGCCAGGGTCATCAGGACCACGCGACCGCCCGAAGCCTCCTGAAACGTCTCGAACAGCTTCCAATCGGGGTCGCGCATGGCCTCGGCCGGGTGCGCTCCGCGATATCCGGGACGGTCCGAGAGAAACGGCCCCTCCAAGTGGACGCCCACGACCATCCGGTCGACGTCGGGGTGGGCTTCGCGGGCTTTGGCGATCGTCCGAAGGCCGTGGAGCGTCGACTCGACCGGCGCCGTGATCAGCGTCGGGCAAAGTCGGGCGGTCCCCAGCGCCCGCTGGGCGCGGACGATGGAGACAACCTGCTCGACCGTCAGATCGGGGCTCGAAAACGAGTGCCCCCAACGGCCGTTGGTTTGGATGTCCCAAAACGCCGGCGCGACGAACGGGTCTTCGGTCCCGACCGATGCCGGACCCTCCCCCGGCCTGACGCCTTGAATCTGGTCGCCTTCGACCTCGATCTGAATCCAGTCCGACGTTTCCCAATCCCTCGCCAGGAATCTCATGGGGCGCGCTCGCGTTCGATTCGAGAGTCTTTGTGTGGAGACAAACGGGGGGGCGGCGCGGCGGCCTCGCCGCGGATTTTGCGAAGGCGTCAGGAGGTGGACGCCTTGGTTTTGTCGAGTTCAGCGCTGGCTCGGCTCGTCCCGCGATGTCGAAGAGCCGCCCCCACGAAGTCCCGAAAGAGGGGGTGGGCTTGGGTCGGCTTCGACTTGAACTCGGGGTGGAACTGCACGGCCACAAACCAGGGATGATCGACCAGCTCGACGATCTCGACGATGGCTCCATCTGGGCTTGTGCCCGAGGCGACCATTCCGGCCTCGGCGAGTCGCTCTCGGTAGGCGTTGTTGAACTCGTAGCGGTGACGGTGCCGTTCCGATATCTCGTCGACGCCGTAGGCCGCGTGGGCCAGCCGGCCGGGCTCGAGCGAACACGGCCAGGCCCCCAGCCGCATCGTTCCGCCGCGGGCGTCGACGGATTCTTGCTCCTCCATCAGG
>Ga0182742_1002623_pt1 | contig 19511 bp, 15 predicted proteins | sample eDN5th37CBELigMG_FD_128880 | JGI IMG/M metagenome (GOLD analysis project Ga0182742, IMG submission 128880) | Enriched Miracle-Growth compost microbial communities from Emeryville, California, USA - eDNA 5th pass 37_C BE-Lig MG (version 2)... ... | reverse complement strand
GGGAATTTTAGTAGTCGACCATTTATCCCTTCTGGTAAAAACTTTTCAATGATTTCTTGTTGCTCCTGCTCTGTAACAGCATATCGATCATCAACCATTGTCGCTGTTTTATGAGGGGGAACAAAGGCTGGTGCGTGTTGATCTTTTTCTTTTAATAGCTCCATGATGGCTAAGAAGGTCCTAGCTTGGCGTTCTTTTTCTTTCAATGCAAAACGATGATGTCTAATTGTAGAAGTACTGCCAATCCCCATTTCGGCTTGAACTTCTTTATCGCTTTTTCCTTGGTAGAATAGACGAAGCAGCTGATTTTGATGATCCGTAAGACCCGTAAGTTTTTTATCAAGTTCGATTAAATAGTCAAATACAGATTGATGGGTCGCTTCGATATGAAGACGCATATACCTCTCCGCCTCATAAAGAACTTTTTCATGAGGATATATGACCCCCTTTTCTATTTTCTCGCCACATAAAAGGCAGACATATGAATCTGACTCTTGGATATACCCCTTTTTAAGTTCATCTAGTGAGGCATTCCAAAAATTTTCCGACATATCCATTACTTAAACACATCCGTTCAACGTTTGATATAGAACAAACACTTTTGAAAAGTGTTTATCTTTTAATCAAAATTTTATAGTGTCCCCAGCTAAAAGTCAAACACTTTATCTGGTTGTTTGTATAAAAGTAAACATTTTGTGTGAAAGTTTAACTATATGCAAAAAAGACTAGGATCTATTTATCCTAGTCTTTTCATTTATTCAATTAGCCCTAGCTGTTTTAATCCGTTGTATACGCCGGAATTCTCGACATCCGTTGTTTTATATTTTGCATAGGAAAATAAATCGGGATTGGCATTTCCCATGGCAAATCCAGAACCGACTGCTGACAACATTTCTTTGTCATTCATGCCATCTCCAAAAGCAGCCGCTTGTTCAGTTGATATGTGAAGTGAAGCTAACACAGCTTTTACCGCAACCCCTTTGTTTACTTCATCACGAATGACATCGTGACATGTTCTCATACCATCCACATTAACCGAGGAGAGGTGAATCCCATCGATATGTTCGAACCATTTTTCTGAATGTTCCTCAGTCGTAATAATCGTCGAACCTAGAATTTCGTCTTTTTTAGTGTCATCGTATAGCGCATTTTTCCTTAGATGGAAGGTTTCGATGAACTCTTTTACAATCTTAGAATCCATGCTAGTGAAGATATTTTTATTTTGAGTATATAGAACAATATCGTAATTATTTTCCTTGGTCGTATGTAAAAGGTTGTCAACTAAGCTAGCTGGAAGTGGTTCATTAAACAGTGTTACACCACGATGAATGGCAAAAGCACCATTATATGCAATATAGGATGAAATTGAAAGTTCATCTCCAATATCCGTTATTTCATGAAGCGGTCTACCAGTCGCGAGAAATACTTCAATTCCATTTTGCTGAAGGTGGGTAACCGCCTCCTTGGTGGATTCTTCAATGGTATCGTCCGGTCGCAAAATCGTTCCGTCTATGTCAAGAAAGACAATTTTTATATCAGGCATTTATTTTCTCCTTTTTAACTTTATTCAGCGTTCATGCCGTTTCATACAGTTAGAGAATTAATTCATAGTGGAGGTTCAAACTTAATGAATAAAGGTAAAGCCTCCGGCGGATGCCACGATTTTTCAAGGATTCGAGTTTGCTTGAAAAATCGGGCGGCAAATACGCCAAAAGGAATTTGATAATAGTATACCACGTTAGTTTGAAACCATATGGGGTGTTTATTCGTATTCATAAGTATGAAGGAGGGGACGGCATGCGTGCAAAAATGGGAGGCATCATATTATTACTAGTATTCCTTTTACTTTTTCCGATGCAAGGTTTCGCGGTCGATTTTTGGATCAATGATGTAAAAATGGATGCGCAGTTGCAGGATGATGGTACTGTTCACGTAACAGAAACACATACATATGAATTTGATGGTGAGTTTAACGGGATAACAAGGACTGTCATCCCGAAGGAAGGAAGTACGATTAAGGACTTTTCCGCTACTGAAAATGGAGCGGAGTTACGAGTAAAAAAGGAAGATGAACTTTATAAAATTTATCGTAAGGGTGAGGACGAGACAATAACAGTCACACTTACCTATACGATTGAAAAGGGCTTAGAAATCTACGAGGATGTAGCCCAATTTTATTGGCCATTTTTTGATAGTCGGAATGAGGCAACTTATGAAAACCTCGTTATCACAGTTCGTCCGCCACAATCAACAAACGACGTGATTGCCTTCGGGTATGATGAGGCATTTCAAAAGGAAACTGTGAAATCGGACGGCTCTGTTGTCTATCAGTTCGGAGAGGTTCCGAGTGAAACAAATGGAGATATTCGAATTGCTTATGATGTAAATCTTTTTTCTGGAGCAGGCTATGTAACCTCTGATAAACCGATGAAAGCAGAAATTATGAATGCCAAAAATGAACTACTTGCAGAAGCGCAGGAATGGACAGAGACACAAGACACTCTATCTAAGGTAGCGATTGTGTTAGTACCGCTTTTGGCATTAGTCTTTTTGATCATAATGATTCGAAATCGGATGGAAGGTCGAGCAAAGTTAGCTATGGTAAAAAGGGAGATGACAAATCCGGGTGCACTCCCGAAACAGGATCTTAGCTTGCCTGCAACTATCCGTTTTACTAACTACAATTATTTACCGCAAGGGCAGTCGATGGCAGCTGCGTTATTGGATTTGGTGAGAAAGAAAATGGTTAGACAGGTGACGGATGAAAAATTTCAGCTTATGAATCAGTCCGGGGCACTGCCACATGAGAACATCTTAATGGAGTGGTTATTTGAAAAAATCGGCCAAAATGGGGAGTTTAGTTTTAAAGACCTAGAAGATTATTCAAAAAACAAGAAGAACTCTGATAGTTACTCAGGCTTCCAACTGAAATGGGGCGAGTCAATTCGAAACGAAATTAAGGAACGCAATCTCTATGAGGATAAATCAAAGTTCAAATTGGTTCTTGGGCTGTTAAGCATTTTACTGGTTCCATTTTTAATCTTGTTCCCAATGTATGAGTTATTTTCTTGGTTTGTTTTGGATTTGATTTTGTTTGGAGGAATCATCATCTATTTGATTGCTTATCGACCAAAAAATATAGATGGTTTGCGAATTTACCATGAATGGTTACTGTTCAAAGAGAGATACAAAACATTGTCATCGGATGAATGGAAAAAATGGTCAGAAGATGACCAGATGCGTGCCTATATTTACGGATTTGGTATGGGAGACAAGGAAATGAAAAAGCAGAACGAGGATCTGATATCCGCAATCACTAAGCCTTATTACAATAATAGCACTGGTTTTTATCCTTATTCAGTAGCCTCATTTGGCTATGTTGGACCAAATGCCTCAACCCACTTTGATTCTGCCAATGAACTCATTGGAAGTGGAAGCAGCAGTTCGAGCAGCACAGGCGGTGGTGGAACCGGTGGTGGCGGAGGCGGTTCTGGAGCGTTTTAGGGACACAGGGACAGGTTCCGCGTCCCACCATATTTTTACAGGGACACTGTACCTGTCCCTCTGACCCACAAAATAAAAGCGGTAGCCCACGGGCTACCGCATTAACTAATCTCAATATAATTTTCCCTGTCGATATAGGACAGTAGATAGTCTTGTGACGGCATGAATATAACAGTTTTGACGCAGGGTGAATGAGTCCCCAAAGAAGGTCGGTAAGATTGCATCCAATGTTGCCTTCATTTTATTCAATAGCTGACTGAACACTTCTTCCTCGGAATAAAATTGTGTTTCACGACCCTGTAGCCACTCTAGGTAAGAAACGATAACGCCACCTGCGTTTGCAAGAATGTCCGGTATAATCAGGACACCTTTTTTACTTAAGAAATTGTCTGCTTCCTGTGTTATAGGGGCATTCGCACCCTCTAAAATAATAGGTGCTTTAATTTTCTCCATATTATTCTTATGGATTTGATCCTCTAAAGCAGCGAGAATCAGAGTATCTACTTCTAGATAAAGGATAGCCTCTCGGTCAAGAATTTCAGCCTTGACACCAGCTGCAGCTAGCTCCTTATCAGAAATAGGGAGATCCCCTTTATTGCTCTTAGTGAATTTTACAAGAGAAGGGATGTTTAAACCGTCCTCATTAAATAAAGTAACATTCCGGTCACTAACAGCTACAACTTTATTTTGTAAATGAGAACATTGATAAGCCTCTAGAGCTGCGACAGAGCCAACATTACCGAAGCCTTGCACCGCGAGCCTCATGGCTTGGTTTTCAAATTTGACCACTGTATTTGAAAACACATTATCAGTTTTCGTAAGTAGACTCTTTTGATTTTGAAGAAAATCATGAAATAGATATCGGAACGTAAAATAGACGCCTTTCCCGGTAGCTTCTCGTCGTCCTAATGAACCACCATTAACCACGCTCTTTCCGGTAAAACTCCCGCGATAGGGTGTGCCAGGTCGAATGCTTTTATACTCTGCCATCATCCAATCCATCTCGCGTTCACCTGAACCAACATCTGGTGCTGGAATATCTTTATCAGGACCAAGACTATCTGAAAAGTAACGAACATATTTTTTGCAAATTAGATGTAGTTCTTTTTCGGAAAGTGTTCTAGGATTGATAACGAGTCCGCCTTTGCCTCCACCAAAAGGAACGTCATGAAGTGCATTCTTTAATGTCATCAGAGAAGCAAGGTTAATTACTTCATCTTCGTTGACTGTTTCGTGAAAACGGATTCCACCCTTATAAGGACCTAACGCATTATTATGCTGGACACGGTAGGCTGGGATACGAACCACCTGACCATTTTCTAACGGGATTCTTAAAAAAGACTTATGAACATGATTCGGGGTTGATAGTATTGAGGCTAGTGAGGTAAAAGCTTGCTCACGGGTTTCCCCAGATAACTCTGGAATAAACGTGTCATCCTTCATTAATGCATCTAATGATTCTTGGACAATCAACTTTGTTTTATTCAATTCCATTCCTCCTTGTTGAAAGCGTTATTACACCTATAATTGTAACATATAGACGGTGTAAATGTTGGTCTGGGACTCTGTACCCTTGTCCCAAGGAATAGGAGCGTTGCTCTACATAAAACTGGCGGATGGAAGGAAAATACTAGAGTGGAGGGATATTGATGAAATATATTATTATTGGTGGCGATGCAGCGGGAATGAGTGCTGCTATGCAAATTGTACGGAATAGCTCAGGGAATTCGATTACTGTGTTCGAGAAGGGTGGAATCTATTCATATGGTCAATGTGGGTTGCCTTATGTAATAGGTGGGAAGATTGAGTCCACAGACAAGGTGATTGCAAGAACACAACAAGAATTCATAGAAAAGTATGAGATTGATGCAAGGGTATTTCATGAGGCGAAGAGCATTGATGCGAAACATAAGGTTGTACGAGGAATTAACCTGTCCACGGGAGAAAACTTTGAACAAGCATATGACCGTTTGCTAATTGCGACGGGTGCCAGTCCAGTTGTCCCAAATTGGGAAGGAAGTTCACTTCAAGGCGTCTTCACGCTAAAAACAATACCAGATACTGAAGAAATTTTAGATTATGTATACAAGGGGTTCCGTGATGTCAAAGACGTAACAATCATCGGTGGTGGTTATATAGGTCTTGAAATGGCAGAAAGCTTTTCGGAAATAGGAAAAAACGTCACCATCATTGAAAGAAATGATCAGCTTGCTGGAATTTTTGATCGAGATCTTGCTGAACTCATTCACGAAGAGGCAAAGAAACATAATCTAACACTAAGATTTGGTGAATCAGTAGAAGGTTTTATTGGAAATAACTTTGTTGAATCCGTAAAAACGGATAAAGGCAGTGTCAAAACAGATTTGGTTTTAATTGCCGTAGGAGTGAAGCCAAATACAGCGTTTATTAATGGTACGGGAATTGTAACAGGAATAAAGGGAGCGATCCAAGTAAATTCGAATATGCAAACAAATCTGGATGATATCTTTGCAGCGGGTGACTGCGCAACACAGTATCACCGAATCAAGGAGCGGGATGATTATATTCCTCTTGGTACTCATGCCAACAAGCAGGGGCAGATCGCTGGCTTGAATATGGTCAATTTACATAAAACCTTTAAAGGCGTAGTTGGGACATCAATTATCAAGTTTTTTGACTTAACACTTGGTCGAACCGGGCTATCAGAAAAAGAAGCGGAGAGGTTGAATATGCCAACTGCTTCTGTCACAATCCGTGCGCGAGACATTGCGGGCTATTATCCGGATGCAAAGAAGATGTCCTTGAAATTAATCTACCATAAAGTAACCCGCAAGCTTCTTGGGGGACAAATTATTGGCGAGAATGGCGTAGACAAACGAATTGACGTCCTATCCACGGCCCTCTTTCACAGTATGTCTATTGATGAATTAATGGATTTAGATTTAGCATATGCACCACCATACAATGGTGTTTGGGATCCCATTCAGCAGGCGGCAAGAAAAGCAAAATGAGGATACAGGCTCTTGTCTCTTGTACCCTGCCAAAAATTGGTGGGACAAGGGACCTGTCCCTGTGACCCACCATGCTTGACGATTTTGGGGGGGTCTTATATTATATGGGAAGATACTTGGTTTAATCGAGAGAGGTTCATAGCTCATAACCCTCTATAAAAAACTATGGATACATGACTATGATGCCATGTCCATATTGGACGTGGCTTTTTATATGTTTGTCCAATTTAGTTTGAAAAGAATAATAGAAGGTTAAGATGTTGGGACAACATTTTACAGGGAGGTTTTTTCATGTCAGGAAGAAGTCATGAAGAAGGATTGAAAGATTTAACATTACTTGGAAATCAAAATACAAAATATAGTTTTGAGTACGCACCAGAGGTGTTAGAGTCTGTTGATAATTTACATCCAGACCGGGATTATTTCGTGAAGTTCAATTGTCCGGAGTTTACGAGTCTTTGCCCACTGACACATCAGCCGGATTTTGCAACGATGTACATTTCGTATGTTCCAGATAAGAAAATCGTAGAAAGCAAGTCTTTAAAGCTGTATTTATTTAGTTTCCGAAACCATGGTGATTTTCACGAAGATTGCGTGAACATCATTATGAATGATCTTATTAAATTATTGGATCCACGTTATATCGAGGTATGGGGCAAGTTTACTCCACGCGGGGGCATTTCGATTGATCCTTGGTGTAATTATGGGAAACCTGGTACGAAATATGAGGAAATGGCACAATTTCGTTTGATGAACCACGACCTCTATCCTGAAAAAGTAGATAACCGATAAGGATTTTTTCTATATGCAAATGCACACGTGTCAATAACGTGTGCATTTTTTATGCTTTGAAAAGCTGGTAAATAATGCTTCTTATAAATGTAATCCCTTTTACTTGACATGGGCGAAATAAAATAGTTAAATCGTATATGTTTAGTAGGAATTAATTTTTTGATAAATCTCTCTTATAAGATAAATAAAAAAGCTTAAAAGAGTAGTAGCAGTACTAAACGTACAAGATTACATATCATCGGGGGGTAATGACATTGAAAAAACGAACAAAACTCATTTCAGTATTATTACTAAGTGCACTTCTTTTTCTTGCAGCATGTGGTAATAATGAAGCTTCAAAATCAGGCTCTGACTCAAAAGAGGCGACAATTAATAAGGATGCAGAATTAAATATCGCATATCCTACAAATCTACAAACCTTAGATCCACATTTAACAACAAATCAATCAACAAGAGACGTAGCAAGACAAATATTTGAACAGCTTTTGACACTTAATGAGAACTATGAAGTAGTTCCGATGTTGGCTGAATCATACAAAGTAAGTGATGACGGTCTTACATACACATTTAAACTAAGACAAGGTGTAAAGTTTCATAATGGAGAAGAAATGAAAGCAGATGATGTTGTAGCTTCTATGGAAAAATGGATGAAAACATCGACTCAAGGTAAAGCAAACTTAAGTGGTGCACAATTTGTTGAGGTTGATCCGTACACTGTAGAATTGCATATTGATAAGCCGTCTTTAATTGTTCCTTTTGTACTGGCTGATGCAGCTCCGTTCCCAGCAATTGTTCCAAAAGAATCAGTTGAAGCGGCTGGTGATACTGGATTAACAGAATATATCGGTACAGGTCCATTTAAGCTTGAAGAATGGAAAGTTGATCAACATATTCACTTAACACGATTTGATGAATACGTAGCAAGAGAAGACGAAAGCAGTGGTCTTGGAGGAAAGAAAGAAGCGCTTGTAAAAGATGTATACTTCCGCATTGTCACAGATGAATCTACACGGGTATCAGGTGTTACAACCGGCCAATATGATATTGCATTTGAAGTTCCGTTTGACAGTGCAGATCAAATTGAATCAACTGATGGTGTAACGAATGTATTTGACGAAGGTGGAATTGCTACCTATGTATTTAACAAAAAGTCAGGTCCATTTTCTGACTTGAAATTAAGAGAAGCGTTTAATACCGCTCTTAATGCAGAGGAAGCAATGATTGCTGCTTATAGTGATGATCGTTTCTACACATTAGATTCTGGTCTTGCATTACCAAACCAGGTTAACTGGCATAGTGATGCTGCGAAGGAAAAATATAATATAGGTGACATTGAAAAGGCTAAAAAGTTAGTAGAGGAATCAAGCTATAACGGTGAGGAAATTGTTATATTAGCAACGAAAGACTACACCGACCAGTACAATTTAGCTGTGGTTGCTCAACAAGTTCTTGAAAGCATTGGTATAAAAGCGAAGTTAGATGTATATGACTGGCCAACAGTTCAAGAAAGACGAGTAGATCCAAATAACTTTGATATGTTTGCCATGACATTTGCCGTTAGACCAACGATTCACCAAAATCCATTCCTGGATTCTAAAGCAGAGTATCCTGGTTGGACAAATAGTGAAAAAATTGACCAATTACTTGTAGATATTAAATCAGCTTCATCATTTGAAGATGCAAAACCATTAATTGATGAGCTTCAAACAGAGGTTTGGAATTACTTACCGGTGGCTAAGGTTGGTAATATCCAAGACTTAGTAGCGGTAAGTGATGATGTAAAGGGTTATAAAAATCTAATTGGCCCAATCTTATGGAATGTCAGTAAGAGTGAATAAGGTGAAGCTCCAGCGATGAAGGCGGTAAGCTAGATCGCCTTCATTCATAAATAAAGGATGATGATAAATTGCTAAAGTATATTGTACAACGATTATTTTCATTACTTCCCATATTGCTGGTAGTTGCCATAGTAGTCTTTTTCTTGGCCCATCTGACACCAGGTGATCCCGTTACTGTGCTTCTTGGAGATGAAGCTTCAGAAGAGACCAAAGCCGAGTTACGAGAGGAACTCGGCTTTGATTTACCTCTTTATACTCAGTTCATCCTGTGGTTCAAAGGGGCTATCTTAGGTGATTTAGGAGATTCCTATTTTCTGAAAATGCCAGTAACACAAGCGTTTTTTGAATATTTAGGACCGACTTTATCATTGGCCATCATCTCGCAAATAATTGCGATTATTGTGGCTCTTGTTCTTGGTGTCTTGGCAGCAAAAAAGAGAGGCACTTTCATGGATCAGGCAGTTATGGGAATATCTCTCTTTGGTATTTCAGTACCTAGCTTTCTAGTAGGTTTATTTTTAATCTTAATTTTTTCCGTTCAATTGCAATGGCTTCCTGTTGCAGGCTATCGTCCTTTAAGTGATGGGTTGGGGGAACATCTCCGTTATCTAATCCTACCTGCAATAGCCCTTGGCATGATGCAAGCTGCGTTAATTGCAAGAATGACGCGGTCTTCGATGCTAGATGTAATGAAAACCAATTATATAAAAACGGCTAAATCCAAGGGGTTACATCCAAACAAAATTACCTTCAAGCATGCTCTCCGTAGTGCATTTATTCCAATCTTAACCGTCATCGGGGAAAGCTTTGGAACGTTAATTACAGGTGCAGCTGTTGTTGAAACTGTATTTAATATTCCTGGAATTGGACAATTAATTGTTAACTCAATCGAGAGAAGAGATTTTCCTGTTATTCAAGGAACAGTTTTAATGATCACTGTAACATACGTTTTATTAAATTTAGTGATTGATTTGCTTTACGGCGTGGTTGACCCGCGAGTTCGCTTAAATCAGAGAAAATGAGGAGATTACATGAAGAGTGAAATACAAGTAAGCAAGCCATCGACTCTTTTCGTAAAAAAACAACGTAATTGGACACGGGTCTTATCTAACAATATGCTCCTTACTGGTTTAATCATCATTTCGATATTAACCATCATTGCTCTTTTAGCACCGGTTTTAGCACCATTTAGCCCTTATGAAATTAATCCACAGAACCGACTCCAGCCACCAAGTGGAGAGCACTGGTTTGGAACAGATAACTTTGGTAGAGATTTATTTACAAGGGTCCTTTATGGAATACGGGTATCTATAATAGTTGGTCTTTCAGTTGCAATTATTACGGGGATTATTGGTTTAGTGATTGGCCTATTATCTGCTTATTTTAATGTGCTTGATCATATTCTAATGAGAATAGTCGATGGTCTGTATGCTTTCCCTTCTATTCTTTTAGCAATGGCAATAGTGGCTGTAAGAGGACCAAATACAGTAAACGTGATGATTGCTCTCGTGATTGTCTATATTCCTTCCATCGCAAGGGTAGTTCGATCCGCGGCATTAGTGGTAAAGGAGCAAACATATATTGAAGCACTAAAGGCACAAGGGGCAAGTACATGGAGGATACTAGTTATTCACACCATTCCCAACGTACTTTCGCCGGTTATTATTCAAACAACCTTTATATTTGCTGTTTCCATTTTAACAGAAGCTTCATTAAGCTTCTTGGGTGCAGGGATTCCAGCGCCGGAACCAAGCTTAGGAAATATATTGTTTGATGGGAAAAGCGTAATCTATAAGGCGTGGTGGATGACCGTATTTCCGGGTAGTTTCATCGTCCTCCTTGTTCTTGGATTAAACCTTGCAGGTGATGGTCTTAGAGATATAATGGATCCAAAAATTGTCCATGCAAAGCGAAGAAAGAGTCTTTAAAGTGAGTGTTTAAAAAGGAGGATGAAAAGGACCACGTCGACAAAAACGCCACGGCCTCATGTCTTGTCGACACTAGCACATCCTGTGCGTCGAAAGTTCGAGGCGGCGCAGCTTTGAGTACCGGAACGTATGCATTTAATACGTGAGGAACGCAAAAGCAAGCCAACGAGCTTCCACAGGATGTGGTGACTTCGACGTTCGACACAGGACGTGTCGGCACTTAGTCGAAGCTCCGATATAGCAGTGTCATCTTCACCGGACTTTTTAAACTTCTTCTTGTAAAAAAATAGAATTGTAGAATTTGTACCATTAGGAGGGGAGAGCATGAACAGCGACTATTTACTACAGATTGATAAATTAAGAGTTTCTTTCTGGACAGAGAAAGGGCGTTTAACGGCTGTTGAAGATGCTTCCTTTTATATAAAGCAGGGTGAAACACTAGGGGTTGTTGGTGAGTCAGGTTGCGGTAAGAGTGTTACTGCGGAGTCTATCCTGAAATTACACGATGACCAATTGACTGATTATGAAGGAACAATTTCCTATCATAATCAGAACCTTTTAACAGAATCTGAAAAATCCCTTAGAAAAATAAGAGGGAATGAAATTTCAATGATTTTTCAAGACCCAATGAGTTCACTAAACCCCGTCTATACAATTGGCGATCAAATTGTTGAATCGTTGAGATTACACAAAAAAATGTCAAAGAAGGACGCCTATCAAAAAGCGATTGAGGTCCTGCGATTAACAGGGATTCCTTCTCCTGAACAAAGAGTTCATGATTACCCTCATCAACTTTCAGGCGGAATGCGGCAAAGGGTTATGATAGCCCTTGCGATTTGTTGTGAGCCAACCCTGTTAATTGCGGATGAGCCAACGACTGCATTAGATGTAACGATTCAAGCGCAAATCTTGGATGTGATGAAAGATCTTCAAAAGAAAACAAGTATGGGGATTATGATGATTACCCATGATTTAGCGGTTGTTGCAGAGACATGTGATCGAGTTGTCGTTATGTATCTCGGTCAGGTTATCGAGGAAACAGATGTGAAGGATTTGTTCAATCAACCACTTCACCCATATACAATCGGCCTATTAAAATCAATGCCAAACATGGATAGTGATCGAACAAAAGAACTCCATGAAATCAATGGTTCTGTACCATCTCTTCATCAAATTCCACAAGGGTGTCGATTTGCGGGTAGATGTGAATTTGCAACAGAAAAATGTAGAAATGAAGCTCCAATACTTGAGGAAGTAACAGACTCACATAAGGTAAGATGCTGGCATTATCAAGAAATTTCCTTGAAGAGGGGGGCTTCAAATGGCGATTCCTAAAGAAAAAGAACCAATCATAAAAGTAAAAAATTTAAAGAAGTCCTTCACAGCGGCGTCTTCATCCTTTTTTAAGAAAAATGTAGTCAGGGCCGTAAATGATGTTTCCTTCGAGATCTATGAAGGTGAGACATTTGGAATTGTTGGAGAATCTGGTTGTGGTAAAAGTACGACGGGCCGAACAATCCTGAGACTGACTGAACCGTCAGGGGGAGAGGTTTTTTATCATAATCAAAATATCTTTGACATGAAAGAGAAGCAATTTCGGACAATTCGTCAGGATTTGCAGATGATATTTCAAGATCCCTATGCATCGCTAGATCCTAAAAAAAGAATAGGATATAGCCTTGAAGAATCGATGATTATTCAAAAAATCGGTACGAAAGCAGAGCGAAAGGAAAGAGTGCTAGACCTTCTTGAACAGGTTGGTTTCAGTAAAGAGCACTATGATAAGTTTCCACATGAATTCTCTGGTGGCCAAAGACAACGAATTGGAATTGCGCGTGCACTCGTGTTAAACCCTAAGTTTATCGTTTGTGATGAACCTGTTTCAGCACTTGATGTTTCGATTCAGTCACAAATTCTTAACTTGCTAAGAAAACTTCAAAACGACCTAAAGCTGTCTTATTTATTTATCGGTCATGACTTGAGTGTGGTTCGGTATATTGCGGACCGAATCGGAGTGATGTATCTTGGCGAAATGGTTGAAAAGGCACCAACTGATGAACTATTTAAAAATCCATTACACCCATATACTCAATCTTTATTGTCAGCAGTTCCGATTCCTGACCCAGAAAGTAGACGAGAACGGATTATATTAAAAGGGGACGTTCCATCACCACTTTCCGTCCCGAGTGGGTGTGTATTCCATACGCGTTGTCCATATGCGACAGAACGATGCAGATTAGAAAAGCCAGTTAAAGTTCAAGTAGATGGTAACCATGAAGTACAATGCCATCTATATGATGAATAATTGATCTAAGGAAGTGTCTAAAAGTGAAGGATAACATTATTGGTAATGAGGATAAGATGCTTGAGTTAATTGAAACTCTTGTCAATATTGACAGTGGTACATACGTCAAGCACGGTGTTGACAAGGCTGGAAAGGTTCTTCTTGAAGAATATAAATCTATCGGGTTTCAAGCGGAAATCGATGAACAAGAAATTGTCGGAAATAATCTTTTAATACGCCATCCAGAAGCTGTCAATCCTCAAATTGTGATTATTGCACATATGGATACTGTGTTTAAAGAAGGGACAGTTGCGGAAAGACCTTTCAGAAAGGAAGGAGAGTACGCCTATGGACCTGGTGTAATTGATATGAAGTCAAGCCAAGTTACGACCCTATTTGCTCTTAAGGCATTAATAGAAAGCGGAAGCAATGCCCATAAGAATGTAGAAATCATCCTAAATACGGATGAGGAAATTGGTTCTATCTACTCTAGAGAACTGATTGAAAGAATAGCTAAAGATAAAAAATATGCACTTATCCTTGAACCTGCGCAAAATGGAAATTTGGTAAGCGAGCGTAAAGGCGGGGGTAAGTACTTACTAAAAATTACAGGGAAGTCTTCACATGCAGGAGTTGCTCCTGAAAATGGAATTAGTGCAATTGAGGAACTAGGGAATAAAATCATAAAGTTGCACAAATTAACAAACCGAGATGAAGGAATTAATGTAAATGTCGGAATTGTAAAAGGTGGAACGTCCGTCAATACGATAGCACCTTATGCTGAAGCTTTTATAGATGTAAGAATCAATACTGCTGAACAAGGAGATGACATTGACAAGGCGATCAAAGAAATTTGTAGCAAATCGGATGTGCCAGGTACAACACTTGAATTGACAGGAAAGATTACGAGACCGGCATGGGTGTTAACTGAGAAGTCGGAGAAGCTTATTGATATAATAGTAGATGAAGGGAAAAAGCTAGGTCTTGAACTTTCTCATGAAAAAAGTGGTGGAGGTTCAGACGGAAATTTAACTGGATATATGGGTATTCCATCGATAGATGGGCTTGGCCCCGAAGGTGGAAATGCCCATGAGGAATCAGAGTTTCTTTATATTCCTTCCCTTACAGTAAGAACAAACCTGTTAGCAAATGTGATTCAGAGACTAAGTGATCAATAGGATCAATAGTTAATACGAAGGGAGACGTTCTATATGTCTAAAAAAATATATATTATCCATGAAAATGATGATTGGACTTCACATTTAACAAAACGATTGGATGAGTTAAATTTACCATATGAGGCATGGCATCTTGATAAAGGGGTCATTGATTTAACTGCAGAACCACCAGAAGGTGTTTTTTATAACCGTATGAGTGCTTCTTCACACACAAGGGATCACCGATTTGCTCCTGAATTAACAGGCGGGATTTTAGATTGGCTGGAATTCCATAACCGTACTGTTTTTAATGGTAGTAATGCCCTTCGCCTTGAATTAAGTAAAATCAAGCAATACACAGCACTTGAAAAAAATGGGGTACGCACTCCGAAAACAATTGGGGCCGTGGGCCGTGAGCAAATTATTGAAGCTGCGGAAAAACTAGGAACAGTACCTTTTATTACAAAACATAATCGAGCAGGTAAAGGGCTTGGTGTACAATTATTCCAAACCGTAGAGTCATTAAAAGCATACGTAAATAGCCCTGCATTTGAAGAGCCAGTTGACGGGATTACGCTCATTCAAGAGTATATCCAATCACCAGAATCCTATATTACAAGATCTGAATTTGTTGGCGGCAAGTATGTATATTCTGTACGGGTTGATACGTCAGAAGGATTTGAGCTTTGCCCTGCAGATGCATGTCAAATTGGCGATCTGTTTTGCCCAGTTGGGGAAGAGGTAGAAGTACGTCCTAAGTTCGAAATTATCGATGATGTAGACCCAGAACAGATTGCACGTTACGAAGCATTTCTGAAAGATGTTAACATTGATGTAGCAGGTATTGAGTTTGTGAAAAATGCAGATGGTGAAGTCTTCACCTATGACGTTAATACAAATACTAACTACAACTCCGATGCAGAAGCGAAAGCGGAAAAATACGGAATGCTTGAGCTTGCGAAATTTCTAGGCGAGGCACTAAATAGAATATAAGTTGAACAAACGAAGGGTAGCATGATTGCTACCCTTCGTTTGTTGTTGCCGTATGCATTTTCTTCGTTTTTGCTGTATACATTCTAAATAATATGAAAGCGACAGCGGATAGGAATATACCTGATATGTAGGGTAATCCCATTGAAATTGTATAAAGTAGACCACCTAAAATAGGTCCGAGAATTCGTCCAAGCGAATCGAAGGAGGACAATAATCCTGTGACGCTTCCATGTCCCGTCTTGGAACGCTTCGTAAGTAATGCCGAAACCGCAGGACGAATGATGCCATTTCCTACTCCAAAAATGGTTAAATAAATCGCAGCTGTAACGAAATCCTTTGTAAATAAAATAAGGAAAAAACCTACGGCTGACACGAAAATTCCGATTTGGATGACAAAACCTTCACCAAACTGTTTCGTAAGCCTTCCCACTAATCCACCTTGTACAATCGCTCCAGCGAGTCCCATAATCATAAAAATATAACCGAGCTCAGTAGTTCCCAATCCAGCTTTTTCAGCCGCAAAATAAGCAAACGTAGCTTCAAGCCCTGATAAGGATAATGTGATAAAAAGAGAAAGGAAAAACAGAACACTTTCAGGACCGTTAAGTGCTTTTAACAGACCCGTCCTTTTTCGGTCTTTCGGATGTCTTTGCTCTTTTGATAAAGATTCTTTAAGAACAATCATGACGAGGAAAAAAGTAAGTAAAGACAAAGTACCTGCAATGTAAAATGGCATGTGTAAGTTAGTTTTTGAGAAAATACCACCAATTGCTGGACCAAAGATAAATCCTAGACCAATCGATGCACCAATGACACCCATTCCTTTACCACGGTCTTCCTCAGAGGTAATATCGGCAGCATATGCCATTACGGTTGGCATATTTGCGGCTGAAAGAAAGCCACCAATGATTCTGGCTGCAAACAACATCCATAATTCTGTGGATAAAGCCATTAGAAAGAATGAAACCGCAAGTCCGAATATACCAATCATAATAACAGGCTTGCGTCCAATCCGATCGGAAATTCTTCCCCACATCGGTGCGAACAAGAATTGCATTAATGAATAAACAGCCATGAGTAGTCCTAATTCAGTGGGTGAAGCGCCAAGATCTTCTGCATAAAAGGGTATGACAGGAATAATGATCCCAAACCCAACATAAACCAAGAACATAACTGCAAATAATATAGGTAATGCTTTTTTTGTATTCAACGTATGTCACTCCAGTATGATAGCTTACTTTCCTATCATAAATTAAATGAAAACAATTTGAAAGTAATCAGAGAGAGAGTCACAAAAATATTTTTATAGGACGAATTTATCTCACAAAAAAGCATCTTCAAAGATGAAGATGCTTTAGTCTTGGGCTCGTCCATTACATAACTCGTCTTACGTGCCCCTTAAAATGGTTTTTCCAATAGCCGCTTGTCATATCAGCAATACCAACACCGGTAGAACTTTGTGAGCCGATAAATTTACCGCCACCTATATAAATTCCAACATGACCATCTTTTTTATAGGTGTCGAAGAATACCAAATCACCAGGTTTCATGTTACTAACTGATACTGCAGTACCTTGACCTCTTAAAACACTTGTACTAGAACCAACATTTACACCAGCTTGAGCGAATGCCCAATGTACAAATCCAGAGCAATCGAATCGACCGTTTGCAATATCATATGCACTTCTTCCGCCACCAAATACATAGACGGAGTTTCCTATGTATTTATATCCTGCATTAATTACAGTGTTAATTGAACCAGTAACCTTTGGAGTTGAGGTTGGAACTGATGCAGTAACTGTAGCTTTGGCTGTTTTTGTTGCAGGACTAGTTGAAGCAGTTGTGCTAACTGCAGGTGTTGCAGTAATCATACTAGCACGAAGGTCTTCAATGTCCGCTAATGTTTTTTGTTCTTTTGACTTTAGGGCAGCCTTTAATGCGTCATTTTGTGCTTTTTGGTCTTCAATTTGACCTTGCATGGCTACCAATTCTTCTTTTTTGTCTGTTAATGCAGTAAGAGTCTCCTGAATCTTAGCTTGCTTTTCTTCAACCAGATTGATTGCTTTGGCTTGTTCATCAATTATTTCTTGGTCTGCTTGCATAATTGTAGAGACTGCACTCACACGATTAATAAAATCAGAGAAGCTTTGTGCACCAAAAATTACATCTAGGTAACTAATCGTTCCACCAGATTGTTGCATCATGCGGGCACGTTCTTTTAAAATCTCGTTACGAGCTTCAATTTCTTTTTCAAGCTTTTCAATCTCAGTTTCTAGAGTTTTTACTTCTTCTTCTGATTTCTTAATTTCCGCTTCTGTTTGAGCGATCATTTTACGGTTATCTTCAATCGCTTGGTCAACCTTTGCAATTTGAGCATTTAATTCTGCTAATGCTTTTTGTGTATCAGATAGCTCAGTTTGAAGTGAACTCATTGTTTCTGCACTAGTTGATATTACATATGGAGAAAAGGCACTTATCATTAAAGTGGCACTTAAGGTTACGAGTGTCTTTTTCAAGATAATTCCTACTTTCTTACTAATCTACTTAGTCTATATCCGAGTCTTTTACTCTATCATATTATCATAAGTTTCTATAAAATTCTCCATTTGTCGCGAAATTGTTACATATTATTAATATTGTAATGTTACAAAACCTAATAGAATCAAGGTTTCGTAAAATAGCGAATATGTCAATGTCGAAATATATTTGTAATATAAACGGAATATTATTCCTACTAAAGTAGGGTTTAGAGGTCATTGTGCCTTTGAGGAGATTGAAGGAAGTCGGTAACATGAACATGATAGGAGTATTTCGTTGATTTCTCAAATAGTTTGATTGAATGTGAAAACCCTTGGAAAAGAAGAGAAAAAGGCGCTAAACAAACATTTGTTTGAAAAATAGGATTCGACTAGCGCCTTCCTTTTTTGTCTATAAAGCTTCAAATTCCTGTATTCTATGTTTAATGTCATCAGGTATAGGTGTAGATGTTTTAGTAACATTGTTGTAATTTACTTGAATGGTTTCGGCTTCAACTAAGATTTCATCATCTCGTGTTATGATACTCTCAAGGGTGAGGCTGGAAGTACCCAATTTTTTTACCCGAACATAAATCGTGATGAGATCATCTAGTAATGCTGGTTTTTTGTACTCAACTGTACTTTTAACAAGAACGGGTTCAAATTGGGAAGAGTGTTGATTCGTAAGCCAATCCGGCCCAAGAATTTTACGCATGTATTCAGTGAAGCCGATATCGATATAGGTAAGATAATGTGCGTTAAAAACAATTTTTTGACCATCGATTTCAGAATACCTAACACGGATAGTATGTGAAAAATGAAAGTTTTCCAAGCTGTTCCCTCCTTTTTACAAAGTATATTCTGCAAAGAGGGGGTTTTTCCTGCATACTATAATAGAAGAACAATCAACTTTATTCAGTAGAAGTCTCTTTTTCTTTATGTGTTGAGATGGATGTAATCCCAGAAGAGAGGGTTCAATCCATTGCTGAATAGAGTGAATGCCTCCACTGAATGCCACTTTTTTCAAAGGGAAATTTTCGATCAGTAAGATCAAAGACTAAGAACGCCACGTCCTGTGGGCCAAAAAATCGGATGCAAATACGCCATGGCGCATTTGATTGAGAAAGGTCGAATATATATGAAATTTTCACAGCAGAAAGGCTTAATAGAGTCCTATATTGTAGCGGGTACGGGGGGAATGGTGTTTTATTTATTACACTTTCCGATCCCGTGGATACTCGGCCCGATGACATTCATGATTCTATACAAAGCCATTACACATCGAACAATGGTTGTTTCAGTTCGCCTGTACAATGTTGGACTTGCGACACTAGGAATCTACTTCGGATTGTCGTTTACTAAAGAAACCTTATTACGGTCTATCCATATATTATCCCGTTTTTAATAATGACGATATTGCTATTGACCGTCAGTGTGATAAACAGCATTTTTGTGACTCTATTTATTAAAATTGACCCAATGACAAGTGTATTTGGCTCGATTCCTGGG